>Ga0209783_1000180_pt1 | contig 16642 bp, 19 predicted proteins | sample WorMetfiPIANOSA1_FD_187395 | JGI IMG/M metagenome (GOLD analysis project Ga0209783, IMG submission 187395) | Marine gutless worms symbiont microbial communities from Max Planck institute for Marine Microbiology, Germany - Olavius filocauda... | ecosystem: Host-associated > Annelida > Digestive... | reverse complement strand
GTCTTGCCCAAATCAATCCCGAGTGTGACGATCGTCATCGGTTCGCTCCCTTTGGGTTTGGGGTTTCGCAAACCGGTATCCTACCGGCTAAACCGATAGGGGGCGGACCATCCCATAACCATATGGCCGCCAAATGCTGGGTCTTGGGAAAGGAGCGACGCCGCTCAGTCGAAAAGCTTGTCGATCTCGTCCTGGCTGATGCCGCCGCCACTCAGAGCGGGGCCGGTCAGCAGTTCGCCGGTGTCTTCTTCCTTTTCGGTCGGATCCAGGAACCGGTCTGCCATCCGCTCGATGTTGGCGCGGCCCCACAGGTCGGTGATGGCGTTGATCCTGTCTTCGACAAATTGAATCGAGCGGACAATCTTGGAGACCCGCTGGCCGGTGATGTCCTGGAAGGTGCAGGCCTCGATGGCGGCGGTGGTCTTGTCGCTGATCTTGTTGCACAGCGCCACCGCGGCCTCGTTTTCGCTCGCCATCCGCACCTCGTCGACGGCCGTTTCGATCTCCTCCACGGCCTGCAGGATGGTGTGCGTCGCCCCTTCGGTGGCCTGAACGATCTCGTCCAGATGCTCGCTCATCGACTGAAAGCGGTCCTGTTCGTCCAGGCGCGTATCAGCTGGGCGATCTCGGCTTTCAGGCGGCGGATGCACTGGAACAGCGAGGCGACCTCGTTCCGCAACTGGTCGTCGTCGTTAAAATCTGGAGCATTTGCCATGGATCTGGGGCTCGCCGGTCACCTGTGGAATTACGTGCGGTATCCAATCAGAGGCGCGTTCATAAACGGTAAACGCCCGCCGATCCGCCGTGACAAAGGCTTTCCGGCAGGGTAAGGAACGGACGGTTTCCACGATCCAGCCGATATCGATCCAATGAACGAAACCGATGCCGTGCCGGCCGGGGCGCTTGCCGGGCTCAAGGTGGTTGACCTGACCCGGATCCTGGGCGGGCCGTTCTGCACCCAGATTCTGGGCGATCACGGCGCCGACGTGGTCAAGGTCGAACCCCCGCACGGCGACGAGGTCCGCGACTGGGGGCCGCCCTTTCACGACGGCGACGCCTCCTATTTCATCGGCGTCAACCGCAACAAACGCTCAATCGCACTGGATCTGACCCGGGACGAGGGCCGTGCGGTCCTGTTGCGCCTGCTGGACGGCGCGGACGTGCTGATCGAGAACTACAAGCCCGGCGCCATGGAGAAATGGGGGCTGGGCTACGAGGAGACTCTGAAGGCCCGGTTCCCCGGTCTGATCCATTGCCGGATCAGCGGCTACGGCGCCGACGGGCCGCTGGGTGGCCAGCCCGGCTACGACGCGGTGGTGCAGGCGATGGCGGGCCACTTCAGCATCAATGGCTGGCCGCAGACCGGCCCGACCCGCATCGGCATTCCGCTGGTGGACATCGGCACCGGGCTCTACGCCGCCATCGCGATCCTGATGGCGCTCAACGAACGCAGCCGGTCGGGCGAAGGGCAGTATATCGACATGACCCTGTTCGACAGCGCGCTGGCCCTGATGCACCCGCACATCCCCAATTACCTGCTGTCCGGCAAGGTGCCGGGGCTGACCGGCAGCGCCCATCCGAACATCAGTCCCTACGACACCTTCGGCACCACGTCGGGCGAGATCTTCATCGCCGTCGGCAACGACCGCGCGTTCCGGCGCCTGTGCGTCGAGCTGGGCGCAGAGGCCCTGGCGGACGATCCCAGGTTCCTGAAGAACGCCGACCGCCTGACCAATCGCGACGCCCTGAAGGCGGAACTGGAAAGCAGGCTCAAAAACGAGGACGGTCGGGCGCTGGCCGAACGCCTGCTGACGGCGGGCGTGCCCGCCGGCGCGGTTCTCGACACCGGGCAGGTTGTCGCCCATCCGCACACCGCGCACCGGGACATGGTGCCCGAAAAGGACTGGTATCGCGGCCCCGGCACGCCGATCAGATTCTCCCGCATGCCCGGATCGGTGCGGTGCACGCCGCCGCAATTTGCAGCCGACACGGACGAGATCCTGGCTGAGGCGGGGTACAGCGCCGACGAAATTGCTGAACTAAGGAAGACGGGCGTCGCGCCAACCGAGCGTCGGTAACACCCTCATCCGACCCTTCGGGCCACCTTCTCCCTCCAGGGAGAAGGGACCAAAAAGCCCCTCTCCCCTGGGGGGAGAGGGGTTGGGGTGAGGGGTTCGGCTTAGCCGAACGCCTTGAAGGTGATGATCGTGAAGGTGTCCTTCACGCCCGGCAGGGCGTGGATCTGCTCGTTCACGAAATGGCCGATGTCAAGGTCTTCCGGCAGGTAGCACTTCATCAACAGGTTGTAGTTGCCCGAGGTGGAATAGACCTCGGAGACATGCTCGACGGTTTCGATCGCGGCGTTTGCCACGTCGTAGGCGCGGCCCAGCTCAGATTTCACCTGGATGAAGATGGTTTGCATGGACCTTGCCTCAGGTCTTGGTGGGACGCTGCAGGAACGCCGGCACGTGGTCGCCCATGCCCACGACCGCGGAGTCGTCCCGGTTCTCGCTGGCCGCGCCGCGCCGCTGTTTGGCCGGCGTCGACGGCTTCGACTTGGCCGGCCGGCCGCTTCGTTGACGCTGCGAACCCGACTTCGACTCCCGTGGCGCCGCCGCCGTTTCTCGCGGTGCCGCCTCCGCCTGCTCGAGGCCGTCCTGCATCCTGACGGGGATCTTGCGGCCCACCAGCCTCTCGATCTCCGCAACGGCCTTGGAATCGGCGCGGGTCGCCAGCGTGATCGACTGGCCTCGCCGGCCTGCCCGGCCGGTGCGGCCGATCCGGTGAATATAGTCCTCGGCGTTGACCGGGACGTCGTAGTTGAACACGTGGCTGACCGCGGATATGTCCAGGCCCCGCGCGGCAACGTCGGAGCAAACCAGCATGGTGATGTCGCCGGAGCGGAACTTCTCCAGCCATTCCATGCGCTTGTACTGGTCCATGTCGCCGTGCAGCGGGCCTGCCGGCAACCCATGCCCGGCGAGCGACCGGTAAAGATCGGCGACGGCGCGCTTGCGGTTGCAGAAGATCAGGGCGTTCTGGATGTCCGTCGCCCGCAACAGGTCCTTCAGGACCCTTTCCTTTTTTTCCTTGCTGACGTTTACCAGCGACTGTTCCACCGTGTCGGCGGCCGACGACGGCGGGTCGACGGTCACCTCTTTCGGGTTGATCAGGAACTTATCGGCCAGCCGGCGGATCTCCTTCGGCATGGTGGCCGAAAACATCACGGTCTGGCGCATCTTCGGCATCAGCGACGCGATCCGCTCGACGTCCGGGATGAAGCCCATGTCCAGCATCCGGTCGCCCTCGTCGATCACCAGGATCTTGGTGTCGGTGAGGATCACCTTGCCGCGTTCGCAGTGATCCAGCAGGCGGCCGGGCGTCGCGATCAGCACGTCGACGCCGCGGTCCAGCTTCTTGTCCTGATCGGAGAACGAGACGCCGCCGATCAGCAGCGCCATGTTGAGCTTGTGGAACTTGCCGTAGATCTCGAAGTTCTCGGCCACCTGGGCCGCCAGCTCGCGGGTCGGTTCCAGGATCACCGACCGCGGCATCCGCGCGCGCGCGCGTCCCTGGGCCAGGATGTCGATCATCGGCAGGGTGAAGGAGGCGGTCTTGCCGGTGCCGGTCTGGGCGCAGCCCAGCACATCCCGGTTCATCAGGATGTAGGGAATGGCCTCTTCTTGGATCGGTGTGGGTTGTTCGTAGCCGGCCTCTGAGACGGCGCGGAGAACTTCCGCGCCGAGACCTAAATCGGCAAAAGCGGTTGCCATGCGTGCCTTTCGGGGCCTTCCTTAAGGCTCCAGAACGATCGAGTCATCAATCGGCGTAGTGTAAGGATCGAATCGAGCGGGATAATAGGGCGGGAAAGCGCCCTGTCAACGTTCGAATCTTGTGCTAGTTCAGTAATTTGACCGTGCGGTCTGTTAACGCGTAGATGGGGATTGCTGCAATGCTGATCAAGGGTGCACGGTCCTGCCTCCTCCTGGTCGACGTTCAGGAGCGGTTGGCCCCTGCCATACCGGGTGCGGACACCGTGGTCCGCAATTGCGCGGCGCTGATCCAGGCGGCCCGCCGGCTGGACATCCCGGTGCTGGCGTCCGAGGAGTACCGCGCTGGCCTGGGCGTGACCGTGTCCCCCCTGATCGAGGCGCTGGAGGAGGGCGAACGGCACGAGAAGCTGCGTTTTTCCTGCGCGGACGAGCCGGGCATTGCCGCGGCGCTGGGTGGCCTGGGCCGCGACCAGATCGTCATCGCGGGCCTGGAAACCCATGTCTGCGTGCTGCAAAGCGCGCTGGGCCTGAAGGCGGCCGGGTACGTGCCCTACGTGGTCGCCGATGCGACCGCCAGCCGGACCGAGGCCAACAAGGCGCTGGCGATCAACCGGCTGCGCCGCGGCGACGTCGGCATCGTCAGCGTCGAGATGGTGCTGTTCGAATGGCTTTCCGTCGCCGGCACCCCTGAATTCAAGGACCTGTTGAGGTTGATCAAGTGACCGAACGAACGCCCCTTGTTCTGATCCCCGGCCTGTTGTGCAACGAACGGCTTTGGGACCACCAGAGCCGCCATCTCGCCGACATCGCCGAGGTTTCCGTCGGCAACACGCTGGAAGACGACACCATCAGCGGCATGGCGCGGCGGATCCTGGAAAATGCCCCGGCCAGCTTCGCGCTCGCGGGACTGTCGATGGGCGGCTATGTGGCGCAGGAGATCATGCGCCTGGCGCCGGAACGGGTGCGACGGCTGGCCCTGGTGGACACCTCGGCGCGCGCCGACACGGCCGAGGCGCTGAAACGCCGGGCCGGCCTGATCGACCTGGCGACGAAAGGCAAGTTCAAGGGCGTCACGCCACGGCTGCTGCCGCTGTTGATCCATCCCGACCGGTTGGAGGACCAGGGCCTGACCAGCGCGATCATGGGCATGGCCGAGCGCATCGGCCAGGAGGTGTTCGTGCAACAGCAGAACACGATCATGAGCCGGGTCGACGGGCGCGGCGACCTGGGCAGGATCGCGGTTCCCACGGCGATCATTTGCGGGCGCGAGGATGCGTTGACCCCGATGGAAGTGCAGGAGGAACTGGCGTCCGGGATCCCTGGGGCGCGGCTGTGCGTGATCGAGGAATGCGGTCACCTGTCCCCGATGGAACGGCCGCACGCGGTGACGGCGCTGATGCGCGACTGGCTGTTGCGGCTATAGCTGGAACCGGAGCGGCGGCAGCCACGTGCTTCGAGACGCGACGCTGCGCGTCGCTCCTCAGCATGAGGGCATTAGGATCGCTCCGAGCGTTAGTCTCCCTCACCCTGAGGAGGTCGCGCAGCGACCGTCTCGAAGGGCGTGGCGGCAAACGGCCTGCTGCTTCTAACTGTCGTTCCGTCGCGAAGGCGCGTCGCGCGGGAACAGGGCGCGGGTGATGTTGCGGATCATGTCCGTGAAGCGCGGATCATCGGGCCGGAAGGCCAGCACCTCCGTGAGGCGCTGGTCGCCCCGGCAATAGGCCGCCAGCACGGTGACGTAGCTGCCGGGAGGCCGGTCCGGTCGCGGCCGGCGCTGGCCCTGGCACAGGGCGGATCCGCTGAAGCTGCGCGGCGCATAATAAAATAGGACCACCCGGTGATTCGCCGAAGGGCCGGTCGGGCGATAGGCAACGAAATTGACGCGCGGTCCATAATGTGCGCCCCGCATGGCGCGCCGGGCGATCTGGTCGGACACGTACTTGTCGTGAAAGCGGAACGGGTTGCCGTTGATCACCACCCACATCGAGCCGTTTCCGGCCACGTAGTGGAACTCGCCGGCGCTGTAGGAGGGCGAAACCCGGGCGGAGTTCGTTGGAGAGAACTGCGCACCGCAAGCAGACAAGACCGCAGCGCAGAAAGCCAGAGTCGCGAAGACCGGCGGAGGAAACCTCATGGATGGCGACCTATAGGTGGGATTACGAGCAGATTTCCGGCGACGGGCAGGCAGAAGTCTGACGGCCGCGATGCCTCAGCGGCAGCAGCGACCGGATCATCTGGCTCATCAGCGCGTTGAACGCCGCCGAACCGGGCGGCGCATTCTGGTTCGAGCCAAACGCCTCGCTCAGGGGCTTTCCGCGCAGGCACAAGGCGCCAAGCACATAGGTCGTGCCGGGCCTCGCGACTGGTTGCGGCATTTCTCTGTCGGGATTGCAAAGCACGAAACCGTTGGTGTTGTCAGGGGGATTAAAGAAGAACTCGATCCGGTATTGCAAGCGCGCCGACTCTCCCGGCGTCGTCGTGAAGTTCGTGTTCATGAAAGTGATCTGGTTCTGGATCCCGTCGATCACCGCCTGCTCGAAGTCCTCCTTCGGCAACGCGGTCGGATTGTTCCGCACCACCACCTGGAAATCGCGGTTGTTGCCCGCTCCCCACTGGATTTCGGTCGTGTCGTAACGTCCATAGACCCGGTTGCGCGAAATCGACGTGGCGCCCGAGACGCAACCGGCCAGAACAATCGCAGCCAGGATGCAGGCGACTACCCTGCGCCGCGGTTTCGGGAACTGACACTCTCGCCTGGTGTTCATCTCAGGTTTCCTGGCGCGGTTACCGTCAGCAAATCATCGGCGGACGGCAGCGTGGGGATCTCCGTCCCCGGTGCACTTGCGGCAACAGAGAGCGGATCAGTTGCGACATCAGCCGGTCGAATTCCGGTGTGCCCGGCGCGGCGCCCGCCCTGCGCCCGAACGCCTCGGACAGCGGTGCGTCGCGCAGGCAGAAGGGGCCGAGGACGAAGGTCTCGCCCGGCCGTGCCACCGGTTCGGCCAGCTCCCTTTCGGGGTTGCACAACGCGAACCCGTTGGTCGTTTCGGGCGGATCGAAAAAGAACTCGACCCGGTATTGTCCGCGCGCTGTTTCGCCGGGTGTCGTGGTGAAATTGGTGATCATGTAGGTGATTTGGCCCTGGATTGCGTTGATCACCGTTTTTTCGAACTCCGCGTCCGGCATGGCGGTGGGATTGTTGCGCACTACAACGGCGAAGTCGCGTCCCCCGCCGGCGCCCCACTGGACCTCGGTCACGTCGTAGCGGCCGTAGAGACGATTCCGGGAGATCGTGCTTCCGCCCTCCGCGCAGGCTGCCAGGACCGCCAGACAGAGCGCGACGCTGGTTGCTGTCCGTGCCAGACTTCGCCTGCCGTGCCTCCAGGGCGTATTCAATTGCAGGGCAGGTGATCGCATCGTTTGTTATCCAGATCCCGCTTGTGCGGTGGAAGGACACGGCGGACCAAGATGGAAAAAATGGCGTTGAAGTTCCGATCTCCCGGCTCTGCCTGGGCGACGGTCCCGCGTGCCTCCGACACGACCTGATTGCGCAGGCAGAAAGCCCCCAGGATCACGGTGCGCCCTTCGGTCGGCCGTGGGGTTGGCGGCGCCAGTTCACGATTGCACAGCAACCGGCCGCTGATGTTGATGGGCGGATCGAAAAAGAACTCCACCCGGTATTGCAGCCGCGCGGTTTCGCCGGGTGTGGTGGTGAAGTTGGTGATCATGTAGGTGATCTGGCCCTGGATTGCGTCGATCACCGCCTGGTCGCCTTCCGCCTTCGGCCGATCGTAGGGGTTGTTGCGGACCACGACATGGAAATCGCGGCCGCCGCCGGCGCCCCACTGCACCTCGTTCATGTCGTAGCGGCCGTAGAGATACGGCCGTGTGATGGTGGGTTGGTTGCCGCAGGCGGCGACCGCCGCCAACAGCAGAAAGCAACCGATGGCCCGTCTCATCCATCGCTCCCAGGGTCAGATTTTCTGCACGGCGCCGCGCGTCCTGTCGCGCGCGCCACTATAGTAATTCCTCGTGGGGAAAGGTCCACGTCACACATCGTCGCGCGTGTGTGAATACGACGACGACAGGCCGCATGGCTGCCTGCGTCAAACGTCGATGTTGTCGACGAACTCCGCGTTTTCCTGGATGTAGGCGAAACGCAGTTCCGGCTTTCGCCCCATCAGGGTTTCGACGGCCTTGGCCGTCTTGCGTGCATCTGCGAGCTGGTCCTGGTCACGGCGATCCGGGATCTTCACCCGCAAAAGCGTGCGTTTTTCTGGGTCCATGGTCGTGTCGCGCAGCTGATGCGGCGGCATTTCGCCCAGCCCCTTGAACCGGCTGACATCCACCTTGGCGTTGGCCTTGAATTCCTTCTTCAACAGCCGGTCCTTGTCGGCGTCGTCACGTGCATAGACCGACTTGCCGCCCTGGGTCAGGCGGTAAAGCGGCGGCATGGCCAGGAACAGGTGGCCGTTCTCGATCAGCCCCGGCATCTCGCGATAGAAGTATGTCATCAACAGCGATGCGATGTGGGCGCCGTCGACGTCGGCGTCGGTCATGATGATGATGCGTTCGTAACGCAGCCGGTCCTCGCTGTAGTCGGTCCGGGTGCCGCAGCCCAGCGCCTGCATGATGTCCCGCAATTCCTGGTTGCCGGCCAACTTGTCGGCGGAAGCGCTGGCGACGTTCAGGATCTTGCCGCGCAGGGGCAGGATCGCCTGGAAGCGGCGGTTTCGGGCCTGCTTGGCCGAGCCGCCGGCGCTGTCGCCTTCGACAAGGAACAGCTCGGTGCCGTCCGGGCCGCTGTCGCTGCAGTCGGCCAGCTTGCCTGGCAGGCGTTGCTTGCGCGGCGGCGTCTTGCGCCGCTGTTCCTTTTCCAGCCGGCGGCGGGTGCGCTCGTCGACCCGCTCCAGCACCCGCTCTAGCAGGTCGTTGGCGCCGGTGGGGTCTTCGGCCAGCCAATGGTCGAAGTGATCCTTCAATGCGGATTCGACCAGCTTCGCCGCCTCGGGCGAGGACAGCTTTTCCTTCGTCTGTCCTTGGAACTGGGGATCCGGGATAAAGACGGAGATCAGCGCGGAGGCCTCGCCGACCACGTCTTCGCCCGTGATCTGCGTGGCCTTCTTGTTGCCGACCAGTTCGCCGTGCGCTTTCAGTCCCTTGGCCAGTGCCGTCCGCATGGCGGATTCGTGGCTGCCGCCTTGGGAGGTGGGGACCGTGTTGCAGTAGGAATTGCAGAAGCCGTCGCCGTCGGCCGCCCAGCCGATCGCCCATTCCACCCGGCTGGCGCCGTCCGCAGACGCCGCCTGTCCGGCGAAGGCCCGGGGCGTGATGGCGGCGCGTTCGCCGATCGCCGATGCCAGGTAGTCGACCAGCCCGCCCGGAAAGTGCAGCGTTTCCTTTTCGGGGATCTCGCTGTCTTTCTTGATCAGGCCGCCGTCGCAGCGCCAGCGGATTTCCACCCCGCGGAACAGATAGGCCTTCGACCGCACCATGCGGTAGAGGTGCGCCGGATCGAAGCGGGCATCGTCGCCGAAGATCTTCGGGTCGGGATGGAAGCTGACCGTCGTGCCGCGCCGGTTCGCCACCGCGCCCAACTTCTTCAGCTTCGTCGTCGCCTTGCCGCGCTTGTAGCTTTGCGTGTAGCGCTGGCGGTCGCGGATCACCTCGATTTCCATCTTGTCCGACAGCGCATTGACCACCGACACGCCGACGCCGTGCAGACCGCCGGAGGTGTAGTAGGCCTTGCCCGAGAATTTGCCGCCGGAATGCAACGTGGTCATGATCACTTCCAACGCCGACTTGCTCTTGTGCTTGGGGTGCGGGTCGACCGGGATGCCGCGGCCGTTGTCGCGGATCGTCACCCGGTTGTCCGCCTCCAGGTCGATCTCGATGCGGCTGGCGTGACCGGCGACGGCCTCGTCCATGGAGTTGTCCATGACTTCGGCCACCAGATGATGCATGGCGCGCTCGTCGCTGCCGCCGATATACATCCCCGGCCGCCGGCGGACCGGTTCCAGCCCTTCCAGAACTTCAATGTCTTTTGCGGAGTAGGATCCAGATGTCGCCACAGCGGCGCTGAACAGTGTGTTTGACATGAACCGCACGTGTAATGGGTGGAGTTGCGGTAATCAAGCTCATACGGTAGCGGTTTGCGGCGTTGCCTACAAGATGTTGTGAGAAAGGGAACCGGAATGGACGACGAGTCCCAGAAACCGCGCGGCGAGCTGATGTTGAGGACGCTGGCGATGCCGGCCGACACCAACCCGGCCGGCGACATCTTCGGCGGCTGGCTGATGTCGCAGATGGACATCGCCGGCGCGATGATGGCGGTGCCCCGCGCCGGCGGACGGGTCGCCACGGTCGCAGTCGATGCGATGGTGTTCCACAAGCCGGTCAAGGTCGGCAACATTCTGTGCTGCTATGCCGATCTCACCCGGGTTGGCAATACATCGATGACGGTTCATGTCCAGGCCTGGGCGCTGGATGGCGAAGCACGCGACCGCCGGGTCAAGGTGACGGAAGGCGATTTCACCTATGTTGCGATCGGACCGGATCGAAAGCCGCGGCCGGTCGACCCGCCGGGATAGGGGAGTGGTTCAGGCGGCCGCGCCGGAGGCGGGCAGATCGGCAGTGGGCTTGCCGGCCTGGGCCTTGACCCAGGCGTCGTCGCTGAGCATGCGGGCGAAATCGTCCCACGGTCCCTCGAACCCGTCAACCTGGCCGTGGATGAAGCGGCCCTTGGCCATCCGGACCAGCACCTTGCGCAGGCTGTAACGGTCCTGCGAACGGTTGTAGATGTACCAGACGCCGATGCCGTCATAGTCGAACGAGACGCGCGCCTGCATTGCAGAGGGGTCGTCGTCGCGGTCGTAGGCCCGGAAGTCCATCGGGCCGGCATCGACCTCGTCGGGGTCGTACAGCGCGAAGACATAGAGATCCGCCATGGCAATGAGCCGCTCGATCTCGCTTGCCACGAGACCTTGCATCAACGAGCGCAGCTCATAGGGTTTCCCCGACATCGGTCGGACTCCTTCCGAATGCCCGCGGCGCAGCATAGTCCTTTTGCGACTCGGCGCAACAGAAAATATTGGTAATCCCCAAGGTAAAAAAACAACTTCAGAGAAATGTAAAAACCTGGGGTCTATGTTTCGCAATACTACACAATATAGTGTGCCAAATAATACTTACGGATCGGTGAATCGGGACCTGCGGCGTCACGCCACTGTGACTGGCCCCGCGGCACTGTGGGCCGTTAGGCTGGGACACGAGGCTTTGGGGAGGGGTGGTGATGACCGGTCGATTTTTATTAATGATAACAATGTTTTGCGTTCAACTGGCCGGGTCGGCGTTGGGGGGGCGAGGCCGATGTCGTCGGTGTTTCCGCGACGAACACCGGGGCCGGGACCTTTCGCTTCGACGTCACGGTTCGTCATGACGATGCCGGCTGGGATCACTATGCCGACCGATGGGAGGTGCTGGCGCCGGATGGTTCGGTTCTTGGGACCAGGGTGCTTTTGCACCCGCATGTCGAGGAACAACCCTTCACCCGATCCCTGACCGGTGTTGCGGTGCCGGACGGCATCGCAACCGTCACCGTGCGGGCCCGGGACAGCCAGCATGGCTGGGGCGGGCGGGAGCAGGAGGTCCCATTGCCCCGATAGCGCGCAGATGGGCCAAGGCAACCTTGTGTTTACCGTAAGCCTCTATCCTCTGGCGATCGCCGGTACGGGGTCGCCCGGCCGTGCGATCCATGAGGAGACGGGCGATGACGCATTTTCTGGTGTCCGATGAGAATCCTGCGGGACACATGCTGGAAGACCTGCTTGTGGCCCTGCGCCGCGATATCCTGTTGCGGTGCGAGAAGATCATCGAGGATCCCCGGCCGGAAGCCAAGCAGGTGGTGGCGAACAACCTCCAGATTCTGAACCTGATCACCGACGCCATCGGGCTGGCGGAGGATTCAACGCAGGTGCTGGACAAGGCCTTCGGGCCCAGCCGTGCCGCCGACGGCGGGCCGCCCCGCATAGGCTCCGTCTGAGCCGCGCACCGCGCGGCTAAGGACGCCGCGGCTCCAGCAGGACCTGCCGGTAAAGCCGTCCCATCAGCGGCGGCAGGACGAACATCGGGATCTGGCCCAGGCCGAAGAACGCCAGCAGGTCCAGGTTCGCACCGTCGCCCAGCACGAGATAGATCAGCCCCATATTGCAGTAGCCGCTCATCAGGCCGACCGCCAGGGCGGTGTGGCGCCCAAGAAACCAGAAGGCGCCGGTACCGAGGGCCTGAAGCCCGATCACCAGTGCAAACGACATCGCCGCGGTCAGCGCCACATAGCCCGGTCGCTGGAGTCCCATCTCGGTGACGCCGTCCATGATGGCGACGATAAAGACCGAAATCAGGATCACCGACACGCCGTCCATCGGCATCGCCCAGCGTTCGATCCGCGCTTCGCCCAGCACCCGCTTGACCACGAAGGCGGCGAGGAAAGCGCCGAACACCAGCGCCATCAGCCGGACGGTGAACTCCAGCAGCGATATCTCGATCTCCAGCCCCAGCAGCAGCAGGGCCAGAGGCGGCAGCACGAAGGGGACGAAAAACATGGAGAAAACCGTGCCGACGATGATCACGGCGGCGTCCAGTCCGAGGAACAGCGCAATCGCAGCGCCAGAAGCAAGCGGCGGCGCCGCCGCCGCCAGAATCATTGCGGATTCCAGCGGCCGGTGCAGCGGAAAAGCCTGCAGGGCCAGCCAGGTCAGGACCGGACAGGCCAGCAGGACCCAAACGGTCAGCGCCAGCAGCAGCGGCCAGCGCCTGAGATAACGAAACTGGTGTTCCCAGTGAATCCGCACGATCGTAATGATCAGCGGGATCGCCAGAGCCGGCAGCATGATTTCCTGGCACCATTCCGCCAGCTTCGGAAATCCGATGCCCAGAACAACGCCGACCGGCAGCGCCTTCGACGCTCGGGTTCCGATCCAGTCCAAGAGAGTGACGGCGGCGCGCATCAGCGAACCGCGGCGGTCGTTCGTGTCGGGGTCATGTGCTCTGCCGGCTCGGCCACGCGAAGGCGCTCCGCATCGAGGGGTATCGCAAAGCGGCTGCGACGGCCTTGTTGTCGCAGGATGGCGCAGCAGCTGCAAACGCTTCATTAACCGGCTTCGCACCGAGTTGGGCAAGCGGCAGCGCGATCCTGTCCACGGTACAGACAAAAGGCCCCGCCGTTGGGCGGGGCCAGTCCTGGTCTCCTGGAGGACGGTTCCGGAGCCGGCCGCTGCGGGCAGGCCCCGGCGAAGTCCGCCGGCGTCGTGATCAGACGCTGTAGTACATCTTGAACTCGACCGGGTGCGGGGTGTGCTCCAGTTGGTACACCTCTCCCCATTTTAGCTCCAGATAGCCGTCGATCATGTCGTCGGTCATGACGTCGCCGGCTTTCAGGAAGGCGCGGTCGGCGTCCAGCGATTCAAGCGCTTCGCGCAGGGATCCGCAGACCGTCGGCACGCCTTCCAGCTCTTCGGGCGGCAGGTCGTAGAGGTCCTTGTCCATCGGATCGCCCGGGTGGATCTTGTTCTCGATCCCGTCCAGGCCGGCCATCAACATGGCCGTGAAGGCCAGATAGGGATTGCCGGACGCATCCGGGAAGCGGACCTCGACGCGTTTGCCGTTGGGGCTGGCGGCGTAGGGGATCCGGCACGAAGCCGAGCGGTTGCGCGCCGAATAGGCCAGCAGCACCGGCGCCTCGAAGCCCGGGATCAGCCGCTTGTAGCTGTTGGTCGTGGCATTGGAGAAGGCGTTGATCGCCTTGGCGTGCTTCATGATGCCGCCGATGTAGTACAGGCAGGTGTCCGACAGGTCGGCATAGCCGGACCCGGCAAACGTGTTCTTGCCCTCGCTCCAGATCGACTGGTGGCAGTGCATGCCCGAGCCGTTGTCTTCCAGGATCGGCTTGGGCATGAAGGTGGCGGTCTTGCCGTAGCTGTGCGCGACCATGTGGGTCACGTACTTATAGATCTGCAGCGAGTCCGCGGCGCCGACCAGGGTGCCGAACTTCAGGCCCAGCTCGTGCTGCGACGGCGCGACCTCGTGATGGTGCTTTTCCATCTCCAGGCCCATCTCGGTCATGGTCGTGACCATTTCGGCGCGCAGGTCCTGGCCGCCATCGACCGGCGTAACCGGGAAGTAACCGCCCTTCGCTGCCGGCCGGTGACCCATGTTCCCTTCGTCGAGCGCGGCGCCCGTGTTGTACGGGCCCTCGTCGGAATCGATCATGTAGAAGGTGGTGTTCTGGCTGACATTGAAACGGACGTCGTCGAAGACGAAGAACTCCGCCTCGGGCCCGAAATAGACGGTGTCGCCGGCACCGGTCGACGCCGTGTAGGCCAGTGCCTTCTTGGCCACCGACCGTGGGCACCTTCCATAGGGCTGGCCGCTGAGCGGATCCAGAACGTCGCAGAACAGGATCAGCATCGGCTGCGCCGCGAACGGATCCATGACGGCGGTGTCCGGGTCGGGCAACAGCGTCATGTCGGACTCGTTGATCGCCTTCCAGCCGGCGATCGACGATCCGTCGAACATAATGCCGTCGCGGAAGACGTCCTCATCGATCGTCGACACGTGCTGGGCGGTGTGCTGCCATTTTCCCCGCGGATCGGTGAAACGGAAATCGACGTATTTGACGTCGTTTTCCTTGATCATGTTCAAAACGTTCTCAACGGACATGCTGCTTATTCCCCTTTCAGGTTTGGCGTTTTCGCCAGTTGTCGATGCTCCAGGACGGGAAGAGGGACGGACGCAGGCGGCCTAGATGGCGTCGACGCCCTTTTCACCGGTGCGGATGCGAATGACGTCCTCGACAGAGGAGACGAAGATTTTTCCGTCGCCGATGCGGCCGGTTTTCGCGGCATTCTGAATGGCCTCCACGGCACGCTCGCTGAGCGCGTCGTCCAGCACCACCTCCAGCTTTACCTTCGGCAGGAAATCGACCACGTATTCGGCCCCGCGGTACAGTTCCGTGTGACCCTTCTGCCGCCCGAAGCCCTTCGCCTCGGTGACCGTGATTCCCTGAATGCCGACCTCGTGAAGCGCCTCTTTGACTTCATCCAGCTTGAACGGTTTGATGATCGCCTCGATCTTTTTCATGGGTTCCCCAAATGCTCCTCCGTCAATGCAGCGCTGCGCCGTCTTCGACGGCACAGCCCCGCGCACACCCAGATAGCACAGGGCGTGCCAATCCTTAGCGGAAGATGAATCGTTTTGATTCCAGTCGGTTAGAGAGAAGCTGCCCAGAAAACGTGCAAACCACCGTGCCTAAGATTTGAGCAGTTGCCGAAAAAGAAGGCGGACGGTGGGCGCTTTTCCATCAGCCGTTCAGCACCGCGGCGATGCGTTCGACCGCCCGTTCGATGTTCTCGGTGGAGTTTGCGTAGGAAAACCGCAGATAACCCTCGCCATACCCGCCGAAGCTGGTTCCGGCGACCGTTGCGACACCGGCCTTGTCGAGGAACAGGTCCTGCGCCTCGGCCGCGGTAAGGCCGGTGCCTTCGATGTTGGGGAAGGCATAGAACGCACCGCCGGGCTCGATACAGCGAAAGCCCGGCAGGCTGTTCAGGGCATCGACAATCACCCGGCGCCGTTCGGCGAAGGTTTCCATCATCGCGTCCACGGCATCCTGCGGGCCCTGCAGCGCGGCGATGCCCGCGAACTGGGTGGCGGCATTGACGCAGGAATGGCAGTTGATGCACAGCCGCGTGGCGCCTTCCACCAGGCTCTGCGGCCAGACCGCGTAGCCCAGACGCCAGCCGGTCATGGCATAGGTCTTGGACCAGCCATCCAGCATGATCGCGCGGTCCTTCAGCCCCGGGTAATGCAGGATGCTGGCGTGCGTTCTCCCATCATACAGCATGCGGCTGTAGATCTCGTCCGCCATGATCGCCGCGTTGGGGAAGGCGGCCAGGCCTTCGGCCAGCTTGTCCAGTTCCTCCTTCGGCGTGACGCCGCCGGTGGGATTCGCCGGCGTGTTGACGATGACCAGGCGGGTGGCCGGGGTCATGCGGCTCAACACGTCGTCCGCGGAAAAGGCGAAGCCGTTCTTTTCCAACAACGGCACCGGCACCGGCGTGGCGCCGGAGAAGGCGACGGCGGAGTGGTAGATCGGGAATCCCGGATCCGGATACAGGATCTCCGCGCCGGGTTCGCCGAACATCAGGATGGCAAAGAACATCGTCACCTTGCCGCCGGGGACGACGACCACGGTATCGGGATCGACGGCGACGCCGCGGCGGGCCTCCAGGTCCGCGGCGACGGCCTGGCGCAAGGGCAGGATGCCGTTGGCCGGCGTATAGCCGTGATGGCCGGCCTTCAGGGCGTCGACGGCGGCCTCGACCACGTGGCCCGGCGTCTTGAAGTCGGGCTGACCGATCCCGAGATTTATAATGCTGCGCCCCTCGCGCTCCAGCGCGGCGGCGCGGGCCAAAACATCGAACGCGGTTTCGGTTCCAAGCCGGCCCATGGCGTCGGCCACGTGCAACATAATGCTCCCCCTTGATCTGGTTTTGCGCCATAAAGACCGATCGTCCGGCGTTCCACAAGAGGGGTGTTGGGTGCGTGCCGGATGTGCGCTTGACGGCGCGGTGTCCGGCGCTTAGAACGCGGCGCGACGGTGGCTGTAGCTCAGTTGGTTAGAGCGCCTGGTTGTGGTCCAGGAGGTCGTGGGTTCAAATCCCATCAGCCACCCCAGCGACACCCGGGTCCGACCCGGAGACATAGGTAACAGAACGTACCTAAGACATGGGTGACAACCTCGGGCCGAACGGGTTGTCGAGAGGTTGCGGGGTTTTCTGTTCCAAGTCGATATATCCCAGGTCGTAGGTCAT
>Ga0209783_1000179_pt1 | contig 16716 bp, 11 predicted proteins | sample WorMetfiPIANOSA1_FD_187395 | JGI IMG/M metagenome (GOLD analysis project Ga0209783, IMG submission 187395) | Marine gutless worms symbiont microbial communities from Max Planck institute for Marine Microbiology, Germany - Olavius filocauda... | ecosystem: Host-associated > Annelida > Digestive... | reverse complement strand
TGTCTCTCAACCGCAATTGAAAAAGATCGAAAAATGGCTTAACAATCGCCCTGAAAAGTGTCTTAATTTCAAAACACCGGCCGAAGTCTTTAAAGCCGAGTGTTGCACTTAAACGTTGAATGCAGGAAACAAATTCAAATGAACAAAATTCTAAATTTGAAACGCTACAGGCTTTCCTAGTTGCTAACGTGAATTTGGTTTGATGAACCTTTTTTGTCATTTTGTTTTTCGTATTTATCAATTGTTTGCGGCGTTCGCCTTGAGAACATTCCGTATTTCAATTTTCGAATTTCGAGCTTTCTATATTCTCCTCTGTCACCACAGCAGGGCCAGTTTCTCTGAATCAATGCCAGTATCTTGGGCAACCTGCTGCAGGCCCTCGGCATTTTCATCAAAAAGCAGGATCGTATCGAAGTTGTCATTCACCAGGGATGGGAGCTTGTCAGCCGCCGACAAATGTGCAACCAGCTGTAATTTCATCTTTTCTTCAAGGATCGTGGCTTCCACAAACTCACTGACGATGGCCGGGCCTACAAATACGATGGCCTGACTGCCCTCTTTTTCTATCTCCTGCAGACGCTGCAGCAGACGCCGCTGGAGACCGTAGTACTCCCGCAGGCGGGATACCACGAAATTGACTGCCAGCCGGGAACGGGCTTCGATCCCGGCCGGGGTCAAGCGGTATACATAGTTTAATTTATTGGGATTTTTACGAAAGTTGTGAACTTTGACCATGCCCTTTTCAAGCAGGCGCCGCAGGACATAGTTGATCTGGCCCAGGCTGATACCAGTATGTTCAGACAGTTGCCGTTGGGTGGTAATCGGCTCACTGTCCAAGGCGTCCAGGACCTTGAAGTCTTTTTTGGAGAGCGCCATCGCCTCTGCCGTGCATCTGTTTTAAATTGTGGGGAAGTTGCTTGATGCCCGATTTGTTCAAAACTGAACAGAAGTTTACGGCTTATTGAAGTGAAAAGTCAAGGGAATTTAAAATTTTGTAGTGATTACGGTTAGAAACCGATTAGGGGATAAGGTGGAAGGCTGAAGACTGAAGGGAGGACCGGAATCGGTGACGAGCAACAAAGACTTTTTAGACACGGATTTCACGGATTGCACGGATATACATTTTGAACGCGTCCTGGTGGCCGCCTTCAACCATCATTGCCTTCGGCAAAAGGAGTACAATTAGTTTTCATTGAAGGAGTGCGATAGTTTAAACGTAACCTTCCACTATAATCTCGGTGAACCTTCTCCGCGCAGCGGATGATAACATTTTCTATTTCACCAGAAATTGAAAATAGATTTTAATGATTCTAAATCCGTGTAATCTGTGTAATCCGTGTCGAAAATAGGTCTTAAATCGAAAACAGTGCAGCGGCATTTTTGTGGAGGATCGCTTCGAGGTAATCGTTGGACAGGTTAAATCCGATCAGGGTTTTCAGTTCGCGGTCCCAGGCGAAGGGGATGTTGGGAAAATCTGTCCCGAACATGATGCGGTCCTGGCGGAAGGTGTCCAGGGGCGGCACCTCGATACCCGGCAGATAGTCACACAGGACCATGGTCGTGTCGAGCCAGAGGTTGTCATACTTTTCAATAAGTTCCCTGAACTCGGTGAATTCATCCGCGCCCAGGTGCGGGACGCAGACCTTCAGGTCAGGATAATCCTTTAGAACCCGTGCCACCTTTTCCACCCCGCATAGTTCATAAGGATCGCAGGGATAGGCCGGGCTCTTGGGTTCCCGGCCGACGTGCATGATCAACGGCTTTTCACCAGCCTGACAGGCCGCATAAACAGCATGCATGCCCACGCTGTCCATGTCGAAACACTGGACGTGGGAGTGCAGTTTGACCGCGGCAAGACCATCCGCAAAGGCCTCTGCCAGTATCTGATCAGCACCCTCCTCGCCGGGATACACAGTGGCAGTTCCGGCCAGCTGGGGGTAGCGGCGGCAGAGATCGGCCATGAAACGATTCAGCTTGCCGGCCACACCGGGTTTATGGGCGTAATGCAGTCCCACGATGCGCTCGATGCCGTGCGCGGTGAGAAATTCGATGATTTTCGCAGCCCCCATCTGGTAACGCACCGGCCAGCCGAATGTATCGAACCATTGCCAGATGGGTTCGAAAAGCCAATCCGGAAAGAGATGGACGTGTGCATCGATGACAGGGGGCAATCCGGGAGGAACAGTGTCGCCTTCGGGGTCGTCCAATCCAGGCAACGGCGCTTTAACAAGAGCGCCTTTATATGCAATCTCAGTCATATGGAACCAATTTTACGCATGTAAAGGTAGACAGCACGTTTAGAATTTTTTTATAAAGCACATTTTTAAGTGGAATGCACGGATATTGACATCGTCCAGAGGGGTTGCCGAGGATCGGAAATCGGAAGAACTGAAGGACGAAAAACTGTTTAGACACAGATTACACGGATTCCGCGGATTTCAAACCTGTGAGCGCATCCTGGTGGCTGCGCTCACACACTCATTGCCTTCGGCAAAAAGGTCTGGTGCAGCTTCATAGATAGTTGGTGATATGACAAAGAAAATCTACTATTGGAGCTGAGAAGAACACCTCCACATAGTGGATGGAACCATTTCCAATTTCACCAGAAATTGAAAATAGCTTTTAATGATTCTAAATCCGTGTAACCTGTGTAATCCGTGTCAGAAATTGTTTAGGTTTTAACTGCATGAACTAGTTTGCCGCATCTTCAGCGAGGCTTAATTCGTGTCGAAAAAGAAAAATAAGCTATTTAAAGCAGACCTTGAGCGGCGGCTATTATTGGGGTTGGTAAGAGAATGGGAAGCCGCCCTCTGGCATCTGGATGAGACTCATCGCAGCCTGATGCAGCGCCCCCTCTTCCGGCTGGTGGACACGCACAGCCGCTGGGGTTACTGGGACGGCGACCGTAATGAGATCAGCATCAGCCGCAAGCTTGTCCTGGACTATCCCTGGGATTCCGTGCGGGAAGTTCTCCACCATGAAATGGCCCATCAGCTGGCTGACCGATTGCAGCCCAATCGCCAAGAAAGCGCCCACGGGTCGATCTTCAAAGAAGCCTGCCGCCTGCTGCGGGCCAATCCCCGGGCTTCCGGCGACTATCCGCCCCTCAAGGACCGGTATGCCGAAAACCGGTTGTCGGATGATGACCGAATCCTGCTCCGGATTCGCAAGCTTATGGCGCTGTCGGAAAGCCGGAACAGGCACGAAGCTGAAGCGGCCATGATCAAAGCGTATGAACTGATGGCTCGCTATAATATTGATTTGATCGAACAGGATACTGCCCGGGAATTCGTCAGCATCTTCGTCGACCGACCGGCCCTGCGCCACACGCGGGACGCCTATTTTCTTTCCAGCCTGCTGGTGGATTTTTATTTTGTCCAGGGCATCTGGGTCAGCGCCTGGGTCGCGGACCGGGAGAAAATGGGCCGGGTCCTGGAAATAACCGGCACCCCCGAAAATGTCGTCTCGGCTGAATACGTCTATGACTTTGTAATAAATCACATCAATGTGCAGTGGTCGCGCTACAATAAAAACAAGCAGCTAACCCTGCACCGCAAAACCGATTTCGCAACCGGAATCATCGAGGGTATTCGCAGTCGGCTTGAAACCCGGCAGGCAGGCGTTACCGCGGACAACGATGCTAAAGAAATTGTTAAAATCGAAGACCCGCGGCTGCGGGACCATATCAAATATCGCTACCCCCACACCCGTACCTATCAATCAGCTATCTCCAACCAGGATGAAGGTGTGCTTGCCGACGGCCGCAAGATCGGCCGCAAAATGGTGATCTCAAGGGGGATTGCGGAAAAGGCGGGAAATCAGCAAAAGCTGATTGGGGAGACATAGAAGTCGGACGTCAGATGCCGGAGGTCGGAAGCCAGAGATCGGAGATCAGACGTCAGTAATCAGCGCTTCATCTGACATCTGTCCTCAGACTTCTGACCTCATGCCCTTCCTGACCTCAGACCTCCGTGGTCACCTGACCACCCTCACCGGCCAGACAAATGCCATTTCATCCTTCTGCTGGTGGTTGAGGGTGCCGGCATACAGCAAGGTGGTATAGCGACGCGACAGCAGCCGCAGGGGGCCGTCCTTGGCCCAGTAAGGCATATGGATAATAACATTCTTGAAGGGGTTGGGTTCTGCGATGGCCGGCGCCTGGATTGTGTCATCCAACAGACTCTGCCACTGCGCTCTGGTCGGCAGCGTCCAATCCCCGTAACCGGCTGCCTGGAATTTTTCACACTTGGTGATGGCCTCTTCCCAGGTGGTGGCGGCAAAAAAATCACGATGCCAGCCGTTTTGGATCCACATCAGGCCGCTATGGCGGTCGGTCACGGTACCGTCGCCATTGTCGATGAAACGCCCCGGCTGTATGCTTTTGCTTCGCTGAATATCGGCGGCCGCCTGCTCAGGACGCCGGCCGGTAAGCCGGCTTGGTTTTCCCTGGGGAAGGATATCGACAAAGCTGAAGATTCCCTTATAGCTCACCTGACCCTTGGCATTCATCTGCCGCCAGACCTTTTCGGCAGCAGCATAGGACGCATAGCGACCGGTAAAGATCCGGTAGAAATATCCTTTCCCGGCCACCTGGGTGCCTTTCCAGAAAACCACCTTGCCCTGCCCCTGGAGTGAATTGACAAAGGCATTGGCGTTTCTCAGATCCTGGAATGAGGCCACGTGGATGCTGTAATACGTGGGCGGTGCCGCAGCTTCGTTACCGGCAAAAGCAACTCCGCAGAGTACCAACGCATGGATCAATCCGACAGCAAGCATGATCTTGTAAAATTTCACAATCCTGCGGCTCAGGCTTCTGAGTGGTCCTGAGAGAAAGGTTTCTACCAAAACACAAAAGCAAGACCATGCATCGCGCGGAGGCGCAGAGGCGCAGGGAAAAACATAAACGAGATTTAGTCGCACTATCGTGCGAAACGCCTTTTCAAGCTTCAGGAAATAAGGGCTTTTTTGGTTTTCCGGCGAAGCCGGATTTAATACTGGTTTTCCCTGCGTCTCTGCGACTCTGCGCGAGAGACTTGATTTTACGGTATCACCGAAGACCGCTGGCTCGATCTTGAGGAACAGGTTATTAAATACCGTGATTGGTAACATCAATGATTGAACGCTACCCGCAAAGAATGTATTTGTTTTAGATTCGGTCACCAGCCCGCGGTCAGTCCTCATGTGTCCGATCTCCGTTCTCGGATATAGGGTTTTCAACTCTGACCCGTGAACATCATTTTTCAAACCCGATTTCTACCACAAATACCCGGTTCGAAAAAGGCATCTTTTTTTAATATTTTCATGTCTGTGGAGACCGAAGGGCAACTTTTTTCCGTTGACACTTTACCACTGATTCATTATGTTGTTTTTATTCCGAATGTTTTAACTTCAAGCTCATCACGGGGTGTGCATGCCACGAGAAACAGATACACTTGCGATTCTTTTTGCGGATATAGCAAAAAGCACCCACCTGTATGAGAAGCTAGGGAACACGGTTGCCCAGGAACTCATTTCGACCTGCCTGGGCCTGTTCGAAAAGATCACCGACTACTTCGAAGGCTCCGTCATCAAGACCATTGGTGACGAGATCATGTGCACTTTTCCCACGGCTCAAAACGCGGTTGAAGCGGCCGTCGAGATGAATGAATCCCTCGAGGACATGCCGCTGCCGGAAAGTGTGACAATCGCCGCCCCGAACATCTATGTCGGCATCCAGTACGGTAAAGTCATCAAGGAAGACGGCGATGTGTTCGGCGATGCCGTCAATGTGGCGGCCCGCATGGTGGCCCTGGCCAACCAGCGGCAGATCATTACCACCAAGGAGACCGTCGACGAGCTGGACGAGGACTTGCAAAACGCATCCAATTGCATTGACAAGACCATTGTCAAGGGCAAAAGCGGTGAAATGAGCATCTTTGAAATCGTCTGGGAACAGCATGACGTCACCGTCATGATGGACGAGGCAATTGACTCTCCGGCCTTGCGCTGCCGCATGGAGCTTACGTGCGGCAAAACGGTTATGGAGATGGACGAATCACACCCCAGCGCCACGCTCGGGCGACAGCTGCACAACGATATTGTTGTCAAGGATAAAGGCGTTTCGCGATCCCACGCCCGCATTGAATACAACCGCGGCAAATTCATCCTCATCGACCAGAGCACCAACGGGACGTTTGTCCTGCTGCAGGGCAAGAAAAGAGTTCACCTGCGCCGGGATGAGACCACTTTGCTCGGCAACGGACTTATCAGTCTCGGTAAAGAGATCGAAGGCGACTCAGACTTGTATATCAAATACAATATTAAGATGTAATAGCACCTATCAATTAGACCAAATTAACCAGGAAGTCATCTCATATGGGCAGCCCAGAACGAATTCAAATCGATGTGGATTCCAACTGTATGCAGGCCAGTGGTGTATCCGACACCGGCATCCGCAGGCAGCGCAACGAGGATTCCATCTATCTGGATGAAGGCGGCACGGTTGCCCTGCTGGCCGACGGGATGGGCGGTCATGAAAAGGGCCAGGAAGCCAGCCGTACCACGGTGGAGACCATCAGCCCCTTTCTCGAACCGGAATCGATCGAAACCGAGCTGCTTGACATAACCGACGGAGGGGGCATTCCACCAGCGGTCTCCTGTGTCATGTCCCGGGTGGATTCAGCGGTGATCGAGGCCAATGATGTCGTGTACGGCCGCAACTGCGACGAAAAGCTGCAGCGGTTCATGGGGACGACCCTGGTCGGCCTGGTGATAACCAATGAAAAATATGCCGTGCGCTTTCATGTCGGTGATAGTCGCATGTACCGGCTGCGCGACGGCAAGCTGGAACAATTGACCCAGGATCATTCCGCACATGTAGCCTGGGTGGACGGCGGCCGCCAGGGGCCGGAGCCGAGTACAAACGTGATCACCCGTGCCATTGGGCCCACCCCGGCTGTGTCCCCGACCGTCGACTGGGATGAATGCCAGTCCGGAGACTTCTACCTGCTTTGCAGCGACGGTCTGTCCGATATGGTCGCTGATGATGAGATTCACCGTATTTTTACTTCCTCTGAAGACACTGCCAGCATTGCCAATGCCCTGGCTGATGCGGCCAATGATGCCGGGGGGAAGGATAATATTAGCGTCATCATCTGCCGCACCTAATGATGCACCCCGCATGTAAGGCCACTAAATCCTGCCGGCTTGAAATCGAGTAAATACGGTTAACTAATCTCGAATTTCGAAGCACAAAACTCGGAATGTCCTCAAGGCGGACGCCGCAAACAATTTCAAAATTCAAAAAAATCAAAATGACAAAAACAGAGGCACCAGTTCGTAGTAGCGGGTTTCGTTTGTTTCTTTCGGTTATTATGATTTGTCTTTTTGTTTGCGGCGTTCGCCTTGAGAACATGCCGAGGTTCGAATTTCGGATTTCGGATTTTTCCTCACTTTTGAGAATTGTTGAGACAGTGTAATAATAAAAGAAAGTTAATAGGCACTACAACGATAGGCTAATATAAAATTGCCACTTGCTGTTAAATGTGGCAATCAAAGTACAATACCTGAGGTCGGAATCGACTTCAGGTTTTTTAGTCTCAAAGCGGCTGCCTCTTCAAAATTTCCAACGCAATCTCGGGGCCCCCACGCGGACTCCATCCGCCCACATACAACATCGTCACATGATGATAACATATTTCCCGACTTGACAGGAAATGGCAGAAAGCATATAAGTGTACTGAATTCTATATCTTAGACTAATCACTGCCTGCTCCGGCCCCATGGTGCATCAACTGGGAGTGACAGTCTGCGGCAATCACATTCTATTTGTAATCCAGAGGTTCATGTCCGCTAAGGCTGACTATTGACGAAGATGTTGTTTCGCAACTAAGCATTCGCAATCCAGGTGTATCGCCCGGTGTCGGTTTTTCGACTAAACTGTTTCGATTTTAAAAAGTTAACACCTTGAATCTTCCGTCACTGCGCACAGAAAGGTCGCCCCACCGGCTCGCACAACTGTTTTGGCTGTGCCTCCTGATCGTGGTCTGCCTTATCCCGATCGGCCTGCTCAAAGCCGCGAAAGTAGGCTCCGGCACGAACCACGCCCTCATCGTGGGCATCAACGGATATAGCCAATGGCCGACCCTCAAGAGTCCGGTCAAAGATGCCCATCGTATGGCCGACACCCTGGCCAAGAAATACAACTTCAGCAAGTCCAACATCACCCTGCTGACCGATAAGACCAGGGAAAAACCAACCCTGATCAACATCCTTACGGCTATCGAAGGCTACCTGGGTGAGCTGAACGAAAACGACAACCTGCTCATATTCTTTGCCGGCCAGAGTTTTGAAGACGATGACGGGGAAACCTACTGGATCCCCATCGACGGCAAGAAAAAGTCCAAGCTGACCTGGCTGAAGCACTCGACCATCATCTCTGAATATCTGGGGTCCAAAGCGTTCAAGGCGAAAAGCCTTTTGATTCTGGCCGACTCGCACTTTTCCTCCAAACTTGTACGTGCCCGCTCCATCTCGTTGACACCCTACGACCTCCGCTACCCGGAAAAAATAATGGAAAAGGCCTCCCGGCGTTCACGCGAAGTCATCGCTTTTGGCGACCAGCACTGGCCTGGAAGCGCCAGTACGGACAATTTCGGACTCTTCACCTACTACATCGATAAGGCACTGAATGAGAACGAACTGGAAATCATCGATTTCGAAAACTTGATTTTCGATGAAAATATTTTTCTCCCGATCCAGAAGATTGCCGGTGTACGCTTGGTCCAGGGGCGCCTGCGCAAGACCAAAATGGACAAGGGCGGCCAGTTCATCATCGCCCGGCTGGCCCCGGCAATACTGATCGATGTAGTTGAATCGACGGTCTCACCGGAAAAAGGCTACCCCGGCGATCCCTTCACAGTTACAGCCCGCACCAGTACGGCCGCCAGCGAAGTTTTATTTGATTTCAACAACAAGAAACAGCGCATGCAGGGCTCCGGCACCGAGTGGACGTTCAAGGGGAATTTTGAAAGTGTCGGTACGGCCAGATTCAGCATCGCGGCCCTCAACCGCAACGAACAGTCCGGCAAAACATTTGCAGGCACATTGACGGCCATCAAGAAGCGGGCGGAAGCAGCCAACGTGTTGACGGCATCCGTCACGCCCCCCACGGGCGGCTTTGGCGGGGACAAGTTTACCTTTGCGGCTAAAACCGACCGCCCGGCCCAAAAGGTGGCTTTGCAAATCGATAAAAAACGCTACACCATGCAGGGCTCCGGCACCGCCTGGAAACTGGACCAGGTGGTGGATGATATCGGCCGGGTGCCTTTCAGCATCATCGCCACCAACGAAGATGGGGTGCCGGGACGGGCCGGTGAAGGAACCCTGCAGACCAAAGCCGGCCCGGCCAATGTCCTGGCAGCAGTCGCCAGCCCTAAAACCGGCTACGCCGGGGAAGAGTTCCTGCTGAAAGCCAGCACCGATCGTCCGGCCAAGTCCGTTTCGGTGGAAATAGACGGCCAGGTGTTCCCGATGAAAGGCTCCGGAAAAAGCTGGCAGTTGAAAAAGGCGATACCGGATATCGGCAAAAAGAGTTTTACGATCACAGCCATCAATCCCCTGGGGGTATCCGGCCGCCCGGGCCAAGGCACCCTGACAGCCAAGAAGAGCCCGCTGCCCATCCCCGACGTACTTGCGGTAAACGTGGCCGTGGTTGCCCCGGGCAAGGGATTCCCGGGAGACCAATTCACCATCCAGGCCAAAACCAGCGCCCCGTCTGAAAAGGTTTTTCTGGAAATCGGCGGCAAGCAGTACGCCATGCAGGGCAGCCAGACCACCTGGACATATGTGGCCCGGGCAGACCTGCTCGGACAGAACCCCTACCGGGTAAGCGCCCGCAACAAGGATGACGCCCAGGGCAAATCCTGGGAGGGCGTCCTGAGAACGATTAAAAAGCCGGCCGAGATCGTAAATATCATCAGCGCGGCGGTAAATCCGAAAAAAGGCCGGCTTTCCCGCAAATTCAATTTTACCGCCCAAACCGATCGTCCGGCTGAAACTGTCTCGCTCGTTATTGGCGACAAGCGCTACCGGATGAAGGGCTCCGGGACCCAGTGGTCCCTGCAACGCAAACTTGAAGATGAAGGGGCCGTCAATGTGACCCTGGTCGCGCTCAATGCCGACAAAGTAGCCGGCCGATCCCAGGGGCTGGCCGTAACCACCTATAAACGGCGGTATGCCTACAACCGCGCCGACGGCACGGTCACCGACCTGCTCAATAAAACCAAGCTGGCCCGGTTCAAGGACAACGGCGACGACACCTTCACCGACCTGATGACCGGTCTGGTCTGGATTGAGCAACCCAAGCAGATTGCCGTCGATTTCGAGAGCGCCGTAGCCTACTGCAACAATCTGAACGTCGGCGGCAAATCCGGCTGGCGGCTGCCCACTTTGCGGGAATGGAAGCAATTGGTGGACCGCAAACAGCAGAATCCGGCCCTGCCAATCGGCAACCCGTTTGAGAATGTCATCACCCATGTGGGCTACTGGTCCAAATCCCGACATAAATTCGGGCCCCAATACGTCTACCAGATGAGCCTCTGGTACGGCAAACCCAATCACCTGAAAAAGAGCGACAACGCAATCGTCTGGCCGGTCAGGTACGCCCTGGAGCAGGAGTAGGAAGCGCATGGACTCGATTACCATCGGCAGTTCCACTGATATTGGTTGTGTCAAGGAAGAAAATCAGGATTACCACACCTGGTACCCCCGCGAGGACGATACACCCGGCCGCAGTGGTGTCCTGCTGATCCTGGCAGACGGCATGGGCGGACACGCCGACGGTGCCGAAGCCTCGCGCCTGGCCGCCGACACCCTTTTGGACCTCTACCTGGGCCATAAATCAGATCCCGTGATCAACACCCTGCAGCGCGGCTTTATCGAAGCCAACCGCATCATCTTTGAAAAATCCGCCGACATGCTGACAGCCAAAGGCATGGGCACCACCCTGGTGGCCGCCCATATAAAGGGCGGCAAAATGCAATTTGCCCACGTAGGCGACAGCCGGGGCTACCTGATCAACAAGGCGGGCATCACCCAGTTTACCGAGGACCACAGTTATGTGGCCAGCCTGGTCAAAGCCGGTGTCATCGCCCCGGAAGAGGCCGAGGACCACCCGGAAAGCCATGTGCTCACCCGGGCCATCGGCCTCCAGGAATCCGTTATGGTCGATGTCAGCAAGCAGCCGCTTACCCTGAAAAAGGGGGATTACGTGCTACTGTGCTGCGACGGCCTCTGGGGGGTGGTGCCGGATGAGGAGATCCTGGCCTGCGTCCGCCAGATCGGTGAGCCATCTGAGATATCTGAAAAACTGGTCAAACAGGCCGTGGACAACGGCGGACCGGACAACATTACCGTTTTGATCGCCCGGATAAACAAAACCGGGTGGATATCGGGGTTGTTTTAATTTCATTTTTCTTGTATTATAGCAACCTTAGTAAATCCCAAATCCAATTTGATATCGATACTCGACTGAATTCGACCCAGCTGTACTGAGGTAACTATAGATGATTGGCGAAAGTATTGGTGATTATGAAATAACCGGGTCCCTGGGCAAGGGTGGATTTGGCGCGGTATGGAAGGCCAAGTCGTACGATGGTACTGATGTCGCCCTGAAGGTGCTCAATCCCCAGGCCCTGGACAATCAGAAAGTTGTCAAGAAATTCTTCAACGAGGCGATGATTCTGGCCCGGCTGGACCATCCCAACATCACCAAGCTTATGGAGTTTTTTCCGGTCGGTGAAAATTACGCCATCGTCATGGAATACGTTGAAGGCGAAGAACTGAAAAAGATCCTCAAGGGGTACAAGGGCCTGATGCCCTTTGAGAAGGCCTACAAGATCGCCCACCAGTGCTGTGAGGCCTTCCAGTACGCCCATGAGAACGGCATCCTGCACCGGGACATCAAACCGGGCAATATCATCATCAACAAGACCGGCGACGTCAAGGTGATGGACTTCGGTATCGCCAAGATGTCCTCTACCGCTTCACACGATACCGCGGCCAGCATGCTTTCCATCCACTATGTGCCCCCGGAGCGCTTCGATAAAAACCGCGAAGTGGACGCCCGGTCGGACATCTACTCGCTGGCCATGGTCTTCTACGAGCTCTTTGCCGGCCGGCGCCCGTTTACCGCCACGGAAACATCCCAGATCATGTTCGCCCATCTGAACGAGATCCCGGATCCACCCAGCAAATTTTCGGCTGCGCTACCCAAACAGCTCAGCGACGCCATCGCCAAGGCCCTGGAGAAGGATCCGGATGACCGTTTCCATGACTTCAAAGCCTTCGCCCGCGCCATGGAACTGGAAGAAGATGACGTAGACGACGCCACGGCTGTCTTTGAAGACCTGGACCTGGAGCAGACCGTTATCGTTGATACGGACATGGCCCCGGCGACAGAAGCAGAAAAGAAAAAACCGACCGCCCTGATTGCCGGCATAATAGCCGTTATCATCATTGCCGGCGCAGCGGCCGGCTTCTTTTTAACGAAGAAAGAAGCACCATCGCCAGGGACTGAAACCACTACCCAGCAGGCGTCTGTTAAAAAAGAAATCGCGGAACCGGGCACGAAAAACGCCAAGGGTTTTTTTGAAGTCAAACACCCGGCGGACCAGAGCGTCATGGTGCATATCCCGGCCGGGGAATTTACCATGGGTTCGGATCAGTATTCAGCGGAAAAACCGGTATAGAAAATTACGCTCAGTGACTATTACATTGACAAGTTCCTGGTTACCAACGCCCAGTTTCAAAAGTTTGTGGACGCAACCGAATACAAGACGGACGCCGAGAAAGATGGGTCCGGTCTGGTGCGCGTCGGCCGGCGCTGGAAAAAAGTGGAGGGCGCCAACTGGAGATCACCGGACGGCGTAACCGGTATCGACGGCCGGGAGGACCATCCGGTCAGCCAGGTTTCCTATAATGATGCCCGCAGCTACTGCCAATGGGCCAAAAAGGACCTGCCCACCGAAGCCATGTGGGAGAAGGCCGCGCGTGGTCCAGACGGCAATGAATTCCCGTGGGGCAACGAGGACCCCATGGAGGACACCGCCAACCACGACAGCTATGTCGGTTCGACCACCCCGGTTACAGCCTATGAGAAAGGCCAGAGTTTTTACGGTATCCAGGATGCGGCCGGCAACGTCTACCAGTGGTGCCGGGACTGGTATGCCACCGGGGAACGGACACCGGTCGATCCCACAGGCCCTGAAACAGGTAAGGAACACGTTATCAAGGGCGGCTCGTTCATCTAAGGTATGGAGAGCCTGCGCTCCGCCAACCGGGACCGCTACGAACCCAAGTACAGCAGTTTCCTGTTCGGGTTTCGGTGTGCGACGCCTTTTCCAATCGAAGGCCTGAAATAGAAGTGGTTTTAACACATCCTCTCGGACCATATCTCTGCGTTAAACCAAGGTGTTCAGTCCTCGAAATATTTCATATATTCCTGTGGATGAACACCTTGCTTCGCCTTGACCTCAGGCCCGACTGAATGTCTTAAAACCACTTCTCCATATATTGTCTCAGACAAGAAAGCCGCGCTAAGCGCGGCTTTTTTGTCTTTTTTCCCCGCGAAGCGGGGCCAAACTATTGGGTTTCTCTGCGCCTCTGCGTCTCTGCGCGATGCATAAGGTTTTGCTCTGCCCTTCTCTGCTCGCCAAGCGATACTTCAGTCAAGACTTTGCGAGCTCAGCGATCTATGTGAAAAGGCCCGTAGCTACTTCTTATTCAATTCCTTCAAAACTAAATCGGTAATATCCACGTCCGGATCAAGGTACCCAATGGCATTGGGGTCCTTGAGGATGATGGAAAATTTCTTCTTCTTGGCAATCTTTTTAAGGACACCATCCGCCTTTTTCAAAATCAAGGCCACCAGTTCACGGTCCTCGCGGCTGATATCCTCTTTGGCGTCGGCCACCATGCGCTGAAAGTCCTTATAGAGCTTCTTGAGAACCTCGACCTTGTCCTGCTTTTCAGAAGCAGACATAGAGGAGCCCTTGGTATTGATTTCGTTTCTCAGCCGGTTGATCTTGTTCTGCTGGACCTGGACTGCCCTTTCTTTTTCAAGGCGCAATTTCAAAATGTCTTCCCGGGCGGATTTCCCCATCTTGGATTCATTGACCAAGCGCTGCAGGTTGATATACCCCACCTTGTTGTTTGCGGCAAATGAAAGTGAACCGGTCAGAAAAATGAATAGAGAACAAATCGTAGCAATCCGCATTAGGTTTTTCATCACATTCCTTTCGTCCAATAGAAATTCACTTGTACCAGAGAACTTGATGTCTAAAATAATTTTCCTTCGGTATTAAAAGTCGTCATCTATGGCGCCTTCCACCGCCTCATCGAATTCACCCGGTTCTGCCATGTCGATATAGATTTCCAGCGGCGGCGTCATGAAAAATTCAGATGCTGTCGTCGCATCCAGCAATGTTTCGAGTTGCTGCTGGGCACTGGACAAGGTTGCCAGAGAGGCCAGAATGGCCGAGATGTCTACATCGACAAAGCTGGCCAGATAATCCCAGGGACCTATCGTCACGCTACCAGCCGCAACCACATTGCCATCGGGGGGTCTGTTTATCAGAGCCGCACCTTGTCCAAACTCACCTGACTTTCCACTTACTTCCCCCGTCAGGGTCATTTGCAAGGTGGCCACATTGGCAGTCGGCGGGGTACTGAGACCCGCCGTCGAGGCATTTATCACAGCATGGTTGCCCGAAAAGGTACCGCTATTGATATTACCGCCGGCCGCCAGGAATACCGTATTTCCAGCAGCAGACACATTCCCCAGGTTTATGTTGCTGGCATTGAGTCGCAGTGCACCTCCGTTTGCCTGGACATCCGTGGCCACCAGGTTAGCGCTTACGAAAGCCTGAATCTGACCGCCGACCGTATCTACATCCAAAAGTTCAACACTGCCGGAATCGGTGATGGTCATGGCGCCGGCAGCAGTTGTGCTGGCATTGATCGTATTGACTGCCGTGGTTATCGTCATGGCCCCGGCCGCATCGGCCACTAATGAATCAGCCGTTATATTGCCGGCTGCATCGGTAATAGCACCGCCCTGCGCGTCCAGAATTACGCCCCCGGTGCTTTGCGCATTGATGGTACCGGCCACAATACCGCCGCCGGTGCTGGTAATGGAGATGTCGTTTGCCACGCTGTTCGTCAGGGACTGGACATCCGTGGCTGTAACCGTATCACCGGCAACCACTGTGATGGCACCGTTGAAGGTGTCCACATCCGCCAATGTAATCGTATCGACTTCAGTCACATTGATTGCCGCTGCAGAGGTGGTGCTGGCATTCAGGCTGTCCACATTGGTGTTGACTGTAATTGCACCGGCTGCGTCGAGGGTCAGGGCCGCGGCATTGATGGTACCGGTTATGCCCCCGCCCCGGGCATCCAGGACAATATCACCGCCCGTTGATAATCCGCCTCCTGTGGCAATGGCGCCCGAATCAGTGTAGCTGATATTGCCGGTTGTGGTGCCGGTAATGCTGGCAACCGCGTTATCCGTTCGCGTCAGTGTATAGGTTCCTGCACCGGCGAGGGTCAACGCACCAGCGTTAATGGCGGCCGTCTGGGTGGTATTTCCGCCGCTGTTCAGATTCACTGCGCTGCCGCCGGCATCGATACCTGCGATCGCAAACCCGGTATCATCCCGGAAACTCAACCCGCTAAGGGTGGAATTGTTGGCATCCAGGGTGGTCACACTGTTGTTGACCGTATTGAGGTTGTAGGTCGAGCCGGCCCCTTGCAGGGTAAGGGTACCGGCGGTGATCCCACCGCCGCTATGGGTGACGGTAGCGGACGTCGTCAAAGTGACGGCATTGGCCCCGGCATTCAGACCGGCCACATCAAATCCGTCATCATCTCTGAAATCAACCGGTCCCGTGGTCGTCCCGAACAGGGTATTGACGTCGTTGCCGGCGTTGGTCAACGTATAGGTCGCCGATCCCAACAACTCCAAACTGTCAGCCGTGATAGGCCCGGCCGCGCCGGTCTGATTGACAGCCCCCGCTGAGGAAAGCGAAAGACTTCCGGTCCCCAGCGCTACCTGGTCCAGTGTTAATCCAGCCGTTTCAGTAATATAGGCCGCGCCACTGGATCCGGTAATGGCCAAGGTGTTGATGGATGTCAGCAGGCGGTTGCCGGCCGAGGCAATCGAGGTCGCCCCGTTGATCGTCAGGCTGTCGCCCGTAATGGTACTTCCGGCATTGGTAAAAAGTTCAGCCGTATAGTTGTAATCGCTGCTGCCGATGCCATAGCTTCCGGTAATATTTACGGAATCAATACCCGTTCCGCCGTCAAGGGTTCCGGTAACAGCAGCCAGGTTGAAAATATCGTTGCCGGCTGAACCATCAAGTGTGCCGGTCAGAGCATGGTTCATGTTAAAGGTATCGATACCGTCGCGGCCATCCAAGTTCTCGAAACCGGCGTAGTCGACAATGCCGGTGATCGTCCCTGCGTTCTGGGCGCTGCTGGTAAACTGATCGGCATTGGTCGTGCCTTCCAGGGTATCGGTGTTGTCACCTGTAAGCTGTTCGATATTGGTGAAAGTGCCTTGTATAATAAAACTGACAAATAAAAGCAGCTGGGTATAGAATTAACATAAGTCCGGGCATGGCAGGCCGTGAGTGCCTCGGTCATCTAAGGCCGTACTTTAGCAAGGGTCGCCATGCC
>Ga0209783_1000178_pt1 | contig 16798 bp, 19 predicted proteins | sample WorMetfiPIANOSA1_FD_187395 | JGI IMG/M metagenome (GOLD analysis project Ga0209783, IMG submission 187395) | Marine gutless worms symbiont microbial communities from Max Planck institute for Marine Microbiology, Germany - Olavius filocauda... | ecosystem: Host-associated > Annelida > Digestive... | reverse complement strand
CCGGCGGCCCGACCCCGAATGGCCATCGGGGTCGGGCCATTCCTTACGGAATAACCGGATTCTATCGGATCGCGTTTATACAAGGAGCGCCCGTGAGGGCGCGTCTCGGAAGCCTGTCCTGAGCTTGTCGAAGGGGGTCTGGCTGCAAGCGGCACAGCGTCACGCATCTTCACCCAGCGCCAACGCCAAGTCCGCGATCCGGCTCTCGGCGAACACCCGCACGCCGTGCCGCCGCAACAGCGCCGCCACGACGCCCTCGGCCGCCATGGACGAAGCCCGAGCCGCAGGATGGGCTTCCGTCGGTCATCAGGGCGAAGCGGCAACGGTTCTGACGCGCGATCTCCAGCGTCGCATCTGCGCCATTGAGGTACAGCGCCGTGACATCCCGGCCCGTCTTCTCGAAAACGCGCGCGCGGCCGTCCAGCACCGCGCTGCCGCCCGCTCCCGGCTCGATCTCCGCCGGTGGCCGGGGCGTCGCAAACCCCGCCATGATTTCGGGGCAGACCGGCACCAGCCGGTCTTCAGTCTTCCAGCGTTCCAGCGCGTCGTGCGTCAGGGCCTTGCCGCGCCCGTCATAACGGACCGGGCGGCCCAGCAGGCAGGCGCTGATCAGGATGCGGTCCATTGCCCCCACAGATGCGGGGATGCGTCCCCTATTCCAGATCCCGGGCGACGCGTATCCCTAGGGTGAACTCCCGAAGGTCTGGGGCAGGCCCGGCACGGTTGCCTGTACGGACATAGCCGATGGAGCTGATCCACGATCCGCCGCGGTCAACCACCTTTTCGCAGGCGCCGTCGGTCCGGGCGCTGCCGTCCGCGGGCGCGCCGCTGTAGCTGTCGTGGTAACAGTCCGCCGTCCATTCCCACACGTTGCCCAGCGTGTCGTGCAGACCGAAGGCGTTTGGCTGGAAACGGCCGACGGCCGAGGTATGGATCGCTCCGTCGTCGCAATCGTGGGGTTCCCAGGTGGAATTCAGCGCCGCCTTGGCCGTCCGGTCATGCACATTGGCGAAACCGCAGGCGCCGTTCGGGTCGTCCCCCCAGTACCGCGAGGTCAAACTGCCGGCACGCGCGGCGTATTCCCATTCGGCCTCCGTGGGCAGGCGGAAACGCTTGCCGGACATGCACGACAGCCATTCAAGATAGGCCTCCGCGTCCGCCTTGTTGATGCAGACGACGGGATCGCGCGGCGACTGGCGATAGCCCGGATCGCGCCAGTTGCGCCCCTCGCGGACATCCCACGAATCGTTTTCCCGGGTGCGGCATGCGGTTCCGGTGGAATAGCCGGTGGTGTCGGCAAAGGCCGCGAACTCGGCCTTGGTCACCTCGAACTTGCCGATGGCGAAGGCCTTGGGGATCGTCACCCGGCGGATCGGCCCCTCGTCATCGCCGCGATTCTTTTCGTAGGACGGCGTGCCCATTTCGAACGTGCCGGCCGGAACGACCACCAGTTCCGGACAGAGATCGCAGTCCTTGACGCTGTCGCCGGCGGTGCGCTCGGTCGGGAACGTGCCGACTGCAGGCTGCGCCGGGGCCGGCATCGCATCGCCCAGCAACTTGCCGAAGACATAACCGGCGCCTCCGTCCGCCATGGCGATGCGGTACCAGTTCTTGCCTGCAACCTTGCCGGTAACCTCCACTTCGGCGCCGCCGGAGATGGTCGCGACCTTGTCGAAATCGGTCCCCGGGCCGGACCGCACATTGACCCGCTTGCCCGTCACCACCATCGTCTCGTCCAGCTCCTCGACCTCGGCGGTCGGCGTCAGCGCCGCGACATGTGGCGCCGCCGGCGCCTGGACGGTGGCAGCCTGCTCCGGCACAACGCCCAACGGCGTATCGCCCGCGCCCTGGACGCTGGCGGTCTGGATCCTGCGAAAGCGCCGCCGCGCGGCATAACTCATCTCCTCATCCAGATAGGCCTGGGTCTCGGCAACGGTCACGGTGCCGTCGCCGTTGCCGAAGGGATCCTCGTCCGCGGCGCCCCGCAGCGCCTGCAGCAGGTGCCAGGTGAACAGCCCGTGCTTATTCTCCTCGTCCCAGCTCGCCACCTGCTCGGCGGAGGCCGCCGTCAAGACGGTCATCGACCCCGCCGTTTCGGGCATGCTGGCCTGCACGAAGACCGGCGAGGCCGAACGGATCAGCATGCCTTGTTCGCTTTCGCCGGAGAAACACGCATCCAGGTAGACAGTGACGGACTTCGCCTCCGGCTTGGAGAGGTTCTCGTACAACACGTCCACCGGATAGCCGTTGATCTCCGGCGTGTCCGGGTTGGCGTCGACCGGCAAAAGGTAGCCGCGTTTGTCCTGCAAGCCAGACACGCCATGACCGGAATAGAACACCGTCACGTGGCTCTTCCCCGGTCGGATGTAGCCCCAGATCTCGCCCCGGTGCGACGCCCGGTTTCCGAAGGCCGATTCCATCTGCGATTTTGTGGCGTCGCGCAGGTCGATGATGTTGCCTTCGCGATAGCCCAGAACCTGGGTCAGGTAGGCCTTCATGGCGTCCGCGTCCCGATGCGCATAGGACACCTCGGGGATCCGGCCCTGGTAGGCCTTGTTGCCGATGATGACGGCCACCAAATAACGATGCGATGGCGGGTCGGCGGCCTCGGCCACGCCGAGCGCGGCCAGGACGGCCAGACCAAAAAAAGCGATCAACACTCGAGAAACCATCCATCATCCGGACCGACGGTCCGGCCTCCCCTAGTCGGCTTATTGCGGCCGGATTATGCAAGGTCTAGGGCGGAGTGTCACCAGATCGGCCGTTGCTTCGGCTCCAACAGCGGGCTCTATTCGGCTGGTTCCGGCACCCGCGGCTTGGCGAGCTGGCGGGCCCGGTCCGCCGCCTTTTTTGCACTCTCGTTGATGCCGAAGATCTTCAGGTCGTCGAGGTCCTCGTCGGCGGCCGGCCTCAGCGCAAGATCCGAATAGCCACCCGGCTTGACTGACATTTCGACCCTCTTCAGCATACGTTCGTAGGTCCGGTTGAGCATTAGAAACCTGCCGAGCTTGGCAAGGGTCTCCCAGGCAAAGGCCGGATAGAACGCAAGCGCGTTGACCACGGGCAAGCCGGGACGGCGGTCCTTGCGGTATTTCAGCCGGAACAGGCCGCCCTGCAAGGGATGCACCTTTTCGATCGCCTGCGAGCCATAGAAGCCCAGCACGATATTCTTGATCTTGCGCGGTTTCATCCCGCAGGTCGCGGCGCGGCGCATCACCGTTTCGACGTGCTCCGGCGTGTAGAACGCATGCCAGGCCTGTTCATAGACCGCGCGCCACTCCTCCGCGGACATCAAGGGATGGGCCGTGGTGACATGTTCGGTGTCGTAGTTGTTCATGTCCGGGTCCATCGGCACGCCCTTGGCGTCCAGCACCTTGTGGTCCTCTGACCCCGGCAGCGGCGTTAGAACGAAGAATTCCACCAGGTCGACGGGCAGTTCGCGCTTCATGATCTCGATGTCACGCAGGATCCGTTCCGGCGTGTCGTTGGGGAACCCGATGATATAGCCGCAATAGGTGATAGCGCCGATGCCCTTCCAGGCCTGCAGCATCGTGCGGTATTCGGTAATGCGGTTCTGCTTCTTCTTCGCGCCGATCAGGTTCTCCGGGTTGATGTTCTCCAACCCGATGAAGACGCGGTTCACACCGGCCCGGCCCGCCTTTTCGACGAAATTCGCGATCCGGTGGCACAGCGTGTCGACCTGGATGATGAAGCGGAACTTCAGCCCCTCGAACTCGCGCAACTGGATGATGCGGTCGAAAATCTCTTCCCAGTTCTTGTTGCGGGCGAAGTTGTCGTCGGTGATGAACAGCTTCCTGACGCCCTGGGCATGGTTCGCGCGCAGGATTGCCTCCACATCGTCGGCGCTGCGAAAGCGGGACTTGCGGCCCTGAACGTTGATGATGGTGCAGAAACTGCATTGAAAGGGGCAACCGCGCCCGCAGTCGAAGCTGGTGCGTGTCACCGTGGTCTTGCCCAGGTTCTCCCGCGGCAGGAAAGGTATAGGCGCCCCCTCCAGCGCCGGCAGATCGGCCATCCAATTGTAGATCGGCTGCATCGTGCCGCCATGCGCATCCCGCAACAGCGCCGTCAGGCGTCCTTCGGCCTCGCCGGCGAAGATGGAGATGCCCAGATCCAGCGCCTCTTGGATGTCAGGCGGCAGCGCCGGCAACATGGACAGGCAGCCGCTAACGTGGAAACCGCCGATGCAGACGGGCACACCCGCTTGGCGGAGGGGCCTGGCAAGGTCGACCGCACGGGGAAATTGGTTGGACTGAACGCCCACCATCGCGACAAGGCCGCCGTCGCTGGCGGAATTGATCGCACGCGCAATGCGCTCCGGCCGGATCCGCGTGTTGATCTCGTCCTGGATCACGATCTTGATCGTGACATCGTCGCCCAGCACGCGCTCGGCTGCGCAGATGCCGGCGATGCCGTTCACCGCCGCCAGTGAATTGGACGGGATATTGGAACGCCACCATTGGATGACGTAGCCGTCGTCGTCGTAGTGCGAGGGCTTTATCAGGAACAGCCGAAATGTACGGGGTCTTTTTCCGGCCCCGCCTTTCGCGGTGTCCTTGCGTCGTTCCACTGGGTTACGCCTTTCCGTTTGTCGGCTGATGGCCGTTTACGCCGGGTTTGGCGCAACCTCCCTGACAGGTTCGCTGCTCTTGGCCGTGAACCTACCAGATTACGACTTCCGTTCAATCAATGGATCACCAATCAAAGAGCCGTCAGACGGTTACTTAGGCCCGATCACCGGCCGTGGCAAGCCGTCGCGCATTTCCAAAAGCCGATAGACCGCGCGCCACAGCGTCACGATGTCACGGCCGCCGAGCCCATCCAGCTCGACATGGACGAAGTTGTCGACGACAAAAAGCCGCGCCGTGCCGGGCGCCAGCGCCGCGGCCAGGGCTTCGCTTTCGGTCGGCGGAATCACCGGATCGTCGCGTCCGTGCAGGAGGATGGCCGGAACCGACAAATCCGAAAGGTCCTTGTTGGCCAGGCTGAGGGCCTCCAGATCGCGCCGAACCCCTGCCGGCAGGTCCTGGATCAGCGCGGGCACCCTGTCCGGGTCGCGGTTTTCAAGCAACGCCAGCACCGCACGTCCCTGCGGTCCCAGGCCGGCCTTGAGGTCGGCAATCCCGGCGTCCTCGTCCTTCAGCTTGCGTTCCGCGATGACGCCGATCAGACCGCGGTCGCGCGCATCGTCGAGCCGTCCCAGATTGGCGCGCGCAAAAATCCACTTGCCCCAGGCGTTGGGCGTACCGGCCTGCCAGTCGCCTCCGGGCGCGCGGTAGGCCCCGGTCGTGAAGAAAGTCACCACCGCCCGGGTGTCGTAATAGCCACCGAACGCCGCTACCAGGCCGACGCGCCGCCGTGTGGGCGCATCCAACAGCGCCAGCAGGCCGGTCCGGCCGCGTAGCTGATCGCCGCTAGCGCGACGCCCCCGTCCACGTCGGCCACGAACGCGCCGCTGGCATAGGTGACCGCATCGCGTACCGCGGTTGCATCCGCAGCGCTGACCATCAGCGCCCGGAACGCGGGGATGTCGGGCACCAGCACCGCAAAGCCCGCCTGCGCGAGCCCCACAGCGAACACCACCAGGCGCGCGTCGTCCTTGCCGTCCGGCGTCACGCCCGGCAGCAGCACCAGCATTGCCTGCGGTGGCGATGTTCCAAGATAAAGATCCGCCCGGTAAGACCGCCCTTCGACGGAAAACCCGCGGTCAAGGCGCCGAACCGCGTCCGGTTCCGTCCCGGTGGCCAAATCCGACAGCACCTCAAGCGATTCCACCGCCCGCGGCGGCGAGCAGGCGGCAACAAGCAGAACCGACAGCACCGCTGCCCAGCGAACCGCCACCCGACGACATTGCCCAGGTTCCATGGGCGCACAGTGGCGGCTTGCCGGGCGCCGATCAATGCCCAAGCGGCCCTTTACAGGGCGCGCGGCGCACGCTAACATTAAACCACATGGTTAACTATCAGCCCCAAGCCCTGGACGCTGTCTTTTCCGCGCTGGGCGACCCCACGCGCCGGGCCATCCTCGCGCGGCTGGCACAGGGCGAGACCAGCGTCTCGGCCTTGGCCGAACCTCACGACATGTCGCTGCCGGCGGTGTCCAAACATCTGGGCGTTCTGGAAAAGGCCGGCTTGGTCAGCCGCGAAAAGACCGGCCGCATCGTCCGCTGTCGGCTGGAACCCGATCCGTTGAAGGATGCAGCCGACTGGATCGCCGAGTACCGCCGGTTCTGGGATGAACAGCTCGATGCGCTGGCCGGATATTTGGCAAGCGTCGAGCCCGCATCAAAGCCCGAAGAAGGAGGCGCATAATGACACAGCCGCACACGTTCAGCTTTCCGGGCGAGACGCCCGCCTATCGCGACGCCCGCAACGCCCTGTTGGAGGCCGAACGCGAGTTGCGCCGACAGATCGAGACCGTGGCGGCGGCGCGGCGCGCCTTGCCGTTGGGCGGTTCCCTGAAGTAGGACTACTAGTTCACCGAAGGCGCAGCGGACCTGGAAGACACAGACGGCGAAATCCAGACCCGGTTCTCCGCGCTGTTCGCACCCGGCAAGGACACCCTGATCGTCTACAGTTTCATGTACCGGCCCGATGCCGACGCGCCCTGCCCGATGTGCACGGCCTTCCTCGACAGCCTCAACGCGAATGCGCAGCATATCGCCCAGCACGCCAATCTGGCGGTGGTCGCCAAGGCACCAATCGCTATGATCCGCGCCTGGGCGCGCCAGCGCGGCTGGCATAACCTGCGCCTGCTGTCGTCCGGCGACAACAGCTACAACACCGACTATTTCGGTGAAGGCCCGGACGGCGCACAGTGGCCCAGCCTGAACGTCCTCCGCAAGACGGCCGACGGCATCCATCACACCTGGTGCAGCGAGCTGTTTTTTGCGGGCGCCGAAGAAGGTCAGCATCCGCGTCACGTGGACATGCTGTGGCCGTTGTGGAACGTGCTGGACCTGACGCCGGATGGCCGCCCGCAGGACTGGTTCCCCGCCCCGTCCTACGGCTGACCGGGCGATGGCGATCAGCGCCGAATACCGGGATTATCTCGAGGACCTGTTCGCGCCCGTGGGCGGCGTCACCCAGCGGCGCATGTTCGGCGGTCTCGGCATCTTCCGCGACGGCGTGATGATCGCATTGGTCGACGACGAGATCCTCTACTTCAAGGCGGACGAAACCACCGTCCCGCGCTTCGAGGCGGAAGGCAGCGAGCCCTTCGTCTATCAAAGCAAAGGCAAGCAGGTCGCATTGTCCTACTGGCGGGCGCCGGCGTTCCTGTTCGAGGACGCCGGCGCCTTCCGCGGCTGGGCGCGCGCGGCGCACGACGCGGCGCTAAGGGCGAAGAGAGAGTGAAAGCCCCTCTCCCTGAACGGAGAGGGGTTTTTGGTCCCTTCTCCCCCGGGGGGATAAGGTGGCCCGAAGGGCCGGAAGGGGCGGTTCCGCTCTGCCCTACCCCCCGCGCGCGCATGTGCTGCAACAGCGGATAGGACGGCTGACCGGTCACCAACAGCCCGTGGCTGGTCTCGTAGTTCTTGATTGCGACCACCGTCTGGGCCCCCAGCAGGCCGTCGATCGGGCCGGGCTGGAAACCCAGGATGGTCAGGGACCGCTGGATATCCGCGATCAGCGGCGAATCCACGGCCTGCAACTGGAGCGGCTGCGGGGCCGGCGCCGCGACCTGCTGCTGTTGCAACTGTTGCTGCATCATCATCCGCTCGCGCTGCATCTGCTGTTCCATCTCCTGGCGCTGGCGTTCCAGCGCCAGGCGTTCCTGCTCGGCCCGCAGGCGCGCCGCTTCGGCTTCCTGTTGCTGGCGTTGCTGCAGCTCGCGTTGCTGCTGCTCGCGCTGGTTCTGTCGGGCCCCGCCGGCGAGGAGCCCGACGCCCGCGCCGATCGCCGCGCCTTTCGCTGCACCCGAGCCGCCGCCCGCGATCCCGCCGATGCCCGCACCCAGCAGGCCGGCGCCCACGGCGCCCCGGAACGCATCGGCGCCTGCGGTCCCGGACACCAGGACCAGCGCCGCGACGGAGACGATCGCCAGGCCGTTTCTTACAGATCCAATCATCGTTCCAATCCCCTCGCGTTTGCCCTTCGGTGACGGCTATTCGACCAGTTTGCCGTCGCGCCAGATCTGCTGTTCGGTTGCTCCGTCGGCCCTGGTCACCGTGAAGGCCCCGAACGGCTTGTTGTCGATGAACGAACCGAAATAGACGTCGCCGGCCGCGGACGTGAAGGTGCCCTTGCCTTCCGCCTTTCCGTCCTTTACCGGGCCTTCGTAGGTGCCGGCGGCGGCCAGTTTCCAGATCCCCGTGCCGTTCGGTTCGCCGTATTCGAACCGGCCGATATAGACGTTGCCCTCTGCATCGGTCAGCGTGCCGGTGCCGGCGCGCTGGCCGTCCCGGAATTCGCCCTGATACTGTTCGCCATCGGCCGAGACGCTGGCGCCTACGCCGTGCGGCTGGCCGTTGACGAAATCGCCCTGGTAGAAGCTGCCGTCGGCCCCCTCGTAGAGCCCTTCGCCGTGCGGCCTGTTGGCGCGAAGCTCTCCCTGGTAGGTCGCGCCGTCGGCCGTGATCGCATGGCCTTTGCCGTGCAACGTGCCGTCCTTGAAGTCGCCGTTGTAGTGGAGGTAGCCCTCGGCACGCAGGTAGTGCAGCTCGCCGATGCCGTCTGCCTTGCCGCCGGCCATTGTCCCTTCATAGCGGGCGACCAGGTTGCCGCCATGCAACCAGACAAGGACGCCGGGACCGTCCGCCTTGCCATCGACGCAGGCGCCGGACCAGGAGACGATCTCGCCCGCCTCGGCCGACGGTGTCCAGACGGTACAGCCGGTGATCGGATCCGCCACCCAGCTTTCGTCGGCCGCGGCAGGATTGATGGACCAGGCGGTTGCCGCCGCCGCGGTCAGCAATGCCAGACAGAACAGCGTCGCCGCACGACGCGCCGATTCCCATGGGACCATTTTCGTGCCTCGCCTATTGACGTCTTTTGCGCGACGCCGCCCCAAACACCTCCGGCATCCGCTTCGATGAGACTCTGGAACAATGCCGTCGTTTGACAAGCGGTTTTTGCGACTTCGACACGGGCACGGAAGTGCAAACCGACAACGCGGTCGGGCTTCTCAGGACGGGCCTTCGGCGGGCAGAGCCTCGCGTACGGCCCGGGCAAGTTCTTTCTTACGAAACGGCTTTTCCAGCAACAGCACGCCTTCGTCCAACCGGCCTTCGTGGATGATCGCATTGTCCGAATAGCCGGACATGAAAAGAACCGGCAGATCGGGGCGCAGGCGGCGCGCCTTGTCGGCAATGTCGGCACCGCTCATGCCGCCCGGAAGGACAACGTCCAAAAGCAGCAGGTCGAGCGCCGTGTCGCTGTTCAAGATGTCCAACGCATGCGGGCCGGTTCCGGCAGCCTGCGCGCCGTAGCCAAGATCGGCCAACATGTCCAACGTCAGCTGTCTGAGGCCGCTGCTGTCTTCCACGACCAGGATCGTCTCTCCTGCGCGCGCCTCCGGTGCCGGATCGCTGTCCGTCGTGTTGGCGGCCGCCGGCCGGCAATGCGCACGCGGTAGATAGAGCTTCACGGTCGTGCCATTGCCGAGCTCGCTGTCGATCCTGACGTGGCCGTTCGACTGTTTCGCGAACCCATAGACCATGCTCAGACCCAATCCAGTGCCCTTGCCGGCCTCCTTTGTGGTGAAGAACGGGTCGAAGGCTTTCTCGATGGTGTCCGCCGCCATGCCTTCACCGGTATCGCGGAACGCCACGCACACGTACTGCCCGGGGGCCACCTCGCCTTCGACCGCCGCGGATCCACGATCCAGCTCGACGTTGGACGTCTCGATGATCAGTTGGCCGCCGCGGGGCATCGCATCGCGGGCATTGATCGCCAGGTTCATGAAGGCGTTTTCCAACTGCGACGGATCGGCATGACAAGCCCAAAGACCCGTTTCGCCAAGCTGCGAGATTTCGATCGTTTCCCCAATGAGCGGTGCAGCAAGTCCATCATCGACCGCGCCAGCCGCGCAACATTGACCGGTTGTGGCCGCAGCGGCTGTTTACGCGAGAAGGCCAGCAATCGCCCGGTCAACGCAGCACCGCGGTCGGCGGCGGCCATCGCCTTCGAGATCGCCGCCTTCAGCGTTTCGTCGGTGCCGGCACGGCTTTCGGCCAGTTCCAGATTGCCGATCACGATGGTCAGAAGGTTGTTGAAATCGTGCGCGATGCCGCCGGTCAGTTGGCCCACCGCCTCCATTTTTTGCGCCTGCATCAGCGCCCGTTCCGTCTCGTGCAGTTCGGTCACGTCCTGCAGCGTGCCGATGCGGGTTCCCGCCGCAAGGTCGGTCTGGCCGATTTCGCGGACCATACGAATGTCGCTGTCGGGGCGCACGAACCGGTATTCGATGTCATAGTGGCGATCCGACCCATCGGCGCGGGCAAAGGCCGCCTGCACCCTTTCGCGATCGTCGGGATGGACGAACCGTTGCACATAGTCTTCCGACGAGAGACCTCTCAGCGTATCAAGGTCGTCGACGATGACAGCTTCTTGCCCCTCCGGAACCGAGGTTTCGCGTTCGGAGATTGCCCGTTCCCAATGCGGCAGCTTTGCCATCGTCTGCGCGGCCTGCAGACGGCGAACCGCTTTGCTGAGCGCCGTTTCGGTCCGCAACCGTTCTCCATAGATAGTCGCAATCACGAGCGCCGGCAGCGTCAGTGAAACGATAAAGATCTGCAGAAAGATGATCTGGTCCTTTACCGTGTCCGGATAGGCAGTGGCCACAGGTCCGTCGCCCTGGACGGTGAACCACAGCGCCGGGACGATGATGAGAAGGCCAAGACCCGCGACACCCAGCTGCCCGGCCCGCAGTGCGCTCCACAGCAGGAACGGCAAAATCAGGAACAACATGAAGAAGTGCGGTTGGGTGAAGACAACCACAACGAACGTGGCGGTCAGGCCCATCATGGCGCCCACCTCCAGCGGCCCGCCGCTGTCGCGCCATAGCCTGAGGCGGCGATGCGTCAGTTCCAGGCAAAACGGCGCGACAAGGACCATGCCCACGGCGCCGGACGCCCACCAGCGAAACAGGCCCTCGCCATAGGATGTGCCGAACAACGACATTTCCAATGACGCGGCAAGGACCGCGCCGGCAGCGGGGGCAAGAATGGCGGCGAGGCCGAGAAAGCGAAGAAACTCCGACAGGCGGTGCGACCCGCCGATGTCCTTCGTGAACGGCCGGATCAGCGCGAATGCTGCGACGATGTCCAGGGTATCGGACAACGCGAACATGGAAACAAGATAGAGCGGCTCGCCGAAAACAAGGCCCAGGCCGACTTCTGCCAGGTAAGCCGCGGCCAAATAGTAGGGCCAGGTTCCGGGCGCGCCGCGGATCATCACCACCAGCGCAATCGCGTTTGCCGGGCAGAACGGCGCGATCCCGGATTCGGGATACGCGATCATCACCGCGATCAGCGATGCGAGGGCACAGACCGCGGCGAGGCCCGCCGACTTGGCGAGCACGTCACGATTGGGGGCGGCGATCATTTCAAGCGGCCCGCGCCTCCGCGCGGTACCTCGGCGATTGGATCTGATTTCAACAGGGTCACGCACCCACGCAGTTCTTGAGCCATGTCAATAAATTGGCAAGAAACCGGTTAAGAAATGCTAACCCGCCAGCGCAACATCACCCAAGATGGCAACGAAGTGACAGACCGCAGCCGCCAGGACGAAGACGTGCCAGATCGCATTCTGGTAGGGCAGGCTCTTCCAGACATGGAACAGGACCCCGACGGAATAAAGCAGGCCGCCGACGATCAATAACACCATCGCGGACACCGACACCGCGGACAACAGGGGGTCCGCTGTGGCAAGCGCTGCCCAGCCCAGTCCCAGATACAGCCCGATCGAAAGCCGTCGATATTTCCGCAGCGGAAAGAACAGCTTCAGCGCCACGCCCGCCAACGCGACCGCCCAGACCGCCGCAAGCAGAATGTGGCCGATACCGGCTTCCATCTTCACCAGCGCAAACGGCGTATAGCTGCCCGCGATCATCACAAAGATCGTCGCATGGCCCAGCCGCCGCAGCAGTTCCTTCCAGCCTCGTTTGGGCACCATGTGATAGGCGGCGGAGAACCCGAAAACCGCGATCAGCCCGCCACTGTAGATGGCCAGACTCAGGACCGAGATCGCCGGCTGGTCGGGAACGGCGACGATCATCAAGGCGATGACCGCACCGATCGAGAAGCCGACGCTGAGGACATGCACCACCATGTCGACGAACCGCTCGCCCATGCCGTAGGCGGGCAGGCCGGACCCGCGCGCACGCGCCAGCCCCTCGCCCACGCCCGCCTTCAGCGTCATCTCAGAACTCCCGATCAAAGATCGATGGATAGCCGAGGATCTCGGGCGGGTGCTCGAACAACTCTGCAAACGGGGCCAGCAGACGGGCCGCTTCGCCGCTGTCCACGTAGCGCTGCGCGTATTCTTCGCTTTGCCACATGGAATAAAGGATCCCCTTATTCGCCGCGGCGTCGCCGGTCAGGATCACGCGCATAAAGCCCGGTTCCTTCTCCAGGTCCGGAAAGACCGATTCGCGGAACACTCCGACGGCTTGATCGAAATGGCCCGGCTTTACCTCGAAGTGCAGTGCGCGGATAAACATCGCCCCAGCCACCCTGTTCGTCGTTATTCTTTGACCGACAGCTTAGCGCGGTGGCCACCGGGCCGAAACCGCAAAGCTGAGGACACCGGCCGACCTCAGGTGCGCCGCTTGGAGGCCGCGAAACGGTCGAAGGCGACCGCGGCGACCAGAACCACGCCGATCACGATCTGCTGAATGAAGGACGACACGTTCAGCAGCACCAGGCCGTTGGTCAGGACGCCAATCAGCAGGGCGCCGAGCACCGTGCCCAGAATCGTTCCGACGCCGCCGAACAGGCTGGTCCCGCCGATCACGACCGAGGCAATCACCGTCAACTCCAGTCCCAGGCCCGCCACCGCCTCGGCGGAACTCAGTCGCGCCGACAGGACGAAGCCCGCAAGGCCGCAGAAGAAGCCCGAAATCACATAGACCAGAAGGGTCACGCGCCGCACCGGCACGCCATTCAGATCCGCCGCCGCCGGGTTGCCGCCGACGGCATAAACATGCAGCCCGAACTGGGTGTGGCGCAGCACGACGTGCGCCAGCGCGGCAAAGGTCAGAAAGATGACCGCCGGCACCGGCACGGTGCCCCACAGCCGGCCCTGCCCCCACCAGGTATAGTCGACGTCGAAGCCGCTGATCGGACCGCCGCCCGAAAACAGCAAGGCAGCACCCCGAAAGGCGGTCAGGCCGCCCAGCGTCACCACGAAGGGGGGTACCTTCAGCCGGGTGATCGCCGCCCCCTGCAGCGCCCCGCCCGCCAGGCCGATCGCGATTGCCGCCGCCATCGCCAGGAACCAGGGATTGCCCGCCGCGGCATCGGCGCCGACGGCGAACCGGTCGGCGAACCCGCCCTTTGCAACGAAAGCCCCGACCAGGCCGGCGAACGCCAGCAGCGCCCCCACCGAGAGGTCGATCCCGGCGGAAAGGATGACGAAGGTCATGCCGATCGCCACCAGACCTGCGATCGAGACCTGGCGCAGGATGTTGAACAGGTTCAAGGGGTGCAGGAACCGGCCGTCGGTCAGAAACCCGAAGGCCAGCACCAACAGAATCAGAAACAACAGCGCCGCGTGTCTGGCGCTGAACTGGAGAAGGTCGAACTCGCGCGGCGGGACAGCGCCGGAAAGGCTTGGATCCTCCTGACCCGAAGTGTTGGTCGGACTAGCCATGCTGCACATACGCACTGGCCGCCGGATGCTTCGAGACGCGGCGCTGCGCGGCCGTCTCGAAGGGCATGACGGCCAGAACGCGCCATCACCGCAATTCCAACCACCGCCCCTTGCCAGCCGCCGGCGCTACTTCACCTCGCCCAGACGCTCGGCGTTGTCGATGTTGTCCTTGGTGATCGCGATCGGCGTCAGCAGGATGACCTTGTCCGGCTTGGTCCCGTCGCGCAGATAGTCCACCAACACCTTTGTCGCGCCACGGCTCTGGCCGCCCGGGAACTGCTCGATGGTGGCCGCAAGGCCGCCGTCGCGGACGCTGGCCAGCGCCTCGGGCAGGGCGTCGAAGCCGATGATCGGAATGCTGAGACCGCGGTCCTTGGTGGCCTGCAGCGCCCCCAGCGCCATGTCGTCGTTTGCCGCGACGATCACGTCGGGCGGACTGTCCAGACCGGCCAGGATCGCCTCGGTCACCGTCGCGGTCTGTTCGGCGACGATCTTGTATTTGTCGGACATCGTATCCAGCACGTTGTGCAGGCCCTTGTTGCGGTCGATCGCCGGGCTGGAGCCGGGCTGCCCCTGCAGGTTCACCACCCGCGCGCCGTTGGGGAACAGCTTTGCCACCAACTGGCCCTGGGCCTCGCCGCCCTTCACGTTATCGGCGCCCGCATGGGCGAGAATGCCGGGAACGCCCTGAACGCTGCGATCGATGATCACCACCGGAATGCCGGCGTCGACCGCCTGCTGCAACGCCGGCGCCATGGCGACCGCGTCAAGCGGGCTGATGATGATGCCGTCCACGCCCTGGATGATGGCCGCCTCGACGTCGGCGGTCTGTTTCGGCGTGCTGTTCTGGCCGTCAGTGGCCAGCAGCTCGATATCGCCAAGTTTCTTGGCCTCGGCGCTGAGTTCCTTCTGCATGTGCACGAAGAAGGGGAACTCCATCGCCGGCATGGAACTCTGGATCTTGAGGTCTTTCGCGACGGCGCTGCCGCCGGAAAGCGAAGCCGCCACGAACGCGCCGGCCGCGGCCAGCATCCAAAGGCTCTTTTTCATGTCTTCCTCCCTAGGCCGGCCGCGGTGCGCGTACCGCACGCGTTGTTGTGATTGCTGGTCCGGGCCTCGACCGCCCGTCCGGACGCACCCACGTCGGCGTGCGAAAGCATCCCGTATTGGCCGCACGCAAGTCAAGGCGGCCGCCGCCTTCGGCGTGGCCGTAGGACGGAACTGGTTCGGCCTTCACAGAACGTCCTTCAGAAAGGGAAGCGCGGTGATCGTGAGGATCAGCGCTGCAAAAAGCCAGGGTGGCCAGGAATCTGTCCACACCGCTCCCCAGTAGTCTTTGTCCTTGCCGAGAAGCTGCCATTCGTACTCGAACGCATGGAACAGGTTATGCTGGTTCTCAATGGCCTGAAGCACCGTGAATTTGGCGAGGAAGATGGCTTTATAGGTCCGCATATGGATGAACCACAACCCGCATAGGGCCACACCGGCCCAACAAACGAGACCCAAATACAGCTTCTCTGCCAAGTCGAATGGACCTTGTGCGCCGGCATAGGACAGGAAGACGAAAAACGCGGACAGCAGGGCAAAATAGAAACGTCTGCTGGCCTCATAACGTGCGCCGATATTCCCGACGTCCAGCAGGTAGGCCTTGTACTGCTCGATCACGCTCATGGCATTCACCCTTCACATAAACCCCGCCCGCCTCGAGACGGGGGATGTATGAACACAAGCTGCCTCACCGACGAAAGCCTTGTCAGCAATTCACGGGGCCCCTTCCGAGACAAGCCGCCGCCGCACCGCCGGGTCCTGGAACAGCGTCACGATGGTCGAGTTGCAATGATCGCCCAGGCCTTCCAGCACAAGCTGTCGGTGTAGCTCGGTGACCAGCGCGGTCACCGGCATCGGCGTGCCTGTCGCCTTGGCCAGGTCGTGCACCATCTCCAGATCCTTGACCATGTTCTTGTTGCGGCCCATCGGCGTGAAGTCCGGCTTGGCCATTTTCGGCATCATTTCCTGCAACAACCGCGAGTCGGCCCGCCCGCCAGCCAGGGCGTCCGGAATGCGAAGCGCGTCAACGCCGCCGTTCTGAGCCAGAACCGTTGCCTCGGCCAGCATTGCACCGGCGCAGCTGACGATCACCTGGTTGATCAGCTTGGTTGTCTGACCGGCGCCCACCGGGCCCATCAGGGTCGCCCGGCCGGCCAGCGCATCCATCACCGGCGCGACGGCCCTGAAGTCCTCTTCGGACGCGCCGACCATGACGGTCATCGACCCCGTCGCCGCCGCCGGGGCGCCGCCCGAAATCGGCGCGTCGACCCAGCCCATCCGGCAGGCTTCGGCAAGCCGCTCGGCCATCGCTTTGGTCGCATTGGGGTCGATCGACGACATGTCGACCAGCAGCTTGCCGACCCGGCCAGTGGTGGCAACGCCGTCCGGCCCGAAGACGATCTCTTCTACCGCACGGGCGTCGGTGACGCAGGTCATGACGATGTCGGCGTCCCGCGCCATTTCCGCCGGCGTCGCCGCAGGCTGCGCGCCGGCCTCCACGACCGGCGCCAGCCTGTCCGCTGAGCGGTTCCAGGCCGTCACCGGAAAACCGCAATCCAGCAAGCGCTTGATGATGGCGCTGCCCAGAAGGCCGGCGCCCGCGAAACCGATGCGGGGAATTGTTTGTGCCATTTGATTGCCTCCCTTGCGATGCTTCGTGACGGGTGCTGAATCGACCTAGTGCATGATCTTCTTGTATCGAATCGTCCGAGCGGTAGCAGCCAGCCCCTTCGAGACGGCCGTGTTCCACGGCCTCCTCAGGGTGAGGGATTGCAATGCAACAGCTCGCCATATCCCTCATGGTGAGCAGCCATTAGGTAGCGTGGCTTGCTTTGGTCCACGGTGTTCCTCTTGCGACGACGGCGTTTGCGAAGATGAGGAGCTTTCTGGCGCATGCGACGAGTGCGGCTTTGTGGGTT
>Ga0209783_1000177_pt1 | contig 16905 bp, 18 predicted proteins | sample WorMetfiPIANOSA1_FD_187395 | JGI IMG/M metagenome (GOLD analysis project Ga0209783, IMG submission 187395) | Marine gutless worms symbiont microbial communities from Max Planck institute for Marine Microbiology, Germany - Olavius filocauda... | ecosystem: Host-associated > Annelida > Digestive... | reverse complement strand
CCAGGCTGATAGCATCATCCTTGAACTCTTGGGTGAAACTCCGTCTGGTTTTTTGAGTACTCATTGGACACCTCGCTTTCTGATATTTCGTTCTTAGCAAAGTGTCCGTTTCTTTTAAACCACATCAATGCGTCTTTTTTTTGGCGGGGGATCGGGTTTTAACAACTGTTTGATGGCTCCTATTAAATCGATTATCTGTTCGTCGTGGTCAGCCAACCGATTCTCTATAAGAGCAATTCGTCTTGAAATATCCTTATGCTCAGCAATAACTTGGCGTATCCTTACAAAGGCCCTTACAATATATACGCTAACCTCAATAGCCTTTTGAGAATTTAGCACACTGGCGGCCATAATCGCGCCATGTTCGGTAAAAGCATATGGTAAACTTTTGGAATATTTTAAATTTTCGAGGTGGTCGCAATTTGCGACCAGTTCGGTTTTTTCCTCAGCACTCAATTGAAACATGAAATCTTTTGGAAATCGAGCCTTGTTCCTTTTCACCTGTTCGTTTAGGCGTTTGGTAGACACACCGTAAAATTGAGCTAAGTCCGCATCGACGATCACCTTTTCACCCCTGATCAATAATATTCGATTCTCAATTTTTCCGATTGGAACAACAGCCTTTTTAGATGGCATAAATATTGATTTTCTTATGAGCTGGTCGCATTCTGCGACCACTTAAATATTTTACACGAACGGTTGATTTAAGGGGTTGGGCGCGCTCTTTTGTGCCCAATCCCTCTTGAATGATTTGTTAGGCAGATTATACCATTATCGTAAAAGAAATTACCGGCATGGTTGTGAACATCACTAAAACTAAATAGAAGAAACCTTTATGAAATTTTTTTAAGCGATTTAGGTCTTCGTCATCATACAGCTCTTTAGAGAGGCCAAATTTCAACAGCCCAATAGGATCATCTACTGTAATCATACCGAAAGCATGGCTAAAATATTTCTTAAATATTACGGGATGGTTCTCATTAAGATAATTTCTAAATTTCTTTCCATGATAAAACCCAATTCCAATTAGAGGAATCCATGTAAATAACGAATAGTAGTGAAAAAGAGAAAATTTTGCTCCATCTGATACATTCTGAATAAGTAAGAATCTTAGAGCAAATAATAAAACGACCGCACCAATCCACGCATACCAATAGTATTTAATATTAATAATTTTGCTTCTTAAATATTCCAATTTAATTCGTGATTATTTCCTGCCTGACGGTTCAACTGTGGGGCACATGCTTTTAGCGTCCCCACCATTATTTGTTATAACACCTCTGAATTACACAGAATCATAAGATTTGACAATATAAGTATCAATGCGTACAATTTGTACAAAATGACATATTGTACTTATGGGGTATTCATTATGCTTAACAAGATTACAACAGCTGATGCCAGAAAAAAATTTTCCAATATAATCAACAGGGTTGCCTTTGGAGATGAGTCTTTTGTTCTAACGCGTCGCGGCGAGCCAATGGCCGCCCTGGTTTCTATGCGGGAACTAAAGCTGTTGCAGGAACTAGAGGACCAAGTCGATATTGACGATGCTTGGAAAGCCAAAAACGAACCCGGCGAACCGATCCCCTGGGAAGATCTGAAAAAGGAACTTGAGATTTGAGCTACCGGATAGCGGTCAAGAGGTCTGCTGCAAAAGTACTCAAGAAAATTCCAAAACCTGACAGAAAACGAATAATCAAAAAGATTGACAGCTTGGCTGAAAATCTTCCGAATCCGGACACCACAAAGATGAAAGGGAATAACCCTTTTCACAAAATCCGCACTGGTGATTATCGCATTATCTATGAGGTTCAAGAGGAGGTCCTTGTAATTCTGATTGTCAAAGTCGGCCACCGCAAGGATATCTACCGAAACCTACCGTAATTCTTCAATTCAATCTTACTGTTATAACGTTCAAGCTGAGACGCGCGGTTTTTGAGCGTCTTCTCCAGCGACGTGTTATGGTCGGTTTATTGATGAGCAGTATACTCATCCAGCAATCTGCGAATCATCTTTTGATATTGGGTGTTATACTTTTTTGCTTCGTTTTTGAAAAAATCAACACTGGTTTTGCTGAGGGCAATCGTCACCTTAACTGTTTCGTCTTTCAGGGCAAGCTCCTCGGGTGAAGGCAGGAAGTCGGAAATTACCTTCACCTTTCCGATTTTTTCATCCGTGTACTTTATTTTCTCTCTCATATATCTTTTTCCCTTTCCGCCAATACCCGGCGCCAATGATCCTGATTTTGCTTTTCCGATAAGTAAATCTAACGGTCAGAATTCCATCCGTAACCTTGCCAAGGCAATAATACCGGTTTTCATCCAGGCTGTGTTCCAGATCCTCCAGGATAATACGTTGGCGGTCGAGGAACGCAAGTTGGGCCAAAACAAACAAACACCGTGTTTTTCTTGGTTTATCAGATCATTGGCAGAGTCCCACTCAGAATTAGATCGTTTTGTCATATGAATAAGATACGGCGGGAAAATATATATGTCAACATAATAATATGGCTATTTATATGGCTACAACTATCACGTAGAATCAAACCTTTAACAGTGTGTTTTCTGATGGGTAATGTTGGAATTGTCACTAATTTATCTTGATGTCGCGATTCGCGACTTCAAGATGATGTAATTCAGATATAACTAGAGATTTCGGTGAGCCTATCTGGTCGCAATAGGTTATGCACGCCCAAATATTAATGCAACAACTATAGTTAAGGTTATAATTGGCGATGGTGTGTTCTTTTTCATATTCTTATTACCTAACTATGAGGTTCTGGCCCGAGTATTAAGCGCGCGGTGCACTAAAAGGATCGGTAAAGAAAAAACCTCATGCCACCGATGAGGTCAGAAGCCTCTAATCTCCCATATGTCATCAACATTCTTTTCAAAGGCTAACATGTACGAATAGCTTTTCCCATCCTTGATTATCCGAATATCGTATTCCGCATCGTGACCCCCTCGAACTCTTATGAATCTGACATCTCGTAGGTCTTCGGATAACTGGACAAGCTGCTTCTTTGTCATGCTTGAAAACCTTTTCCTATAATTTTCCCTTGTTCTCTCAGTGAAATAGCTAACCGCTGAGTCAACATCCCCTTGTGCCAGTGCTATTCGCATGCTATTCTATTTTGTTAACAGTAGCCTATCTAGTTCATTCAACTCTTCTTCAGACCACTTCTTTTCTCCTTCACGCTTTACTTTTATCATCAACCGAAGCTGGTTAAGTTGTTCAGCAGTTGCCCCTTTTTGCTTCGCATGCTCTAAAAATTTTAATTCATCAGGCATAAATTTGCTATCACTTTGGGCGTATCCATAGACAACGTAAAATGCTAATATAATAGATAAAATAAAGACAAATGTTTTCATTTTGGTCTCCTGGTTACATTTTAAGAAGCAAACTGAGCAACAGCATCAAACGCTGGCCGCGATGATAGCCAACTGCATGCCTTTCTTAGCCTTTAGTCTGGATACTTTCGGATCGCCTTACGGCTTTCCACTGCTCGCGTGTGTCCATCCGAATTACGTCTTTTTTATCGTTTTGCCGGCTTTTCCAGAAACGGTAAACTTCGATGGCCTCACGCGCCTGGCCCAGCTGCCAGGACTCCAGGGTACGAGCCTTTTGTTTTAAAGAAGCCGCCTGCTCCTCCATAGTGAAGTCTTCCTGCGGGTGTTTATGGCAGTGGTTGAAGAACTGGGTGACCCAATTAATGTAGAATGGAACGGTTTTGTCGTTGGCAACACGACTTTTCAACAGGTAGTCTCGAAAATCATTCATAGGTTCTCAGTGTCAATCTGCTTTTGTGTTGTGGAGGAAATCCGCAATACCCTGTGCCGGACAAGGAACAGTCTATGTGCTAATATCAATTGTCATGCCAGGTAGTGTTGCGGAGTCGGAATATTCATATAGGCTGCTTTTCCACTTTTTATCTGACACTTACAGGTCACAACCGCCATTGTGGCTATCCCAAAGAACGTGCAGATAAGTACACCTGCACATAAAATCGTGCATGGCTGCACGGTAAACAGTGCAAACAATCCAAGTATCTGCAATTGCTGGCCAACTTCTTAAATATGGAAAGCTTGTGGTTGATATGCTATGATTTTTAAGTTAAGTGCATTGATCTTTATGCCGATTTCATTCACGAAAACCAAAGGGAACTACAGGAACGATAATATGAGCAAGGATGAGGGTAAAAAATCCACCAATGAAGACGCCGCCTCCGGTGATTTCATCCGCACCATGATCGAGGAAGATCTGGACAACAACAAGCACGGCGGCCGCGTGGCCACCCGCTTCCCTCCGGAACCCAACGGGTACCTGCACATCGGGCACGCCAAATCGATTTGCCTCAATTTCGGGGTTGCCAAACAGTACAAAGGCACCTGCAACCTGCGCTTTGACGACACCAACCCCACCAAGGAAAGTTTAGAGTACGTCAATTCTATCAAGGAGGACGTGCATTGGCTGGGGTTTGACTGGGAAGACCGCGAATATTTCGCCTCCAACTATTTCGACCGGCTCTACGAATTTGCCGTCGAGTTGATTGAAAAGGGACTGGCATACGTAGACAGCCTGACTGCGGATGAGATTCGCGAAAACCGGGGCACCCTGACCGAGCCCGGGAAGGAGAGCCCCTACCGCGACCGGCCCGTGGCGGAAAACCTGGACCTGTTCGAACGCATGAAGGCCGGTGAGTTCGCCGACGGCACGCATGTATTGCGCGCCAAGATAGATATGGCCCATCCCAACCTGTTGATGCGCGATCCGACCCTATACCGCATCCGCAAGGCGCACCACCACCGGACCGGCGACAAGTGGTGCATCTACCCCATGTACGATTTCACCCATTGTCTTTCCGACAGCATCGAGCACATCACCCATTCGCTGTGCACCCTGGAATTCGAGAATAACCGCGCCCTTTACGACTGGGTGCTGGACCACCTGGACGTTCCCAGTCGGCCCGAACAAACCGAGTTTGCCCGCCTCAACCTCGGCTACACGGTTTTGAGCAAGCGCAAACTAATTGAACTGGTGGACAGTGGGCATGTCAGTGGCTGGGATGATCCGCGCATGCCGACCATCAGCGGCCTGCGCCGGCGCGGCTACCCGCCCGAGGCCATCCGTAAATTCTGCGACCGGATCGGGATCGCCAAACGCGACAGCATCGTGGACATGGCCCTGCTTGAATACAGCGTGCGCGAACACCTCAATGTGGTGGCGCCGCGCTACATGGGCGTGCTGCGCCCCGTGAAGCTGGTGATCGAAAACTACCCGGACGACCAGGTGGAAGAACTCGATTTCATCAACAACCCGGAGCGCCCCGAGGACGGCACCCGCAAGGTGCCCTTTTCCAAGGTGCTCTACATCGAACAGGACGATTTCCGGGAAGTGCCCTTTCGCAAGTACTTTCGCCTGGCCCCGGGCCGCGAAGTCCGGCTGCGCTACGCCTACCTGGTCACCTGCACGGACTTTGTCAAGGATGAAGCCACCGGTGAGATCCTGGAAGTCCGCTGCACCTACGATCCGGAAACCCGCGGCGGGAACGCACCGGACGGACGCAAGGTCAAGGGCACGATCCACTGGGTCAGCGCGGCGCATGCCCTGGAAGCTGAAGTCCGGCTGTATGATTACCTGTTCAAGGCGCACAACCCGTCGAACGTCGCAGAGGACGGTCATTTAAGCGACCATCTCAATCCGGATTCCCTTGAAGTCCTGAGTGACTGCAAGCTCGAACCCTGCCTGGCCGACATCGAACCGGGCCGCCGGTTTCAGTTTGAACGACTGGGGTATTTTTGCGCCGACGCAAAGGACAGCGCACCGGGCAAACCGGTGTTTAACCGCACGGTGACCCTGCGGGACACCTGGGCCAGGATCGAAAAAGCGCGGAAGGCGGCGGAACAGAGTAAAAAGAAATGATTTAGGTGCTGAGTCCGAAGACTGAAGGCTGAAGTAAAAGCAGTACTTCAGACTTTTTAGTGCTTTTATTCGGCCTTTCCATCAGTCTTCGGCCTCAGCCTGATCAACCTGACAAACACGAGGTTTGCCATGAAACTTAAACTGCAACTGCTGATCAGAACCGCAACGGTCTTAGGCCTTGTCTTGAGTCCCGGTTTGTCAATTGCCAAAGACTACCCGGTGACATTTTTGAAAGAGACCTACAAGACCCAGGCATCGGGCGCCGGGGCCGGCAAAGTCTACCACACCTGGGCCGTGGAGAGTGCAAAGGGTAACCGCCTGCTGATTCTCACCGGTGACGATGCCGTCAAGCGCCAGTGGCTAAGGGATTTCGTCAAGACGGGCAACACCTTCATCATCAAGGTGCCCTCCAAGGAAACCGGCCAATTTGAATCCGAAACGATTTTCAAAATCGACGTGAACAGCATTCACCCCGTGGATGAAAGCTTCATCGGTGGCGGGAAGAAAAAAGGCAAGAAGAAGAGAAGGAAGTAGACGCGTATAACACCATGAAGTCTGATATCGGAGATCGGATGTCTGAAAAACCGGTGTTCGGTCTTCACCGATCTCAGACTTCCGACGTCCGTCCTCCGTGTTTTAGTGCCCGCACTAAAACACCATACCCACGTATCCCACAAACGAACTCCCCGAACTTTTGTCTGCACTGGTCGCATAGGTCAGGCATTCGCCTTTTTGGGCACCAGCCTTGACCCCGGCCGCGATGGCGGCGGCCGCCGCACCGCTGCAGCAGGCATTGCGGTTGCCCAGCCCCTGTTTAATCACTTCTTCCGGCTGCATGGCTGCCATGGCATCGATCACGGCCTGGTCGTTCTCCTCACGGACCCAGTCCAGGGCGTCAGGGCCGGTCCCCTTGTCCATGAAACCGTAGTTGGGTCCGTAGTGGGTCAGGTCCGTGGACCCGAGCACCATCAGGTTGAGTCCTAAATCAGCGGCAAACTCCACCACGGCCTCGCCGACCTGCAGGGCAAAGGGAGATGGCGGCACGCCGATCGGAATGAACGCGGCCGTATCGAAAAAATATTTCACAAAAGGACATTGCAGCTCAATTGTGTTGTCCCGGAAAAAATCCGTATCCCGATTGACGCTGAAGGAAAACTGCTCCGCCAGTCGACCGGCCATCTCGGCCGCAATCGGCAAGTTGCCGAAAGGGGTCTGCCAGCTGCCGGCCGTGTAAATGCAGGGGGTCGATCCCGGGTGCATGTGCATCCCGAATACCACCACGACATCCGGTTGACCGGTCCGACTCAAGGCGTGGATGACATTGCAGGCGATGCTCCCTGAAAAAAACCATCCGGCATGGGGCACGATACCCCCCACCAGGTCCGTTTTCGCACCAATCTCGGGGCCCTCGGCCAGGAATGACTTAATCTGCTTCTCGCACTCTTCCGCACTTTGCGGGTACCAGCTGCCGGAAAATACTGATTCTCGAATATTGGACATGGGTAACCCCCTTTACCGATTGGCAGGCTATTAACATATTCATTACGCTAACACTTACAAGATAGGACCGCAGGGCTACTTGAGCTCTTTGTTGTCATGCCGGGCTCGATCCGGCATCCACAGTTAGATTTGAAAGAGCGATTGGATGCCGGATCGAGTCCGGCATGACGGAGGTAATAAAAAACGCTTAGTACAATATGGCCCTATCGCTTGAACAGTCATCCTAATTTACATTTAATTAAAAAAAACTGCAAAAAAAATCCCCCTTCAGAGCCAGGGGGAGATGAAAAATCAGAACCTGATCATCGCGCAGGGACGCCGAGGCGCGAAGAACTAAAAATAAGATTTGATTGCGCTATCACGCGAAAAACCTGTCAGGCTGTTAAACTTTCACTATTTAAAGGTTTTCCGGCGAAGCCGGTGTAAATGCGTGGTTTTCTCTGCGTCTCTGCGACTCTGCGCGAGGATAAGCTTTCTGGGGTTTCTCTGGGGGTTTGCGCCCTGGTTATTAGCAATAGGTTACAATTGCCTTCGGCTATAGATCGCCAATTACGCTGATATTAGCCGTGCAACTTGGAAGCGACCTTATCCTGCAACCACTGAATCCAGGCCTCGAAACCCTCCTCGGTTTTCGCCGAAATTTCAAACACGGGAATATCCGGATGCACCTGGTGAATGTTGTCAACGGCGGCCTGCCGGTCGCAATCGAGGTAGGGCAGCAGGTCGATCTTGTTGAGCAGGGCGGCATTGCACTCACGGAACATCAGAGGGTACTTGAGCGGTTTGTCTTCGCCCTCGGTCACCGACAGCATCACCACCCGCTCGTCCTCGCCGATATCGAACTCAGCCGGACAGACCAGGTTGCCGATATTCTCCACGATGAGCAGGTCGATGGCGTCCAGGTCGATCCCGTCTACCGCGGCCTCGATCACGTGTGCGGCCAGGTGGCAGTCGCCCCCGAATTCATCCGTGTTGATCTGCACTACCGGCGCCCCGCTGTCTGCCAGGCGGTCGGCATCGTTGGTCGTGCAGATATCGCCCACCACCACTGCGCATTTGATCTCCGGCATGAGCAGGGCCAGGGACTTGACCAGGGTTTCGGTTTTGCCGGATCCCGGGCTGCTCATGACATTCAGGACGAAGACATTTTTTTCCGCGAACAGCTTGCGGTTCTGATCCGCCATGATGTTGTTGGCGTCCAGCACGCTACGCACCACTTTGATCTCGCGGGTCCCTGAGCGTTTGCTGCCCACCACGGTCCCGTGGTGATGATCATGCCCATGGTGGGAATGTTTGGTATGGTCGTGGTGATAATATTTCCTGGTGGCAAAAAATTCGATGCTCATGTGGCTTGGTCCTCATCCATAATTTCGATTGATACAATGTCGAGCTCCTTGCCGGAGATCAACTCAATAGAGCCGCTCTCGCATTTAGGGCACGCAAAAGCGGGCTCGTCGATGGTCCAGTGGTTTTCGCAATCCTTGCACTTGGCCACCACCGGGACCTGCTCGATGTTCAGCTGCGCACCCTCCAGCCGGGTGTCCTTGATGGCCACCGAAAAACAGAAAGTCAAGCTTTCCGGGACGATGGCCGAGAGTTTGCCGATCCTCAGGTTGACACTTTCAACCGGCACGTCTCTCATCTCGGCTGGAATGGAGGCCTCGACAATGTCGATAATCTCCAAGGCTATGCCCATTTCATGCATAATATAAACACCTTATCAACTTAGGTGGCATACGTGTCCGTATCCGTCATCCTGTGAAAAAACGATAATAGCCTTCCACCTAAACCATAAAAACCGCCTGCGAGCAAGACTTTCTCACAGACGGCCTTTAAGTAGACTGGTGTATCCTGGAATCCTTGATTTAGGCCTCTACAGGATTAATCTGCAAATCTGAATAGAATTGTATATAGGAAGTGGTCTCAGAATCTGGATTTTGGTCCAAGGTCAAGGCGGACGCGAGGTTCAAACCGGAGGAATACTGATAGTATTTCGAGGATTTGAATCTTGCGTCCAACGCAGAGATTGGATCAAAAGACTTTTTTGAGACCACTTCTAGAAGACATCGGCGCAGATATCGCCTAGCGTCCCCAAATTCTCACACACGTGAATCCCGCCGGCTTTCATGGCTTCGATCTTACCCTGGGCGGTACCGCTGCCCCCGCTCACGATGGCCCCGGCGTGCCCCATGCGGCGCCCGGGAGGCGCGGTGAGCCCGGCAATAAAGCCGACTACCGGTTTGGTTACGTTCGCGGAAATGAATTCAGCCGCTTCTTCCTCGGCCGTCCCGCCGATTTCGCCGACCATGACGATCCCTTTCGTGTCCGGATCATCCTGGAAAGCGCTCAGGCAGTCGATAAAATTGGTGCCGTTAACCGGGTCACCGCCGATGCCGATACAGGTGGTCTGCCCGATGCCCTTGCCGGTCAACTGGTGAACCACTTCGTAGGTCAGGGTGCCGCTGCGCGACACCACCCCGATAGGTCCGCCGGGCTGGTGAATGGGTCCCGGCATAATACCGATCTTGCACTCACCCGGGGTAATAATGCCCGGGCAGTTGGGACCGATCAGGCGGCTGTTCTTGCCGGCCATGAAATTTTTTACCTTCATCATGTCCATTACCGGGATACCCTCGGTAATCGCCACAATCAGTTCAATCTCGGCATCCACCGCTTCCATGATCGCGTCGGCCGCAAAGGGCGGCGGCACGAAAATCATACTGCAGTTGGCACCGGTAGCGGCAACCGCGTCTTTAACCGTGTTGAATACCGGTACAGCATCCATCTTCTGCCCGGCTTTGCCCGGTGTTACGCCGGCGACAACCTGGGTGCCGTACTCGACGCACTGGCGGGTGTGGAACTGCCCTTCCCGGCCGGTGATGCCCTGGACCAGAAGCTTCGTTTCCTTGTTTACGAATATGCTCACTGTATTTACCTCTCTATTTACTATCGCTCAATGCAGAGCCTTTAGTGTCACCGCATCCGCGGACTTACTGTACACCTGCCGTCAGCTGCATATCAGGCGACGATTTCGGCAACTTTTTCCGCGGCGTCCTTGAGATCCACCGCCGTGATGAGGTTCAGCCCGGATTCCGCCAGGATCCGGCGGCCCTCTTCGACATTGGTACCTTCCATGCGGACCACCACAGGCACCGCAATATTGGTCTTCTTGGCAGCTTCGACCACCCCGGTAGCCAGCACGTCGCAGCGCAGGATGCCACCGAAGATGTTGATCAGGATGCCCTTCACATTGGGATCGCTGAGGATGATGCGAAAACCGTTTTCGACCATTTCGGCACTGGCTCCGCCGCCGACATCGAGAAAGTTCGCCGGATCGGCCCCGGCCATCTTGATGATGTCCATGGTGGCCATGGCCAGCCCGGCGCCGTTGACCATATTGCCGACATTGCCGTCAAGGTTGATGTAGTTCAGGTTGTAATTGGAAGCTTCGACTTCCAGCGCATCCTCTTCATCCAGGTCGCGGTACTCCATGATATCCTTGTGACGGAACAGGGCGTTGCTGTCCACGTCGACCTTGGCGTCCAGGGCGATCACATCGTTGTCCGCCGTCAAGACCAGCGGGTTGATCTCCACCAGGGAGCAGTCGTAATCGCAGAACATGCGATACAGGCTGGCCAGCAGCTTGAAAAACGGTTTGCGGGCCTCGGCCGGCAGGTTCAGCCCGAAGGCCACTTCCCGGCAGTGGTAGGCCTGCAGCCCGGTCAGCGGGTCCACCAGGACCTTGATGATTTTTTCCGGGGTTTCGGCGGCCACTGCTTCGATATCCATACCGCCGGCCTCGCTGGCCATGATGATGTTCTTGGCCGTGGCCCGGTCCGGCAAAATGCTCAGGTAGAGTTCGCTGGCAATGTTCAGCCCCTGCTCCACCAGCACCTTCTTGACCAGTCGACCCTCGGGTCCGGTCTGGTGGGTCACCAGGGTCATGCCCAGGATTTCGTCGGCATTGGTTTTGACTTCTTCCGCGGAGCCGGCCAGTTTGACACCGCCGCCCTTGCCGCGGCCGCCGGCGTGGATCTGGGCCTTGACGACCACCGGGTAACCGCCCAGGGTGTCGGCCACTGAGCAGGCTTCTTCCGTGGAAAAAGCGACCCCGCCGTCGGGAATCGGCACACCGTATTTTTTAAACAGTTCTTTTGCCTGGTACTCCTGAATCTTCATGATCCCAAACCTCCTTCAAGGTTATCTAAAAAACCGGGGTATCGCACAGGGATGTCAACCAGGCCCGTTGCGCCGATACCCCGAGTAGAAGTTCATTGTTTAGCACAATTGTCCGCGGGGCGCTCACAAATGGTAGATTCCGGTATGGGGCAAGGCTTAAGCTCTTTTGAGACCGCAGGCATAGCAGCCGCTATGTCGAGGATCTCGAATAGCGATAACGCTGCCCCGGACCGGAAGATGCCGTTTGTGTGCGTCCCTACCCAATCACAGCTAAAACGTCGCCTTTGGCCACCGAGTCGCCCGAGGAGAAGTTGATGGCCTTGATGGTCCCGCTGCACGGGGCCGCCAGGGCGTTCTCCATCTTCATGGCTTCGAGAATCAGCACGGTGTCGCCCTCGGCCACTGCGTCGCCCACGTTCTTCTCGTAGCTGACGATCATGCCGGGCATGGGCGCATTCATCGGTGTGCCATCGGCTGCTGCGGCCGGGGCTGCCTCCTCCTTGGCCGGGGCCGCGGGCGCCGCCGGAGCTGCGCCGGGCTGCACGTAGCTGATTACCGGACCGCCGCCCACTTCGTCCACGCCCACCTCGAAGTAGTCCTTGTCGACATACACGTTGAAGGTCCGCAGGTTTTCGCTCTTTTCCGGGGCTTCCGGCTTCTCGAACAATTGGCCGGCCTTGGCCTTCTTGATCAGGTCCAGTTCGGCCTTAGCCTCTTCCAGGCTGCGCGGCATCACTTCCTTGGGCGGCTCTTCCTTGCCGTATTTCCATTTCAAAAACTTCTTGCCCGTGACCGGGTAGATGGCGTAGAGCACTTCGTCGTCCAGGTCCACGGCCAGGTCCTTGATTTCTTCCTGGGCTTTGGCCAGTTCCGGTTCGAGCACTTCCGCCGGCCGGCAGGTGATCGGCTCCTCGCCGCGCTCGTAGCCCTTGAGGGCCTTTTTCTGCACCTCCGGGTCGATCGGCACGGCTGTCTTGCCGTACAGGCCGTAGCACAGGTCCTTGACCTGGCCGGTGATCATCTTGTAGCGCTCGTTCTCGTCGTCGAACAGCACGTTGTTCACCGTCTGGATGCCCACGATCTGGCTGGTAGGCGTCACCAGCGGGATCTGGCCCAGGTCTTTTCTGACCTTCGGCAGCTCTTTGTACACTTCGTCGATCTTGTCCAATGCATCCATCTCGCGCAGCTGGTTAACCAGGTTGGAAAGCATCCCGCCCGGGGTCTGGTGCAACAGCACGTTGATGTCGATGATCGACGTCTTGGTGTCATCCAGCAAGTGCCGGTACTTGGGCATGACCTCTTTTTCCAGGACTTCGTTGATGGCCGCCAGGTCGCGGATGTCAAATCCCGTGTCGCGGTCGGTGCCTAAAAGGGTCATTACCAGCGGTTCCAGGGCCGCGTGCGAAGTGCGGTAGGCATACGGCGACATGCAGGTGTCGATGATGTCCACGCCCGCCTCGATGGCCTTTAAGTGGCTCATGGGCGACATGCCGGATGTAAAATGGCTGTGCAGGTGGATCGGCGGTTTCACCGATTCCTTGAGGGCCTTGACGATGGCGTAGGCATCGTACGGCGCGATCAGGCCGGCCATGTCCTTGATGCAGATGCTGTCCGCGCCCATCTCTTCGAGATCCTTGGCTTTGTTCACGTAGTAGTCCAGGTTGTACACCTCCCCGCCCAGGCGCGGCTGTGTCATGGTGTAGCAGATGCAGCCCTGGAAGTGCTTGCCGTACTCCTTGATCTTGGGCACCACCGTCTGGAAGTTGCGGTAGTCGTTCAGCGCATCGAAGGTCCTGAAGATGTCCATCCCGTTCTCGCAGGCCCGGTCCATGAACGCCTCGGCCACGTCGTCGGCGTAGTTGCGGTAGCCCACCAGGTTCTGGGCCCGCAGGAGCATGGAAAAGGGCGTCTTCTTGAAATAGCGCTTGAGGGTCCGGATGCGCTCCCACGGATCTTCGTTTAAAAAGCGGTGCATGGTGTCGAACGTCGCCCCGCCCCAGGTCTCCGTGGCCCAAAAGCCCACTTCGTCCATCATCTCCGCCACCGGGATCATGTCCTCGGTCCGGCCTCGGGTGGCAAACAGCGACTGGTGCCCGTCGCGCAGGGTCAAATCCATTACCTTGACCGGGTTGGCGGCCGCTGGACGGTCCTTGTCGTAATTCATTTCGGTTATGTTAAGCTGACTATGATCGCTCATTACCCCTGTCTCCTCTTTATATAAGTTTACTTTGCGGTTGTAAGTTCGGTTTATTTGATACCGTGAAAGGCTTTGAGTTGCATCATGTTGCGCATCTGCATCAGGTCCTGACGCCCGCTGATGCCCCACAGGCCTGCCGGCGGTGCGGCCGGCGCGGCTGCCGGCTCAGCCGGCACTTGGGCGGCCTGCATCATGATGGCCTCTTCCTCGGTCTTGATAAAATTGATCACAGCCGCTATGGCTGCTGCTTTTTTCTTTTCATTCATAGGTCTCTCCCTGGCTGGATGTCTAAAGCGCGCGAAGCTTACATGGGAATATTGCCGTGCTTTTTCGGCGGCCGCAGCTCGCGCTTGTTGCACATCACCTCCAGCGCGTCGATCAGGCGCGGCCGGGTCTCACTCGGTGTTATAACCGCATCGATATAGCCGCGGGTGGCTGCACAGTAAGGATTGGAGAAAAGATCCTGGTATTCGGCAATCTTCTCCTTGCGCTTGGCGACCGGGTCGTCGGCACCCTTGATTTCCTTGCGGTGGATGATATTGGCAGCCCCTTCGGCACCCATCACGGCGATCTCGGCCGTCGGCCAGGCAAAGGCCATGTCGGCCCCCAGGTCCTTGGAACACATCGCCAGGTAAGAACCGCCGTAGTCCTTGCGGGTTACCAGCAGCAGCTTGGGCACCGTTGCTTCGGAATAACACCACAGCAGTTTGGCCCCGTGGCGGATGATGCCGCCCCACTCTTGCTGGCTGCCAGGCAGGTACCCGGGCACGTCGGCAATGGTCAGCATGGGAATATTGAAAGCATCACAGAAACGGATGAAACGGGTCGCCTTGTCGGATGCATTTATGTCCAGGCAGCCGGCCATGATTTTCGGTTGGTTGGCGATAATCCCAAGGGACCGGCCGTTGAGGCGGGCAAACCCGATGATGATATTCTGGGCAAAGTACATGTGCGGTTCGAAAAACTCACCGTTGTCCACGATGGACCTGATCACGTCTTTCATGTCGTAGGAAGCCGCCGGGCTGTCCGGTACGATGCTGTCCAGGGCCGGGTCGGTCCGCCGGGGATCGTCGCCGGTGGCCACGATGGGTGGATCTTCCATATTGTTGGAAGGCACAAACGACAGGAGTTTCTTGATCTGGGCAATGGCATCCTGATCGCTCTCGCAGGCAAACTGGGCCACCCCGCTTTTTTCATTGTGGGTCATGGCCCCACCCAGGTCCTCGAAGGTGATCTCTTCGCCGGTGACGGATTTGATGACTTCCGGCCCGGTAATGAACATGTAACTGGTGTCTTTGACCATGAAGATCCAGTCCGTCATGGCCGGGGAGTAGACGGCGCCGCCGGCGGTGGGGCCCATGATGGCGGAAATCTGCGGAATGACACCGGAGGCCACGGAGTTGCGGTAGAAGATCTGGCCGTACCCGGACAGGGCGTCGACCCCCTCCTGGATGCGGGCGCCGCCGGAGTCGTTGAAACCGACGAACGGGGTCCCAGCCTTGAGGGCCAGATCCATGACCTTGCAGATTTTTTTCGAATGCATCTCGCCGAGGCTGCCGGCCCGGGAGGTAAAATCCTGGGCGTAAGCAAACACCGGTCGCCCGTCCACCAGGCCGTGCCCGGTTACCACGCCGTCAGACGTGACCTCTACATCTTCCATACCGAAGTTCACGCAGCGGTGGGACACGAAGGCATCGATTTCACGGAACGTGCCGGCGTCGAACAATTCGTCCAGCCTTTCCCTGGCGGTCAGTTTGCCCTTTGCCTTGTGCTTGGCAACCGCTTTTTCGCCGCCCATCTGCTTAACCTTGGCTTCGCGGTCCTTCAGCTCCTTGATTTTGTCTTCCACTATACCCATTGTGGTTTTCCTTTCCTTGGCATCCTGATAAAGTGTTTATATTTAAGAGTGATTCTCAGTTTCAGTCTCTAACCGGCATTTATCTGTGAATCCTTCGACAAACTAGACCGGCTCGCGCTTGTCAAGAAAAAAAAGCAGCTCATCCGCGGCGGCGGCCGGTGCTACCACACCGTCGACCACCGCCCGCTTCAAATCCGGCAGGGCCTTCAAGATGTCCGGGTTTTTATAAAACCGATCCTTCAAGCCGTCTTCGATCAGCGCCCACATCCAATCGAGGGCCTGTTGCTGGCGTTTTTGGGCAAACTCACCGGAGGCCTTGAAGGCCTGTCTGTGAGCCAGCACAGTCTGCCAGACAGCATCGATCCCCAGGTTTTCCTTGGCACTGCAGGTCAGGACCGGGGGCGACCAGGAAAGTGATGCGGGCGACAGCAGGTGCAGGGCCGTTTCATAGGCCTTCTTGGCCTGCGCGGCTTTCTCGACATTGTCTCCATCGGCCTTGTTCACGGCCAGGGCGTCGGCAATTTCGAGGACCCCCTTTTTGATGCCCTGGAGTTCATCACCGGCACCGGCCAGCATCAGCACCAGGAAAAAGTCCACCATGGAGGCCACCGCGGTTTCGGACTGGCCGACCCCAACGGTCTCCACGATAATGACATCGAATCCGGCCGCTTCGCACAGCAGCATGGTCTCCCGCGTCTTGCGGGCCACCCCGCCCAGGCTGCCCCCGGAAGGAGACGGCCGGATGAATGCCCGGGGTTCGACGCAAAGCTGCTCCATGCGGGTTTTGTCGGCCATGATGCTCCCGCGGCTGCGGGTGCTGCTGGGATCCACAGCCAGGACCGCCAGGCGGTGCCCTTCACCGGTCAGGTACATCCCGAATGTTTCGATAAAGGTGCTCTTGCCCACCCCGGGGACGCCGGTAATGCCCAGCCGCACAGCTTTCCCGGTGTGAGGCAGCAGACCGTCAATGATCTCAGCCGCCACCTGGCGATGCTCCGGCAGGCTGCTCTCGATCAGCGTGATGGTCCGGGACAAGATCAGGCGATCACCGGCCAGGACGCCGTCTATGTGGGCTTGGGAGTTCATCATAATAAGTTTAAAGTGCCTGAAGTGAACTCTAGTGCCTTGTATAATAAAACTGACAAATAAAAGCAGCTGGGTATAGAATTAACATAAGTCCGGGCATGGCAGGCCGTGAGTGCCTCGGTCATCTAAGGCCGTACTTTAGCAATGGTCGCCATGCCCA
>Ga0209783_1000176_pt1 | contig 17001 bp, 16 predicted proteins | sample WorMetfiPIANOSA1_FD_187395 | JGI IMG/M metagenome (GOLD analysis project Ga0209783, IMG submission 187395) | Marine gutless worms symbiont microbial communities from Max Planck institute for Marine Microbiology, Germany - Olavius filocauda... | ecosystem: Host-associated > Annelida > Digestive... | reverse complement strand
TGGGGAGGGTAAATTTTATCACCCCCCCCCAAATTAAAATACTGGCTACGCCACTGGTTGTAGCTTATAAACGTGTCATTGCTTGAATAGGCCATTCGGTGACTTTTTCACATTCTTCATCATTGCTGAGGATATTGAACGTGTGCCAAAAATTGTTGTTTAAAATTGTTATTTCCAATCCACTCGTATGCGGAGGCGTTGACAGAAAGCAGCCTAGATTGTTTGGATTAATGTCGTGATGTAATCACTCAAAATATTTTCAGAGATATTAAAGATCCAAACAACCCCTCCACTACTTATTACCACCTACAAAACTTTCCCGTAGTCAAATGGTCTTACGGCCCACCTACACGTGTCTGCTTCCCTTGGAAAAAATTCATGCTGTGGGCGAGATTTTGTCCGTTACTGTATTAACAAGAAGTTCTAGTTCCATGTTTGTTGTAATCATTTGATTGTTACCTGTAATATTTGTAATTTGATACTTGCAATTTTGTACTTCTTGTTTAGTACCACTGTGTGCTGGTATTGTATTACTTCAACCTTCATGGTTGCATTTCAATAACTATCTTTATCTTCAAGCTGTGCAACTTAGTTGTGTGTCACCGTTCTGAAGTTGCATGAAATGCCATGGAATTTGTACTTCTGCCTTGCTCAGTACAGTCAGTCACTGTTGCTTGTTTACTTGCAGATGCAGGTAGGACGGATGCGTGCAGTCGGCAGTGCCTTCCAGAAAATTAGAGGTACCACTGTCGTCATATCAGTGAGTCCAGAAGCCACTGCCGCTGTCATTCTTCAGCTTGCTGTAGACAAGCACTGTGCCTGTGACAGCTCACTGTCACGCAGTACTGGCTACAAGTTACTCTATCCTGATGCAACACTAGTCCAGTACATACCTGGCACAGTCGAGGAGTTTACTCTGGCAGCATACAAGGCCTTCATTGGCAAGGCGTACTCAAAACTGATACTGTACATCTGCTCCGAAGATGAGTACTTGCCATGTAAGCTATTATTGACTTTTAAAACCTTAACTGTTTAACGATTAACTGTTGCTGTTGTTTTTGCTGCTAGTTAATTACTGAACTTACATCTTCTACAGGATGGGCCAAAAAAGTAAGCCACATATATTCAGCCTAAAGAGTCATAACGTTAACGTTGTCTATGTGTGGAAAACGGTTGTATTTTGATCCTGTAGCTGTTTGTTGACACTTCTACTCATGAATTGCAGTGGCCTTCTTTCCCAGTCATGCGTCATGACTTGTTTCAGTTGTTGACTTAAATGACATGGATGACGACATCCTCTAGAATATGTGCCTGCTACAATAATATTGTAATAACATTATCCAGTTAAACTACCACATACCTGTAATGTGTGACACTGAAATCTAACGAAAGTACCTTTCTTCAAATTTACAGCAATTTGTTCAAAAATAAATAAGGGCTTACTTCTTTTGGCCAACCCAGTATATGTCTGATCGCCATTCATGTATGATGCATTACCGGGAACAGAAAATTCCGGGTGGTGTATGCTGAAATGTAACATTTTCTAAAATAATAATCTCACAATGCCAGCATCGAGTGAGCTCACATTTGGTTAACCCAATAGGCTATGCACATGTGACTGCTTATTACTACTATTGTTTCAGGCTTTTTTTCCGTACAATTTGCAACACATTGTGCTGGTTCTTCCAACAGAAAAAAACAGTGCATATGGAGCTGCTTTTTCAAGCAGTATGCCACTCCTATCACCTGAGTTATTATTGCGTGAGTGTCATAATAATACACTGAACGTGGGCAAAAAACGGAATGTGTGCATGACAACTTCATTAATGGCTGCTAGAGTCGAATTATTTATTTGGGTCTTTTGGTGCGTATGGCTTAGTGGTTGTTTTGAAAAGCTTTTCTTATCTGCTTCAGCTGTGGAAGACACTGACGACGAGTTGACATCTTCACCTGAATGTACCATTGTACAAGCTCCAACTTCACTGCCGGAACCACAGCAGTCAGGTACTCAGCAGCTGCTAAGTTACATGTATCATTTTCAGTAACATCAATAAACTATCACTTTTGAGAACATACATTTGTCTCTGACCTTGTCGTCTCCTTACGTCATGTCACCTTAATCTATTCTTTTTAACGTTACATTGAAAAAGTAAAGGTCGGACACTTGCTTCAGTGCTGCTTTCATGCTTCAGACTCATAATCGGAAGCGCTTCTCGATCTCGGAAGTGGCAGCTGACCTGTCTGAGTTAGTGGTACTGAAGCACACTGTGCAGCCATCCACTGCCCGTGTTAAAGGACTAATGGACCCGCGTTTGCAGCCAGCAGACACACCACCTCCCCAGTCAGCCACACTAGGCCTTCATCCCGTAGCTCACACTATGTAGGCTACTACTCATTTGTCGACCCAAACTGATGAAAGGCTGAGTTAGCTTCATTGTCCAACCTACAGCGGGCCGTTTAGCCACAAATGGGCACATGCCTGGCTATCAGTCTTACACAAGGAAAATTCGCTGGTCAGAACCACTGTGCTACGCCACCAACTGCATATTCACCATGCGCACTTGTTATCCAGGACCCTATGCCGGTACATGCAGATTGCAGACTGCTAACAAAGTCCGCGTTTGTGGCTGTATAGTGCAGTCAAGTGCACTTGTTTGTTATTGTCAAGAAAATGTTGCTTGTGCTTTCTTATGCTATGTTACTCCTGCTGTGCTGTTACTACACATACTCACGTAGCCTACTTAGACCTGTGAGTCGGGTCGAGTAAGTCGACTTGCGTCGACTTTGGCCTTCCAAGTGGGGTCAAGTCGGTCTGTAGTAGCGTCACCGTCGAAATTTTCTGGCGCCGTCGGTCTCATTACAAGTCATTTCAAGTCGACTTGACCAATAATCTTGCACCTAGCAGTTCTCTCAATACGCAGCTATCGATGAGTTTTACTAGAATAACAGTGTGAAGTTGTGAACAGTTTTCTATGATTCGATTTTCTTGCATTAGGCCTACATTTAACAGTTTGGTTGCTTGCATCAAAACAATAGGCCTATACATGTAAACTAGTAAGAAGTCTGAGCAACAGCAGAAATTTGATTCTTTTTTATACACAGAAAATGCAAACGCTAAAGTTAGCAGTAAATTATACAAAGACCCAAATTGAAATTACTATGACAACATAAAAAGACACGTTTAACGTTCTGTAAATGGCAAAACAACTGGTTGGGAAGTGACAATCCAATAACCAGTCCACCGCTGTAATAATGTTCAATCTCTCAACGATTATGCCGTTGTATATAATGTCAAACTTGATGTAGCGGTTGACCTTGAGTCCTTGACCCATAAACAGAACAAGTCCAGAAAACAATGCTGCCGCTGCAAAGCCCGCACAGGACAAAAATGCCATTATGCTATAAACAAAACTAGCTATGCACAGCGTTCACGCAAGTTCATCACAACTTCTGAAGTCGTTAGAAATCGACTCAAGTCACATGCCGCTGTCAAGTGAAGTCAAGTCGAATGTGATCAAGTCGACGGTGGTCGACTTGGGGTCATTGTAGCCTCAAGTCGGGTCACGTTTCTGTACCGCAGCGACTCGCAGGTCTAAGCCTACTACATGTATGTGCAATTCTTTTGTGCTGATTGTGTTGAGCTTGTTTATTTGTTTGTGAAGTGTCGCACTCGGAAACTACACAGCCAGCTCCTTGCACCAGTGCCATTGTTGCTTCAGCTGAAACTGATGAGGTGAGAATGTACAATGTTACACAATGTTATTAACAGTCAGACGTCAGACAGTTTTCCTTGCAGCTGTATATACACATTTTAATGAAAGCATGCCTCATGCATCTGCTTTCTGTTTATTAATACATAGCAGTGTAAGTATGTACGACTGTCATTCTGACTTTCACGTTTCTTATTTGCAATTTCTCATCTAAGTCAATGTTACACAGTGTAAACATTCTTGGCTTTAAGACACTGTGCAGTTCAACATATGAAGTGCTGTTTACTGTTAGTATTTTATCTGCAACCTCTCAAACAAATTAGATTAGCCTACAGATCCCAATTCAGTACATTTGTGACTGGTGCCGTTTACGTTTAGCGAAGCTGGGCCTACTTACTGTATTTGTGCAGTCCCGTGATTGTCAATGACATTGCTTAATGCCTGTGAAGCAAAGCATATTCCTTTTAGGGATGCACCGACAACGCACTGGCCGATTATCGGTCGGCCGATAATCGGTGCCAAACAATCGGCCGATTACCGATTAATACAAAAAGTTCCAGAAACAGGAAAAAAGCCCGCAGTTCACACTGTATAGTTCAACGTTGACGATGGACACGTGTGGGGTGGCGAGAGGGGTGGCGTGGGGAGGGGTTGTGCGGCGTGGTCGATCACTAACCAGTCACCACCCGTGCCGCGCACCCCTCTCCACGCCAGTGACGCCACCCCTCTCACGTCACGATCGCGACTTAGACTACTTACGGTACCAAGTGTGTAAACGATAATCGGCCGATACCAACGTAATAATCGGCTGATACCGATTATCGGCAAAACGGCCGATAATCGGCCGATACCGATTATCGGCCGATTATTGGTGCATCCCTAATTCCTTTACGTACAGTAGGCCTCCTTCTGTAGCTACTGATGACTGACGTTATTTGGGATATTAGAATGAACGGTTATAACCAAGGCAAAAACACCTACGTGCATTGTGTGCTTGTTTTATTTTATGCAGTCAACACACACCGCCTCAGTCTTCGTGTCAACACCATCTGTAAGTGCTCGTTGTAACACAAGTTGCTTACATATTACATACAACAAGAAGGCCAGCTGAATGCTGACAGACCGCGCGTCAGCGGCGAAATTCAATATTTTGGATGATTTTTGGGCCCCCTGTCACTCGGGGTCATCGACCTTGATACCGTTGGAAAGCCCGTTCAATGCTCTTGAGTTGATACGCAGCAACCATAGACCTATTCCTCACCGTTTCGGAGTTACAGGCGCTCAAAGTTGCAGAAAACGCCAAAAAGCTCTATATGTTCTAAGTTTTTACCGCGCGTCAGCATTAATGCTGAAAGCGCGGTAATAGGTAATTTAGGTATGGGCTTGACTGTCCGTCCGTCCGTCCGTCACACTGTGGTATAATTTCAACAAAACTAAACCTACGATCATGGGGTTTGTGCCATACGGTAGGCCCACGACTCTAGTTTTTTGCGACGTTTCCCTCATGTAAAAATTCGAAGGGGGTCACCCCCAGCTAAGCCGTTAAATGAGAGTGGGGTATGATATTCTGGTCACTTTTTGGCTATCTTCGGACCTATAATCCTCCACAGCTTCAAAACGGTAGGGAATAGGTGCATGGTTGCTGCTTATCAAATGAAGAGCATTGAACGGGCTTTCCAACGGTATCAAGATCGATGACCCCGAGTGACATTAGCATTAATGCTGACGCGCGGTAAAAACTTTGCATATGCAGTATTTTGCATATTGTTCACAATTAACTTGTTTATGTGTGCACTGAATAGCAGTTTCAGTGCAACTAATTGCACTAAACAGTACAATTTCGCATTCTGAATGACTGTGAGTCATTTCCTAAGGTTTGTGAAAAAGTAGGACTTTGATTAACTACGTTTCTTATTAATCATTCTGGTAACTTTCAAAATATTACCTATTACCAAACAACTGGTCTTCAGTCATTGTCGATATACATCTTTGAATTTAAATACAGTCGTTGGGTACAGCAGTACTGCACATTTCTTTTTTTTGGTTCAGGGTGAAGTAACAATTCGTCAGCGTCAACCGCTGTTCATTAACCACCAGCAGTGTCAACGCAGTGCAGCAACAGCATCAACCGAGTTCAGGTATTACTTTTTATGGTTCGTTTACTATCACTGGCTGGTACTTTGTTAATAATAATAGTAATAATGCAAATAGATTTCACATTTCCTTATAGTTTGTTCTTAAGCATTTTCAGTTTCGTTCATGTGTTCTGCCTACAAGTACAGTTTCACTGCAAATACACATTCAGTCACTTTGTGCTGGACAGCTCATATCACTCTTACGTGTCTTTGCTGTCGGACTCCGAAAGCGACGACACTGAAGATGTGCAAGCTGCGATACATCACAGCTTCAGAGAAACTGGGTAAGGTTAACTGTTGACGTTTTTGCTGACGAATGTTTTCTAACATGAAACGTCAGTTACCACATCATTAACTTGATGATAATGCATAACGATTAGCAGTATTTATAAGCAATATCTCTGTCACACGTAAACCATGTGCTGCGTCTCTGCGCTGTAAGCATAATCAATATTTAGGCTCCGTCATGACTGCTTAAGCTTCAGTAGGCTACACAGAAACGTACCATGACAACAATGTTTCCATGTTGCAGATCACCTGACAGTTGTGATGCAGGAACAATTCTGTCGGCATTGCGTGAAAGCGTGGACCAGACACAGCCCCCGACGCAATTCAACATCAACAGATCCCACGTTTGGGAAGGCGTCCGGCGGGCTGTTTTGCGTTCCTCGTACACCGCTTTGAAAACAATTTCGGTGAAATTCACCGACGACATCGGCACGGCGGAAGGTGCGGTCGACGAAGGTGGGCCGCGGCGTGAAATGCTGCAGTTGACAATGGAGCATCTGCGGAACACCAGCTGCTTGTTCGCTGGTCCGTCTGATCACAAGCACCTGAACCCACTGCAGCATGGTACAGCCGCATTGCAAATTTGCTTTTTCTCACGTTTTTACTTGTACATTTTTTATCAACGTGTGCAAGGAAGTTGACGACGACTTTGATATTTGAATCGACAGAAATTCAAATGCTTTACTGTAACAACATTGCTAACTAAAAAGTGCTAAGAGTGTATTCATAGCAATAAGACGTGTGCATTCCAGTAGCAGTTTCAACGTTACTTTCAACGTTTATATGCCTATCACCTCAACAGCATGTGAGCAGGGTGTGCAGTCTCGTCTGAATGTGTGTGCGTATGTGTCCAGATCTGGTTTACTGTAGCATAAGTTTTAACACAATTGTTCAGTGCAGTCAGCCACTGATGTTCACCAGCCTGTCGGGCCAACCCACTTCGTAGCTGTTGCAGGAGCTACAGAAGCACAAATTTCAGTAAACACAAATTTTTTTTACATTATGCTGCCTAAAGGCTAAACGTTTTGCTCAGCATTTAATCGCCAAAAAAACTTAGCTATTGTCATTTCTTACCGACCACTTACAAGTCACTGAAGTCACACCACTGTTAGGCTAATGTTATTTTGCGTGTGTGTGTCCAGCCACGAACGCCAATGATTACTTCGTAGCTGGAGTGATTATAGCGTTGTCCATGATTCACGAAGGCCCCAGTCCATCCTTCATCGCCAAAGAAATGTTCTCCAGCCTCGTCGGAAACCCGGACACTGTTCATGTCTCTATTGATGCACTGCCTCAGTCAGCAACAAAGGATGACCTGCAGAAGGCGAGCCTTGTGCACATTTTCACCTCACCTTCAAGAACTACAATGTTGTATTGTCAGTGCACGTATAAAGTGTTGGTTGGTGGCGTAGCATAGTGGTTAAGCACGTCGGTCTTTGACCGGCGAACTTTCTCTGACCTGTGTAAGACCTGTAGCTGGAGAGGTGACCACTCTGTGGGTAAACAGTCTGCTATAGATCAGACAACTCAGACTTTCATCCATTCTGGGTACATAAATGAGTAGTAACTGTAATTACATGTCTGCTAACCGTCGATTGGTGGTGGCGGCATCTGGTGAATGCTTACGAGGTAAAGGCAGACATGATTTAGTTTGCAGGTAAAACTGTGTGTTCCATGTCTGAGCGCATTTGAGGTGTAGTTACTCACAAAAAGGCGCTATACAAATCCACCTTTCCTCCTTCCTTCATTATGCAAGAAATGCAGCTGTTGCTAACAGATCATGCTCAGATAAGAGACCACGCGTATGTCAACCTTTGAGAGATGTTTTTTTGTCTGCACTCTGCCAGCTATGTAACATGATGGAGGGATGTACAGAAGTGGCCTAATAGTAATTCACTCTGTCTGCGTACATGCTTCAGTATGATAAGAAGTGTTATGAAGGCAACACAACAATGTGCTATTTGTACAGCTGAAGAACTTGACCAACGTCAATGACTGCAACAGTCTGCTGCAAGACATGGACTGGTTGCAGTTTGCTGGTGCTGCCCAAAACGTCCACAGTTTGTCTGATCGCGACAAGCTTGTGGACTTTGCCTGCAACTGGCTTTGCCTGGGTCGCACCAGACCAGCACTAGAAAGGTTGAACCAAAATACTGATGCACTCAACACATTTGAGTATTTTTACACGGATCGCAGTGCTAGGGAACTTGATCCTGGCCTTGCCATCGTAATTGCATCTGTCTGTCTCCCACCCCCTTGTGGCACAAACTAATGGTTGGTTGGGTAAATATTGCGATCCTCAGTCTTCGAAAGTTCTTAGCGCTCTAGCTCTGAAATGGTACAAGATGGGGCCTTTGTTACTGTGGATAGGGTCGTAGACACTGCATCTAACCGTGCCATTTCCGATTACCGTGAACGATCCGTGACGTAGAACTGAAAGAACGATAGATCACCGATGTTTCCGTGATAAGGTTATATATGGGAACAATGTTACATTACTGTTACTGCCTGTATGTAGTTTCTTTCTTGTTGCTTGTTTTGTAAATAGGTGTGTGTATGTTTAGACTGAAAGATGGTCTCAAAACACTGGGTGTGCTTGATGCCATCATCGCACACCCTGACGCCTTCCAGCCACTCATGTGTGCAGTCGAGTCGGTCCTCACGGCTCAGGTCGTTGAGGGCACATTCACGCCGTGTCTGTCGGCCACAGGGAGCAACACACGTGCCACTGAAAACAGAAACTACTCGTGGTGGCTGGATCTACTGCAAGACGTTGAAGGTTGGCGTGTTCCTTTGCAACATACTGAATTAACCTTTGCATTTCTTCTCTCACAATGTCACGGACTTCATGATCACATTTCTTACAGCGACACCAATAACTTGCCGTATCTTTCAAACGAAACAAGTCAAAGCCATGGTTACTGCAACAACATGAAGTCGTATGTGATCGACTGAACCGTGTCGTTTCTGATAACCTTGAGTGAACTTGTGTGCTAAGTCTTGGATGTGTAGGTTTTTCAACAAACTTCTCAGCATCTGAGATGCAGAGGTTACGTTTTTTGGACTGACATGTTGACAAAAACTTCACTTACACAACCTTCACAACATACATGTACATGACTGCTTATATGCCGTCGAGACACAGATGTAAATGCTTGGCTGTGTTTGTGCAGGGATTGGGTTTGCTGTCCACACAAACATGAATAACACATAGGTGGGTATCAGTACTGACTGAATGTACTGGTGTTCGTTTGCTTGTAGCTGGTGACAGTGCACTTCAGTTGTCGGACATCATGTTCTTCGCGACTGGAGTGCGGAGCATTCCTCCTGTTGGATTGACTCCGCGTCCGTCTCTGCAGTTTCTGCATGACGTAGAAGAAAATGGGGTTCACTCGATGTTCCCCAAAGCCAACACATGCACCTGTTCTCTGTGGCTGCCAGTCATGCACAGTTCGTATGAGTCATTTTCTGCAGCATTTACTTTCGGCATTCAAAATTCGCATGGTTTTGGATATGCATAAATGTCAACTGGATTTGTGGGCGTAGTTTTTGTTTGCTACAGAGTAGTTACTTTGTTTTGCATCACAGGTGTTTACTGTAATGCACTCTACATTTCTGTTGCTGCTTTGCTATAAATGCTGTCAAAAAATGCTTCCTATGAACTATGCATGCGCTCTACACTTGTGTTACTTAATTACTTGTAAAAGATTTCATGCGACAAGCCAGTTGCTGTTGTACTGTTTGTGTTGCAGTACCATTGATGGTTTTGATATATATCTGAGACATAGTGACTGTAGGTAAGCATCAAAATTGGATGCCTTGTAGTTCAGAATTTCCCGGCGTAGGCCGATAATTTCACGTTTCTGTAACCTACATGTAAACATGGAACGCTGACAATTTGTATTTGACATTTCATCATATTTTACTTACTGATGAAAATGGTTAGATACATATGTTACTCTGCAGCAGACCTTTGGTACATAGGTACTGTAGTAAGCAGTGGGACATGTCATGTAATGTGTCATGTGAAGGCATGTCAGTAGTGCTCGGATGATGATGACGGTTACAGCTTAACGTCTTTTCGTGTCTGTTTCAGTGAAGTATTATCTGAGTGTATGAGTATTTGTGGTGTACAGTTGCACTGTTCATGACCAGTAAACTGTTCGTTGTTTGTACACAGGTGCTCAGACGTAATGTTTTTTTCGTCTGCTTTTCATCCTTTTATCCACCGGTGCTGAGACTGTTTTTTGTTGTTGATTATGTCGGTAGTGCTCCGTGTCTGTTTCAGTGTATCAGTAATTTTGGTGTAGAATTGCACTGTTTGTGCTCAACAAACTGTTCATTTATTTGCGGCAGGTGCTCAGACTTAATGTTGTTTTTCGTTAGTGGCAAAATTTAAACTAAATTTAGATTTTGTGATACCATCAATATCAAACGAAACGTAAACAACAAAATGACGTCATCATAACATCATCGTAGCAACAAACTGCTAAGTAAGCGATCACACACAGTGGCGCGGTTTTTTTTGAGCCACAGGGTACAGTTGCACTGTTTGTGACCAACAAACTGTTCATTTGTTATCTGCAGGTGCTTAGACCTTTTTTGTGTCACCTTCAGCTTTCATTGGAAGGCATGTTTAGTAATGCAGGTTCTACCATTTTGACCCCTCCCTTCCAGATAGAGTACTTTTTCAAGAAGTTCATGCACTGTATCTGTATCATTGAGGCAAATTTCGATGTGTGCTGGGTCTTGCCAGAAATCTGGGACAATTGGTTACCCGGGTAGGGTTCACCCGGGACAAAGGGTCTCAAATCTGGGACGTCCCGGGTAATCCAGGACGGGTGGCAACCCTAGTTACATACGATGATAGCATATAGTTATGACGTCATAAGCAAGTAACATCAAGATAGCAAATGCTAAATTTTGATCGAGATCTGCTGTTTCCAGTGAATTCAAGCTGTAACAAGCTGACAGGTACTCGCATGTCATTAGGCAGTGAGCTTTTATGAAATGTCAAGTATGGCATAAAACGCTGTTGATTTTGTGCTGTGTAAAGTTTACACCGCACAAAATCAACAGCATTTTGTCACACATTACATTTTTTAAAACCTTACAGCCTAAAGACTTGGTGTAAAGTCCTCAAAGTAATGTGAATGTAATGTGGGACTTCTGTTTTGACTGTGAAGTGTGAGGGAATTGTCAGGGAATTTTGCTGTTTGTCACGGCATTTTTTTGTAGTAAAAACATGCACTTCAGTGTATTCAAAATGATTGCCACCAGTGGCTTTCTGACAACTCTCGAATGCACCAAATTCGTTTTCGGCCGGGGCTCTCACGACGCTCCCCCATACCACCTAGTCGGCTGGGGAAGGGACACCACTAAAGTGATAAACGCTACTCGCACCGTCTGGAATTTTCAGAAACCTGCATGGAATGTCAGGGAATTTTATTTTGGTGGCTTGGTGGGAACCATGGTCCTTTTGGACTCAGACTTCACAGTGTTGACACTGGTATCATAGATACTTCCCAGTACTGTCAGCATGTGACCAGCATAAAGATATAAAGCAGCAGTATTGTCATTTGTCTGGCTATAAAACAGTGACTATAAAAACAGTTCATGTATTACGGCCAACCAGACTAATGATAAATGCGTACAACAACTGGACAACGACTGGACACAACCACAGCTGATTAGTGACGGGTGCACCGTGCGTTCAAGCGCCAATGCTGTGAATGGTACTAACTATATACAAACGTGACAACATAAATTACTCAAAAAACGATGACATGAATGAAGTAATGTAATATACAACACAAAATGTAATGAAACAGCATTTTGGCAATTACAATTTACAACGAAATGAAACATGCACTAGAAGAAATGCACACACATGCAGTGACTGTGAACGTGTCTTTCAAGTCAATTTTGGACAATGAAATATAGGCCAAAAAAATCAAAGGCAACTAGCAAGTTGTAGGTACAGTTGCACAGCTGAATCAGCGTCAGTAGGTGCTTGCCAGTTGTGGAACCTACACAGGTAGTCAAAATAGCTAGCACGTTCACAGTCTTCACAAGCACGTGGTTCTTCTAGTTCATGCTGCAGTTCCACGGGCAACTGCACCGCATCCCTCAGCATGCAGTCAACAGCTGATGATGGTGGCAGGTAGAATAACTCATCAGGAATGCCAGCAGGGCAGCGGGCTCCGGCACTTGGTCGGATTCGATGGGTGTTCCACTGCTGCCGAACTGCATCCAAGTCTCGCTGTATGACTGCCATGAAACAGTAACGAAGGCACTCAGTTTGCTGTACTGAACCAGGATGGAATGCTCCAAAATCTTCAAGGCCATCCAGCAATTCCAGCCACCACTGGCTGCGGTTGCGCCTGAAAAAGGACCACCAAGATTCGATCCTTTGGTTCCCAGGAGATGTGCCGTATACATGGTAAGCTGTGTTGCCGGTGACAAAAGCCTGAATAGCAGCAACAGTCACATTTTCTGTGCCGCAGTCTGTACGTACACGGCTCGGGTAGCCACCAAACTGTTGCGCACTTTCCACGAAGTATCCGGCAATGAGGCCAGGTCGGTGGTTGCTGAATGATGCCTTGAGCCATATTATTTTTCTAGAGTAGCCGTCGATACATCTGTGAACACAAATTAACTGCATATATAGTTGAATGTAACAGTCACAATCGCAAAGCATCAAAGCCACTTATAATATAAACAACAGCTGTCATTTGGTAGTTTCAGTATGCCTAGTATGCCTAATACTGGCCGATTACATTTACTCAGCAACTGCTTCGGAAAAAGTTACGCACAGTCACATACCATCATTTTAGTTCAATATTCAGCAGCGGTGGTGCATTACCGTAAGTTAATGTAAACCTCGTCATTTGTACTTTACTTTTTGGTTTGTGTATGCTATCATAAAGACAGTATGCCAATGTCAACTTACCAGCTGTCTGTGCCTTGTTAAAGGCTGCAAAGCATGTTACATTTTCTCTGTTCAATTACCAAATGTATCACACAAGCATGTAAGACACATATCTATGCATGACTTACCCACTAATTAATATGCCATACGGGCGAAGCTTGTCATAGCCGTCGATGTGCCAAGTGTCATTGGGTCCACGGCTGCTGTATGTCCTGCGCTGCAGACGATGATGACGGCGGCTATGAACAGCCACCGGATCCAACTGCTTCAGCAATATGCGGACAGTATCTTGTGGCACTATCATATTGTGCTTCTGGCGCAGAAGTCGGCACATGGCTCGATATCCACCAAGCCGGGCTGCATCAACAAAACTTCCATACAGTTGACTGCAGGAGGCATACAACTTCAACACTGTGAATTCGTATGATTCAATTCCAACTCAAGGAGTAAACAATGCACATGCAATTGGCATTATTTTGAACGACTGTACCGATCAGACACTGCAAACCTCCATCAAGGCAGCATGAATGACCTGGACCGCAGCAACATTCACAGCTACAATTATTTCCCTAACCAAACGCTTCAATATGCCATTGGATTTATATGCCATTCATATATATAGCCACACAGGACGTTGGTTGTCCTTGACCTTTCACCTTGACCTTCAAAAAGTAAAACTATGCTACCATGTCCTACGTGCTGTCCACCCACCAAATGTCACTAAAATTGGTGTTAAGCTTTGTATTTACGAGTATGCTGCTAACAAATGGACAGAAAAATGTCCAAATACGCATGTCGATCACATGTTTCTTGACAAAGATAACAACAAACACTCAAACAGCCAAACAACCTGGCCCCTGAAGCTCCATGTGTATGGCATTCCAGACTGTCAGCATTGGAGGACACTGGTTGCGACGTGCCAGGCCTAGGTCTTGCAGTCGTCGGCGCAGTGTCCGGGTGCTGATGTTGACTCCATGATATTCATGCAGCAGCTTTGTGATGCACATGTAGGAGAAGCCATCCCAGAAATATTTTTGTATAATATGATCTTCATCCATCATCCCTAAAAAACAAACCGTAATCATATCTACATCACTTTACGAAATAAAGTGATGTATATTTTCATTTTCAATTCCAATAAATATGTATGCAGAATCTTCAGCATATTACTAGCAAGTAAAAAGCTCTGCACTGTTCAGCTGTACGATGAACGTTACAAAGCATTCAGTGTTGGGTACTGGGCTGGAGCAACTGCTGGTTGCCTGGCAACATGAATTAGGACCAGTGTGGTCTGCTGATAAAGCCATGCTCATGGGTTGTCCGGCAGACGCCGGCAAAGCCTGTCACTCTAGGCGTTTGCTTAAAACAAATGCCCATCAGAACTTTTTAAGATACGTGTTTATGGTTTTCAGTTGGCGATCATTTCAGAATAAACTGTAAAAGTGACTCAGGAGCATTATTCTTCCACAGGTATCCATTGTGGTAATCCAATTTTCATGCATAAACAAATTTGGTTAATTACTTGTTCATAATGATAACTGCCGACCCACCAAGCATACTTGGCCCATGAGCAGTAAAAGTACGGGCACCTCATAAGTCATGTAGGCCCATGGCCCTAGCTTGAAGCTAAAGCGGTTTGAAAGTTGAAATCTACCAGGGTGACACGGACAGCCCGCTGTAGATATGGGCAACAGCATAATGTTAGCTTGTACCGTACTGTATGTATGGAACTGAACAGAGTGGGCCAAACTAAACGGCCTCATAAACTTCCTTCACTAATATAATTTCTTTAAATGAAAGAAAAATAATTTATTTACTCTTTCTAACTGACTCGAACCTCGACTACAGGCCATCATGAAGACTGTATGCCTTAATGAACCAAGGGAGGCTATACTAAACAGATATTTGACTAAAGTTTTAGAACAAAGTAGTTCCAGAAATTAGGCCAAATGACTTAATTTCCGGAAGACGCCGGAACGATTTCAACAATTTCCTGAACTGTCGTTTGAAATTGATAATAGTTACGAAGTTTGTGTTGGTAGAGTAATATGTGGCCCGTCATGTGAAAAGGGCCCAGATGGTCGCTATTGACTTATGCCTATTTACCACGACAAAATTAGGCCAAATTTGAAGTTTCCATCAAAATTGTACCACCATTATACAGTTCTACACCTCATGCCTATCAGCTGTTGCACAATCAGCAAGTTACGTTAATTCACTACATAGGGGACGCGTCTGTTTCTGTTCCATTCCCTCACGGCAACAACACCAGCAGCGACAGCTACAGCCGCACCTGTCCGTCCGTTACGGCTCAGTGAAAAAAATGCATCAACCTCTGTGAAAGCAACATACAGCGCTCTTTGTACTGATACGTGTCCGCCGGAGCTGGAACCAGTCATGAAACCGAGAAACTTGAAGCAAGTCAACAACTGCCAAACTGCGACATCCAAGCAGAAGGCAATGGCTCATGATGCTATGTACCATGTCCATGAATTAGCATACGAACTAGCGCCGTTCGTCCGCAGCATTCGCACGTATCCTGATCTACTTGTCATCTTTGCACATCAGAGCGTTGTTGACGAGGTGGAACTACTGCTCAACAGCTATCCAGTCCACGTGGCACAGACACTTCCTTTGCTGTCGTACGATACGACCTTCAACCTTGGAGACCTCTCTTTGCTCACGATAAAGCATGTCCTATTGCAGACTCAGCCCGTAATTCCAATGGCGGGTGTGATCCACATTATATTAGAGTCTTGTCTGCTTTGCAACTGAGAACTTTTCTGATTGTCTACTAGAATCTGAAAATAAGTTAGATAGCGTATTAACGTAAATACCTCAGCGTACGTGTATATAGCTAAATATTTGAACATGGTGGAATTCGAATTAACCCACACAACAGCTCTTTTTGAAAAATTTAACAGTACATTGGAATATTGCACACATTGATAATCCACACAGCCAAGGGTTCCAAAAACTGCATATCATCGTCATCATCATATTATTGCAAACAAAACAGACAAATAACAGATAAACGTAGCTGTTCCATTCCATTCCGGATTTTAGCCAATTCACCTAAATACCGGAACGTGCGTCACTCGTGCCGCCGTTCCGTTCCGGAAAGTAGGCCGACCCAGTTTAGGGGGCGTTTTTTGGCCAACCCTGCAAATTGAGTACGGTTACGGCTACGGTTTCATCAGTTAGGGTTGGGCTTAGAGTTATCCATACCGGACCCTAGCTATAGCGGCCCTTAGTTATAGCGGGTATGAAAATCGGAACCTATCTGAAGCCGTTCAGCAAAGGAGAAAGTTAAGAAAGAAGAATGTACAAACCGTACATTGTGGTTCTCTCGGGTTCGGCTGTTGAAAGTGTACAGCAATACAGATACAGTAACAGAATACTAACAGATCTGTATCTCAAATTATACGCCTTAATGAACCACTTTCTGTGAAATAAACCAGAAATAAACAAGTTATAACAACCGCGTGTTTACTTTACTATGGTTACAAGCACAAATACCGCTATCTATGGTACAATTTCATTTCAAGTCCAACTCTATGGTTATTTGGAGATCGCGACTGTATCTGGAGATCGCGACTGAATTTGGAGATGGTTCGAATTTGGAGTTTCGGATCGAATTTGGAGTTGCGGATTTTCTTTTTGGAGATTGCGATTGTATTTGGAATTCAGGTTTTCACATTTGGAGATCGAGATCGAATTTGGAAATCGCGATCGAATTTGGAGATCGTTACTTTGCTACGAGATATAGGTGGCCGCTGTGCGCCACCATATGGAGTGAGATATGCGACTCTTAAATTAAAATATTGTACACAAGCAAAGAAGACTATCTGCATCTATATAACGAGTTCCTATTCTCACACTTTATTAAAACAGCAAATATTATATAGAAAAAACTGCGTACAGTGTATCTAAAGTT
>Ga0209783_1000175_pt1 | contig 17095 bp, 20 predicted proteins | sample WorMetfiPIANOSA1_FD_187395 | JGI IMG/M metagenome (GOLD analysis project Ga0209783, IMG submission 187395) | Marine gutless worms symbiont microbial communities from Max Planck institute for Marine Microbiology, Germany - Olavius filocauda... | ecosystem: Host-associated > Annelida > Digestive... | reverse complement strand
CCAGGCTGATAGCATCATCCTTGAACCCTTGGGTGAAACTCCGTCTGGTTTTTTGAGTACTCATTGGACACCTCGCTTTCTGATATTTCGTTCTTAGCAAAGTGTCCGTTTCTTTTAAACCACATCATGCCCACATTTTCAATTTTCAGTCCGTCTTCACCCAGCAATCCGTCCAGACCCTTATTAACCGGATATTGGAGATGTCCCCGCCGGTATTGGCGGATGACAATATCCAACATCTGGTAGAGGACTTCATGGCGGCCCGGTCAAATCCGGAACAACCTGAAAACAGACTGGCCGGTTGGCTCATCGATTTTCAGGAATCAGACACGCTTGCCGATTTTTTCCGGCGCGCCAGGGCGGAGACCAGGACGAAACTTGAGCGGGCCAAAGAACGCCTGGCTGCGCTGGCAAATCGTGAGAATCTAATAGAAAACAGTCGCTTACTGGATCAACTGATTGCAGAAGATGACACTGCGGATGCCGGGACGAAAAGTGTAGCGGACTTTATCGATTTTATCCGGATCGGTTTCCTGCCTTCCATCGCGGACGTTGCTGATGAGATCATGGCGCAAACCCCGGATGGTGCCGGTATCGTGGCTTTGACCATGGATATAACCCGCAGTGATTTATTCGAACAGCAGTTTGGACAGCAACTGGAGGATACCGCTGCAGCGGCCGCGCGTTATCCCGGCCGGATATTCCCCTTTGTAGCCGTCAATCTAAACCGTTCGAATCACTTCGAGTATATGCTCAAGGCCTTGAATACCCAGAATTTTACAGGCGTGAAGCTTTACCCGTCCCTGGGTTACGAAATCGATTCCCAGGCCATGCGCAAGGTATATGCCTATTGTGAAAAGAGACAGGTCCCCGTGCTCATGCACTGCAACCCGGGTGGCTTTTATTACGCCCGCAAATATATCGAGCACTCATCCCCGTTACATTGGAGGGCTATCCTGAAAGCATTTCCGCAGCTCAAGATCTGTTTCGGTCATTTTGGCGGCGGGGAAGGTCTTACCGGTGAGGGCCTGCCGGATGAAACCACCTGGACCGGCCAGATACTGGAGCTGATGAAGATCCATGCGGGCGTCTTTGCGGATATATCCTATCACGATGATCCTATGCCGGGCGGCCCTGTTGAAACCCGCTACTTCGAGAACCTGCACGCCCTGCTGCAAAAGGACGTCCTCAAAGAACGGGTCCTGTTCGGCACCGACTTTTTCATGAACCGGGTGCGGTTGAAAGACAAAAACTACTGGTCCTACTTTCAACAGCACCTGGGCCCCGTTTTTGATACCATCGCCGGGATCAATCCGCAGCGGTATTTGTTTTCATCCTGATCCTCTTAAAGGGCTGTTAAGAAACCTCCATCCGTGCATCCTTCAAATTTGGGAAAAACCCTACCCGGTCACCGTCTGACAGGTGGGCGGCCGGGACAACCTTGTGGCCATTGATAAAAACGCGGGAGACCTTTTCAACCGGAAAATCGAGCCGGTCGATCAGGTCGCTGGCCTTATCACCGGGATTGACATCGTAGGGTGTGGCATCCATAAAATTACAGCTATCGCCAGCGTCCAGGGGCGGGAAGCATTTGACATTCACTTTCATGATTAGATTCCTTTTAAACCGGCCAATAAAAGCGGCCGGATTTGGGCTAAGGTTACAGTCGTAGAGTAAGCATCGGGGTCAGGCAGTCAATGGCGGCCGGACGGGATTTATTTTTCGGCGGCTATTGCACCGGTACAGCGAATTGGTTATAAAGAGGCATACGGGGATGTAGCTCAGATGGGAGAGCGCAGCGTTCGCAACGCTGAGGTCGAGGGTTCGATCCCCTTCATCTCCACCAAGTTAAAAAAGCCTACTGCATTCGCAGTAGGCTTTTGTTATTAAACGGAAAATGTATCCGCTCCAAGACAGTTGAACAGTCAAGCTGAACAGCAACGCTCAGGATTCATTGAACCACTTATAGGCGATATCCAGATCGTTGAAGACCATGACCGTATAAGTGGCCGCCTGCAGGTTGCTCTGTGCGGCCAGAGACCTTGAAATACCATAAAAGAAATCATCGCTGGCAACGATGGCGGTTTTGCCGGCCCCTTTTTCGCCTGCATATCGCTGCTTTAGCTGTACTATCTTTTCCGCCTGCTCCGGGGAGAGGCGATTTTTGGTGACACCAAGAAGATCCCAAAGTACGCACCTCGTCGTCTCGCTGGCATAAAATGCTTCTACCAGGGGCATCACCATTTCAAACGTGAGCACACCGGTGGCCGTGAAGGTGGTTAACTCGTTACCTCTGTCTATATGGGTTGTGATTGCCATGTGGTTTTTAAGGATCGGTACGATTTCATCGCTGGATCTTTTGGGGGACAGAACCTGTCCCGCCTACCGGGTTCAGTTGGTATCTTTCGATAAGTTGCTGAAATTTGAAATGCCGTCGAACAGGCCCCGGTTCGGTCTAATCGGCCGGGCGGTTTTGCTGCGGCAGTTTGGACAACGGCCCACCCGGTTTTCTTCGCCGCGCAGGACCATCCTGCTGAAACTGTGGTGACACTCCCGGCACTGGTAATCGATTGTGGGCATGCCTACTCTTTAATCGGGACCGATGGGCAAGTCAAGTAGCCTCCCGCTTAAGACGCAGCGCTGAACGGCTGGCCGAAATCAATCTGAAACTGACCCCCCCGATCCGGAAGACATTGTGGGCCTGGTCGATATCCAACCGATAATGGTAGACCGACTCCGGGTCCAGCTCCGGTATGATGACATCTACACGGATGTTTTGACCTTCTACACCCTGGTAGTTGAAACGGGCCCTGGCAACTGATTGGGCGATACCCTTATGGAAAACATACAGTTGGCGGGTCGGGTCCGAGGGCTGTGTTTCATTGAAGAATCTGCCCGTAGAAGCGGTTTCCAGAAATTGTTCAAAGCTGGCTTCCTGTCCGGTCAGTTTCAAGGCGATATAGTAAAATCCGGTTACCACGGCAAATCCCACAAACAGAAATACAATGAGGCTGCCGATTTTTTGGGTTGTGTTTTTTTCCATGGCATGTCCTCCCTACAACGGGTTTCTGGGAGGTATTCCGGCGTATCGATCATGCCGGCTGGATGCCGGAATGCCTATAGAGGTAACACCTTGCATCAGGTGATTTTCAAATTCCGGTCAATCACCCGCCGCAGGCTGGAAGATAAATGGGCTTAGCAACAATATAGGTACGTACCGGCAGGTGGTCAAATATTGATATCCCCATTGCTGTCGGTCGGGAGTGCTCACGCCCAGGGCATACAGCCAGAATCAAATTGACATTTCTCAATAACAAGTAAATAAACGATATTAATACTGCTTCGCTGTGATAGCATCGCGCTTGCTACCAAATTTAGAAACCAACCGAAGGAGGGATCATGGAATTTGAGGCCATCCGCAAAGAGACGATTATGCTCAACCCCCAAAAGGAAATGGCCGAGCAGCGGATTCCCAGTGAAATCCGTATCGATCCGCTCACGGGCCGCACGGCCCGGATTTGCCATTTCATGAAGCTGCAGTGGGAAAAGCCCGACTTCGATGCCCTGGTGGCCGGGACCGATGCCTGGTGCCCATTTTGCCCGGAGAAGGTCTTAGAGGTCACGCCCTGCTTCCCGGCTGATCTGATCCCCGAGGGCCGGATGCAGAAAGATGATATGGTACTCTTTCCGAACATTGCGCCTTATGACAGTATCGGGGCCTGTGCTACCTTCGGGGCCCGGCACTATATTCCCATGACGGAATTCGAGCCAGGCCACATGGCGGCAGCTTTCAGGTTTACCCAGGATTTTTTTCAACGCGTGCAAGCCACCGGTCATCCCGAGTCGGTTTACCATATTGTGAACTGGAACTACATGCCCCCGGCCGGCAGTTCTCTCATTCATCCCCATCTGCAGGTATTTTCAACCTCTTCCGCCCCGAACCTGATGTGGACGGAACTGGAGGCGGCCCGCTATTACCAGGATAGTCGGGGTACCAACTTTTGGGAGGATCTGGTAACGGTCGAGAAACAAAACGGGGAACGCTACCTGGGACGGATCGGGCGCACGGACTGGCTGACCGCGTTTGCACCCATGGGGGTGGCGGGTGATGTGCTGGCGGTGGTAGATAACGTACGCTGCACTTTGGAACTGACCGATCAGGACTTCCTGGATATTGCTGCCGGTCTGCAGAAAATAATGGCGGAATATGATCGCATGGGGGTGTATAGTTTCAACATGAACTTTTTTACCGGCGCCAAGGGGGATGACCACAGCCGGTTTCACCTGCTTTTCTCGCCGCGCACCTTTTTCAATCAGGCCCTGGGGACACCCGATATCGGGGCCCTGCGCAATTTGTTCAATGAGACCCTCTGTATGGCTTACCCGGAGGAGATCAACGGCTTGTTGAAAGGGGCGTTTGGATAAGACCAAATCAGGCGTCCGGAGTCCAGGCTTCGCCCGAGATTACGCCCGGTAGGCAGGGGTCCGGGGTCAGTAAATTCGCCCCTCCCTTGACGGGAGGGGTTGGGGGCGGGTGAACCACCAGCCACGCAGGTTTTTACTCGATTAATCCCTTTTTACTAATGTCTTTTAAAACGGCCTTGCACAGGGAGTCGATGACTTCCTCGACCGACTCCATGTCGACAGTTTCCGATATGCCGTTCCAGACCAGTTTTTCGGTTTTACGTTCGAAGATATTCGTGGACAGGCGCACACTTTCCAATTTGGTATAGGTAATCGGTTCGGAAGCGTAGGTGTTGACCCAGTTCCAACTCAATTTGCCGCGCGTGGCCCGCTGCACATTTTGCGAGTCATAGGTGAGGTATTGGTCCTTTATGCCGACGACGAATGTCACCAGGACGGCATCCGCACCCAGCTTCTCGGCTGCACGTACAATTCTTTCTTTTGTCAGATCTGAAGCCAGGATTATGACCTTGTGACTGGCAACCGCTTCCACACCACGCTTACCGAATTCCGCGGTAAAAATCCTTTCGAACATCAACCGGTATTTGCTTTGATTGGCAACCCCGACAATCAGGATCTTTTTTAGGGGGCCGCCGGTATAGGTGTCATCCAGCGAGACCGAATGAAATTTGGTGACGGCACAAGCCGGCAAAAAGGAAAAAACGAGCAAAAACGCTAAGAGCTTGTACGGGTTGGGTATAGCGCGCATGTTATTCTCCTTGAGCTTTTTAGGCAATATATGTGAACGGTTACAGGCAAGTGAAGTTATGGTAACGCCATTTTGTATCAGACTCAAGATATTATTTATCGGCAACACTCAGTGCCTGTAAACGGTGCGAATTCTGTCTGCCGGAGCAAACATTTGACAGGCCCCGGGAAACAGTTAAATATAGAACCTGACTTGTTGAAACCAGATGAATAACCGGCATGAGGTAATAATGCGGACGTTAGCCGGAATGAAAGCTTTTATCCTTTTCCTGGGAATCATCCTGAACGCTTCAGATCTTGGCGCCGGGGAAGCTGAAATTGCCAAGGTGACTGATTTTAGCGGTACCGTAACCCTGGTAAAAGCGGATGAAAGTGAACAGCTCGTAATGAACCTGGTGCCGCTCTATCCAGGTGACACGCTCATCACCGCCAAAGACGGCTATGTGGCGTTTACTTTCAATCGCGGCGATCTGTTTAAACTCTATCAAGATTCCCAGATCACCATCGATGAGCTGTCCGGGCGTGAGGAAGCAGAGCAGCCGACCCTGCGGCTGACCCTCGGCTTCCTGTGGACCCGGATCAAGGTGTCCATGGCCGAAACCTTCCGACCCTCTTTTCACACGCCCACGGCCGTATTGGGCATTCGGGGTACCGAGTTTGAAACCGTGGTGTCCATGGATGCCGCCTCGACCGTTACGGTCGATGAAGGTGCGGTGGGGGTAGAGACGGAAAAGGAGAGCGTTGTTGTAGGTGCCGGTAAGGCCACTGAAGTGGAAGTGGACGATAAGGTGGCACCGCCTTTTGCAGCTACCCCGCCGGAAAAACGCGATTGGGCCAAGTGGCGGGCGAAACGGAAGTATAAGCTTCTTAAAACCCTTCCAAAAAGGCTGCCGTACATGCGCCGTCGGTTTGAATCAGCTGCAGACCGGTTCGGGCAGTTTAACAAGAAGGTCAATGCGGTAGCAATCGTGCTGGATGCTGAAATCGAAACCGCCCGGGCCGCCATTGCCAGGCGTGATCGCCGGCAGGCCCGGCGATCTATCAAGAAAATCAACACGATTGAAAAGCGCTTTCGGCAGAACTCAGCCCGATTTCGTAAAGGACTCAACCGGCTCCGGGTGGCCGGGAAACACTCTGTCCGGCTGGAAACATTTGTAAAGCGCAACATTGCCCAACTGCCGGCTGATAAAGTTGGGACCATCCAATCCGACCTGACGGCCATCAAACAGACGCGTGAACAGTTAAGGGACAGTGTCCGCAACGCCGTCCAGACCGTGAAGGCCATGCTGCGCAAAGTACGTGCGTTCCGGCAGGAAGTGAAACAGATGTCCGGAGGGAAAAAGCGGCGCAAGGGATAGTTAAAAGGGTATTTTTTTATCAGGCGGGCCATCCTGTCCTCAGGATGGCCCGTTTGTTTACAATTATTTACACTGCAGCCTTTCTACTTTGGCATTGTTGATCTTGTCCGCTTCAGCCAGGATGCCATGATAATCGATCACGGCCTGAATATTTGTCTGGCCGCCGACTTTCAGGTTGGAGGCATAGCGCGCCCGCCCGTTGACATCTTTCAGACGTTGCCCGGGATCGATGACGCTCAGGTTGGCGCCGCCCCATGATTTACCGTTGCGGTAAAGCATCAGGGTGGGGCTGGTTTTCTGCTCCCAGGCGCTGGCCGGCAGCTGTCCCGGGCCCTTGTTCAACAACGTGACCATGACCCGGCAGTCTTTGGTCAGCCTGACAGATTGAACCAGCAGATCGGGCTTGCCCATGGGAACAGCCTTTACCGTCGCGGGTTTGAGGGGCGCGACCGCCGGCGGGGCGGCCTTGCAGGTCAGTTCGGCATTGCGCGCGTTGTTCCGTTCTTCACGTTCCTTTAAAACGTTGCGGTTATCGATCACCGCCCGGATTTTCTCGGTACCATTTATCTTCAGGTTGGATGTAAACACTACCTGGCCGCCTTTTTTTACCAGTCTTTTCTGGGGATCGAGCGCAGCCAGGGTCACCCCGCCCCAGGGTTTCCCATTGCGGTACAGGTAAAGGTCCGGCACATTTTTCCGGTAGTAAACCGGCGCCAGATTGGCCGGCCCGAGATTGGTGACCGCCACCCGGACCTTGCAGTCCTTGTTCAGCCATACCCGGGTGACAGCGAGATCCGGAGGCGTGGCTGTCGGTTTGGGTTCTTCCGGGCCGGCCGGGTATTCGATGGCCAGGGTGCCGGTGGCGTTGCGTTTGGTACTGATATTGCCGACATAGACGATATAGGTCCGCCCAATCTTCAGTTCCTGGGAATCAACAGCATGGCGCAGGACGGCCCCCTTGTCCTTGGAGCGATACAGGGTCGTCGTGCGGATCTTTCTCTTCTGCTTATTGGAAATTCCCAGCAGCAAGGGTTTTTTCATTTTGCGGTCCGCAGTTGCTACCCTCAGATGTACGCGAATAAGGCCTTCGCGTTCCAGCGTGATTTCATATTCCTGGACGTAGGGGTCTACCAGCCCCTTGCCGGTATACAGTGTAAACTTGTGGGATTCTCTTTTGGCCAGGGCGGAAGCCGGCAGCGTAAATACTACCAGGGCGATTCCAACGCAGATCCACCTACAGAGTTTTAGGCACATGCTCCTTCCTCCTTGATCAGTTTTGGGATAGGTTCCTGTTAAGCCCGATGACAGTTTTGATGGGATGCAGGCCTGGACGGTACGGCCGGTCGGAAACACCCCGGCATGTGATCAAGTGCCCGCTTGATCGGTCTGGATCCACTTTTTGTTTTGAATACCGGCGTGTTTTTGTCGGGAAAGCGAATGCTTACACGCGGGTGGCACTATAGCGCAGGTCAGATAGGCATGTCAAAGGGATACTTGACAAAGGCACCTATGATTCACAAGCTTTGTTAACAGGCAGTCACAGTGTGCCTTAATACTGATATTGGCTGAAAGTCATAGACTTTTCAGATAGATAGCCCGCATATACCGGGCAGATAATTTTGAGAATAATCGGGAGGATTCCCATGAACCATATACTACCGGAACTACCCTATGCGTACGACGCCCTCGAACCATACATCGATGCACGTACCATGGAGACACATCATACCAAGCACCACCAGACCTATATAGATAAACTAAACGCGGCCATTAAACCCCATGAAGCGCTGCATGATATGGCGGCCGATCAATTGGTGCGAAACCTGGGTGAGGTCCCAGCGGACATCCAAACAGCCGTGCGCAACCATGCCGGCGGCCATGTAAACCACAGCTTTTTCTGGCCGATGCTAAAAAAAGAAGTGGCGCCCGCCGGGCCAGCCGTGGATGCGATCGTCAATACGTTCGGGAGCTTTGACAAGTTCAAAGAGGACTTTTCATCCGTGGCGGTTCTACTATTCGGCAGTGGGTGGACCTGGTTGACCGTCGATGACGGCAACCTGGAAATTGTCACAACCCCTAACCAGGACAGTCCGCTCAGTCTGGGCAAGACCCCAGTCGTGGGTATTGACGTCTGGGAGCATGCCTACTATTTAAAATACCAGAATCGTCGGCCGGAGTATGTTGAAGCCTTTTTCCAGGTGATTAACTGGGAGGCGGTCAACGCCAGTTTTGAGGCTGCTACCTGAGTCTGGGTTAAAACAGCGTGCACAACGCCCCGACGAGAGATTGTACCTTTCGCCGGGGCGCTTTATTGCCTGCGGACCGGCGGCCCCGATCGATAAATCAATCGAAGACTTGAGGAAAGACGATGGGCTTTGAATATCAAGCTTTGGAACGGTGTTTTCGTTCGGATGTCATGACCAGGTCCAGTATCGGTTTGTACCCGACCTGCGGCTTTACATTGGCGATTGCCAGTGCGCCTGAAATGATAACCCCCCTGGAATGGCTGCCCTGTTTATTTCATGAGGACCGGTTGCCGGATTTTCCCAATGAAAAAGACCGTGAAGAGGCCATCGATTTGCTGATTCGCCTGACAGACCACTGGACAACCCAGATTGCCGGCCGTTCTCCGCAGGACGCCCTGCTCGAACTGCCGGCCGGCTGTTGGTTTGAAAGCGGCAAGGGGCCGTCGCAAGCGGTACGTGATTTTTGCAAAGGGTATTTAAGCGGCTACCGGTGGCTGCAGCGGGCCTGGGACCTGGCCCTGCAGAATGCTGGTGACGAGGATCGTGAAAAACTGGTCGTCAATGCCACCATCATGGCGTGTCTGACTTTGCACTATTCCGATGACAAAGGAGAAGCGGCCGCCATGCCGGACCGCGAACTGCCCATGCAGCCGGCCAAGGCCTGGCACCTGCTGCCGGCCCTGTTGATTGAAACCGGTGGTTTCGGACTCGACCGGCAGCACACCACGGGAGAGCCGGCATCCGCTGATGCGGAAAAGGTTGGTCGGAATAAACCTTGCCCGTGTGGGAGTGGGAAGAAGTATAAAAAGTGCTGCCTGAACTAAAAGCAGTCTCAAGAAATGCCTTGTGATCCAATATCGGCGTTGGCTACATAATTCAAAGCCTCAAAATACTAAAGAGTATTTATCCGGTTTGAATTACGTATCCGCCTTGCTTGTCCGGCGTAGCTCGCAGAGCGTAGACGGGATCTTGAACCAAAATGCATCTCTTGAGACTGCTTTCATTATTAATGAATGAGACCCTGCCCTCTAATCTGCCGGATGAATTCGTAGTCTTCGGGTTCTCCCAGCATGAGATCATTGTCCGGAATCCAGTGCGCCCGCAGGCGATAAGCCACCCAGAGGTAGTAGGGTGCCCGGGGATGGCGGTTGCGCTGGTAAACCTGGTAGACCCTGAGATATCCATCCGCCAGTTGTTGGAATTCATTTTCAGACAATTGACCGACCTGGCCGGCGAAAGTCGGGACAGCCAAACGCATGCCGACCAGCAGGGTGTCGGGGTGCTTGAGCTGGGGCTGGTTTTCCTGGAAGATCAGCGGCCAGAAATAAGCGTACCGGTAAATCGCATCTGAAATTTTCCAGAGGCTGTCGCCGGCGGCTACGGTGTAAGCAGGCGCCTGGACCGGTTTTTCCTCAGGCTGGCTGGGGGTTGTGACCTCGGTCTGGGCGGCCATCACTGCTGGTACCGCGATAATGGGGCTGGCGCTTGGGGCGGATGCCACCGGTTCCGGTTTATCGACCGGTTCAGGGGCTTGCTTTTCAACCGGCTGGATTTCGGCCGGCGGGGGGCGGTCGCGCGAGGTTGCAACCCGGACCGGTTCCGGTTCGGGCGGGAGTGGGGTTTGAGAGCGTGGCCAGAACAGGAACAGTGCGGCCGCGACCAGCAAAATCACGATGGCCGCCAGCATCGGTGATTTGCGCTTTCGGACACCCGCTGCAATCGGGGGCGTTCCCTCAGTATCGGCCGCAAGCGGACCTGGAGACTCAGGTTCGGAGGTGGCAGTGGGGGGTGATACCTCTTTTTCCGGAGCTTTTGGATGGGGCGGCGGCCTGTGCTCTTTGACCTGCGGTGGCGGCGGTTTTGGGCCGGTTTCCGGTGCCGGCGCGGCAGGGACCACGGGCGTTCGAGACGCTTTTTCAGTGTTGGGCGCAGTGGCTGCGGCGGTATCCTGTGCCGGCACGGGTTTCATCTGCTCATATTCACGGTTCACATGGCGGCGCCACTGGGCATCCGGCAGAAAATGGACCCGCTTTTTTTCCGGTATCTCTATCGATTCGCCGGTCCGCGGGTTGCGTCCGCGGCGGGCACTTTGAACCTTGAGGCTGAAACGTCCCAGGCCGGCCAGGTTGACCTTGCCATCCGCTACCAGGCCGGTACCCACCATAGACGATATTTCCTTGAGAAGCCGGTCGGCTTCCCGGCGACTGGTTCCGGTTGCGGCGGCTACCTTTTCCTGCAGGCGGGCGTAGGTGATTTTAGCTTTCATGCGGGCCTCCAGGCTTGTTTACCCGGCGTTTGAGGGCCGCACCGGGGCTGAAGGTTACCACTTTTTTGGGTGGAAGCAGCATTTTCTGCTTATAGCGGGGGCTGTAGGCCATCCGGGCGTTGCGCATGCGAACCCGAAACGTGCCCAGGCCGGGAATGGTAAAAGCACGGCCATCGTCGAGGACCCGCTTCAGCTCCGCAACACACACGGCCAGTAATTTCCGGGTCTCAACCTGGGTTTTACCGATTCGAAGTGCGAGGTGTCTGACGATGTCTTTCGTATTCATGTGAGGCTCCGTTGGTACCATGTATCCGGGGTGGAGCAAAAAAGCTTCCGCCCTGGAGACTGGTCAAACTGGCCCGATGACTGGATGCGGCGGGACGGTCAGGTAGGTGAGAACTGTGGCCTGCATCTGCTAAACCATATTACCTTATCCCGGTGTTTGTCAAATTGTCCCCTGTTTTCCGGTGCCGCCCGTGGGGCCCAGGGCCCGGTCATACAGGCCGGCCGCCGCTAAACAAGCCGGTATTGTTGATAAATCAGCCATCATTGGGTATAAATTCAGTAGTTGGCTCGAAACGGACAAGGGCTATTTGGTCAGAGGATATCAATGAGCGGTTTTATCTCAGAATATTGCCCGCATTGCGGTGCCGAAGTGGAATGGCGTACCGGCCTGTTTTCCAGAAATACCATCGGTCCGGAAACCGAAATCTGTCCGGACTGTGGACGGGAGTACACTACCGGCCGTAAAGAGTGGGTCTACATGACCCGGTCAGAGCGCCACGATTACTACCGGCGCGTCGCCCTCTGGTGTTTCATCGCTTTCCTGTTCTGGGTCATGGGATTAATGCTGGCGGCCTTTTTTGCCACCGGGGCCATTTTTAAAATGGCTGAGCCGACCGCTTTACAGTATAGCCTGGTCATCAGTCTGGCCGGCGGCCTGCTGCTGGCCGCGCGAGTTTTGCAGCTGGCCCTGCGTCGGATCAAACAGTCCCTTGAACGCGTACCGGCGGGTCGCAGCGGTGGGCCGGATTGATAACTCCAACGTTGCAAAAGTTGGAGGGCTTCAGAGTCAAGGCGGAAAGGGTGAAGTTGTAGTGTACTACCGCGAACCCTTGACAACGCAGAATCTGGAGCCCTCCGGCTTTCCCGCAGGGTAGAAAACATGACAAAATTGGCCCAATCCTTTGAACCCACCGCCTGGCAATTCCAGGCAGCATCGGGATGGTCTCTATAATTGATTTAATTCCATACTGTTGTCCCCACTTTGTCATGCTTTATATGCAACCTTGGGAGCATCGCTCAAAGCGTGTTCTGGTCGATAAGCCTGTGGACGGCCTGGCGCAGATCTTTTAGATGGAACGGTTTGGCCATGTAATTGAGATTCTCCTTTTGCAGATAGGCCAGGGTTTCCTGATTCAAGGCTCCCGAAATAAAGATGAACCGTGTGCCTACATCCCCATGATCACTTTTCAGATTTTCATAAAACGCCAGGCCGCCCATGATCGGCATGTCGATATCTGAAATGATGACCGCGTAGTATTGCCGTAAGGCCTTATCCAGAGCTTCCTTTCCATTTGTAGCTGTGTCGACCGCACCGTCCTTACTGAGCAGGGAACTGACCAGCTCCAAAATCGGTGGGTAGTCATCCACGACCAGGACCTTTTCTTCCCAGACGGGAGACAGGTTTTCGAACCTAGCCATGAACTCTTTCGCTTCCGGACGATTTTCCAGAAAAGCGGCGATGGTTCGCAGGTGATTCTGAATACTGGGTCCGATCACATTGAAACGCGGGCAATTGTCTTTCAACGTGTTGATGACGTAGAGAAAGATGTCATTCCACTCGGAATGCTCGCTTTCATAGATTGATTCCAGGATGAGCTGCTGATCGATCTTGCCGGTATTGATAATTTTCTCAATCTTTTTTAAAGGGGTCTCAACGTTGGCGATAGTCTGCTGGTCGAGAAGAATTTCAGAGGCCAGGTCAGGCTGGTCCCGCAGGCAGGCAAGCGCGCTGTTCATAAAGTGGTAGTGCATGGCTTCGTCGTTCGCCAGCCGATCCACAAAATCCCGGAGATCCTTATTGGCACTGAATACCGCGGCAAGGTCTGTGTATATTTCGCCGGCCAGGTCCTCAATACCGATCAGCCACTCAATAATCCGCTTCATAATTAGAACCCCGTTTCAGATTTAACAGATCGTGATCCCACGCACAATTCGGACTCAGTCAGAACCCGGGTGATGAAGCCGCCTCCCTTGGCCGATATCCGGACCGGTGTGCCCGGATAGCTGGATAACTTTAAAATTGCGACGAATAGTTTGCTTGTCAAATATGGAAAAATCCTTCTTACGCCCGGATCCAGTGCCAAAAGCGGCCGCAGGGCGACTTTCACCTTTTGTTTCGATAAAGCTGACGAAAATGGCGTTGCGGATTTGGAGGGGGCTGCTATCATTACGTCTTTTCTGGAGAAGGTCAGCCTCGGACTGGAAGTGCGGCTTCATTTTTAAGTTGCCCGACTGTCTTGATAAACAGCGGAAAGTCCTTAACTTATTTTCATTCATGGTTGCAGTTTGGTCGTTACCCAAAAACGTCAATTAAAATGATAAAAGGGGGACAGCATGGATAGAAAGCAAGTCATGAAGATGTTTAACAAAGAAGCACGTATCGGTGTTCTGGCTACCGCGAACAATGATAATGATGTGAACGCTGCTGTTTTTGGCTCTCCTAAAATGATAGACGAGGATACGGTCATCATGGCCATCGGCGATAATCGCTCAGCCAATTACCTGAAAGAGAATCCCAAGGCCAGCTTTATCGTGGTTGAACCGGGCGAATCACCGGCCACCTGGAAAGGCGCCCGCCTGTATCTCGAGGTGGAATCATTTGAAGGCTATGGTGAGGTTCTGGATTCTTTTCGGGCCAACATCCGCAAGGTGGCCGGAGATAAATCCGCCAATGCCATCAAGGCGGCCATTCGCTTCAAGGTGACCGACGTCCGGCCGTTGATTGCCCCGGCGGCCTGATGCGGCCGGCGCTCATTGACGCTTCCCGGCGCTGGCTTTCTTGACGGCCGGCACCGGGAAGAAAAATTTTGCCTTGACACGTGCATTTGTGTGCACTAATGTATGCGCCATGGAAATGATCTACACCCAGAAGCAACTTGAAATCGCGAATCGCCTGGTAGATGTACTCAATTCGAAGTTTTTCAAGACCTTGAGTGAGCCGGTAAGGGTTCAGATTCTGCGATTTATCCTGCTAAATGGCCGGGCCGACATCGGCACGATTGCGGAAAATATGCCCCAGGACCGTTCGGTTATATCCCGGCATTTGAACCTGATGCAGGAGGTGGGGATTCTCAACGCCGAGAAGGAAAGCCGGCATATGTTTTACAGTATCAACGCGCAGATGTTTTTAGACAGATTCATTGCCATCACAGACTTGACGAAAAAATGCCTCGCAGAGTGCGGACCGGACTGTTGTACATAAGGCCGTCTATTTTTTTATCTCAAAACGTGCAAATGTGTGCACATAATCATGTAACGTTTTTTTGAAAGGAGCCAACCATGAATGCCAGTTTAAACGAAGATATCCGCAGCAGGGTACGCGAGAATTATGGAACCATTGCCCGGGATGCAGGGCCGCAAACCACAACCGTACAGACATCGGCCTGCTGCGGCGCCGGCCCGGGGACGGATCCGGTCTCCGCCGGATGCGGGTGCGGTACCAGTCACATCAGTGCCGAACAGATTGCATCCCTGATCGGTTATTCACAGACGGAACAGGAAAGCGTCCCGGAAGGCGCCAACCTCGGTCTGGGTTGCGGGAACCCCCAGACCATTGCGGCGCTGCAGCCGGGTGAAACGGTCGTAGACCTGGGATCCGGCGGCGGCTTCGACTGTTTTCTGGCCGCAAAACAGGTTGGTCCGGATGGACGGGTGATCGGCGTGGACATGACTCCGGATATGATCTCCCGGGCCCGATTGAACGCTGCAAAACTTCAGTCGGACAATGTGGAATTCCGCCTGGGAGAGATCGAGCACCTGCCCGTGGCCGATGAACAGGCCGACCTGATCATGTCCAATTGTGTCATCAACCTCTCGCCCGAAAAGCAAAGCGTCTATCATGAGGCCTTCCGGGTTTTAAAACCGGGCGGTCGGCTGGCCATATCAGATATCGTAGCACTGCAGCCGCTGCCGGATGACATCAAAAACGATCTGGAAATGGTGTCGGCCTGTATCGGCGGTGCGGCCACTGTTGCCGATACAGAAAATATGCTAAAACAGGCCGGGTTCGAGCAGATCCGGGTCACGCCTGAAAAGGTGAGCCAGGAGATCGTGGATGAGTGGCTGCCCGGCAGCAAAGTGGGTGAATATGTGGCCCCGGCCGGTATTGAAGCCCGGAAACCGATAACGGATTTTACGTAAAGGAGTGCAGTGATGCCATATATCAGAACTGATGAAGAGCTCATCCAGCGCATGATGGAACTGGCCGAAGTCCGTTACAACTGCAGCCAGATATTGATGCTCCTTGAATTGGAGCAAGCCGGCCGGCAGAACCCCGACCTGGTCCGGGCCATGTCCGGGTTGGGTGACGGGTGCGGCTTTTTCAAGGAAACCTGCGGGATCATGACCGGGGGTGTCAGTATCCTGGCCCTCTACGGTGCCAAGGGGGAAGACAACGCAGAAGATGCGGACAACCTGCTGCTCATGATCGAGGAGTACGGTGACTGGTTCGAACAGGCGATCGGGAAGCAATACGGCGGCACCAGGTGTATCGACATTACCAAGGAGTTGGCCGGAACCCCGGATGTAAAGCAGATTTGCGGCGGGCTGGTATTTATGGCCCACAGAAAACTCAATGAGATCCTGGGGCACTACGGATATCTATCAACTTGAAATAAGGCAGCGCCCATTATGCAGAAACGACCCCAACCCGTACCCGCGGATTTCAAGGCCCGGGTAAAGCGCAACGTGGCCGACAACTTTGATCGCAGTTATCGCAAATACGAAGCGTTCGAAGACCGCCACCGGTTTTTTTACACCCTGGCCCTGGCGCTGGCGGAGAACATCCAGCTGCAGCCCAATTCAGCGGTACTGGATGTGGGCTGCGGCAGCGGGATCTCTGCCCGGGCCCTGAACGAGAAATTTACCTGTCAGGTTCTGGGGGTTGACCTGTCCGCCAGGATGGTAGCCGCCGGCCAGGCCCGGATTGACAGTCCGGATATCCGCCTGGTGGTCGGTGACGGCGAGCGCCTCGTCCGGCTGGCTGCCGGGGCACAGTTTGATTACGTGCTCTATAACATGGCGATCTTTATCTTTCCCGATGTGGACCAGACCCTTCAAGAGGCCAGCGCCTGCCTGCGTCCCGGCGGTAAAATCGCCTACTCATTCTATCCTGAACTCAGCGGTCCGGGAGGTGCTGACCTGCTGGCGGTTGCGTTTGAACGGCTGGGTGAACCCATGCCGCGCTACAAGGTGGTCACCGATTACGACCGGACCGGGCAGGCCCTGGAAAGGGTATGCGCTAAAATCGTGCATCACCGCTGGGAACGGCCCCTGGACCTCGCGTTTCTCTACGATTTCTTCTCCATCCCGGCCCAGTCGGCCAGCCTGTTTCCCGGGCTTGATTATGAAGGCCGGGTAGAAAAAGTAAGTGCTTTACTGGACACCCTGGCTGATAAAACGGATACCGGCAAGATAGTCTGGCGGATGGCGGAGGGGACCAAAGCCAAAATCGTACCATGACATTTGTTGGATCCAGTTTTCGAGTAAGGTTGCGAGCAACGTTCCCCTCCCTTGACGGGAGGGGCTGGGGAGGGTGCTAACCGGTGGATCAGTTTGACAAATCAGAGTGAAGAATCTCTAAAAGCACCCCCACCCGGTCGCCCCCGTCAAGGGGGAGGAGAAGAACTCAACCGCAGGCACCTTGATGTGGTTTAAAAGAAACGGACACTTTGCTAAGAACGAAATATCAGAAAGCGAGGTGTCCAATGAGTACTCAAAAAACCAGACGGAGTTTCACCCAAGGGTTCAAGGATGATGCTATCAGCCTG
>Ga0209783_1000174_pt1 | contig 17139 bp, 4 predicted proteins | sample WorMetfiPIANOSA1_FD_187395 | JGI IMG/M metagenome (GOLD analysis project Ga0209783, IMG submission 187395) | Marine gutless worms symbiont microbial communities from Max Planck institute for Marine Microbiology, Germany - Olavius filocauda... | ecosystem: Host-associated > Annelida > Digestive... | reverse complement strand
AGTTACGTACATAACACACTAACTCGAACAAACAGAAAATCACTAATATAAGATTGGTTATAATAACTCAATGTATTTAATACTACGAGCAAAGCTTGTAAGCGAACTAAAATCAATTGTATTAAAATCAATTCAGTTGTATTAGCATTAGCATCACACATTAGAGACAAGATAACTGACAGACAAAGATGAATCTTGCACTTTTATTTCACATAGAAATCTCGAGCCGAAGCGAGCAGAAAATTTCCGACTACGATTTGCTAGCTCCGCCCACTTACGGCAACAGACTGAGCAGAAAGCAAAGATTATGGCAGAAATATGGCGGCAACTGAGTAAACATTTCTTCTGAAAAAGTAGTTTTAAGCAAGTACAACAGTGTTAGCATTATAAATATGCTGAAACATCTAATGTTGAAGTAATTCGTGTGTGCTTTGAGACAAGTCAACTGAGAGACAGATAAGGACTCAAGCAGCTGAGACACAAGCAGCTGAGAGTACCTTTTTAGCAAGACAATAGTCACGACTGGTGATCTGCAGGAGAACGGAGAGTTTAGACTCATCAGTGGGAACTCCGCCTACACACACATACATGACACACTCGCATACACACGACATACACACAGACGACACACACATACATGACACACTCGCATACACATGACATACACACAGACACACACATACATGACACACTCGCATACACACACATGTTTGTACGTGTACCCAACCGGGGTCAAACGGACATACACCCACCACTGGGGACTTCTTCAAACTGGCTATATCTTTGTGACTGTTTGTTTTTTGTTGTTTTGGAGAATCGTTCAGCATTCAGCTGGCATACTGCTGTAACGCGCAATAAAAATTTGCCGTATTTCTTGAAAAATAAGGAAGAGGTTTTTTATCAACCACGTGGGGACACATATGTGTTTGCCGGTTTTAGTTCTAAAACAAACAATTGGGGACGTGTGTTTCCAAGTGCATAAAAAACAGACAAGTGGGGTCAAATTCAAACTGTGACACACACGACATCTTTGTGTTTATGTATTGCAGTTGTCTATTCACTTTTTGCCTTATCACTTGGTTATAGTTGTGTTTAGTTTTTCTAGTACCAGCCTATCGATTGGTTAGAAAGACTGGGTCTTGCAAGTTGCACCAGGTTGTCTCCGAAATAAACAGCGTGTCAAGCGTGACGTTCTATCGCCTTCCTGTTCCTGCAATTTTGTGACATGTGCGATCTACTGTTTATTAGTCATTTGCTTTCTGATATATTCTACAGTGCTGGCAATTTGTATTGTATCCACCAGTACTGTGCTGTGTTTGAAGTCGCATATCTTGTCATCATAATTTTATATGTACTTCGCTAACTGCATTTTGGTACTGTGCTGATGTTTGTGACCAGTTACTGCGTTGTTCTATCCTTTAACTGATGATTAAACAGTTACAACTTATCTTGTTATCACGGAAAATAATGAAGAGGTTTTTTATCATGCACACTTGTCTAGAACATGCAGCAAAACCTTTTGACACTGCATATTAACGTGATGATGTTCACTTGGCATCATGTGAGAAGGTAAACTAAAAAGCAATCATGTTTTCACTAGACACTATTCTCCAGCTATAGCAAACCAATAAGAAACTGCTATGAAGACGTGACAGAGGACAGCCATACTAACAGCAGACACACTGGATGCTGCAACAGTGGACACACAAACACTGACAGTGGACACACAACAAACAGTGGACACACTGGATAGTGCAACAGTGGACACACACTAACAGTGGACACACTGGATGCTGAAACAGTGGACACACAAACCCCGACAGTGGACACACAACCAACAGCTGACACACTAGAAACATCAATTTTTAAAAAGTGACAACTATGAAGACAGAGCAGCCAACTGACTGTGGACACACACTGGCAGACGACAGACGGAATGTAATGACAATAGCCGAACGTAACATAGTAACTTTTCGGCTATAATTAGACAACAGCACAGTATAACGACAGCTTGACAATCACAATCTGAGAAGATAAGTGACCAAAAGAAGAAACTGCGCTATTGCTAACAGGTCGCACTCAGTATTATATAACAGTCATTCAACTTTTGTACTTGACTGCGTACATTTTAATATGGTGTATTTTTGAGATACAGACAACGAAAGTGTTTATAGTAGCTGAATTGACCTACAAGGTCCATCAAGGTCATTGGCAATCGCACAATTCAATCGGCGCCGTATTACAATTTACATTACGTAACTCAATGATTGGTCTGTAGAATCCATGCGTCTATCTCGTATCATTTTTAGACATTCAATGTCAAACAATGCCGTGCCCTTGAATCTGGGTTACGGATCACTGCATGGCCATGCAAAAAAATGCGAAAAATATTAAAGATGGCAATACAATACGACTTAGTTCTTTGTCATACACACTTTATTGCAATTAAAACTGAAAGTATCAAAAATCACGTCGTCTCAAGTCTTTTGAGAACTCAGGTACTTCTCTCATGTGCATTACAAAATTTTCTATACACGCATCATTTTACACTGCAAAAGGGTAAAATGTTCAAACAACCAACCAATGGGAAAGTAATGATATGGAAATTAAGGCACCATAACACCACAAACAATAAACATTCGGCATCAGAGCAAACTACGCAACTACTCAAATGACATTGAGAACACTGACCGTTAATATTAAAACACGGTAAAAATATGACTTGTAACTGCTACTAGACTACTGACTATAGACCTTTAGTCAGAGAATGTGAGAGCCTATAAAAATTGCAATGACACAAAAGTAAACAGTAGAGAAAATAAAAACAAACATAAAACAAAATGACATTCAAAATAATAAACAATGTCACGCAGATTAATAACAAACACAAAAAAACTTGTCACTGCAACAAACGTATGACATTTCGTCAGACATCATGAGATCGCAAAAATTACAACAGTACAAAAACAAGAACTTAGCTATCGCAAACAGATTAAGCGTTAGCTGCGCACACAATACGCAGAGCGCATCTGTAGGTCTAATTATACATGACCTTGAATATAGGTCAAGCGTGACTCAAGGTCACTGGAAACGGAAAAAATGCGGAAAATATTAAAAATGGCAATACAATACGACATAGTTCTTTGTCATACATACACTTTATTGCAATTAAAACTGAAAGTATCAAAAATCACGTCGTCTTTTCAGAATTCAGGCACTTCTCTCATGTGCATTACAAAAGAACTGGCGTGCACAACACCACACTGGTGATGCCTATCAATTGGCCAAATTTAAAAATTAAAAACTCGTCAAAAAATTTTAACGATTTAATCACTACATTAAAACCGCAGAGCAACGGACCATCAAATAGCAACAGTGATTGGTACACTGGCCGTTGACGGGTGGGCTGCCACATTCGGTACAGTGAGGAGGGGACTGGGCGGGCCCACAACCCGCCCAGGCCCCTCCTCACTGTACCGAATGTGGCAGCCCACCCGTCAACGGCCATTGTACCAACTTTGTATTAGTCGATGTCGCACTATAATTGCCTTTGGAGTCTAAAGGGTTCAATTATTTTGAAAATCTGTTCTTCAGCTTTTTTGTGTATTGGCACACGGATCATGTGTGCCACGTTTTGTGACAATCAGAGAAAAACTGCAGTAGTAGTGACTTTAAAAAGTTTGACAGTAGACATCCAGACAGACAGCCAAAAAGAATCACATATGGCTGCTAGCCAGCCACGGTGTAAATGCCAACTGGCATAGGCATTCGAGTACTGACAAACCCTATAAAAACAACTCCAACAAGGAGCCAAGTTTTGCTGAATAACACAAATCCAACCGGATTCCGATAACTGAACTAATGAAGTGATGATCCATCCATCCCTAGTGACCACAGCTCACAGAACATAAGTAAAATGACACCTTATAGAAATGCTACACATGACCAAAAAATGCCTACTAAATTGGCATCAATTACCATCAATCAAATCGATTAACAAAGGCACGTTTGTGATAACATTGACTACATCACCACATTATGTTCGTATACAACTTGCATGCGCTCCATTAAAATAACTCTGAACAGCAGTATTAAATGAAACATACTTGGAATGAGTGAGATTGAAATGTAAAAGTGAAACGATGAAAACATACGTCCTGTCGAATTTTCTTCGTTTTTTTACTATTCTGACATGTCTAGTAATCTGATTAGTTATAACATGTCTGATGGTGTGACATGTTCTGAAATATCTAATGATCAAACACCCTCCTGAAAGTGTAGTAACTGATTAATATTCGTGATGTTGATTAGCCCTTTAAAACCGCAGAGCAACAGGCCATGATACAGCAATACGGTGATTGGTACACTGGCCGTTGATGGGTGGGATGTCACATTTGGTACAGCGAGGAGGGGGCTGTAGCCCCGCCCAGTCCCCTCCTCGCCATACAAAACGCAACCGCCGACACATCAACGGCCAGTGTACCATCTTCCAATGTGTCACTGCAATTACCTTTTCATTCTAAATTGTTAACTTGCAAGTTCCGATTTTGGATCATCTGTAATTACACTCCTGCTGAAACTCGTAAGCTGAATCAGAAATTAATACAAATTTAGATAATCTCTGAAACTATGACACAAATGACCCAAAACAGCTAATTCCGACAGCTATTCAAGCATGATATTGATCCGATGACTTCATGGACGACTACTACGTTCAACAAGAAATGATCATGCTAATTTTACACTTCTCACAAGGCCACAAATCGTCTATTTTGATTATTTTCAACCCTGATAGTGATTATATGGTAAAATTTGATTAAGAATCACTGACTTCTTATTAAACTGTCGTTATCGATTGCATATAATAATAATACGTCTATTTGCAGAAAAAATGCAGCATGTAGTCTACAACGTACCAGTTGTTATTTAACCAAAAAGAAACAGATTGTGCTATTTTACAATTACAAGTCACCCGTTTTGATTTAAAGGTCCGCGACACCATTTAGCGGAAGAAATGGGATTTCACCGAATTGTAATTAAATTGTGCTCATTTCAAATATTGGTTTCTTAGAAAATCTTTCACGTTGCTCCACTTCCGATTTATGCCCGTTTTCTTCAAAAATTCGTCAATGGCAGACTTTCCTGGCAAACACTTATTAACTATTTCCTTTGCAAAATGCTTAGCAACCTCATCTTTCTCTGACGCCGTCCATTTTCTTCTCACTGGCATCTTGCGCTTCTTCGCTTTGGGATACTCTGTTTCTTCAAAGTCACTCTCATGCTGCTCTTGGACTGTAGAATTAACTGACTCTTGTTGCCTCTGAAGTCGTTTTTCACTAACGGATGCCAGATTGTCAACTTGCGGTCTTTGAAGTGGTAGCTCACTGGCAGATTTTTCTGTCCAATCTGTATCCTCTGTCTCTTCGTCACCTTCAGTATCGTCACTGCTTGCGACTTCCTCCTCAGGTGCAATCGTAACATCAGCCAGCTCTTTTCCAGCGAAATCAACCAACACGCCCTTTTCAGCAGCCAAAAACAATTTCGAAATTCTTGCTATCTCGATTATGTCATTTGGCAAGCGGTAGAAATCTCTGTGCACTCGCAGATCATGTCCAAGAAAGCGAGCCAAGCCATCCATCTCGTGTTCTCTCAAACTTACCACCTGTACGGTGCTTGCGATGTGTTTACGTAACTTTGTGGAAGTCAGTAAGTGCGGCTTTGTGGCACCACTTTCTGAAGCAAATTGTCTCAGTACATCCGATCCTCTAAAATGCGACAGTTCCCCTGATGTAGCAAACAAAAACTTATTTGTCACTGGTACAAATGTGCACCTGTACTGCAACATTTTCTGAATCCATGTGTTCATCTCTTCAGTTAGAAGCACCGGAACTGTACGATCTTTCTTCCCCCTTATCTCAACTCTTTCCAGCACGTTCAGAAGACATCTCTCAAACTCTGTTAAAGCTTTAGTCATTTCGTGTGAACAGTCACCCTTGGCTTTCTTCTCATAGTCATCTACTGTTATTTTGGACACCTCGCCTTGTCTTTTGCGATTAAAAAGAATAGTCTTTGCCAGTGTTAGTTGAGTAAGTCTCATATACGTCTCACTATCACTGCCAGTCGTAAGCTTCTGTACTGCTTCGTTGCCTTGAGAGACGAGATACTGATTGAGCTTAACTACGTCTTCAGTTAATGGCAAATAGCGAACACCGCAACGCTTTCTCTCTGAAAGATTTCGCAGTGCAACTGCCGAAATGTCAAGCGTCCAGTTCAATTCAACAAGCTTCAGAAACTGAACGCAGCATTCCGCATTTACTGTATCACTTTTCTGTAATGCTTGGCTTTGTTTTATCTCAGCAAGTCGTCGAACAAGCCCTCCTGATTTGAGAGCATAGGACGGTGTCTGAAATTCACTTCCCTTGTCATTGCATCCGGCACAGTGCCGAGCAGCTTGCAGAACAGTCTTGAATTTTGTGGGAATAATGAACTCTGACATCGAATAAGCTTTATCCGTTGACAGTTGGCGCATGTGCTTCAGCAGTCGACCCGCTTGCCGCATCCGGCTTCTGACATAGTTGAACTGTTCGGCATCTCCAGCAAACTTGGCACACAGCTTCTTTCCGAACTCTATAATCAATGGATCTTTTGAAGCGACCCTTCCAATGTCATCTTGTCGCATGCCATTCATCATGCCGACAAAGGCTACATCTGCACTGATATTGTTAGCTTCAGCCAAAAGGGCAGTGCTTGCTTTGCGAACATGTGCTACTTTTTTTCCATTAGTTGCTTTTGGCGCCAACGGGCAAGCATGTTTCCATATACTGTTCTTCGAAAAATATCCGTAACAGAAACGACAAGTCACATAGCACCGGTAATCAGCATCATCTTTTGGCCTGTAGCTGACTAAAAACTCTCCAGCTCCACGATCAACCACCCTACGGTTGTGCTCATAATTTCCGAGATTTCTCAACTTGAGGATACTTAACTTTTTCTTCGCTTTGTCAGTCTCCTCCATCAGGTCTCTCACCTCGTGCTCATCCTTGTGCATTAGTGTCATGTGTCTGATTAATTTTGCCTGTGGTCTGCTGCAAAAATAACAGTAACTTTTTCTGTCATATGTGCGACTGCCAATATTGTCAGTCATTAGTACAACAATGTTCAGGTTTCGGCCACCTTCGGCTCCAACATTGTTTCCTGTAGTGACACTGCTTGCTTCAATAGCTCGATCAGCATCACTGTTTCCTGGGTTTCCATTTTGAGAATGGCAATCGGGAGAAAGTTGCATTCTGCCATCTTTAGGCTTAACGGGGATCTTTCCTGCAGGTATTTCATGTTCCTGTCTCGGTTGCGTAGAGTCACTAGCTGGATTTGAGTCACTTGACTGATCGTACTCATCTGGAACATACAGCGGATCTCTGTCACTGTTGCAGTCGTCTGAATCGTCATCTGTATCAGTATCAGGATGAACTGTACATTGTCGCCCAGTGCTACGGTCAACCATCAGACCACTTCCTATGTCCCTCGAAAACGAATAGCTACACTGTGCCATAGCAACATTGTTTCCTGTAGTGACACTGCTTGCTTCAATAGCTCGATCAGCATCACTGTTTCCTGGGTTTCCATTTTGAGAATGGCAATCGGGAGAAAGTTGCATTCTGCCATCTTTAGGCTTAACGGGGATCTTTCCTGCAGGTATTTCATGTTCCTGTCTCGGTTGCGTAGAGTCACTAGCTGGATTTGAGTCACTTGACTGATCGTACTCATCTGGAACATACAGCGGATCTCTGTCACTGTTGCAGTCGTCTGAATCGTCATCTGTATCAGTATCAGGATGAACTGTACATTGTCGCCCAGTGCTACGGTCAACCATCAGACCACTTCCTATGTCCCTCGAAAACGAATAGCTACACTGTGCCATAGCAGTGGTATCACTAAGTTTGGAATACAAATGATCAGTATTGTTATTAGGGTCCACAATGTTGCACCTGAACTTAGACAAGTCAGGGACAAGTGGAATTTCTGCTGATTTAGTACTATCAGTGGAGTTCTCTACAAATTCTTCACAAACGTTATGCCTATACATAATGTCACGTTGTCCACTAAGACCCTGTTCGCATTCGACGGAAAAGTCGCCTTGCGAATACAAAGACAGATTGCCTGATGTTGTGCAAGTATGACCCTGCGATGCAACATATGAATCCATGATGATCTCTACTTGAACGTCCATTCCATTCTCATCTGGAATAGTGATTGTACCTTAAACAACAAGAAAAACAACTGGGCTTACTAACTTTTAACCCAGAATACATTTTGAATGAAAGTTCCTGCAGCACATACCTCCATACAACAAGAAGCTCAGCTATTGCCAAGAGACTGGGCTTCGGAATGTCTGTACACAGGAGAACTAATGCCACTACATTATACACATCCCCATAAGTGGCACCACGACAATTTTCGAATAACGACTGACAGGGGACACAAAAACACTGACAGGGGACACACATTACTGACACACAAGTAATGTATCTGCAGCCAAAATAAATATTCTGCAGTGGGTCAAACTATAAAAATATTAACAGAGGCTATCGCTCTGAAAGTAAAAATCAAATAAAAAAATTGCAATATTTAGCTTCTGTGATTTAGTAAAACAAGTTGTTTAACACAATTACCTCATCAAATGCGACAATTATTGCATATATTGCAGAACACTGACAAATGTACCAAACTTGTTTATGTACCATGGAGCATTAAACTGAACATTAAAAATTAAGATAAGATAACAGAAGCATACCCAGAGGCATCCTGACTGGCTGAACACAAGTAGTCTCGAATTCTGTAGTACGTGTGGCAGTAGTGGCAGAATCAGTCGGCACAGCATCACGGAGCTGATCTGTCGCAGTAGTAGTGTGTGTAGCAATAGTGGTGGAGTGCGAAACAGCAGCATTCAGCTGAGCTGCACATTCAACACACAGCAACTGGCTGGACTAAAATATTATTATACAGTGCACCAATATCAATCAAACGCCAGCAACTGTTGATACAGACATATCAAGCATACGTTCATAACGCAACTATTTTTAGTGGAGTGAAGGGGGATTTACTGGCCAAATTTGCGACTGCTTTGCTCGCTATGCATGTCAGCGATTCCACATTACCTACACATCATATCTAAATTTTTAGAATTGTTTTTATTTGGAAATTCATAAATATATCCAAGAGTGCAGTCACCATGGAGTTCATACATCAAACATCGCCAGGCGTAAACTCTTTCAAAACTGCCAATGACACTGATAGTGTTTGAATCAGTGACATTCTTCTGCAAGTGCAGGCTCCAACTCCAGTTTCATATTCTCGATGCTCCCTCTTCCACCTCAATTATAGCGACTTCCAGCACGTCATAAATGCCTTCAAAGACTTCTGCAGTAGCCAGGATTAAATAACAGATCACTGACAGCGACTGAGTTTGTTACATTCAAGTATTTAAGAATTTCATGCTTGTATTCATTGTTTTGAAAATGTTGACATTTTTAGCAAAATAACTAGACACTTAACGAACATTTGAAATCCATGCAGTCACTCTCGTATTCTTCTCAGACTTTGAAATCTAAGAGCATAAACCCAATGTAGGCTATTGTCGCGACGGTAATTAATTACAAAATTGCGCCAAGTTACCGACGAGTTGCTACACAGTCTCGACGAGTAACAAACTCCCTAGTTTACTGCCATCATTACAGCAACTGTGACTGGGGGTAATATGTCCCAAGGAGGACTGTAACTCAAGTGGAGACATGGAAAATTACGACCATCCACCTAGCCAGCCTTTGCCAAAATTTCCTTCTTAAGTCACATTTTCCTTGCTTACCATTAACATTTGAACGACAACTGAAGAACATTCTTCAGAACAGACAAACATTACAAAATGACATGACATAATGTAAGATACTGCCATAAACTGCATACCGCAAGCAATTATCAAATGCTGACTGACACTCGGCTGAGCAACATCAGTGCATGGCTGTTGGGACTCGTGGACTTCGCTGAAACTCGACTGCACATCACCGACGTCTGCTTGCAGTGGCTGCTGGACCTCGTGGACATTGCTGACACTCGAATGCACATCACCGACGTCTACTTGCTGTGGCTGCTGGACCTTGTGGACTTTGCTGACACTCGACTGCACATCACCGATGTCTGCTTGCTGTGGCTGCTGGACCTCGTGGACTTCGCTGAAACTCGACTGCACATCACCGACGTCTACTTGCTGTGGCTGCTGGACCTCGTGGACTTTGCTGACACTCGAATGCACATCACCGACGTCTGCTTGCAGTGGCTGCTGGACCTCGTGGACTTTGCTGAAACTCGACTGCACATCACCAACGTCTGCTTGCTGTGGCTGCTGGACCTGGTGTGGCAGTAACCATCTTTCAAGTCCGTCTTCTTTGTAACGGACTCGGTATTTACCTGCAAATGTATGTAGCCAATGTAGACATGTGGAGTACACACACATCACACAACACATCACACCTAGAAGCAAAGTCTGGCATAAATCTTAGGCTAGAAAAGGGGTAACATCCATTGTAGCATTCTGTCAGTAAAACTGCAGGATTCAGTGGAATCTTAAATTGAATGAGACAGGATGATGATGGTAGATTAGGCAACATCTGTGGCTGGATACCTATTCATTCATCCTATTCATTCATTATGTTCAAAACTTTTCAAGTAGTCATCTTAACAAAGAAACACAGTAAAGAAACAAAGAAACGCGACTGAGTAAAGTAGGCCTAACTGCCTAATCTAATTCAGGTTTCGTCACGTAACCAGATGTCCACAGTCTTTCAAGTTAAAACAAACAAGAACCGCCTGTGTTTAGATGAAGCCAAGTGATTGACAAATCTAGCCAAGTCTGTTAGTTGAAGCATGTCTTATTGTCTTTCTTGATAATATTCAGCTACAGATGTGTAGACAAACATAGTCCTATTGACCACTATTCTTAATTTTGTATGAATAAAATTATGAACCAAATCATAATATTTCAAATATTTGCAGTGTCATTGAAAGTCACAGTCACTCACTGTCAGTGAAATGCATTTAAGTTTATAGCGAATATTATGTCTGTCTGCCAAAGGCTGGAATTTTCTGGCTATAGGTATGGATGTGTGGAGTAATTACTTACTCAACATGACAAGTGAACGAATCTGTTCAACAAACTGCAAAAACTAGTAACGTCACAATAAATCCTGACCTTTTTCATGCCGAATAACGTTTGCTGGGTACCATTTTCCATCCGGCGGATATAAACACAACAAGGTACCACTTGCAGTTGTATCTAGCGTAGCAGACAACAACATTAATGTCATTCAATATGGCCATACGCTTACACGATGATCTGTACAGGAAGCCTGCCTGAGCCATGAACATTGTGCACAAGTGTCACTTAGGCTGGTACCAGTTGCAACTTCGTAATCTGATGTTTCCTGGTCAACTAATCATGTCATGTAAAAACGACAGCTAGAAGATGCAGGAAATAACCACACCTACTAAACGGCTAAAACTCATCTGTCAAGCTTGTCTGTCCATCTCCATGGCAGTAACAATCATACCCCCGTTATGACAGCCTAGGACCTGGTACACAGCCATCCTAGGCAAGCAATGCTGATAACACAGCAGTTTACATACTAATAACTAACGACATATATTATACATTCCTAAATCAGAATTGGATATTCTACAGATAAATCGATTACTATTTTTCCTGTCAGTTGGCTGCTCTGTCTTCATAGTGTTATTGTCGCTTTTTAAAAGCTGATGTTACCGGTGTGTCCACTGTCAGTGTTTTGTGTCCACTGTTGGAGCATCCAGTGTGTCCACTGTTAGTTGTGTGTCCACGGTTTGTATTTGTGTGTCCACTGTTGGAGGACCCAGTGTGTCCACTGTTAGTTGTGTGTCCACTGTCAGTTGGCTGCTCTGTCGTCATAGTTGTCACTTTTTAAAAATTGATGTCACTAGTGTGTCCGCTGTTGGTTGTGTGTCCACTGTCAGTGTTTGTGTGTCCACTGTTGCAGAATCCAGTGTGTCCACTGTTAGCGTGTGTCCACTGTCAGTTGACTGCTCAGTCTTTTTAAAAGTTGATGAAAATGGTAAACCATGCCTTTAGTGCCAATTTGACGTCTGCCCTTTTACCAGTACATGTATGCTACTCTTAGGACCGTCATTCAATTGCTATTTTTCAGTATTCTTTACAGCTATAACTGTGAAATGCCTAAATTGTTGGACATTTCAGTCTGAGATTATTGTCTAACATATTAATAACTTTTACTCTGTCCAATAAAGCCAATGCTGTTCACTTGCTCTTGGTCGCCATCCTGTCAAACTGATCTTTGGTCAACAAGAATGAACGTCAGTTGGGTCAAGTTCACTCAAGGTTTGGCCACCTTCACTCAAGGTCATTGAAAATGGTACCATTCGAAAGCTCGGGTACAGCTTCCTATACACATTCTATAGTATCAAAGTTTTGGGGATAAGCTAGGCCTCCTCAAATATTCCCAGTGCGTCGAGTAACAAGAAACTCATCAGTAGACGAGATGGGCGCACGTTAGCGCTTGAACCACATGCCATCGTTGTACAAGCAGCTTGCCAAGCTACTGCTTCTCATACGTCGGCGCTGATCTCCGTTAAACTAGCCGTCAGCCAGACACCAGCCTAACACTGTAGCTTGCAAGAGCACGGATATGGGATAGTGTATAACAAAACATGCTTGTTTACTTCGAGCTTTCGCTGGATACTAATTCTGCCTACCCACGGAGAGACGGCTCAGGCTGAGTAGACCTGGGTGCCTGGTTCTGCACTTATGTGATTTACCCGTCCATAAGACCGTCACTCATCCAGGCATACAGTAAAGACGTTGGTCGAGACCAACGTCTTTACCGCTAAGCCAAGCCAGCAACCGACAGATCGCATTGACAGTTTCTATTGACGTTCCATAGTAAAAAAAGTGTCATTTCCGAGACAAAGCGAGATATTGGTCGAAAATCGTGATTTCTCGTACATTCTCGTACATTTCTCTCCATTCGAGGCCATAGTTACATGTAGTTCTTAGGGGTACCCATCGGAATATCGGCATAACGTTTGGTACTGAAAAACTACAACAGTGTGGTTAGCCAATGATGGAAAAAGTCTGATGAGATGTTTTGCCATTTCGACACAATACTGTCGTGTGTCAGAGACAGATAGACGGACAGACATCTTACGACAGCATAGTCATGCTATGCGTAGCGTCGGGCGATAAAAAATGCAATTTTAGGGTTACAGACTACAGGCGCAGCACTGCTGGTTTAAGTCATGTGTGTCTTCTCGTTTTGTTCGTGTTAAATGTCATAATAATGTGTCCTAATATCACAGAACACAATCAATATTGCTCCAGTCTCCCATTCTCACATTAATTCTACCTCATAAGTCGTTAGCAAGTCTCAAAGTCAGTCGTTAAGGTTAGTGACTACCGACTTAGTCGCTAAGTCAGTCGCTTACTGGCCAAGTCAGTGGCTAACAGCTTAGCAAATGACTCCGAGGACTAGGCCCTATCTCGTATAGTTTCCGAGATACGAGATATGGCTTTAAAATTTCCATTTTTCATACGCCACCTGCATTTGGCGCCACCGTAGCAGTGACCCAGTCACAATTTCGTAATATTCGGGTCTCATGTGGCCGGGAAAACTGGAATGATGGGACTACTGGGTAGTGAAAAAAGTCCGATGATATGTTTAGCCGATTCGACACAATACACGAACATGACAGGGGGACAGAGAGACACTGCACAACGGCATACGCCGCGCTTATTGAAAGTCGTGCGGCAAAAACTGATAGGAGACACATGTAGTTTCAGTGGCGCTACTGCAGACATTAGCTTTCTAACCCTAACCCTACGTAACCCTTAACACTAAGCCTAACCCTATCCCGAAATAACAGTTTGACTATAGCGCCCCTGAAAGTAAAATCTAGCCAACTGCTAGATTCCGGCAATGCCGCTCTTCAGGCGAGGCGGGCAGAGAGGGAGGGCAAGGCGGGCGACGAGAATTTAACAGCGTTGCTACAACGGAGGCAAACTCGGGGCTGAGTGGCCTCCGACGTTGTTACATAATCAGCAGGCGACCCGAGCAGTATACTACTCGAAAATGTGACCGCAAAAGGTGCTAATTACGTTGCCCGCCTCGCCCGCCTTGACTGGTAAGTGGCAGCCCCTAGATTTAGTTCGCCGAACTAACTTAAACTAAGCCTAGAAATTAGAATTATCGCTCAAAAACCATCAGCTAACTTTCAAGCATATTATTTAACGCCATAATCAGCAGTTTTACAGCATATTTACCTGCGACATGTGCGCCGACGTCGCGTTTCTTCTTTCCTCGAAATGACTTCGATCTTGTCGCCATTGCACAGTTAGGCCTACTACTAGTGAAAGTCACGTGACAACTGGAATACTATTATACAACAGTGGACACAGGATACACAAGCAGCGCGATGGTGCCGCCACCTGTAGTACGCAGAAAGTGATGTTTGGATCCTAAAAAATTAGTGTTGTTCCAATCAACTCATTTTGACTAATTCGAACACGGGGAATACGATTTTGATATCCGTTACAACAGGGGACACGAGCAGATCGTGGACAGTCCGTAATTGGAAGGTGTGTATTCTCAAAAATGTCCCCGATGGTCTGTCTTTACAAACTCACACACACACACACACACACACACACACACACACACACACTGTGAATTAAACATATGCAGAAGGACTTATCTATCACAAAGATTTTGCAGCACTTTTGAGTTAAATAAGTTTGCCGTAAACTTGTACAGTAGAACAGTTAAATTTCACAAACCTTCCCGTCGTTTACTCAAGCGCTTGAGAGGTCAGTAAGCTACATCTTATAAAGATGTTGCGAACAGAGGTCATACAATGACGCCGTGAGGACGTTCCAGTCACGTCGGACCGCGACGTCTATAATGATGACTTCATCCACGTGGTCGCTATACCACTTTCACCGGGATAGAGTTAAAGAATTTTTTGCACTGTATTCTCCATCAGCAAATCGTTTTGTACAGCCAGAAGTTGACAGAATCTATATAAACGTCACCTTACATCATCTAGTTAAACACTGTTTGTTCGATTTTAGCAATTTTGTTAGAAATATTCCCGAGCAGCTGAGAAGTGACACTACCACTTTGAACAAAAATATTACAGAAATGTTTGTGTCAAAAAGCTATTAAAATCGGACGTCGTTTGACCAAGCTACAGCTGATGATTGACGGGAGTGGTTTTTGACTCACGGTGTATATATTGAAAACAACGAATCTCATGCCGCATAGACGGTGGTCCCTCTGTCATATTGATAACTGCCCAGCGAAGCATGTGAACGACGTTGATCTTTGTTTCAGAGATGTCACAATGACTTTAGCAAACTGACGATTTCTTGGGCATAGGCCTACGGACAGTTAATCACGCGACATTTAATCACCGACATTTAAGCCCGGTTTCCACTACCGGAGTTGATGGCCCGACTTAACGGCCCGAGTTGACGGGTGACCGGTTTCCATTACCCGTCAATACTAGCCGCTGTTGACGGCCCGTCAACACGACTAGTGGAAACCGGGCGCCCGTCAACACGGCCCATGTTGACGGGTAATGGAAACGGTCACCCGTCAACTCGGGCCGTCAACTCGGGTAGTGGAAACCGGGCTTAAATCACTGAGACATGCAATCACGCGACATTTAACAACGACACAGTTAATCACATATTCATATTCATATAAAATTTTAAAACAAGAGTTAAAAACAGTAAAAGTAAACAGTGACAAACACACTCAAGTTTATGGTATGTACAGGGCTGTATAAGTAGCCGCTTATTGTACAACCAATCTAGGCCTAAGTATTAAAATTATACCTTAAAAATCACTCCGACCAATACGACCTACTTAGGCCTACAGCTTACAGTAACTTACGGAAAGTAATTATTAGTGTAAGCCGCAAATTAGACTCAAACTGACTATGAACAGAATTGAGTCTGGACAAACACGTTTCCAGTGTCAGCGCGACTTGCTTTCACCATCGTCAGCCAAGATGTACGTATCCGTCGTATCCGGCGCTCGCTGGACACTGAGTCGGCGGCGACACTCGTGCATGCCTTCGTCACGTCGCGCGTCGACTACTCCAACGCAGTCCTCGCCGCGGCTCCCAAGGCAACCACCGGGGTGAAGGCCTAGTATGGTTGATTGGGGCGTAGCATGCCTGCTGGCTGCTAATTACGGCCCAAAGTCCGTTGCGCGGACAATGGACGCCGCTAACTGCGCCGCGGTGCTACTGTCAGTGCCGATCAACTACCACTTCCACGGTTGTACAGCGCTACTGGTCGCGCTCGTCGTCGTAAGTGGCGCTATATTAAATACACACCTTTACCCTTTTTTACCGACAGGCTACAACGAGTGTTGAATACTGTTGGCCGAGTCGTCAGTGACACCAGGAAGTTTGACCCCGGTCTCTCGCGACTGATGCACCAGGAGTTACACTGGCTGGACATCCCTGAGCGAGTCAGTTACAAGTTGGGCATACTGACTCACCGGTGTCTACTCGGCAAAGCGCCAGTGTACCAGTCCAACTGTTGTATCCAAGTAGCCCAAGTCGCAACACGTCGGCATCTGCGGTCTGCTGCACGTCATCAGCTGACCGTTCCGCGACATCGTCTCAGCACTTACGGCCGTCGGGAATTCGCTGTCGCTGGTCCGATGACGTTCAACGCTCTACCAGATGATCTGCGAGATCCCTCAATCAGCACAACGACATCGGACGATCGTCGAAAATATGAAAACACGCCTGTTCTGTGCCTATCAGCACGTTTAGCATACTAGCGGTGTCTCACATAATGCGGTATATAAATCTACGTTACTTACTAACTTTCTTTAGCTAGGGATTGCGCAGATGCAAAAAAACTACGTTTCTGCAAGCAGTCGCTCGATTAAGTGATTACGTGTCGGTGATTAAACGTCGTGTGATGATTACATGTCGCGTGATTAAGAAATGTAATACATTTCTTGGCGAGTTAACCAGTAACAAACCCTATAGAAGCATGCCGGCTCCAGAGAGATTGTAATG
>Ga0209783_1000173_pt1 | contig 17389 bp, 21 predicted proteins | sample WorMetfiPIANOSA1_FD_187395 | JGI IMG/M metagenome (GOLD analysis project Ga0209783, IMG submission 187395) | Marine gutless worms symbiont microbial communities from Max Planck institute for Marine Microbiology, Germany - Olavius filocauda... | ecosystem: Host-associated > Annelida > Digestive... | reverse complement strand
TACATCGGCTTCTACAATGCGATGCGGCTACATTCGACGCTGGGATATCTCAGCCCGATTAATTATGAAAAAGAACAATTAAACAATGCTGCTTAAAACCGTGTCCGTTTTTACTGGACCACTACACATCAACAACCCCACGAGGTAATGTATGCCTACCGAAACACAAAAGCCCTCCGAATACCTGGGAGAGCATGTAAAAATAGAGATGGCCGAACCCGATCTGGACTATGAGACCGCCCACTACGCGGCCAAGCTGAAGGCCAAGGGAATCTGCTGGGACCCCATGCTGCTCTCCTGGTTCAACGGTAAAACCGGGGATTTTCATCCCAAGATGGACTGCGGCGGTTCCGACAAGCCGCCGTATATCATTTACGCCCGGGCCCGCGGGGCGGACCTGACCATTGATATCAATGATGGGGAATGGGTTTTTTATTACCTGATGTTCAAGAAGTAATCGAATTATGAAATTCCCTTGAGCCCGATCTCGGCGTTGAGCTGCGGAATCCAATCCTCAAAATATATCTGTATATTCCTCCGGTTGGATTCCACACCTCGCCTTGATATCGGGCTCAATTGAATCTCCTAATGCGATTACTGAATTTTAATCGACGAATAGTTTGAACAAAGATCCTGAGGCGTATCCGCTGGTCTCCCCGATTCCTTAAAGTTCCCCACCCTCGTAAAATGTGACCCAGATTTGCAGCCTGGTTAATCCGCCCATTGAGGACACCTGCCCCGACAGTCACAAAGGTTGAGCTTTCTTTTGAGGACCTCTCCTGATAAAGAGTGGCTACCAACTCGCTTTAGGTATCCTGCTGTCAAACCCAGAAGACCCGGGAGGATCGTGGCGAATCCATACGGCATAAAAACGCTTATCAACCGCACGTTCGCCGGTCGTTTTTTCATCGCCCGGCTGTCGCGCTACCCGCTTATCGGCCGGCTGCTGGACAACCTGCTGTTCGCCGGGGACGATCTGATGTATCTGCCCGCGGATCGTTCCATACCGATCAACCAGCGCCTGAGCGGCCGTAGTGACATGGTCCTGCCTTCCCAGGTACTGGACCGTATTATCGACCAGGCCCGTCACCACTGGGTCATGGATTTTTGCATCTGCCGTGATTCAGCCGATTGTCAAACCTATTCCAAAACCCTGGGTTGTCTGTTTATGGGGCAGGCCGCCTTGGACATTCATCCGAAATTCGGACGGCCGGTCACGCGGCAGGCAGCCCGTGACCATGCCGCCCGATGCCGGAAGGCCGGCCTGGTGCACATGGTCGGCCGTAACAAACTTGACGCCGTCTGGCTCGGCGTGAAACCCGGGCAGAGGCTGTTTACGGTGTGCAATTGCTGCCCCTGCTGCTGTTTGTGGCGCATCCTGCCGGACATCAGTCCTCAAATCGGCGACAAACTGACCCGCATGCCGGGCGTGGAAGTCCGGGTCACGGATAACTGTGTCGGTTGCGGCACCTGCACCCAGGATGTTTGTTTTACAGACGCCATCCACATGGAAAAAAGTCAGGCCATGATCAGTACGGCCTGCCGCGGGTGCGGCCGGTGTGTAACGGTATGCCCGAACGAGGCTATTGAGCTCATCCTGAAAGATGAAGATTTCGTGGAGAAGACAATCCTGCGGTTAACGTCAGCCGTGGACCTTTCCTGACAAAAATGGCGGATGGTCGCCACCCGCCATTTTCCCCTGTAATAACAAACGACTATTCTGATTCAACAACTTCGGCTTTTTGAATGACAATGGGCTCAACGGGGACATCGTCATGCATGCCTTTGCGGCCGGTTTCGACGGCCTTGATCTTGTTGATCACGCCTTGGCCCGCGGTTACCTTGCCGAAGACCGCATATCCCCAACCCTGCGGCGTTTTGGCGGAGTGGTTCAGGAAATCATTCTTTTTGACGTTGATAAAGAACTGGGCCGTGGCACTGTGCGGATCCATGGTGCGCGCCATGGCAACTGTGCAGGCTTCATTGGTCAGGCCGTTGTCGGCCTCATTTTCAATCGGATCGCCGGTGGAACGCTCCTCCATGTCGGCATTCATGCCCCCGCCCTGGATCATGAATCCATCGATCACCCGATGGAAGATGGTCCCGTCGTAATGCCCGGCTTTGACATAATTCAGGAAGTTGGCAACCGTCCCGGGCGCCTTTTCCTCGTCCAATTCAATAACAATATCACCCATATCGGTTTCAAGCTTTACCATAGTACGCTCCTTATAAGGTTGCAGATGATCGCTGGTTGCACAGCAATGCTAAATTATCGTAACCGCTTACCCAATAATCCGGCGGAGGTCAACTCATAAACGACCGGCTGCAACAACGTTCGCTTAAGGTTTTGGCGCGACCGGCCGATATACAGGTTGATACCAATGTCCTAAAATAGGAACAGACACAATGAGAGCATCATGAAGTGGTTTGGCCAAAAGGACTATTCCATGACCGGGCAATTTACCCGCGATTACGTGTTTATTGCCATCGGCCCTCTTATCTTGCTGTTTTTATTATCGCTTATCGGCGGCCTTACATCCACCCGGTACGTGGGCCAACTGCTGTCCAGATCCATCAACGACCTGAATACGGAAGCGCTGGTCCATCTGCGCCAACTGGGCGAACGGGTCATTGCAAATAAAGCCCGGGATGTGGCCGTCCAGGTGGACATTTACCTCAGGCCCACCCGGATGCCACCATAGCGGAACTCCAGACCGATCCCAACTTCAAGAAAATCGCCATGCAGGTGGTGGGGGTCACCGGGTATACGTGCATCTATGAAGCCGGCACAGGGATCATGCGCGTCCACCCCAATGAAAAGCTGATTGACATGGACATGGCCCTGCTCTCCACCAAACTGCCTTCCTGGTGGGTCCTTTTCAAGCCAACCCTGAAAGGTATTGAAAGATCAGGTTATTACAATTGGCAGGAGCAAGATGGCTCCATCCGCGAAAAATTCATGACCATGACCCCGGCACCGGCCCCATTTCGGGGCAAAACGTTAATGGTTGCCGCCACTACTTACATCGACGAGTTCTCCGCCCCCTTCACGGCCCTCGAAAATCATGCCGGACAGATAAAAGACAGGTACCGGCAATTCGTCTCTCGCGAGGGGCTCTATTTTATCGGCGGGGTGATGGCCCTGCTGCTGCTGACCTTTGGCGGGGTCTATCGCCTGGGACGCCGGGCCGCCCTGCGCTATATCCGCCCCATAGAACGCCTGGGCGATTCCGCCCGGAAAATAGGGGAAGGTGACTGGAGCTTTGCCGGGACCGGCGAAATGCTGGCCCGCAAAGATGAAATCGGGGCGCTGGCCCGGACCTTCGATCGCATGTCAAGGCATGTAAAGGAACTTGTTACCAGCCTGAAACAACGGGTGGCGGAACAAAACCGCATCCAGGTGGCCCTGACCGAGAGCGAAACACATTATCGCAGCCTTTTCGACGGCGTGCCCATCGGTTTGTACCGCACCACACCGGGCGGACGGGTCCTGGATGCCAACCCCATGCTCATCCGTTCCCTGGGGTATCCGGACCGGGAATCATTCATCGCCCTGAATGCCACCCAGCTGTATACTGATCCAACCGACCGCAACAACTGGAAAAACCTCATGGATGCCAACCTGGATACCACGACATTTGAAACCCGGATGCAGACCTTCGATGGACGCACTATCTGGGTTGAAAACCAGTCCCAGGCTGTTCGGGACAGAGACGGCAATATCGAGTACTACGAGGGCAGCCTGCAGGATATTACCGAGCGCAAAAACACCGAACAGACCCTTGCTGAAAATTAAAAACATCTGAAAAAGCTGTACGAGGAATCCAAGAAAGCGGAAGAGCTTTATCAATCCCTGATCAATTCATCGGCGGATGCCGTCATTATGTACGATCTCGAAGGCCGGGTTCGGCATGTGAGCCCGGTGTTCACGCAGATGTTTGGCTGGGACATCGCAGAGGTCATCGGTAAACAAATCCCGTTTCTCCCGGATTCCGAGCGGCCGGCTACCATGACCCTTATCCACGACCTGATCGATAACGGTACCCCCTGCCGCGGATACGAAACCAAGCGCTACCACAAAGACGGATCAGAGATCGATGTCAGCATCAGTGCTTCACGCTACGATGATCACGAGGGCAACCCCTACGGCATATTGGTGAGTCTGCGCGATATATCGGAACACAAAAAACTGACGGCTCAACTGCAGCACGCCGAAAGGATGGAGGCCATCGGTACGCTGGCCGGCGGCATTGCCCACGATTTCAACAACCTGATGATGGGTATTCAAGGCAATGTGACCTTGATGCTGCTGGACACGGATGAACACAGCCAGAATTTCAAGAAGCTGGTCTCCATTGAAAAAATGATCCAAAGCGGATCGCGTCTCACCCGCCACTTGCTGGGATACGCCCGCAAGGGACAGTATGAAATTCGGCCCATCGACCTTAACCTCCTGGTGCAGGAAACCGCCGAAACTTTCGGACGTACCCGGCGGGAAGTCCATATTCACGAAAAGCTCAACGCCAGCCCCTGCGCAATCAAGGCCGATCGCAGCCAGATCGAACAAGTCCTGATGAACATTTACATCAATGCTGCCGACGCGATGCCCGGCGGCGGCGATCTCTACCTGGAGACCGAAAACGTTACCCATGCCATGATGCAGAACCGGCCCTATGCTCCCAAACCGGGTCGGTACATCCGGCTCCAGGTAACCGACACCGGCACCGGCATCTCCGAAGGCACCATCGAAAGAATATTCGATCCCTTTTTCACCACCAAGGAGATGGGCCGCGGTACGGGGCTGGGCCTTGCCTCGGCATACGGGATCGTCAAAGCCCACGGCGGGTATATAGACGTAAATTCTAGAATCGGCTACGGGACAACCTTTGCCATCTACCTGACCGCATCGGAAACCGGGGCCCAGGAACCGACCCTGAAACCGGAAGAGATCGTCAAAGGCCAGGGTAAAATCCTGGTGGTGGATGATGAGGAAGTGGTGACGTAAGTGGCGACGGAAATGCTTATCGAGGCCGGCTACTCGGTAATCAGCACCACCAGCGGCCAGGATGCCCTGGAAATCTATCAGGAGAAGAGCGCGGAAATATCGCTGGTCATACTGGATATGATCATGCCCGATTTGAGTGGCGGAGATCTTTTCGACAAGATCAAGGCGATCAATCCTCATGCCCGTGTGCTGCTTTCCAGCGGTTACAGTCTAGACGGGCAGGCCTCCGAGATCATGGCCCGCGGGTGCGACGGCTTTATCCAAAAACCCTTCAACCTGGAACAGGTAACCCACAAGATTACGGAAATTATGCCCTCCGCCGCCTGAAGCCCACCAGCGGCAGGCTGCTGTTTGCGCTCTCCGGCAACTCAGACCCGGCAGCTTTTCGCATTACGGCCAGCGGCCTGCTGATTATGATCGCAGCGACTTCCATCTTTGGCAGGTATGCGCAACTATCGCGGATAGCGTGGCTGGGCAGGGATACAGGGATTAATCGGCGTTTTTAACCCTGAGTTTGGCATCAATCAACTGGCTCTGGGAAAGGCGCAGCAGGTTTTTCAGTTTGCTCATCAAGTAGTGCTCGTGCTGGTCCATCTTGCCGTCCACAAAGACCATGTGCCAGAGCGTTTCGATGATTTCGATCTTTTCATCCACACTGTAATTCGCATTGATGAGCCGGGCAAACTGCCAGAGATCGACGCTCTCTTCCAGTTCCCGGTCGGACTCGGCTATCAGGGCGTCCGCCTCATCACCGGATATACCGTATTTCCCCTTTAAGATACCCAGAATGGTTTCCATTTCTTCGGCGGTAAACACCTCATCTATGCGTGCCATCTCCAGGAAGAGGGCGCACGTGGCCACCCGCAGTTTGTGCTCCCGGTCTACGCTTCCGGTTTCGGCCGTATCCGCAGCTTCCTTTTTAAAAAATCGTTTCAAAGTATCAAGCATGGGGGTATCTCCTTTCCGGCATGGTCGTAACGGGTCCCAAGGGGACTTGGCGAAATGTTTATGGCACATTGCCGCCCAACAATCAAACCAGATTTAGACCGGCGGCCTTAAACCCGCCGGCAGGCCCATTTGCAGGGCCCAAGAAGCCTGGTTTCAGCTGCAGCCGCTGTTGAAGTAGTCCAGGGCCTCTTCCACGGTATTGAACGAGAGCCAGTCCTTGCGCAGGATGCGCTGGCCCTGCTTGCGGATTCTGACAATCTGGGTGCTGCCATGATATTCATAAAAATCGTAATACCGGGGATAGGACACATGTTTCTTCATTATACACCTCCTTGTGTTCTATGGTACGACACTACACAATATATTGTGTAATAACCGTACCGACAGCACCCAGATTCCTTACTTCGAAGCCAAATTGCACCTTTTATCGGCCAGATGGCCCCCTTGCCTAAAGTTTTACTTTGAGTTTGAAAACAGCCGCCGGCCTGCATTGCGACACCATTTTGACGTGCTGACCGGCAAAATTGTCGCCGGCGGGATCAGGTTTCTTGTCATTCGAAACAGGGTGGTTATGGTTGAAATAGCTGTCTTGTTTTGAAACGGATGAACTTATGAACTTTCTTCTCTTTGCGACCACATACACCCTTGTCATGACAGCGTTCGGCGTTTACATCTCCCGGCGCTGGTTCTGGCAGGCCCGCCCGGGCCGTAAAACCCGGGCCGCGGTGATCCTGGGCGTAGTGGCCATGATGTGGCTGCCGATAATTTCGATCATTTTGCGGCGCTATGATGCCGGTGGGTTCGGTGTGACGGCCCTGGCCTGGACCGGTTATCTGGGGGCCGGCTATCTCAGTTTTCTCTTCACGATCCTGCTGCTGCGGGATGCCGGTCTGATCATGGTGACCTTGCGTAAACGCTTGCGCCGGTCGAAGTCAGCCGCCCCAACCGCGGGTGCCGGCCTAGATGAATCCCGTCGCCGGTTTCTGGCCTACGGCATGAATGGCGGGGTGACCACGGCGGCCATGCTGCTGACCGGATACGGGCTGGCCGCAGCCCGGGACGTACCGGATGTAAAAGTGGTGGACATCCCGTTCAAAAACCTGCCGACCCAATTGGAAGGTTTCCGGATCGTGCAGATCACGGATATCCACGTCAGCCCAACGGTAAAAAGGCCTTATGTGGCGGGCATCGTCAGCAAGGTCAATCAGCTGGATGCCGATATCGTGGCCCTCACCGGTGATCTGGTCGATGGCTCGGTCCGCCGGCTCTCCGGCGATGTGGAACCACTGGCGGGCGCCCGCAGCCGTCACGGCAATTTCTTCGTCACCGGCAACCACGAGTACTACTCCGGCGCACCGGCCTGGATGAGAAAGGTGCAGAGTCTCGGTTTCACTGTTTTGCACAATTCACACCGACTCATCGTACATAACGGCCGGAAGATCCTGCTGGGCGGTGTCACCGATTATAAGGCCGGCCAGTTTTACCCTAGCCATCGGTCGGATCCGCATACCGCCCTCCAGGGCGCCCCGCCGGCGGACCTTAAAATCCTGCTGGCCCATCAGCCCAAGAATATCTTTGCGGCCGCCAAAGCCGGCTTCGACCTGCAGATTTCCGGGCACACCCACGGCGGCCAGTTCTTTCCCTGGAATTTCATGATCCATTTCTTTCAGCCCTACGTGGCCGGCCTGCACCAGCACGAAAACACCCAGATCTACATCAGCCGCGGCACCGGTTACTGGGGGCCGCCCGTGCGGCTGGGCTCACCTTCGGAGATTACGCTTCTGCGGCTTGTGTCCGGCTGAAAGAGTCTCTGTACAGGTAGAGGGGCGGAAAGGTGACGTGCTCCCCACGGAAAAGGCCAGGCTCAGGCGTAGCGACCGCGCTCTACTTTGTGATGAAGCTGTCGGAGCAGAAACCGGGCGGCACTCGCCTGGCAAAGTGGGGCTCGATTATGGGCCAGATCGTCTGGCCGGCAGCTTGGTCGACTACTCGGCAGCCTGTTCGCTCAAAACTTCGTCCACCCATTTCATGGCGGCCATCATCTGGGGAAACCCGATGGTGGTCAGACCCAGCAACACCACCTGGAGGATCTCATCCGGCGCAGCACCCGAAGAGAGGGCTTTGCGGGTGTGCGACATGATGCCCCCCCCCCTGGAACTGGAACCGATGGCAATGCCTAGTTTTACCAGGTTCTGGTCCTTTTCGCTCAGGGGGCCGGCATTGCGGCAGGCAACGCCGAGGTCGTTGTACAAATTGAAGATGTCCGGATACTTTTCCGAGAATTTTTTATAAATGGACGGCAGATACATAGGCCCTCCTTTCTGGGATTGGGGAATGGTGGTTATACTATTACAGTTTTTACCCCGGGTCAATTTTGGACTGGATACGAACGGCCCATGGCTGACCAGCGGCAGGGTCCCCAATCACCACCGGCCTTTTAAGACGGGCAGGCCTGCTGATCAGGATAAGCCATCTGGCAGCAGTTGGTTTCCCGGGTGAAGACCAGCAGCACACAGGCCAGTACCAACCAGGCCAGCATGAGGGCAAAGCCCGCCTGGTAGGCCTCCAGGGGATACACGCGGATGCCGTTTTCCATCTGCCCCTGCCATTTCTGATCGAGGATCCAGCCTACCGCCGGTTGCAGGATCATGGGGCCGGCCATGGTGCACATGTTCACCAACCCGGAGACAGTGCCTGCCAGGTGGACCGGCACTGATTCCTTTGCAAAAGCGAAACCGATAATCATACAGCCGGAACAAAAACCGGCAATCACGAGCAGGGTTATCAGTACGGGCATCGGCAGGTCAGGCAGCAGGAGAATTCCGCCCCAGGCGGCCAACGCAATGGTGCAACCCCAAAGATAAGGGGTTTTAAGCCGCCCCACCCGGTCTGAAAACCAGCCGAAGGCCGGACCGCCCACGGCCCAGGCAACCATCAGGGTCGTTGCCAGGGCCGAGGCACCCGCGGTGGAAAGGTTATGGTGCGTCGCCAGGTATGGTACCCCCCATAAACCGGAAAAGGTCAGCACGGCACCAACTACCGCACCCGGGATAAAACAGATCAGCCAGGTATTGGTGTAGCGGAAGATCGCCACCAGCCCTCCCAGGATGCCGGGCTGGTTTACTTCCTGCTGGGTTGTACCCGGCTGGACGAAATCCGCATACCCTTTTTCGCTGGGGGTATCCCGCACGAACACCCAGATACCGATGCATATTGCCAGCGTCACAACCGCCGATCCGGCAATGATGGCCCGCCAGCTGTACCAGGCCATCATGAGCCGCAGCGGCGGGTCGGCAAACACCGCCCCGACAATACCACTGAACAGGGCCAGGCCCGAAACCAGGGCAAACAGCCGCGTCGGGAACCAGTTGGTGGCCACCTTCAACAAGCCGACGAAGGCCACCGCCACGCCGCCGCCGATCAGCAAGCGACCCATGCCGGCCCAGAAAAGGCTCCCGGCCAGGGCAAACAGCGCCGTCCCCAGGGCGGCCACCAGGGCCCCCGCAGCCAGCAGGCGCCGGGGCCCCCAGCGATCGGCCAGAATCCCGGTGGGAATCTGCATGGCAACATAACTGTAGAAGTAGAGGGCCGAAAGGCTGCCCAGCCCGGCGGCATTGATACTGAAGGTGCGCATCAGTTCATCCGTCATGACCGCGGGTGCCACCCGCTGGAAAAAACCCATCAGGTACAACAGGGCCCCCAGGCTCCAGACCAACCAGGCAATTCGCAATGGGGGCGTACTTTGTGTCATCATTTTCGTTTCATCTTTCTGTTCATGGTCAGGCCGGCGGCAGCACTTTCAACAGCCATTTGCGAATATCGGCGATTTCTTCTATGCAGACATGGTGTCCCATGGGATAGGGATGCCACGCAACGGTGTAACCCGTGCGGGTAAGGTCATCCCGCGTATCCTCGGCCTGGGTGATTGGTATGATCGGATCCTCGTCGCCGTGAGTCATCATTATGGGGATCCCCCGGTTCACATCCCGGCCGTCCTCGGCCTGGGCCACGGATGTCGGCAAGTAGGCCGACATGACCAGGACACCGGCCAGACGCTTTTCAAACCCAAGGGCCGTGTGCAGCGCGATAGTGCCGCCCTGTGAAAAGCCGGCCAGCAGGATTTTAGCGGCCGGCATCCCGCCGTCCAGCTCGCGTTGGATGAGGTTGCGCAGATGCCGGGCGGACTCCTCAAAGCCGTCCGGATCCACCTGACTGGCAACATCCCCATCACGAACATCAAACCAGGCGCGGTCTACCGATCCCATGCTGACCGTGACCGACCGCTGCGGGGCCGTGGGAAATACAAACCGGACCGCCAGGGACGCCGACAGCTGTACGGCTGCGGCGTAGGCTCTAAAATCCTCTCCGTCCGCACCGAGACCGTGCAGCCAGATGATTACATATTCCGGATCCGCTCCCGGATCGACCTCGACGCAATCCAATAATTGTGCACTCATCGCGATACTCCTTGTACTCTTCCCGGCCGGAGGGCGCGTAACCCACAAGCCCCTGCCGTACCCGCCAATAGCCCCCCAGTCCGTTTATCGTTGCATAAATTCCGGATAAGACCTATTTTTTCGAGGTGGGCGCAACTGCTGTCGGGGCAAATGTGGCATATGTGGAAGCTGGTTGCAAGACCGAGCAGGTTATGAATCGATAATCAAGGCTGATTGCATGGGACTGATAGATTTTTTCGCAGGCGGCAAACCCGAAAAGTTCGAGCAAAAAGCCGATGCCTATGTCGGCTGCGGCGCCTATGGCCAGGCCAAGCTTGAGTATGAAAAGGCCCTGGCGCGCCTGGCGCGCCGTCCGGATGCCCCCCCCGGTTACCGGAAGCTGCTGGAAGGCAAACTGCAACGCTGCAGGGAATCCCTGGCCCGGGACCATCACCGGGAAGGTGCGGACCTGCTCAAGGCCGGCTGCCCGGCCGAGGCCCGTGAACTGTTGGACCTGGCTCTGGATCTGACGACCGATGCGCGCCTGGCCGCCGACATAGAGGCCCTGGTCGCAGACATTCCGGCCGCTGACGACGAACCGGAAAACTATGCCTATTACGAATCCACGGAAGACGTTCCCCTAATCGCTGACGTCAGTTCCGATGACGAGTATTTTGAAGCGCTTTGCAATGCCCTGGATGATGAAGAAAAAGCCGCCTATCGCTCCTATCCCGACAATTTTAAGGCAGGTTTCGTCGCCTTGAACCGCGGCGATTTTGATAGCGCCGTGACCCTGCTTGCGGAAGCCGCCCGGGCTTATCCGTTTGGGGTGAATTACATTACCATAGAGTTGGCCACGGCCCACCTGAACCGGGGAGACAATGCCGCGGCCCGAACCTTATTGGAAAGCTTCCTGGCGGAATATCCTGGTTCCTTGCGGGCCTATTACCTGCTGAGTGAAATATTATGGGAGGCCCACGCGTTTGAAGACGTACAGCAGTTGCTGTCCACCTGCCCGCCATCATTGGCCGCGCTGCTGCCGATAAAAATGTTGACCGGTGAAACGTTTATGCGTGCCGGGCAGTTCGAACAGGCCGCCGATTTTTTCCAACACCTGCTGGCTGAATTCGGATGGGACAACCAGATCGCCCAGGCGCTTGCAGGGGCCTTTGAAGCCCGGGGCCGGAACGAGGAAGCCCGCAACCTGTATGGTGAAATCATGGGCACCTGCACGGGCTGCGGTATCCGGGTCGACCCCCTGGTCAAACAGCGGTATGCCGAAACCAGCTTTGCCAGCGGCGACCATTCCACCAAGATCCTGGAACTGTATCTCGGACTGGTTCATGAAGATCCTGCCAATCGGCCGGGGTATTACCGCCGCATCAGCCGCATATATGCGCTGCAGGGCAATGACCACGAGTCCCGCCGCTTCGCAGCCTTTGCAAAGCAGGCCGATACAGGTGTTGAGGCTGAAGACTGAAGGCTGAATAAAATCCTGAGCATCGGTCTTCTCGCAGCAACTTGTTTCCATTCAAGGGTTACATTTAAGCTCTTGATTATGGGCTTCGCCGATTTCGTCCGGCCTTCACCTGCAGACTTCAGCCTTCCACCTTTAAACCTGATTTATGGACGATCATCAATTTAAACGTTTACTGGACTTTTTCAACCGTTCCTGGAAGGGATACCGCAAGGTCCGCAAAGGGGTTAAAAAACGCGTAAGTCGGCATATGCAGGCACTGGGCTGCCGCCGGATTGAAACCTATCCACAGGTGCTGGCTGCCGATAAAGCCGCCCATGACGCCTGCCTGGCCTTGCTGACGGTCTCCATCAGCCGGTTCTACCGGGACCGGAAAGTCTGGGCGGTCCTGCAAGAAGATCTCCTGCCCGACCTGATATCCAGGCAACCCAGGCAGGTCCGTATCTGGACCGCCGGCTGCGCTCGCGGCGAGGAAGTCTATAGCCTCAAGATAGCCTGGGAAGAACTCGCTTTGCAAAAGGACGACCGGCCGCGCCTGGAGATAGTCGCGACGGATATGAATTCAGATTACCTGGACCAGGCCCGGGAGGGTGTCTACAACCGCGGCAGTGTCCGCGAATTGACTGCGGATCAGCTGGCGCGATATTTTGAAATCAGGAAAGGCGGCCGTCGATTATTCTTGCGCCCGGAATTGAAAGCCAATATCGCCTGGGCCTGCCAGGACCTGGTCGCCGGGCAAATCCCGCCGGGACTGTTCGATGTCATTTTTCTACGCAACAACCTGCTCACCTACTACCGGGACCCTCAAAAAAGCGCTGCTTTTCAGCAGGTAGCCGCAAACCTTGAGCAGGACGGCATCCTGATCATCGGTGCGCATGAGCGTCTGCCGGATACCGCGGACTGTTTTGTCACCGTGTCGGGTTCCAACCTCATTTTTCGTCGGCGTTGATAGATGGTCGGTGTATTTTTTTACCTGTTTTTTACATTCCATTGACATATTGCCGTCCTGCGGACCTTATTATGTAATCAGGATTGCAGAGCCGGCCCATCCCGCGGCCGCCCCAGTTGTAATTCTGGACCAAGTGCTTATTCTCAAATTAATGACCGATTTCCGGCGTGTATACGCAACTACCGGGAGGTTCATCATGAAAACCATCATTACAGGCCTGATCGTCGTCGGTGCGATTTTTATCATCGCCCACAACGTCATCAGCATGGATAAAGATATGGAAAAGCAAACCATAACGAGTAATGAAACCAGCGAGGCGGTCTTTGCCGGCGGCTGTTTCTGGTGCACAGAATCCGATTTCGAGAAAGTAGACGGGGTTATCGAGGCCGTTTCCGGATATACCGGCGGCCGTCTGGAAAATCCGACCTATCGACAGGTATCATCGGGCGGCACCGGACATATCGAGGCGGTCAAGGTAATTTACGACCCGGCCCGGATTTCCTACGCGGAGCTGTTGGAAATCTTCTGGCAGCACGTGAACCCTACGGACGGCGGCGGTCAGTTCGTAGACCGGGGCCCCCAATATCGCAGCGCCATTTTCTACGCCGACGACACCCAGCGCCGTCAGGCGGAATCCTCGAAAAAGCAGCTGATGGCCTCCGGCCACTTCGACGCACCCATCGTGACCGAACTGTTGCCCCTGGGACCATTTTACGTAGCGGAGGATTACCACCAGGACTACTACAAAAAAAGCCCCATCCGGTATAAGCTGTACCGCTCTAATTCCGGCCGCGACAGCTACTTGGCCAAAGCCTGGGGCGATACGGAGAAGAACCTGAAAACCGCCCGGATCATGTCACCCACACCGCCATCGGCCGAAGGGTCGTATATGGTCCCCGACAAAGCCAAGCTGCGCCAAACCCTTACCCCGCTGCAATACCGGGTAACCCAGGAGGACGGTACGGAACCACCTTTCAACAACCGTTACTGGGACAATAAACAGGCCGGTATCTATGTGGACATCGTCTCGGGTGAACCGCTCTTCAGCTCGGTGGACAAGTATAAATCGGGAACCGGCTGGCCCAGCTTCACGCGCCCGCTGGTGCCGACCAATGTGGTCGAGTTACGGGACACCAGTCATTTCATGGTGTGTACCGAGGTCCGCAGTAAACACGGGGATTCACATCTGGGACATCTCTTCAACGACGGTCCCCGCCCAACCGGCCTGCGTTATTGCATCAATTCGGCCTCGCTGCGCTTCATCCCGCGCGATGAGATGGCCGCCGCCGGATACGGACAGTTCCTGGACAGTTTTGACATGGCGGAAAAGTAGGCCGCGCTCGGATCGGCCTCCCTTTTTGACAAGTGCCCCGGCTTAAATTAAGATATGCCCCTGAAAAACAAGCCGTTACATTTGGGCACCGCAAACCGGGGAGGCTGGCCTGAAACGTTTAAAGGACATTGACACCGCCACGCGCACCTACTTTATCAGGGTCTATTGCTGGGTCCTTTTTCCGATACTGTTTATAACGGTCATCATACCGGTAAGCTTCGGAATCAAAATCGCAATCATCCTGCTGGGGACCCCGGTGGCCGCCATTGTCGTCATGCTCTTGACCGGTTTTGCGGGCGGGTCGGCCGGAATGCTCTATAGCGGCGGCCGGGCGCGTTTCACGTTACGGGAACAGTGCGCCGGCAAATTGACCCAGGCCCGGGTCAGCAAAACCGAAAAGCGCTTCGAAGATGCCCTGGCCGCCGTGGAAAGCGTTCTGGCCAGAGATCCCGAATTCCCCGACGCCCTGCTGCTAAAGGCCCAGATTCTCTGGGAAGGGTTCGCGGACGGCCCCACAGCCCGCCGCACCGTGATGAAAGTCCTGCAACTGGAAACGGACAAAACCGCACCCGTCTACCGTTGGGCCGGCGAGCTGTACAAAGAGATTGCCAAGGGGCCGCCTCCGGCCGAATAACGTTGCTTATCCCCTGTTTTTACCTGCATTTTCCCTTGCCAGCCGATCGACCAGCTTCAACAGGGTCGGGATGCGGCTCTTCCAGCGTGGTGACAGCCTAACCTGCGCCCGAGCGGGAACCGGCGCGCAGGGAAGGCGTTATTTTGGGCGGCACCGGATCAAGGGGTTCGAGTTTGGCCAGCAACCGGGTTACATCAAGATAACCGGCCAGTATGTTGCGGTGGCGGGACAAGCCGTCAGCCGCTTTGGCGGCCAGTCGGACAGCCGATCCTCTGTGGCCGGCCTCCAGGTGGATGTATACACCGGCAGCCCGAATCACCGCCTGACAACTTTTCTTGGCGTCCCCCCGGCTCTGATGCCAGGCCTGTTCCAGCCATTCGTGAACCTCGAAGAACAGCTCCGCGTCCCACAACGCGGTCGTGACGGGCCAGATGTCTTTGTTTGTAAGACCGGCTGCCCGAAAGGACTTGAAAATGTTGCGGTAACGCTCCCGGCGATCGATCAGGTAGTGTTGGATGGGCGCTGAAATGTTTCCCGAAAGATAGTTGTCGACCAGCGTTGAAACAGGCTTGAAGTACCGGGCGCCGATGGCGGTCACCAGACTGTGAGCCAGGTTATGGCGGACCTGCCGGCAGGCACGGCTGTTGAATGGGTCAAACCGTTCGGCCGGGTTGGGATTCTGGTCGGAGGTCATAGGCTACGCCCGACATGAAGACTTTTTTGAGATAGCTTCTAACCTGAATGTTTGATGAAGGTGCCCTGGCGATACTCCTCGAACGCCACCTGCAGTTCAGCCTGGGTATTCATCACAATCGGCCCCTGCCAGGCGACCGGTTCCCCCAGGGGTTTACCGGAAATCAGCAGGAACCGTGCGCCGGTGTCCCCGGCTGCCGCCACCATTTCTCCGCCATCTTCGAAAAGCACCAGGGTTCCGTTATCTGCGTCGGCCGCCGCATCCGAATCTTCCCCAAACACGCCCTGGCCGGCGATGACGTAGGCGAAAACCGTGTGATTGGGCTTCGTGGCATGCCGGAAAACCTCTCCGGCCGGCACGGTTACGTCCAGGTATTCCGGTTCGATGACTATATCCGCCACCGGGCCCTTTACGCCGGCGACCTCACCTGAAATCACTTTTACAGTGATTCCCCCGGAAAGATTGACAACCGGGATCTGGGCGCTGGACAGGTCACGGTAACGCGGCGTCATCATCTTCTCCCGGGCGGGCAGATTGGCCCAGAGCTGAAATCCGTGCATACGGCCATCGATGTCCCCTTTGGGCATCTCCTGGTGGATAATGCCGCTGCCGGCCGTCATCCACTGCACATCACCCGATCCGATGATGCCCTGGTTGCCGAGACTGTCGCCGTGCTCCACGTCTCCGGTCAGCACATAGGTTATCGTCTCGATCCCGCGATGGGGATGCCAGGGAAAACCCTTCAAATAGTGATCCGGATAGTCCGACCTGAAATCATCGAGCAGCAAAAAAGGATCGCACAGCGGTACTTCGTTGAATCCGAAAACACGGCTGAGGTGCACCCCGGCGCCTTCGATGGTCGGCTGGCTGCGCAGAATCTTATGTGGTGTGCGGCTTGGGGGCATGGCCCGTTACCTCCTGTTTATGAAGCAGTGATCATTTTAAATCGGCACCAGGACAGTCGGTATTAAAAACGATACCCTTGAATATCTAGGTTGGTCAAGCCTGCGGTCCGGGCCCAGGCAACCACCTGAGCATATTCTTCTCGGGTGACCCGGCGATCTATTTCCGGAAATTCGGATGCACGGAATACCGGTGTGTACTGGGACATGAGGTTTAGATAGGTATCCGGTGGCAAATTCCGGACAATCCAGTCAATAACTTTCCGGGTCCCGCTTACATTTCCGGGCATCACCAGATGCCGAATCATCAAGCCCCGGTAAATGAAGCCGTCTGCCTGGGGCCGGGCGACACCCACCTGGCGGTGCATTTCCAGCAGCGCCTGCTGGGTGTCCTGGAGTAGGCATGTGCTCCCGAAGAATACCTTGCGGCCATGCGGCCGTCGGCATATTTTAAATCCGGCAGGTAGATGTCGACGACCCCGTCCAGAAATTTAAGGATGGACAACCGCTCCCAGCCGCAGGTGTTGTATACAAGCGGGATTTTCAGGCCCCGGGCGGCCGCCCTGTCTACCGCCAGGAGAATGTGGGGTGCGTAGTGGGTCGGGGTCACAAAATTGATATTGGAACAACCGCCTGCCTGCAGGTGCAGCATCATCTCCGCAAAATCAGCGAGGCTGCGTCGATAGCCGGCGCCGCCCTGGCTGATTTGCCAATTTATACAAAATACACACCGCAGGCCGCAATTGGTCAAGAAGATGGTCCCGGACCCACCGGACCCCACCAGCCCCCTTTCTTCACCAAAATGGGGATGAAATGATGAGATTTCCAGGTGAGCATCGGCCCCGCAAAAGCCCTTCTCCCCTTTGAGTTTGTTTACCCCGCACTGTAGTGGTCCAGTAAAAACGGACACGGTTTTAAGCAGCATTGTTTAATTGTTCTTTTTCATAATTAATCGGGCTGAGATATCCCAGCGTCGAATGTAGCCGCATCGCATTGTAGAAGCCGATGTAG
>Ga0209783_1000172_pt1 | contig 17808 bp, 18 predicted proteins | sample WorMetfiPIANOSA1_FD_187395 | JGI IMG/M metagenome (GOLD analysis project Ga0209783, IMG submission 187395) | Marine gutless worms symbiont microbial communities from Max Planck institute for Marine Microbiology, Germany - Olavius filocauda... | ecosystem: Host-associated > Annelida > Digestive... | reverse complement strand
CCAGGCTGATAGCATCATCCTTGAACCCTTGGGTGAAACTCCGTCTGGTTTTTTGAGTACTCATTGGACACCTCGCTTTCTGATATTTCGTTCTTAGCAAAGTGTCCGTTTCTTTTAAACCACATCAGGCATACCTGGTTGATCATTGAGGTGCTCTATAATGTTTTTCTGACCTCTGACCTCTGATCTCCGACATCTGGGTTTTACACCATGCTAGTACTCGGCATATCCGCCTACTACCACGACAGCGCAGCCGTCCTCCTCGCGGATGAACACATCGTCGCCGCGGCCCACCAGGAGCGGTTCAGCCGCAAGAAGCACGACGCCGGATTTCCAACCGATGCCGTCCGCTATGTTTTTTCGGAAGCCGGGATCGGCGTTGAAGATCTGGATGCCATTGCTTTTTACGACAAGCCGTTTTTGAAGTTCGAGCGTCTGCTGGAAACCTACCATGCCTTTGCCCCCAAGGGCTCAAGAGTTTCCTGGCAGCCATGCCGGTCTGGATCCGGGAAAAGATCTTCATGCGCAAAATGCTTTGGGACGCGCTGCAGGAAGTGGCCGGCCGGCCCATGAAGAGAAAGCCGCAGCTGCTGTTTCCCGAACATCACCTTTCACACGGTGCCAGTGCCTTCTACCCGTCACCTTTTGAGAAAGCGGCCATTCTGACCATCGACGGAGTAGGGGAGTGGGCCACAACAACTATTGGCCTGGGCGAAGGCCGGGATATCAAACTCCTACGTGAAACCCATTTCCCGCATTCTCTGGGGCTGCTCTATTCAGCTTTTACCTACTATTGCGGCTTCAGGGTCAACAGCGGCGAATACAAACTCATGGGCCTGGCGCCTTATGGCAACCCGGATTCCGAACGGGTAGCCAAGTTCAAACGCATCATCCTGGAGGAGCTAATTGACCTGAAAGAGGACGGCTCCTACCTGATGAACATGTCCCATTTCAATTACCCTGTGGGGCTGACCATGTGCGGCCATGCCCAGTGGGAGCGGTTATTCGGCCTGCCCAAACGGGAGGCGGAAAGTGATCTGACCCAGCCTTACATGGACATGGCCCTGGCCATCCAGCAGGTAGCCGAAGAGATTGTCTTCCGGCTGGCAGCCACTGCCAGAAGACTGACGGATTGCGACAATCTGGTCATGGCCGGCGGGGTGGCGCTCAACTGTGTGGCCAACGGCAAGCTCATCCGCAATGGTACTTTTCAGAATGTCTGGATACAGCCGGCTGCCGGGGATGCCGGTGGTGCTCTAGGAGCGGCCTATGCGGCTCTACATATCTGGAAGAAAGTCGCCAGATCCGTCAAGCCTGAACTGCCCGATAAAATGCAGGGCGCCTATTTGGGTCCTCGTTTTAATGATCGGGACTACCTGGCGATGAACCTGAAATATCAGGCGCCATTTCACCACTACAATGATTTTGGCCGGCTTTGTGGCGATGTAGCCGATCTGATTCTGGACGGCAAGGTCATCGGTTGGTTCCAGGGCCGCATGGAATACGGCCCCCGTGCCCTGGGCAACCGCAGCATCATCGGTGATCCCCGCAATCCCGAAATGCAAAAGAAGCTCAACCTGAAGATTAAATACAGGGAAGGCTTCCGGCCCTTTGCACCTTCGGTCATGGAAGAGGAGATCGGCAATGCCTTCGAATTGGATCGTCCTTCTCCATATATGCTGTTGGTAGCCCCGGTAAAAAGTGATCGCTGCAACCCATTGCCAGATAACTACACTGAACTTGAGATGTATGGCCGGCTCTACCATCTGCGTTCGGATATCCCGGCTATTACGCACGTGGACTATTCAGCAAGGATTCAGTCGGTCAATCGTGCAACCAACCCGCGCTACTGGCAGTTGATCAACACCTTCAAAGAGAAAACTGGAACGGGACTGGTCGTCAATACCAGCTTCAACGTCCGCGGCGAACCCATTGTCTGCACCCCGGAAGATGCCTACCAGTGCTTCATGCGCACGGAGATGGACGTCCTGGTCATGGGCGACTACCTGTTCCGCAAAGAGGAGCAGCCCGACTGGCAGGAGCATGAGGATTGGTTGGCGAAGTTTGAGTTGGATTAATCAGGTAGAAGGCTGAAGACTGAAGGGTAGGTGGAAGGTAGAAGGACCAATCCGGAGTCAGGAGTCTGGTGTCAGGAGTCCGAAAACAAATGCCGAAGCTTAAAACTCTTCTAACGGTCGGTTAACGAGCTCCCAACTCACTTTTAACAAACCTTAGCTAATAGCCAACATGGATATTCCGCGAAGCGGGTGATGACATTTTCAATTTCACCAGAAATTGTAAATAGATTTTAAATCCGTGCAACCCGTGAAATCCGTGTCGAAAAAAGCGCTATTTATACTAATTTGGTGATGAAATGAAATTCGAAAAAGAGATCCTCTGCATCGGAGCCGGCTACGTCGGCGGACCCACCATGGCCATGATCGCTTATAAATGCACCCAGTATCGTGTAAATGTGGTGGATATCCTGCCGGAGAAGATCGACCAGTGGAACTCCGATGATCTTCCCATTTATGAACCGGGATTGGACGAGATAGTCCAGCAGGCACGTGGAAGGAACCTGTTTTTCAGCAAAGACATCGGAGCGGGTATCAAGGCGGCCGACATCATTTTCGTCAGTGTCAATACCCCCACGAAGACCTATGGAGTCGGGGCAGGTATGGCAGCCGATCTCAAGTACTGGGAAAAGACCGCCCGGCAGATTCTGGATTGTGCCGAATCGCCCAAGATCATCGTTGAAAAGAGTACCCTTCCAGTTAAAACCGCCCAGGCCATGGAACGCATATTGAATTCTGGAAAAAATGGCGTTGAATTTGAAGTGCTCTCTAATCCGGAATTTCTGGCTGAAGGCACCGCCATCGCTGACCTGAAGAATCCCGACCGGGTATTGATCGGATCGCAGCAGACTGAGGGTGGGCTGAAGGCCCGGGACGATCTGGTCGAGATCTACGCCAACTGGGTGGCGACGGATAAGATTGTCACCTCGAATATCTGGAGCAGCGAGTTATCCAAATTGGTAGCCAACGCTTTTTTGGCCCAGCGAATCTCCTCCATCAATGCCATTTCCAGTCTGTGCGAAGAAACTGAGGCCGATGTCGGTGAAGTTGCCCGGGCTGTCGGCATGGATACGCGGATTGGTCCGAAATTTTTAAATGCCAGTGTCGGCTTCGGTGGCTCCTGTTTCAAAAAGGATATCCTGAATCTGGTCTATCTCTGCCGCCACTATGGCCTTAAAGAGGAAGCGGACTACTGGGAAGGGGTCGTACGCATAAACGAGCATCAGAAGGAACGCTTTGTCCTCAATATGCTGACAGCCATGTTCAATACGCTGGCCGGGAAGAAAATTTGCCTGTTCGGATTTGCCTTCAAAGCCAATACCGGCGATACCAGGGAAACGCCGGCGCTTACGGTTGCCAGCCGTTTGGTTGCGGAGAATGCCCAGGTTGTAATTAATGACCCGAAAGCATTGGAAAACGCAAGGCAAGATACCCAAGACCTCCAGGGTGATATCGAGTTTATCGAAGATCCGTATGAGGCCGCTGAAGGTTGCCACGCAATTGCCCTCATGACTGAATGGGAACTCTACCGCACCCTCGACTATAAGAAAATCTTCGATTCCATGCAGCAGCCGGCCTTCATCTTTGATGGCCGTAACATTGTTGATCACGACACGCTGTTCGAGATTGGTTTTAACGTCTTTCCGATCGGTAAGCCGAAGAAGGTGCACTTTTGAGCGGAGCTCAAAAGGCATAGAGCAGAGTGCAGAGAGCATAGCGCAGGAACAAACCAAAAAACATACAATCAAAAGCACTTTCTCCTTGACAGCCAAGACTGGTTGCGGCTTTTCCCCTATGCCCTATGCCCTATGCCCTATGCCCTATGCCCTATGCCCTATGCCCTATTCAGCCATCAACATTAACAATCAGCGAGTCATAAATATCCCAGGTAGTTTCTAAAATATGCCAATTACAGCACAGACATCTGCCCATGAAGCCCACGGTGGCACATTAGTAGATCTTTTAGTCGGTGAAAAAAGAGCGGCAGAGCTAAAGGCGCTTTCATTGGACCTGCCCGATATCCTCCTCAACGACCGGCAGCTCTGCGACTTCGAACTGCTTGCCACCGGAGCTTTTTCGCCCCTGACAGGTTTCATGGCCCGCAAGGACTATGAGTCTGTCAATAGTAGAATGCGCCTGGCAGACGACACGCTCTGGCCGATCCCCATTTGTCTGGATGTATCGGAAGAGACTGCCAATGAATTGGAAGCCGGGCAGCCCGCCACCATCCGCGATCCGGAAGGTTTCCTGCTTGCCATAATCCATATTTCAGAAATCTGGTCCCCGGATCGTGAAAACGAAGCCCGTGCAGTCTACGGTACATGTGATACAAAGCATCCTGGGGTGTTCTATTTACTGGAAACCTCCGGGCAAGTCTATATATCAGGTGAGCTCGAGGTGATCAGTTTACCGATCCATTTTGATTTCAGGAAACTGCGCATGACGCCTGCGGTGGTGCGCGCGGAATATAAAAAATTAGGCTGGAGCCGGATAGTGGGATTCCAGACCCGCAATCCCATCCACCGCCCCCAGTTCGAAATTACCATCAGGGCCATGCAGCAAGCCAATGCCAACCTGCTGCTCTTACCCCTGACCGGTGTACGTGAGGCCGGCAATTTCGACCACTATACCCGCGTGAGGTGTCACCAGGCCATATCGAAACGTTATCCACCTGATTCCCACGTGTTGAGCCTGCTGCCCCTGGCCGTCCGGATGGCCGGCCCGCGCAACGCATTGTTGCACACAATCATTGCCAGAAACTATGGCTGCACGCATTTTATCATCGGCCGCGACCATGCCAGTCCCTGGGGAGGCACAAACGGCGAGAAGGCCTTGTACGGCACGGATGAGGCCAGAGAACTTGTGGCTGCCAATAGTGATGAAATAAGGATCAAGATGGTTTCCTTTAAGGAGATGGTTTACCTCCCGTTTGAGGATGAATACCGCTTTATAGATCAGGTGCCTAAAGGAACTGACACGCTGTCGCTTACCGGTACCGATATCCGCGATCGGGTTCGGTCGGGTCGCAAGATACCATCCTGGGCCTCCTTTCCAGAGGTGCTCGAGGAACTCCAAAAGGCCTACCCCTTGCCGGCCAGCCAAGGAATCACCGTGTTTCTCACCGGATTTTCCGGGGCCGGTAAATCAACTATTGCAAAAATCCTCTACTCCAAGTTTCTAGAGATTGGAGGCAGGCCGGTCACGTTACTCGATGGCGATATCGTCAGGCACAACCTTTCCAGTGAGTTGTCCTTTTCCAGGGAGCATCGTGATATCAATGTCCGCCGCATAGGGTTTGTTGCCGGCGAAATCACCAAGAATAGAGGAATAGCCATCTGCGCGCCCATAGCACCCTATGAGAATACCAGGACTGAGATCCGAAAATCTGTCGAGGAATACGGCGGGTTTTTTGAAGTCCATGTGTCAACGCCTATCGAGGTGTGTGAGAAAAGAGACCGCAAAGGGATGTATGCCAAGGCCCGGGCCGGGCTCATCCAGGGATTCACCGGTGTTGACGATCCCTACGAAGACCCCAAAACACCGGAATTGAGAATCGACACGACCGATCTTTCCCCGGAGGAATCCGTTCAGCAGATCCTGCTTCTCTTGGGGCAGCGGGGATACGTGTAGGGCCCCGAGGTCGGAAGTCTGAAGTCCGAAGTCGGGAAAAGCAAGGTATATGGAGTCCAGGCTTCGCCCAAGGCTTCCTACTTCGCTCAATGAGCTATGCAGGACAAGACGCCCGGCAAGCAGGAGCCAGGAGCAGCAAGAAGTCGTACATCTGATCTCTGACGTCTGACTTCTGGAAATCACGCTCTTTCCGACATCCGGCATCTGATCTCTGGAAGTTATGCCCTTGACGGGAGGGGCTGGGGTAGGGTGAAGAGCATGGGTAGCATGCAGGTTGTAGTTAAAACCAAGAGGTCGAAGATCAGATTCTAATCGGACGTTTGTCCTCAGACTTCTGTCCTCTTGCATGAACTCTGATGTCTGACCTCAGACCTCTGATCTCATGTTTTTACTTATACATTAACACTCGCGCAGGTTTATCCCATCAACAAACTCAATTTCAATTCCGCTCTCGTTACCGGCGGGGCCGGTTTCATCGGCTCTCACCTGGTGGAAGCCCTGGTCGCAAAAGGCTGTCAGGTTACCGTCCTTGATAATCTCTCCTCCGGCTATCGAGAAAATCTTGCGGCCTGTGCGGATAAGATAACATTCATTGAGGGAGATATTCGTGACGAGAAAGCCCTCGTTCGGACTGTGAGCGGGTGTGAAGTCATCTTTCATTTGGCAGCTGATATTTTTGTGCCGCGCACGATTGAAAAACCGGTAGAGAGCGCATAAGTCAATACCATCGGAACTTTAAAGGTACTTGAGGCCGCCAGACAAAACAGCATCCGCCGGGTTATATTATCAAGTTCTTGTGCAGTGTATGGAAATCCAGACCAATTGCCTGTTGCCGAAAACATCCCGACCCAGCCTTTGAGCCCGTATGCCGTCCAGAAGCGGACCGCTGAACAGTACGCAACTTTTTATAGTGATATATACGACCTCGAAACCATCAGCCTGCGTTATTTCAATGTGTACGGTCCCCGGCAGGATTCATCATCACCATATTCAGGGGTCATCTCGGTATTTCTGGACAGAGCTATAAAAAGCCAGAAACCTATCATTCATGGCGATGGCGAGCAATCACGCGATTTCATCTATGTTGCGGATGTAGTTGAGGCCAATCTGGCCGCTGCCTGTCAAGAGGCTGCGTCCGGAGATATATTCAACATTGGCACCGGTCTGCAGACGACTATCAAGCAACTCTGGAATACAGTAAGCCGAATAGCAGATGTGTCCATAGACCCCGCCTATGAACCCGCCAGGGAAGGTGATGTCCGAAGTTCTGTTGCAGACACGGTTCTGGCTGAAAAAAAGCTTGAATTCATAGCCAGGACTACCTTGGAAGAGGGTTTGGCCAAGACGTATGGGTGGTACAAGGAAAAGCTAAAGGACAAGAGGTCCGAGGCCTGATGTCTGAGGTCTGAAAAAAAGTGTAGAAGAATCAAGGAAAACCCGGACTCTGGAGTCGGCGTCAGGAGTCAGAACGATTAGGTCTGATTCCGTAAACTAAAAGCTAAGAGCTAAAGGCTAACGGCTAAAGTAAATCAAATGGATTTCAAAAACATCCTCGTAACCGGGGCGGCCGGATTCATTGGCTACCATCTCAGCCTGCGCCTCCTGACTCAGGGCTGTAAAGTTACCAGTATAGACAATCTGAATGATTATTACGACGTTAATCTGAAAAAAGACCGTCTAAAACAACTTGAGTTTCATAAGGATTTTTCGTTCCATAGGTTGGATATAGCTGACCGGGATTCTATGGAAACACTTTTTCGAAAGAATTCTTTCGACGCCGTTGTAAACCTGGCGGCCCAGGCGGGCGTACGCTACTCGTTGGTGAATCCTCAGGCTTATATAGATTCCAATATCGTTGGCTTCACAAATATCCTGGAAGGCTGCCGGCACAGCGGCGTTAAGCACCTTGTGTTTGCCTCTTCGAGTTCGGTGTACGGTGCAAACACTAATATGCCTTTTTCCGTCCATAACAATGTCGATCATCCAGTATCGCTGTATGCAGCCTCTAAAAAGTCAAACGAGTTGATGGCCCATGCTTACAGCCACTTGTATGATTTGCCTTGTACAGGATTACGATTCTTTACAGTTTACGGTCCCTGGGGACGACCGGATATGGCCCTTTTCCTCTTCACCAAAGCAACTCTTGAGGGAAACCCAATCAAGGTTTTTAACCATGGCGAGATGAAAAGGGATTTTACTTACATAGACGATATAATTGAGGGTGTTGTAAGGGTCATAGAAAATACTGCGACACCGAGTCCAGATTGGACAGGACAGAATCCTGACCCGGGTACTTCATATGCACCCTTTAGGATTTATAATATTGGCAATAATAACCCGGTCGGCTTGTTAGAATTCATTAAGGCCATTGAAAAAGCATTGGGGAAGGAAGCAGTTAAGGAGTTTATGGACCTGCAACCCGGCGATGTCCCGGCTACCTGCGCAGATGTAGACGATCTTGTGAGAGATGTAGGCTTCAAGCCCAATACGCCGCTGGAGGTTGGGATTGGTAAGTTTGTGGAATGGTACCGTGCTTACTACCAGGTATAAGGCAAAAGGTAGAAGCCCGGAGTCTGGAGTTGGGAGTCCGGGGTCTGATAGATCATGAGGACGGAAGTCTGAAGTCCGAGGCCAGAAAAAGCACGAGTCCGAGGATAGAAGTCAGATTAAGAGCCGACCTCCGACGTCTGACGTCGGACCTCCTGTTCTTAATCCCATGTCCATCTCGCATAAACCTTAGTTACCGGATACTTCGGATCTTCATAGGCCGCCAGATCGAAAATCTTGGCCATGGGCTGGTAAACTCGGTCCAGGCTGGCCACATCATTGATGCCCAGGCTCCAGTAATCCTTGGCGCGTTTGAATAGATACTCGTTGCGGGGAAAACTCCTGAGACGTGGATTGTAACCTTCGAACAGCAGGCGGTAGGTGGAGTCAATAAGGTGCCAGCGGTCTTCCAGGTAGGCCTCGATGAAGACATGGCCGGTAGTAATTAATAGATCGTTTTCCTTGAAGTCGGCCATCCATTCGGTGTTGGCAGTCAGCACCATCCGGGCCGGCACCCCGACGGCCCGAAACAAGGCCACCTGGGCCAGGGCAAAATCCGAGCAGCCGCCGAGAACCCGGGTCTCGAATAATTCGGCGGCACTGCGGGCAAAGGCTTTGTCATTCAGCCAGTTGTCGTACTCGAAGTTGGCCCATACATAATCGACCGACTTGTACATGCGCTCCCGGCGGTTGGCCCCCCGGATCTGATTGGCAACCGCAATGATGTTTGGGGTAAATTTTGTCTGCGGTCCTTCGACCAGCCAGACAGCCACCTCCGGCGGCAAAGGCTGATCCTGATACCCCGAAAAATCCGGCGGTACCCGCGGATCCACCTGAGTACCAGTACAAGCGGATAATAAAACTAAAAAAATGACCGGGAAAACAATCCAACTCCCCCGGTCAGCTATCTTGTATAGTTTTTTCATTAAAACCATCTGAAACAGGATTCAGCTAATTAGTTTTCAACCATTCCAGAAACAGTTTAGAAATGTCGAATTGGGGCAAAGGTCAAGGCGGGCGAAAATTTTAACCACAGGCATACAAGCCGTATTCCGCGGATTACAATTTTCGCCCAACGCCGAGATTTGGTCCAAGACGATATTTATCAAATGTTTCTACTCGAATTCAGGTGGCATCCCGAGTGTGGCCAACCCCGGCCCAACCGATCCCAGCACCCCAGCCGCTGCTGTAGCGCCGACCACAGCCGCACCACCCGCAGCCGCACCGGACACAGCACCGGCAACCGATGCTGGGCCAACGATGGTAGTTCCGCCAATTGCCCCAGTAAGGCCGACCGACGACCCGGGGCCTGTAAGCGCAGTAGTGATTAAAGCACCACCTACAAAAGCATGGGCTTCACGCACAGGGTTCAACCAGGCCAGAATTTTATGGCCGAGGGAACTCTGTTTTTCCGGCGCCTGTGCCACTGAGACTGCAAAATCGGTCCCCCGCACACCGCAGACCGCAGTCTGGGTTTTGACCTGGTAGTCGGGCTTGCCGGACAGTTTCTTGACGATAAACCGGGCACTGCCCCAGAACAGACCCATCACCGTGGAGCGGGTATTGGTCTTGGGTTCATATTCAAGCTTGGTAACCACCAACTTTGCATTGGGGGCCATGGCCAGAACGCTTTTGTCCTTCATGGCCGCATTTATCCGTGAACGTGAACTGGTGATGATTGTATCTCCCTCGAAGATCGGATACCTGGCCTTTAGTCGATAGGCGGACTTACTGCCTTCATGGATGACATAGACCTTGCCCTGGACCTTTTGGACTTTACCGACTTTCCTGGTAACGCCGCCAACAAACTCCGGCTGTATCTTCACGCCCTCCGGCATGAGCGATACTTTGGGTTTGGTCGGTTTGAAGTTGTCCAACAAACTCAGGCTGGGATCCATGCTGTAGAGCGAGGTGAGGCCGAAAACCAGGCCAATACCCAGCAGGGCAATTACGATGAAACTCAATTTTTTATTCCTGGAAATGTTCATGAGGCAATCCTTTCCTTACAGAGTGAACATAAGCCCGATCTGTGTAACTGGTATAATCTAATATTTTTAACCATTTCAGCCAAATCTGTCAAATTTTTCCACCGATTTTGGAATTCCAGGCCGGAATTCAAAAAGAGGCGCAAAGTTAGAAGTTGGTTGACCTTTGTCAGCAAGATCATTATTATGGTCTGAATTATGGTCAACCAATATTAAGGTCAAAAAAATGAAAACACTATCAGTATCCGAGGCAAAAATGAAATTGAGTGCCCTTATCGAGGACATCAGAACTACCGATGAGGAGCTAGTTATTACAAAAAATGGTAGACCGGCAGCAGTACTGGTGAGTCCTGATGAGTATGCGAGTTGGCGTGAAACTATGTTGATACGGTCCAATACCGATTTTATGACTGAGATAAAACAAGGATTGAAAGCCATTAAGGAAAAGAGGGCGTCCTTTTATACGCTGGATGAGTTGTTTGAATAATGGTTGCTGAATATAGGTTCAGAATCCCCGATGAAATAGCAGTCCTCATAAAAAAACTGCATCCGACACTAAAAAGCAGGGTTAAAGTAGCCCTCAAAAACATTCTAAATGACCCATATTCAGGAAAAGCGCTTAAAGACGAGCTTAGAGGCTTGAGAAGTTTCAAGGTGAGGCGGCTCAGACTCATTTACCGAATTTCCTCTAAAACAACCATCGACCTGGTTGCTGTAGGCCCTCGTAAGAATATTTACGAGGAAACCTTCAAATTAATTACCAAAGAGCAGTCCAAATAACAGTTTTAGATATATGGAGTTTACCGCGAAAGCGGATGACACCGTTGTCAATTCCATCCGGGGATTGTCAACATGTTTTTAAATCCTGTTTATCCTGTAGATCCTGTCAAAAAGTGGTCTCGGTTTTGTCTGTGTAAGTCCGTGTGTGTCTGTGGCCAAATAAGGTTTAAACTCGGGTGAGTAAATATGGACAAAAAAGTCTTAAATAACAAAAATTTAGCCCTCATCGGAGCCGGCGGCTACGTCGTCCCCAAGCACATGAAGGCCATCAAAGATACCCGCAACAATCTCATCGCCGCCCTGGACATATCCGACTCGGTCGGCATCCTCGACAGTTTCTCATTCGACGTCGCCTTCTTCACCGAATTCGAGCGTTTCGACCGCCATGCCGAAAAACTCAGAAGGGCCGGGGACGATAAAAAGATGCACTATGTAAGTATCTGCTCGCCCAATTACCTCCACGATGCCCATATCCGGTTTGCCCTGCGGATCGGTGCCGACGCTATCTGTGAAAAACCTCTGGTCCTGAAACCCTGGAATCTGGACGCGTTATCAGAAATTGAGCGCGAGGCCGGGAATAAAATCTACAATGTCCTGCAATTACGAGTACATCCATCGATAAGAGCGCTAAGGCATAAGGTTGAAGCTGATAAGACGGAAGGTAAAGCTGAGATCGATCTGACCTACATAACCTCCAGAGGGAAATGGTATTTCTATTCCTGGAAAGGGGATGTGGCAAAGTCAGGTGGAATTGCGACCAACATCGGCGTTCATTTTTTCGATATGCTCATGTGGATATTCGGCCCTGTCCAGCACCAGGAAGTCCACCTGGCCAAACCCGAGAAAATGGCGGGCTATCTAGAATTGGAAAAAGCCAATGTCCGTTGGTTCCTGTCCGCCGACCGTCACGATCTGCCCGATGATGCAAAGGCCGAAGGCAAGAACACATATCGATCCATCACGGTAGATGGCGAGGAAATCGAGTTCTCCGGCGGCTTCACCGACCTGCACACCATGGTCTACCAAGACATCCTCTCCGGCGGCGGCTACGGCATCGAGGACGCCAGACCATCAATTGAACTTGTGCATGCGATCCGTGAATCCGAACCTGTAAGCAAACCAGATAATTACCATCCGTTTTTGAAAAACATTCATTAGACACGGATTTCACGGATTACGCGGATTTTAAACCTGTGATCGCGTCCTGGTGGCCGCGCTCACGCCTCCATTGCCTCCGGCAAGAAGAGCATACTGTTTTAGACACGGATTACACAGATGTCACGGAGTTGATCAAACAAACCACCTAAAGATCATAAGTTAATTTCCCGCCAGAGGCGTTCGAAAACATTTTCAAATTCCCCAGAAATTGGAAATAGCTCTTAAATCGGTAGAATGTTTATAAGCCGCATAGGCGCAAACCCGTGCAATCCGTGTCAGAGAACTTGCATTTGACTTTAACCCTATGAAATACGAAGAATTAACCGGCACAATAATAGAAGCAGCCTACAAAGTGCATAACTCACTTGGATTCGGGTTTTTAGAAAATGTATACCAAAATGCACTTTCAGTTGAGTTAAAAAAAAGACAGATCGATCACGAGACAGAGAAGCACCTGAAAGTCTATTATGAAAAAGAACTGGTCGGAGACTATAAGGCCGATATCGTTGTTGATGACAAAGTAATTCTCGAATTAAAAGCCATTAAGGATCTAAATTCTGCTCATGAATCCCAGTTGGTAAATTATTTAAAGGCCACCGGCATAGAAGTAGGGCTTTTAATTAACTTCGGTAATAGTGTGGAGATTCGCAGAAAGGTCCTGGATAGATCATAGAACCATTTTCGATACGGATTGCACGGATAACGCGGATTTTAAAATCGTGATCGCATCCTGGCGGGTGCGCTCACACTCTCATTGCCTCCGGCAAAAAGTCCTAACGCGGGTAGGTGGGTAGGCATCGACATAGTAAAGGAAACGTTACATTAGAACTGAGATGACAACTTCCGCGCAGCGGATGAAACGATTTTCAATTTATCCAGAAATTGGAAATAGATTTTATCTATCAGAATCCGTGAAACCCGTGTCTAATATCATGAATTTGCTTTTTCGCGAAGCGATCGGAAACATTACCAATTTCCCCAGAAATTGGAAATAGCCCCTAAATCCGTGAAACCCGTGCAATCCGTGTCAAAAAGAGGTTTATGAATTTGAACTATTTCGTACACGAATCATCCTATATCGATGACAACTGCCAGATAGGCAAAGGAACCAAGATCTGGCACTTCTCCCACATCATGCCCGGCTCCATCATCGGCCAAAACGTTGTCATCGGCCCCGATGTCCAAATAGGCAACCAGTGCAAGATCCAGAACAACGTATCGATTTACAAACATGTAACCTTGGAAGACAATGTATTCTGCGGTCCCTCCATGGTCTTCACCAATGTCTACAATCCGCGCGCCGGAATGCGCAAAATGGATCAGGCCCGGCCAACCCTGGTAAAAAAAGGTGCCACCTTAGGGGCCAACTGCACGATCATCTGTGGCATTACCATCGGCCAATACGCCTTCATCGGCGCCGGCGCTGTCGTAACAAAAGATGTCCCCGACCATGCTCTCGTCACCGGCAATCCCGCAAAACAAATCGGCTATGCCTGCCAATGCGGCGAAACCCTATCGGACAATTTGGTATGCGGTACCTGCAAGCGGAAATACCAGGCTACTGATAAAGGTTTGAGCGAAACATAATAATCCAGTACATTGCGGTTGGACTTTCGGCTTTTATGCTTGTTGTCTAAAAGCCGTATCTGAAAAGATATTGCAGGTTTATCAAGTTTGACAACTTACCGAATTTAAAATAATTTATAAGTAAGTAAATGAATCATGAAGGATGCTCAAATGAAACGACAGGATATTGTTAATATTCTTAATTCTCATCGCGACGAAATCAACTTACGATATGGTGTTTCGTCATTATCTCTTTTTGGATCGGTCGCCAGGGATGAAGCTGCCGAGAAGAGTGATATTGATATTTTGGTAACATTTACAAAAACACCCGGGATATTTGGATTTCTTGAACTGAAAACTTACTTAGAAAATATTTTAAAGTGTTCCGTAGATCTTGTTACCCGGGATGCCTTAAGAAAACAGCTTCGCGAACAGATAATTAAAGAGGCTGTAAATGCCGTATAGAAGCTGGGAGTTTAGAATTGACGATATTATTGAGGCAATTAATAAAATTGAGCGCTATATCTATGGACTTGATTTTGAAAAATGGCAAAAAGACGAGAAAACAATCGATGCTGTTATCCGCAATATTGAGGTGATTGGTGAAGCAGCGTCACACTTACCAGCAGAGATACAGGAACAATACAAAGAAATTCCATGGGGGATGATGAAAGGAATTCGCAATGTGTTGGCGCATGAATACTTTGGCATCGACTTGAAAATTATCTGGAAAACAGTGAAGGAAGATCTCCCACCACTAAAAAAGTGCTTGCAAAAGTAAATGATCCTGAACTGCGATGGGCTCCCCCACTCCTACCAATCTGGTAGACTCAAAACTTAAGAAAATACAAAATACTCTACGATGTTTGAAACGCAAATTTGTCGTAGCAGTAAACACCATTGCTTCCTTCAGGTTGCGTTCACACTATCCATTGCCCCCAGAAAATATGATTGAGTTGATTGCTGTCAGTATCGAGATAGAGAGTTAATTAGAAGGACGATTGAAACATAGGCATATCCCCCTCGCGAAGCGATCGGAAACAATTTCAATTTCCCCAGAAATTGTAAATAGGTTAAAATCCGTGTAATCCGTGTAATCCGTGTCAAAAGAAGATATGAAATATTCTATAAATAGTTTTCATTACTCAAATCAAATCCCGGGCAGGTAAATATGCATCTTAAAAATCTAAGATTCCTAACCATTCTTCTAATCCTATCGATTGCCCTTGCCGGCCAGGCCTTCAGCCTCACCGCCGACCAGCTCCAGATGCTCCAGCAGCTCACGCCTCAGGAGCGCCAGATTCTCATGGAGCAGTTGGGTGGTGACCAAATCGTTACCCAGCAACCGCTTTATTCTCCACAGTTGGTGCAGCCGGTAGTTCCCGGCCAGGCGCCGCGAGAGGACATGGATGCGGCTGAACTGCGTGCCCGTGGAGGGGATACCCTGATCCTGACCATTACGTCACCTGAGGTTAAGCCAGGTGGGCAGGCTGAACCTTTGCCGGGATTTGTCAACGAAGTCGTGGGTAGTAAAGTCTACCGGCTGGACCACAATGGTATCCTGGATTTGAACGGCATTGGAAAGATTCCGGTGGCTGGCTTGAATGTAGAAGAAATCTCAGCGCGACTATCAGCTGAGCCGCCTTTGAAGGGATTGACCATAGCGGCCAGGATTCTACCCTTGGAACCCATCGGCTCTCTGGCCAACGAACCGTTCGGTTACGATCTTTTCAAAGGAGCACCCACAACCTTTGCGCCGGCTACGGATATCCCGGTTCCGTCCGACTATGTCCTGGGCCCGGGCGACACCATTATCCTCCAACTCTTCGGCAAAGAGAACGCTCGCTACAGTCTGGTGGTGAGTCGTGAGGGCAGCGTCCAGATCCCCAAGATCGGGCCTGTTTCGGCGGCTGGCCAAAAGTTCAGCGACTTACGCAAACAATGGAAGGGGTACATCTCCCGCAAGATGATCGGGGTGCGGGCCAGCATTACCATGGGACCGCTCCGATCAATCCGGGTTTTCATCCTGGGTGAGGCTGACCGACCCGGATCTTACACAGTCAGTGCCCTGTCAACAATGACCAATGCGCTGTTCGTTAGTGGCGGCATTAAACACATTGGTTCCCTGAGGAATATCCAACTCAAGAGAGGTGGGAACTTGATTACCGAGCTGGATCTCTATGACTTACTCTTGAAAGGCGATACCAGCGGCGATGTGCGTTTGCAGCCGGGGGACGTTATTTTCGTTCCGCCGGTCGGGCGCACGGTTGGTGTCGCCGGTGCAGTCCGTCGACCAGCCATTTATGAGCTAAAAAATGAGAAATCTGTCAATGAACTGATTAATATTGCCGGCGGGCTACTGCCGACGGCGCTTAAAGAGGGTGCCCAACTCGAAAGAATTAATGCCGGCGGTGACCGGGTTGTCATCGATGTAAACCTGACCAATAACAGCGGCCTCACCATGGCCTTGTCTGATGGTGACGTGCTCCAGGTCCGGTCAGTACTCGACCGTCTCGAAAAAGCCGTTAAACTAACAGGGCATGTGGAAAGGCCTGGCAGCTATCAGTGGCGCAAGGGCATGCGTCTTACCGATTTGGTCGACTCGGTTGACGACCTCAAGCCGCGACCCGACCTCAATTATGTCCTTATCAAACGAGAACTGCCGCCGGATCGCCGAATTGAAGTCCATTCTGTGAGTCTGGCACAGGCATTTGAAAATCGTGAATCGGATGAGAACATCCAGTTGCAGGCTCGCGATGAGATTGTGGTTTTTAGCCTCACCGAGAACCGGGCCGACTTGCTCAAGCCCATCGTGACCCAGTTGCGCCTCCAAGCCCGCAGCGATGATCCCGAACAGGTGGTTGCCATCGGCGGCCAGGTGGCTTTTCCGGGTGAATATCCCCTTGAAAAAGGCATGACTGTCAGTGAACTGTTGCGCGCTGGTGGGAACCTGAACCAGCAGGCATATCGTCTGGAGGCGGAGATGATCCGCTACCAGGTGATAGAAAATAAGGTACGTGAAACAAACAGACTACCTCTGGATCTTGCCGCAATAATGAAGGGGGACACTGCACACGATCGCGAATTGCGGCCATTCGATACCGTTAACATTAAGCAGGTGGCTGAATGGTGGGATCGCGAAGCGGTCGAGATCAAAGGAGAGGTGATGTTCCCAGGACGTTACGTGGTTGAGAAGGGCGAAACCCTCAGTGAAGTCATCGAAAGGGCAGGGGGCTTTACTGAGCGTGCTTTTCTGGAAGGGGCAATCCTGGTGCGTGATGACCTGCGTGTAAAAGAGCAGGAACAGCTCGATCGCTTGCGTGATCGCTTAAAAGGCGACCTTGCCTCGATCTCGCTTCAACAGATGCAGGAAAACCCAAAAAAGCAGGAAGCTCTTGCTATGGCTCAAGGGCTTGTGGCTCAGTTGGAGTCCACCCGTGCAGTGGGTCGTCTGGTTATCGACCTGGAGGCTATCATTAGCAGGATCAAAACTGATATCGTCCTCCAAGACAAAGACCGGATCTTCATCCCGGACAGACCTCAGGAGGTAACGGTTCTGGGAGAAGTAAACCATCCCACCTCACATGTCTTCGATAAACAGCTTTCAAGAGATGACTATATCAACCATTCCGGTGGGATGACTTACAAGGCCGACAAGAAGCGTGTCTACATCGTCAAAGCCAACGGCCAGGTTATGTCACCCAAGGCCACCAACTCCTGGTTCGGCGGTAGTCCCCAGGATGTCCATGTCGGCGACACCATTGTAGTCCCTTTGGATGCCGACCGTATCCGTCCGCTCCACCTATGGACCAGTGTAGCCCAAATCGTCTACCAGTCAGCACTCGCTATCGCTGCGTTCAACTCTTTAGGGGCGTTTTAGAGCCCCTGGAAGGGACTCGCATAGTGCATAGAGCAGAGCGCATGACAAAAGAGTAAAATATGATGTGGTTTAAAAGAAACGGACACTTTGCTAAGAACGAAATATCAGAAAGCGAGGTGTCCAATGAGTACTCAAAAAACCAGACGGAGTTTCACCCAAGAGTTCAAGGATGATGCTATCAGCCTGG
>Ga0209783_1000171_pt1 | contig 17976 bp, 12 predicted proteins | sample WorMetfiPIANOSA1_FD_187395 | JGI IMG/M metagenome (GOLD analysis project Ga0209783, IMG submission 187395) | Marine gutless worms symbiont microbial communities from Max Planck institute for Marine Microbiology, Germany - Olavius filocauda... | ecosystem: Host-associated > Annelida > Digestive... | reverse complement strand
CCAGGCTGATAGCATCATCCTTGAACTCTTGGGTGAAACTCCGTCTGGTTTTTTGAGTACTCATTGGACACCTCGCTTTCTGATATTTCGTTCTTAGCAAAGTGTCCGTTTCTTTTAAACCACATCATCATTCAAACTCCGTAAGGTGCAACCTTGCCACACCGAAATGGTCCGGAGTCCGGTGTCAGAAAATCTCCCCTCCCTTGACGGGAGGGGTCGGGGGAGGGTGCCGGCGACATAGCCAGGGGTCGGAAGGATAAACCCTGGCGTTGGGAGCCGGAAAACCAAAGTCAAGGGCAATTAGACACGGATTACACAGATTACACGGATCAGTCTTCGCCAAAGGCTACGCCCGACAAGTTGTAAACCTGTGAGAGCGTCCTGGTGGCCGCCCTCACGGGGTCCATTGCCTGCGGCAAAAAGGGCAAGATGTCAGAGGTCGGATATCGGATGTCAGATAACAACGTGAAATACTGGTAGGGTTTATAGGTCGTCATGCCGGACGCGATCCGGCATCCAGATGAGACTATGGTGCCGGAGATCTGGCGGTGCAAGGTATTGGGTTAGAGCCCTGTTGGCTTGAAGTAACACCTTCGCGACCTGTCCGACGTAGCTCAAAGAGCGAAGTTGGGAGCGACAGAAACATTTTCAGTTTCTTCCGGGAACTGAAAATAGGTCTTTAATCATGTTGAACGGTTCTCAAGCCGCATAGGCGCTATCCGTGTCAAAAACAGGTGTTAGGGTTTAATCCCGCAGAGTGGGACAACAATTTGCCCTTGTCTGTGTCCGTCCGCGTGTGTCTGTGGCTAAGCATGGTGTCAGGTTTTAAGTTTTTCAAGATTCCCGACTTCAGCCTTCAGTCTTCAGAATGGAAAATTCTGTTATTTCAAGTATTTTCATTTCAGTCACCGAGAAACATTTGCCCTCCATATTTTGTTCTGCTAATATTCCGCTAACATTTTGCCCGTATTTTAAAATAGGAGGCTATCTCAAAAATAGGATTTTGGTTCAAGGTCAAGGCGGGCGAGAGGTTTTAGCCGGAGTAAGACTAAAGTATTTCGAGGACTAGAACCGAGCGCCCAACGCAGAGATTGGGCCAAAAGACATTTTTGAGATAGCCTCGAACGTAAGTGAGGGACATGCCGCAGCCTGAAAACCCTGAACAACTATTGTTCGAAGACGAACTGCGGGCGATTCACAGCCTGTCGTATGAATTGGCCCTGAGCGAATCGGTCGAGAACCTCGTGACCGTGGTGCACCGCCACATCCTCGACCTGTTGAAGCCGGACCTGGTGGTGGTCTACCAGCGCGACTGCGAGGTCCTGGTCTCAATGGGGGAAGCCCCCTCATCTCCCCTTTTCAAACAGGAAGCACCAGATACCAAACGGCTCGGGCAATGTCTTTGCGGCCTGGCGGCTCAGGAAAAAGAGAGCATTTTCTCCAAGGACATCCACAAGGATGTGCGCTGCACACTGAAAGAATGTAAACAGGCCGGGTTTCGCTCTTTTGCCGCCATCCCTCTGACGGTGGCCGGCGCAGTGATCGGTGTGCTGGGGGTGGCCTCCGCTGGGGAGCGTGATTTTGCCGAGCAGGCCGGGTTTCTGGAAACCCTGGCCGCCCACATTGCCGCGGCCCTGAAAAACCGGCAGCTCCAGGAGCAGCTCCAGGAAAAGGCGCGCGAACTTTCAGATAAAAACGAGACAGTCCTGGAAACCCAGGCGGAACTTTCCACCGAACAGGACCTGCTGCAGAACGTGTTCGACAATGCCCTCATGGGGATCACGGTCTGGGACAAAGCCGGGAACCTGGTGCGGGCCAACCAGGGCTTTTATGAATTGACCGGTTATACGCCGGATGAAATCCGCAACCTGGATGACTGGTTTCCCCGGGCCTACCCGGACCCGGAATACCGCGGGGCGGTCCTGGCCGAGTGGGATGAAGATGTCAAGGGCCCGGGTGCTGTCCGGGAGTTCAACGTGACCTGCAAGGACGGCACCGTCAAAGGCATTGAGTTCCGGGCCGCCTTCCTGGCAGACGGCAATGCCCTGGTGACCCTGACCGACATGACCGAACGCAATGAGCGCGAGGCCGCGCTACGGGAAAGTGAAGCGCGCTTCAGGGCCAATTTCCACGGCGCACCGGTAGGCATGGCGGTCGTTGACACCGAACGGCGCTTCATAGAGGTGAACCAGCAGATCTGCAATACCCTGGGTTACACCCCTGAAGAGCTGGTTGGGCAATCGTTCAACAAATTCACCCACCCGGACGACCAGGACAGCGGGCGGGAGCGCTGGGCCCAGCTGCTGGCCGGTGAGGTGGACTACAACCAGGGCGAGAAGCGTTACATTCACAAGAGCGGCCGCACAATCTGGGCGCTGGTGTCCAACACCCTGATCCGGGACAGCCATGGCCGGCCGGACTCCTTCCTCTCCCACCTGATGGATATCAGCGACCGCAAGCATGCCCAGGAAGAGAACCTGCGACTGGAGCAGCAGCTGCAGCAAGCCCAGAAGATGGAGGCCATCGGCACCCTGGCCGGCGGCATTGCCCATGATTTCAACAACCTCATGATGGGGATCCAGGGGCGCGCCTCCCTGATGCGCCTGGACGTGGAGACGTCGCACCCCCATTTCGAGCACCTGCGGGGCATCGAAGAGCATGTCCAGAGCGCGGCCGACCTGAGCCAGCAGCTTCTGGGGTTCGCCCGGGGCGGTAAATACGAAGTCAAACCGGAAGACACGAACGAGTTGATGCAGCACAGCGCCAACATGTTCGGCCGGACCCGTAAAGAGATCCGGATTCGGACCAAGTTCGAGCAGCCGCCGCCGATCGCCAAGGTTGACAAGCGGCAGATCGAGCAGTTGTTGCTGAACCTCTACGTCAATGCCTGGCAGGCCATGGCCGGCGGGGGCGAGCTCTACCTGGCCACTGCCCGAATCGACCTGGACGACGAGTATTGTAAATCCTTCCAGGTGCCGCCCGGCTGTTATGTCCGCCTGTCGGTCACCGATACCGGGCATGGCATGCCCGATTCCGTGCAGCAGCAGATTTTCGACCCCTTTTTCACCACCAAGGCCAAGAGCCGGGGCACCGGCCTCGGCCTACGGCATCGCCCGCAACCACGGCGGGATGATCACCGTTTACAGCGAACCCGGCCGCGGTTCGACCTTCAATGTCTACCTGCCGGTTACCGATGAAGACGCCTGCCTGGATGTGCCCGGTCCCGAGGACCTGGCCCTGGGATCGGAAACCATCCTTTTGGTGGACGATGAAGAGATCATCGCCGACGTGGGCCAGGAAATGCTGGCCAAGCTGGGGTATGAGGTATTTATCGCCCGGGGCGGCGAACAGGCGGTTGCCATGACCATGGAAAAAGGGCGTAATATCGACCTGGTGATCCTGGACATGATCATGCCCGACATGGACGGCGGCCGGACGTTTGACGTCCTCCACGAACTGTGGCCCGACCTGCCGGTGATCCTCTCTTCCGGCTACGCCATCAACGGCCAGGCCACTGAAATCATGGCGCGCGGCTGTAATGGCTTTATCCAGAAACCTTTCAATATCTTTGAGCTGTCGCAGAAGATTCGGGGCATTCTGGATAAGGCCTGAAAGCGTAGACTGCCAGGCCGAAGATCCGCCACCTGAAAACCGGGGCCTTTACCGGCTGCCATCCGCGGGCCGGTACGATTTGCAGGTTATCAGTAATTCAAGCGCCTTGCGCTGCCTCTCCAATTACAATGGGTTGGTCAATGGGTATATACCCGCTGTTCGGTGCGTTTCATATTGAAATTGAAATCACACGTGAGATATGTATAATAGTCTCAACCATCCCACCGAAATCATTCAAAATTGAAAGGACCCGCGCATGGCTGTCAAACACGTGCTCAAGTACAAGTACAAGCCGCCCACAAATCTCAAATGGCTCAAACCGGAATCCACGGATATCGTACTGACTTTCAGCGTTAATGCTAAGGACCTTAACCCCCTGTTTTTAAAAGAGCTTTCCGATGAGGTGGAAGACGGATACCTGGCGGTGCTCAATTCCGCCTGGAACGACATGTGGGCCAAAGAGGACAAAAAGCTGGGAAAGGTCATTCCCGATTTTGCCGAGAAGACCGAAGGTGCCCGCAAAAAGCTCCTGGCCGTCTATGTCGGCCCCATGGAAACAGAATACAACAAGCAGATCAAAAACATCAGTTCCATGGCCCAGACCATCGGTGTCCGCTACTGGACCGCCATGGCCAAAGAACGGACCGAAATCCGCAACTTCAAGCTCAAGGTGGGAGCCAAAGTGGTCTGGAAGGGTCTGGGCGTTACCAGCAGCGTCGTGACGATTGTAGGCTCGGGCGGCGCCGCGGCCGGCGCCTATGTGGGCGCTCTCAGGAATGTCTACGGGATCTACAAGGAGATGAAAAAGGTCTTTGCCAGCGCCGATGACTACATGATCAAGGTTTACAAGGACATCGAAGAGATCCGGATGGCCCTGTTCAAACGCAATGCCATCGACCCGGCCAACGAGAAGGCCCTGCTCAAAGCGTTGGCCAAGATCAATAAAAAGCCGCTCAAGGCCTTGAAGAACGACCGCAAGGTGCTCGGCATCAAGATCGGCCAACTCCATCGCAAAGCCGGTGAAGCTTCCAAAGAGGTCGAAAAAGCCAAAAAGAACCTGGAAGCGGCCATCGGCGTAAACCCGCCCCTGGCAAGAAAACACCGGACGACGGTCAAGACGCTGACGGATGACCTTGCGACCCAGGTGAGTCAGCACAAGTGGTTTAAGGAGTTCGACAAGAAAGCCGCCGATTACGAGTTTCGGATCGAGGCCCGGATGAAGGACGAAACCATGAAAGCCAAGGCCTTCAAAGCCGGCAAAATTACGCTGGAAGAGCTGGGAGTTTATTTCTTGAGTACCTCTTCGGATATGACCGCGGCCACCCTCGCCAGCAAAGGCGGGATGAAGTTGACCAGCATCCTGACCGGCTGGGGTGACAGAATCAATACCGGACTGAATCTCCTCAGTGCCATCGGGATTGGATAAAAGGCAGGAGATCGGACGTCTGAGGTCTGAGGTCAGCAAAACCATGAAGTCGGAGAACTGACGTCGGACGTCGGATATCTGATCTCTGGCTTCTATGCTTTTCCGACATCCGACCTCTGACCTCTGATCTCTGGAAGTTATGGAGGGTTCAAGGGGTCAAGTGAAGGGTAAAAATCCGGAAATCACAGACCTGAAAAAATACACCAGCAGTCTGATTTTAGTGGCATTTTTACTACCGATGAGCTGCTTTTAACAGGCGCGGCAGCTCTGGAACTGCATACAGCGGGATGTTGCAGATCTTTCCATTTTGATCGAAATTCAACAGGTTCGTGCGGACCAACACTTCTGGTTCAAACTGTGAATCATAAGACTTGAGGCTCTTACTTTTGACATTTACACCGGCTTTGACTTCCAGAGGGTAGATCCGGCCACTGATTTCCAATAAGAAGTCGAGCTCGGCCTTGCCCCCTTTGCTTCTCCAGTAAAAGAGCGGCTGGTTCAGGTTTGCCACTAATTGCTGCGCAACGAAGTTTTCGACAAACGCCCCCTCATATTCATTGAACAGCCTTTCACCCTGTGCCATCATTTCAACCGGTGTATTGGTCTGCGCCCCCAGCAACCCCACATCCAGGTTGTAAACTTTAAAACAGCTGTTGTCCGCATAATGGCTCAAAGGAAGTTCACTTCTTTGCACAGCGGTAGCACGGTTGATAAGACCGGTATCTGCAAGCCAGGCCAGACCACTCTCAAATGTTCTACCGCGAGCACCTTTTCTAACTGCTGAAAAGACGAATTTTTTGTTTTCGCGGGCCAGTTGTTTCGGGATGGAATCCCATAGCAGGCTGAGTTTGGGGATATCCGGTGTTGCAGCGTGCTTGGCGAAATCAAGGGCGTAAGACGTGATGATCTCTCTTTGAATTTCGCGTACGCCTTGAATATCGCCCCGATCGGCATAATAGTTTACAGCTTCGGGCATACCACCGATAAAGTAATACCGGCGTAGAAGGTCGTTCAGGTGGGTGTGAAATGCTGCGGTGATAGGTTCAAATCTCTGGTTGTTTTCAAGCAATTTCCGGTAGCGCTTCTCTCCAACAGCCTCGAGAAATTCGTAGAAAGTCATGGGATAGAGGTAAAGGAAATTTACGTTACCCACCGGAAAAGACCCCGGGCCGGAAAGTTTAATCCCCAATAGCGAACCGGCCGCGGCGATATGAATGTCCGGTCGTTTTTCAAAGAAATATTTTAGTGCGCTAAGGGCTCGGTTTGAGGCCTGAATTTCATCAAATATAACCAGGCCTGTTCCCGGGCGAGTTTGTGCGTTTAGATACAGGTAGAGCTCTGCAATGATACGATCCGGGTCCAGATCTTTCTGGAAGAACTGATCGAGGGCCACATTTTCTTCGAAGTTGCAATAGAGCACGCTCTCATATTCAGCTCTCCCAAAGTCCCTGAGAAGCGTTGTTTTGCCTGTCTGGCGGGCTCCCTGCAAGATCAATGGTTTGCGGCGGCCGGAATCTTTCCAGGCCTTCAATTTTGTATACAAGTCTCTGCGCATATCCCCACTGTGTCAGGCGGAGCGGTATCTGTCAAGGACATTCAGGTTAAAAACGTGCACTAAGGCACAATATTCGGACGTAAAAAGTGCGAGCTATCCATTTTTTCGCCCGAAAAATAGGTTCGCTCGCCACATCTGGAATATTTCGAATGGAAAGGGCGGGTTAATCGACCATCGGGAGTCTCCAGGAAAGGACCATTATTAATAAAGTAATTATTTTAGTTTGTTATAACGATGCTGGGTATGTTTGTGTTGACAAACCTTTGCGCTTAGGGTTTGTTAATTTTTGAATAGGGATACAGGCTTCCAAACTACTAAATATGGATATATCCATAGGGTCGGGGCCTATGTGTTGTGGTTTACCGCCCCCTCGCGCTGCTCGTTGGACCAGGCTAATTATGGGTCCTGATCTTCCGGCGAAGCCGGCCACATACTGTTTTGTCAGTGTAGGTCTGTGTGTGTCTGTGGCTAAATAGGTTTTTAGGTTTAAGGTAGAAGGTTTTCATTCCGCGAAGCGGAAAAAATCTGCCCTTGCCTGCGTTTCGTCTGCGTCAGTCGGCGGCTAATATACGGTTTTGAATTCGAATCTGGAGGTGGAATGAAAAAAGGTATTCTGGTTGGCCTGGTTCTGGGGATGACTTTAACATTAACCGGCTGCTTTGCGACCTCGCTGCAGCCGACCCACGTGGCCCTGGCCCGCTGGGACATGGTGCAGGTCCGCTCGGATTCGCCGGTGGCCCTGATCAATGCCCAGGAAGCAGGCGCGTCCATGGTCAAAGTCGGCGAGACCGACACCGAAACCGATCTCTCCCTCTGGTCCGCCCAGGCCATCGCCAATATCGGGACCTGGCTCAAGGCCTACGACATCCACCTCAGTCCGGACGCTGTTAAAAAACTTAAGGTCTCCATCGTCGAGCCCAGCATCAGCCTAGCCAAACATCTACCCTGCGCCCACCTCTCTTTGAAGGTTGAAACCGAAGGCGACATCACCAAGGTCTACCCGGTCGAAGGCTGCGCCTCCAACAACAACCGGGCTATAGGCTATGCCATCTCCTATGGCGTGATAGAAATGATCCGCGATCGCGACATTACCGATTACATTGATCAGCGTTATAAACAAGAAGTATCGCAGCAAGCTAGCGATTAGGTGTAAGGTATAGGGCGTAAGGCTGATGGAAATCCTGGAGCCGGGAGTCAGGTGTTTTAATTAGCCGCCCACTCGCCTTGCTCGTTCGACACACGCAGACAAGCCCGGCCGATTTTTAAATCCCGCAATCGGGGCGTGGCCGGGCTTTGGTAGCCATCGCTTCGCTATAAAGACCCTGAAGACAGAAGTCGGAGGTCGGGTATCAGACATCTGATCTTTGGGAACTACGCTTTTTCCGACATCGGACCTCAGATCTCCGATCTCTTAAGGTTATGGCCTGCCCGAAGGGCATGACAAGTGTCAGCTGGCCACGCCCCGACCGCGGGATTCTAAAATCGGCCAGATGATGTCTGCGTAAGTCTGCGGTTAATTGAGGTTTTTGAATGAATTTAGATTTAGACTTCATCAGGTCCCAATATCCGGTGCTTCAAAACCCCGACACCGCCCGCTGGGCGATGTTCGAGAATGCCGGCGGCTCCTACGTCCCCAAACAGGTCAGCGACCGCCTCCACGATTTTTTTCGCTACACCAAGGTCCAGCCCTACGGCCTGTTCGATTCGTCGGTGGTGGCCGGCGAAGCCATGGATGCCGGCTACCGGGCCATGGCCGGGCTGCTCAACTGCGACCCGGACGAGCTGACCCTCGGCCCTTCGACCACCATGAACTTCTATGTCCTGGCCCAGGCCATCCGGCCTTTGCTCGAACCGGGCGACGAGATCATCGTCACCAACCAGGACCACGAGGCCAATATCGGGTGCTGGCGGCGGTTGGAGGAGTTCGGCGCGGTGATCAAGGAGTGGCAGATAGACCCTCAGTCCGGTGAGCTGGACATCGAGGATCTCAAAAAGCTGGTCACGGAAAAGACAGCACTGGTCTGTTTCACTCTCTGCTCCAACATCGTGGGCACGATGAACGATTACCCGGCCATTTGCGAGATCGCCCATTCGGTCGACGCCCTGGCCATTGGCGACGGCGTTTCCTTCGCCCCCCACCGGGTCCTGGACGTCAATTCCAGCGGTCTGGACATCTACTGCTTCTCCACCTACAAGACCTTCGGCACTCACATCGGCGTCATGTGGGGCCGCCAGTCAGTCCTCGACCAGCTCGAACCCCAGGGCCACTATTTCAACAAGGACCTCCCCCATTACAAATATAACCCGGCCGGGCCGCTCCATGCGGAGATCGCCGCCCTGGCAGGGATCGAAGAATACATCGAAGCGGTCTACAACCACCATTTCGAACAGTCCCACCACGACTCCCACACCCACGCCTGCAAGGTCTTCGACCTCTTCGCCGAACACGAAACCGTCCAGGCCAATCGAGTGCTGGAGGCCATACAGTCGATTCCGGGGGCCAGAATCATAGGACAGGATAAAGCGGAAACCGGTTCACGGGCGGCAACAATTGCCTTTACCCTGGATGGGGTTGACTGCAGTGATGCTGTTAAATTCCTTGTTGGAAAAGAGATCGCTTTGCGCAACGGGCATTTCTATGCGGTTCGGTGTCTTGAAGCACTGGGCATCGAGGACACGGATGAAGGTATCATTCGGATTAGCTTGGTCCACTACAACACTGAAGATGAGGTGGACAGACTCGTTAAAGGGTTAGGTGATCTGTAGCAAGTTCAATATCAAAATTAAATTAGCCGCCCGTTCGCTTTGCTCACTCGACCAGGCTTCGCAGCAAGCTACGACCCGGCAGGCACACGCAGACAAGCCCGGCCGATTTCTAAATCCCGCCTTCGGGGCTTGCCCGGGCTTTGGTAGCCATCGCTTCGCGAGAAAGACCATTGAAAGGCATTTTAGACACGGATTACACGGGTTGCACGGATCAGTCTTCGCCAAAGGCTACGCCCGACAAGTTGTAAACCTGTGAGTGCGCCCTGGTAGTCGCCCGCACGGGGCCATTGCCTGCGGCAAAAAGGGCAAGAGGTCGGAAGTCTGACGCCGGATGTCAGAAAAATCGCATATCAGTTGTTCTCAGATGTCTGACGTCTGACCTCTGACTTCTATGATCTAATCTCCACCGGCGCATTTAAGTATCCCACCTTGCTTTGTTTTTCGGCGACTTGCCTTTTGTTTAAAATGCCTTACTTATTCTAAATACGCCGGTAGCGCGGTGCCCATCTGCTTTGTTGTTCGGTTTGCTTGGCTGGCCCAGTGGCGGAAACCAACCCCCTGTCTTGAATCGTGCATCGCGCTTCAAGGGCCCATTCCCCCGCAACAGCTACCGGGAACAGACAGCACCCACAAGGGAAAAAATCCGATATGAAAGGCACGGAACTGGTCCTCAAAGCGTTGGTCGACAATGGCGTGAAATATGTCTTTGGCTACACCGGCGGCGCCATCATGCCCATTTTCGATGAAATGGAGAAGCAAAACACCCTGGCCTTCATCATGTCGCGGCATGAGCAGGGCGCAGCCTTCATGGCCCAGGGCATATCGCGCGCCTCTCTGTCTACAGCCGATCCTCGCACGGGTGTCTGTATGGCCACCTCGGGCCCCGGCGCCATGAACCTTGTCACCGGCATTGCCGACGCCTATATGGATTCTGTCCCGGTGCTGGCCATTACCGGACAGGTGCCCACCGGGGTCATTTCAACGGATGCCTTCCAGGAGAGTGACGTGGTGGGGGTGATGATGCCGTTGACCAAGCAGAGCTATCTGCCGCTGGCCGTGGACGAGATCGAAGCCACCATTCACGAGGCCATGTACGTGGCCGAGACCCGGCGCGGCGGGCCGGTCGTCGTCGACATTCCCAAGGATATCCAGATACAGGAGACCGACAGCACCTGCAGCTTTGATTCCCGGACCTGCCAGCCGCAGCTGCCCGGTTTTCACTATTCCCCGTCAGTGGACCGTGACCGTTTAAAGCAGGCCGTCAACATGATCAACAAGAGCGAGCGCCCCATCATTCTCTGCGGCCACGGCGTCATCGCCAGCAATGCCGGACCCAAACTGCAGGCTTTCGCCGAGAAAGCGCATATCCCGGTGGCGTTTACGCTGCACGGGCTTTCGGCCATGCCCGTGGATCACCCGGTGAGCCTGGGCATGGTGGGCATGCACGGCACCGTGGAGGCCAATCGGGCCTTGCTGCATGCCGACCTGATCATTTCACTGGGCATGCGCTTTGATGATCGGGTGACCGGCAACCTGGGCGAATTCGCCGTCAATGCCGATGTGATCCATGTGGAGATCGACCCCTCTGAAATCGACAAGAACGTCAAAACCACGGTGGCGCTCAACGCCGATGTCGACCAGGTGCTCGATCTGCTGGGGATGGATCCCGCCCTGGTCTCGCGGCCCCGCAAGCGGTGGTTTATACAAATCGATGCATTCCGCCGGGAAATGGTCGACGAGCTGCAGGCCGAGATTGACACCGGGCTCGGTACGGAAAACCAGTTGCTGGTCAAGACGATCGTCCGGCGGTTGTCCGATCTGACCGGGGGACGGGACCTGATCGTTGGCGACGTCGGCCAGCATCAAATGGTGCTGGCCCGGTTTTACAATTTCCAGACCGTCAACAGCTGGTTCACGTCGGGCGGCGCCGGTACCATGGGGTGCGCATTGCCCATGGCCATCGGCGTGAAGCTCGCCCGGCCGGATGAAAGGGTGTGGTCGGTGAGCGGTGACGGCGGTTTCCAGATGAACATTCAGGAACTGGGCACGATCATGGAGCATGACATCGATGTCAAAATCCTGCTGATGAACAATGGTTACCTGGGCATGGTCCGCCAGTGGCAGACCCTGTTCTACGACGGCCGGTATGCCGGCACGCCCATGAAAAACCCGGACTACGGGGCTATCGCCGGCGCCTACGGTATTCCCTACCGCAAGGTTTCCAGGCTGGATGAGATCGAGGGTGCCCTGCAGCAGGCGGCCGACCACAAAGGGGCCTTCATGGTGGAGTTTTTATGTGACCCCAGCGAGATCATTCTGCCCATGGTGCCGGCTGGCGGCGGCATAAAGGATATGATTGTCTCCGTGTCCGATATATCCGGTAAATGAGCACATCCGTTTTAGGTTCAATATCGGTATCGGGATCGAAATCGCTATCGAAATCGATTACCGCATGACGTTTCCAGGATCGATTTAGATCCCGATAGCGATAGCGATTTCGAGCTGAAAACCGGAAGTTGGGATAGCCGTAATAGAAATTGTAGGACACAGATTTTAATTGGGAGAAATTGATGACAGCGACACCCCCCATGAAACGGCGGGCCATTTTGATCTTCATGCTGGACCGGCCGGGCGTGCTCAATAAAATCGCCATGCTGATCCGTCACAAGATGTACAATGTCGAAACGCTGACCGTGTGCAAGACCAACCAGCCCGGCACCAGCCGCATGACCATCACGCTGCGTGAGGACAGCGATGACAAGACGCAACAGGTCATCAAACAGATCGAAAAAAGGACGGAAGTCATCTCCGCCCGGGAGCTCCATGTGGACGAAAGTTTCTGGCGCGAAGTGGCCATCGTCAAATTCGAAGCCGACGAAGAGCAGCTGGCGGCGTTTGGCCAGGCGTACCGGTTTGAGATCCTCGACCGGCAGCACGATGAGTGCTTCATCGTGCAGATCACCGGCACCTCCCATTTAATCGATTCTTTCCTGGACGATCTTGGCACCGCCAGAATTGTCGAGGTGGCCCGGTCGGGGTTTGCGGCAATGGAAAAATGACCCTCGTTGCAAACGCCGGAGGACTGCATAGCCGGCAGTCGTGAGGCGGTAGTCGGAAGGCGGAAAGACAAGGGCAAAAGCAAGGGCGTTTTTTAGACACGGATAGCGCCTATACGGCTTGAAAACATTCTCGCGGATTACACGGATTGAAAACCTGTGAACGCGCTCTGGGGATCGCGTCCACGGGGCCCATTGCCTGGGGCAAGAAAAAAAATTGTATTGCTAATGTTATGCTGCAGAAAATCGAGGTACATCTTTGTAGCTTTGAGTCGCACCCTCGCGTAGCGGCGGAAACATTTTCAATTTCTCCAGAAATTGAAAATAGGGTTTTAAAATCCGTGTAATCCGTGCCATCCGTGTCAAAAGAAAAGGTGTTAGAAGTTCTCCCGCGAAGCGGGACCAAATCTTGCTTTTCTCTGCGTCTCTGGCCGCAGGGCGGCATTCCCCGCTGATTGATTATAAAAGGTGGGTCACGCTATGCATGGGTTTTGACTTTGGCTTTTCTCTGTGTTCGTCTGTGTTCACCCTGTTAATAGCTAAAGCTAAGATTTGAGAAGAACACAAATCTTATTTAACGGGGTAAATCTGTGGCTAATAATGGTATTTGGTTTCAAGCCGCATACCTTGGAACATCACCAAAAAGGATAGGCCATGACTGAAAAATTAAACAAAATCAGCGCCCGCATCACCCAGCCCAAATCCCAGGGGGCCTCACAGGCCATGCTTTACGGCATCGGCATGGATGATGCCGACATGCAAAAAGCCCAGGTGGGCATCAGCAGCGTCTGGTACGAGGGCAACACCTGCAACATGCACCTGAACGACCTGGCCGCCCGGGTCAAGCAGGGGGTTGCGGACGCAGGCCTGGTCGGCCTGCGCTTCAACACCATCGGGGTCAGCGACGGGATCTCCATGGGCACGGAGGGGATGAGCTATTCCCTGCCTTCCCGGGACTTGATTGCCGATTCCATTGAAACGGTGATGCGCGCCCAATGGTATGACGCCAATATCTCCCTGCCGGGCTGCGACAAGAATATGCCCGGCTGTCTGATCGCCATGGCCCGGGTGAATCGCCCGGCTTTGATGGTCTACGGGGGGACCATCCGGGCTGGCGAACTGGACGGCGCCAAGCTGGACATCGTTTCCGCCTTTCAAAGCTACGGGGAATACATGGCCGGAACCATTGATGAGCAGCAGCGGCAGGCCATCGTCAAAAAGAGCTGTCCGGGTCCGGGGGCGTGCGGCGGGATGTATACCGCCAACACCATGGCCTCGGCCATCGAAGCCATGGGCATGTCCCTGCCGTTCAGCGCCAGCCGGCCGGCCGAGTCGGACCACAAGCATGACGAGTGCCGGCGGGCGGGCGCGGCGATCCGGCACCTGCTGGAAGCCCAGATCAAACCGCGGGACATCATGACCCGGGCAGCCTTTGAAAATGCCCTGGTCGTCATCACCGCCCTGGGCGGATCGACCAATGCCGTGCTGCACCTGATCGCTATGGCAAAGGCCGTGGGGGTTTCCCTGGGCCTCGCTGACTTTCAGAACGTGAGTGACCGTGTGCCCCTGCTGGCCGACATGAAACCGAGCGGCACCTATGTCCAGGAGGATCTGGACCGGATCGGCGGCCTGCCGGCCCTGATGAAATATCTGCTCGACAACGGCCTGCTCAACGGTGACTGCCTGACGGTTACCGGTCGCACCGTGGCTGAAAATCTGGCCGCTGTGGACGGGTTTGCGCCCGGTCAGCAGATTATCCGCCCGCTGGAGGCGCCCCTGCACCCCAACGGCCACATCCAGATCCTGCGGGGCAACCTGGCCCCGGACGGGGCCGTGGCCAAGATTACCGGCAAGGAAGGCGTCACTTTTAGGGGGCGGGCCAATGTCTTCGACGCTGAGGAAGCGATGCTCGCGGCCCTGGAGCAGGGCCAGATTCAAAAAGGCGATGTGGTGGTGATTCGCTACGAGGGCCCCAAAGGCGGTCCCGGGATGCCGGAAATGCTAACCCCTACCTCAGCAATTGTGGGTGCGGGCCTGGGCCAGGATGTGGCCCTGATCACCGACGGCCGTTTTTCAGGCGGTTCCCACGGTTTCATCGTGGGGCATATCTCCCCGGAGGCCCAGGAAGGCGGACCCCTGGCGCTGGTTGAAACCGGGGATACCATCACCATCGATGCCGCGGCCAATACTATCGATGTAGACGTCGCTCCGGAGGAGATGGCCAAACGGAAAGCCGCCTGGCAGCAACCGCCCTATAAAGTGACCAGCGGTGCTTTGTATAAATATATCAAAACCGTACGGTCGGCATCGGAAGGGTGCGTTACGGACTTATAATAATTAGGGAAACTAAATCCGAAATTCGAATATCGAAAATCGAAACAATAAGGCAAATAATAATGATCAAAAAACGAAACATTAAACTACAATCGGTTAGATCCTGTTTCTGTCATTGGGTCATTTGAATTTTAAATTTGTTTCGATATTCTATATTCGAGTTTCGAAATTTTAAGTCCATAAAATCGTTTTCATCGCGCGGAGGCGCAGGGACGCAGAGAGAACCTTGAGTTTTTTCCCGCTCTGCGGGAGTAACCCTTAAAATCAAAATTGTGGTTTAATAGGTCTTATTCAGCGAAGCTGATCTAAATCCGGCCCTTGACCTTCTCTGCGCCTCAGCGCCTCCGCGCGATGCAAGGTTTTGACTTTGGTTTACTCCCGCAAAGCGGGACCCAATATACGATTTCCCGACTTCGCTGGACTGTGCATTGATTCTAAGTTTAAGGAGGACGTCTTGACGCCTTTGCGTCTTTGCGCGATGAAAAGGTTTTGCCTTTGGTTTACCCGGCGCAGCCGAAAAAATTCATGGTTTTCCCTGCGCCTCTGCGCCTCCGCGCGATGCAATGGTTTTGCATTTGGTTTACTCCCGCAAAGCGGGACCCAATATACGGTTGCCCGACTTCGCTGGACTGTGCATTGATTCTAAGTTTAAGGAGGACGTCTTGGCGCCTTTGCGTCTTTGCGCGATGAAAAGGTTTTGCCTTTGGTTTATCCGGCGCAGCCGAAAAAATTCATGGTTTTCCCTGCGCCTCAGCGCCTCTGCGCGATGCACTGTTTTGCCATTATGTTTTGGCTTTTAATTCGAATTTACTGCGTTCGCCCATAGAATATTCCGATATCCGGACATTCTCCGAGCGACACGAAGGAGTAATATTAAATGGCAAGTGACAACCCAACACCACGGACCCTATTTGAAAAAATCTGGGACAACCATGTCGTTACTCACGAAGCGGGCAGCCCGGCCGTGCTCTATGTGGACCTGCACCTGATCCACGAAATCACCTCACCCCAGGCCTTCCAGGGGTTGCGGGAAAAGGGGCTGACCGTGCGGCGTCCGGGACAGGCCATTGCCACAATCGACCACGGGATCCCGACCACGCCGCCGGATGTCCCGATAACCGATAAGCAGATCATCCGACAGATGGCCGCCCTGGAAGAAAATTGCCGCGATTTCGGGATTCCGCTCTACGGGGTGGGCAGCCCCCGGCGCGGGATTGTCCACGTGATTGGGCCGGAACTGGGGCTGACCCAGCCGGGGATGACCATTGTCTGCGGCGACAGCCACACCAGCACCCACGGCGCTTTCGCCACCCTGGCGTTCGGTATCGGCACCAGCGAGGTGGAGCACGTCCTGGCGACCCAGTGCCTGCTGCAGACCAAACCGGGCACCATGGAAGTGCGCGTCGAGGGCCGCCGGCCGGAAGGGGTCTCGGCCAAGGACATCATCCTGGCGATTATCGCCAAAATGGGGATCGGCGGCGCCACGGGCCACGTGATCGAATACACCGGCAGCGCCATTCGCAGCCTGAGCATGGAACAGCGCATGACCGTCTGCAACATGTCCATCGAGGGGGGCGCGAAAGCCGGGATGGTGGGTCCGGACGACACGACATTCGAGTATATCGCCGGCCGCCGCTTTGCACCGCAGGAGGCTGGCTGGGATGCGGCGGTCACAGATTGGCGTGCGCTCGCCACGGACGACGATGCGGTTTTTGATCGCACCCTGACCCTGAACGCGGATGACCTCGCGCCCATGATCACCTACGGCACCAACCCCGGCATGGGGATGAAGATCACGGACCGCATCCCGGATCCCCAGGACCTGAAGGATGCAAGCGCCCGCGAAACGCTCGAAAAAGCACTCACGTATATGGACCTGCAGCCCGGCCAGCCCTTGCTGGGCCACAAAATAGACGTGGTTTTTATCGGGAGCTGCACCAACTCGCGCCTGAGCGACCTGCGTCTGGCAGCCGAAGTGCTGAAAGGCAGCAAGGTCAGCGAGCAAGTGCGTACCCTTGTCGTTCCGGGGTCCCAGGCGGTCAAGGCCCAGGCCGAAGCCGAAGGGCTGGATGCCATCTTTCGTGACGCCGGGGCCGAATGGCGCGAGGCCGGCTGCAGCATGTGCATCGCCATGAACGGCGACGAGTTGGCGCCGGGTCAATACGCCGTTTCGACCAGCAACCGCAACTTCGAAGGCCGCCAGGGGCTCGGCGGGCGCACGTTTCTGGCCAGCCCCCTGACCGCCGCGGCCAGCGCGATCAAGGGCGTGGTCACGGACATACGCACACTGTCAACCTGAAAGGGGCGCAAGCCATGGAACAATTCACCACCTTGACCAGTACGATGGTGTCCATCCCCATCGAGAATATCGACACCGACCAGATTATCCCGGCCCAGTTTCTCAAAGGGGTCGACCGGGCCGGCCTGGGCGAGCACCTGTTCCACCACTGGCGCAGCAACCCGGACTTTATCCTGAACCAGCCCGCGGCCGAAAAGGCCCGGATCCTGGTGGCCGGGGACAATTTCGGGTGCGGTTCCAGCCGCGAGCACGCTGTCTGGGCCCTGATGGGCAGCGGTTTTCAGGTCGTCATCAGCACCGGGTTCGCCGACATCTTTCAAAACAACGCGCTGAAAAACGGTCTGCTGCCCATCACCGTCGATGCCGAGACCCATCGGCAACTCCAGGATCTGATTGCCGACCATCCGGAGCAGACCGTTGCGGTCGATCTGGAAGCCCAGACCCTCACGCTGCCCGCTTGCCAATCGGTAACATTTCCCATCGACAGTTTCAGCAAGAAGTGCATCCTGGAAGGGATCGATCCGCTGGGCTATCTACAGAGTCAGCAGGATCACATCGCGGCTTATGAAGCCAGGCATCCGGCTATGGTGGAGACGGGAAAAGCCTGAAGTCGGAAGTCTGAAGTCCGAAGCCGGGGAAAGCTGGAGGTCGGACGACGGAGGCCCGATAACCTAAAGCAAGGGCATTTTGACAGGATTAACTGGATCAACTGGATTGAAAACCTGTGGGCGCGCCCCTGATGGCCGCGCCCACGGGGGCCATTGCCTGCGGCAAAAAGAGCAAGATGCCAGAGGTCGGATATCGGATGTCAGATAACAACGTGAAATACTGGCAGGGTTCATAGGTCGTCATCCCGGCGAAAGCCGGGATCCAGATGAGACTATGGTGCCGGAGATCTGGCGGTGCAGGATATTGGGTAAGGGCGGGT
>Ga0209783_1000170_pt1 | contig 18008 bp, 20 predicted proteins | sample WorMetfiPIANOSA1_FD_187395 | JGI IMG/M metagenome (GOLD analysis project Ga0209783, IMG submission 187395) | Marine gutless worms symbiont microbial communities from Max Planck institute for Marine Microbiology, Germany - Olavius filocauda... | ecosystem: Host-associated > Annelida > Digestive... | reverse complement strand
GCAACGCCCTGGTCAAGCAGTACCGGCGGCTGTTGGAAATGGACAACGTCAAGCTGGAATTCTCCGCCGACGCGCTGAAGGCGATCGCCCAGAAAGCGATCCGACGCAAGACCGGGGCCCGCGGCCTCAGATCCATCATGGAAGCGATTCTGCTGGATCCGATGTACGATTTGCCGGGTTCCAGTGACATCGATCAATTGGTTGTTAACCAAGATGTAGTAAATGGTACGATAGAGCCGATCCGTGTCTATGCGGACACGCGGGACATGGAGGCGGGTGCCTGAACCTGCAGTTGGTCGATTCCGTCGCAGTCAATCTGGAAGCCGCAGTCTTGAAGACTGTCCAATCAAGGCCAACTTATCTGTCGAAGTCACGCAACCGGCTGTACCGGTTGAAGACCCGGGTGCCCGAATTGGGCGAATCCCACTAGGTTACAGAGTAGATCATACGAAAGGCTCACATGCTCGAGACTCCAAGCGGTGCGTTGCATCCGGCCCTGCCTCTGCGGGACATTGTTGTGTTCCCTCACATGATCGTTCCGTTGTTCGTCGGCCGCGAAAAGTCGGTCAAGGCGCTTGAGGACGTCATGAAAGACGACAAGCAGATCCTGCTTGTCACCCAGAAGAACGCTGCAGACGACGATCCGACGACCGACGAGATCTACCGCACGGGAACGATCGGCACGGTCCTCCAGCTTCTGAAGCTGCCGGACGGCACGGTGAAAGTGCTGGTCGAGGGCGTCCGCAGGGCGCAGATCCACGACTACACCGGAAACGAAGATTTTCTGCAGGCCTATGCCGACGAGATCGTGGACGAAGTGGCCGAGCCGGCCGAACTCGAGGCGCTGGGCCGCGCGGTGGTGACTCAGTTCGAGCAATACATCAAGCTCAACAAGAAGGTTCCCGCCGAGGTCTTGATCTCCGTGAACCAGATCGACGACCCGGCCAAGCTGGCCGATACCATCGCCCAGCATCTGACGCTGAAGATCCCCGACAAGCAGGAGCTGCTGGAACTGGAGAGCGTCGGCGAACGTCTGGAGCGGATCTACTCCTTCATGGAAGGCGAGATCAGCGTGCTGCAGGTCGAGAAACGGATCCGCAACCGCGTCAAGCGCCAGATGGAGAAGACCCAGCGCGAGTACTATCTGAACGAACAGATGAAGGCGATCCAGAAGGAGCTGGGCGAGGGCGAAGAAGGCAAGGACGAGCTTCAGGAGCTGGAAGACAAGATCAAGAAGACCCGGCTGTCAAAGGAAGCGCGCGAGAAGGCGACCGCCGAGTTGAAGAAGCTGCGGGCGATGAGCCCGATGTCGGCCGAGGCCACCGTCGTGCGCAACTATCTCGACTGGCTGTTGTCGATCCCCTGGAAGAAACGCACCAAGGTCGGGCACGACCTGAACGCTGCCAAAGAGGTGCTGGACGCCGATCACTGCGGCCTGGAAAAGGTCAAGGAACGGATCCTGGAATACCTGGCCGTGCAGAGCCGGATGAAGAAGGTGAAGGGACCGATCCTTTGCCTGGTCGGACCGCCGGGTGTCGGCAAGACCTCGCTGGGCAAGTCGATCGCCCGGGCGATCGGCCGCAACTTTGTGCGTATGTCGCTGGGCGGCGTCCGCGACGAGGCCGAAGTCCGTGGCCACCGCCGGACCTATATCGGCTCGATGCCGGGCAAGGTCGTGCAAGGCATGAAGAAGGCGAAGTCGTCCAACCCGCTGTTCCTGTTGGACGAGATCGACAAGCTGGGCGCCGACTGGCGCGGCGAACCCTCCTCGGCGCTGTTGGAGGTTCTTGATCCGGAGCAGAACAACACCTTTGCCGACCATTACCTGGAGGTGGATTACGACCTCAGCGACGTGATGTTCATCACCACGGCCAACACGCTGCGCATGCCGCAGCCGCTGATGGACCGGATGGAGATCATCCGCATCCCCGGTTACACCGAGGACGAAAAGGTCCAGATCGCCAAGCGTCACCTGCTGCCCAAGCAGCTGAAGGAGACCGGGCTGAAGCCCGAGGAATGGTCGATCTCCGACGAGGCCATGCGGCAGTTGATCCGGCTCTATACCCGCGAGGCCGGCGTGCGCAATCTGGAGCGCGAGCTGAACGGGCTGGCGCGCAAGGCGATCAAGGAAATCATGATGAACGGCACGAAGCGGATTCGTGTCACGCCCAAGAACCTCGAAAAGTTTGCCGGGATCCCCAAGTTCCGGCATGGCGAGATCGAGGACGAAGACCTGGTCGGCGTCGTCACCGGCCTGGCCTGGACCGAGGTCGGCGGCGAACTGCTGTCGATCGAATCGGTTCTGGTGCCCGGCAAGGGCAAGGTCACCAAGACCGGCAAGCTGGGCGACGTGATGCAGGAATCGATCGAGGCCGCGGAGAACTACGTCAAGAGCCGCGCGCCGTCGTTCGGCATCAAGCCGACCGCGTTCGGAAAGGCGGACATCCACGTGCATGTGCCCGAGGGCGCGACGCCGAAGGATGGACCTTCGGCGGGTGTCGCGATGGTTTCGTCAATCGTCTCGGTGCTGACCGGCGTTCCGGTGCGCCACGACGTTGCGATGACCGGCGAGATCACGCTGAGGGGACGCGTGCTTCCGATCGGCGGCCTGAAGGAGAAGCTTCTGGCGGCGCTGCGCGGCGGCATCAAGACCGTCTTGATCCCGCGCGAGAACGAAGAGGATCTGGCCGATATCCCGACGAAGGTCCGCAAGGGGCTGGAGCTCGTCACGGTCAGCACCGTCGACGAGTTGCTGGAACATGCGCTGACCGAGTCGCTGAAACCCATTGAGTGGAACCCCGACTCCGAAAAGGACGTGGAGTCGGTTCCGGCTTCCACCGAATCGAGGCCGGTCGGGCCGGTTCTTCGGCACTAATCCGCGGTTTCAAGACGTTCGAATCACCCTTCGGGCCCGGTCAGCCAAGCGCTGGCCGGGCCCGGATCGTTCAAAATGGCCGAATATCGCGAGAATCCTGTGGAAAACGGCAGTTTTCCTAGGGTAATTGCGTTGACGCCCCGGCAAAGCTGCCCTTACACTCGCCGCTATCAATCGTTGTGCATCACCTGCTCAACCCACCAATCCTGCCGCTTTCCCTAAGGGGGTCTAACGTGAACAAGAACGATCTTGTAGTTGCTGTCGCTGATGATGCCGGTCTGTCTAAGGCAGATGCGGCCAAGGCAGTGGATTCCGTCTTCGACCAGATCACCGGTTCTTTGAAATCCGGCGAAGAGGTTCGCCTTGTGGGTTTCGGAACCTTCAACGTGACCAGGCGTGCCGCCTCGACAGGCCGCAACCCGCGGACGGGCGAGGCAATTCAGATCAAGGCTTCCAACCAGCCGAAGTTCAAGGCGGGTAAGGGCCTGAAGGACGCCGTCAACTAACCGACGGACCTTTGCATCTGCGGCCGGCCGTTGCCTTTGAAACGGCGGTGGCGTAGAACGCCGCACGGTCTTCGGGGCGGTTAGCTCAGCTGGAAGAGCACCTCGTTTACACCGAGGGGGTCGGCGGTTCGAGCCCGTCACCGCCCACCACAACCACGCCGGCAGCGGAACCCCCTCATCCGGCCCTTCGGGCCACCTTCTCCCCCCGGGGGAGAAGGGAACAAAAGCCCCTCTCCCTGGAGGGAGGGGGGTTGGGGTGAGGGTGTTACGGTCTCAAGCCGCCTGGCCGCGTTCGGCCTCGGTCAGGCCGTCGTTGGCGCGGTCAAGGGCCCGGGCGAAGCCGTCCAGCAGACGGTCGGTTTCGGCCTTGGTGATGATCAGCGCCGGCGAGAAGGCAACCGCGTCGGCGGTGGCCAGCGAGCGCAGGATGATGCCTTCGTCCAGGCCATGCGCGACCACCCGGGCGGCCATCTTGATCTTGGGATCGAACAGCCGGTAGGCGGATTTGTCGGCGACCATCTGGACTGCCGCCACCAGGCCCACGCCGCGGACTTCGCCGACCAGCGGATGGTCGGTGAACCGGCGGCGCAATTCGGCCTGGAGATAGGGGCCGACCTCCTGGACGTTCTCAAGGATCCGCTCGCGCTCCATGATTTCCAGGTTCTTCAGGGCAACGGCCGCGCCCACCGGATGCCCGGAATAGGTGAAACCGTGGGCGAAGGTGCCGGCCTCCGCGGCGCCGTCCTCCAGGGTCCGCCATACGGGTTCCGAGATCAGCACGGCGACATCGGGAAATACCCGCTGGTCAGGCCCTTTGCCGAGGACATCAGGTCCGGCGTGAACCCGAAATGCTGGTGCCCGAACCAGATGCCCAGCCGGCCGAACCCGCAGACGACCTCGTCGGCGACCAACAGCACGTCATGAGCGCGGCAGACCCGTTCGATTGCCTGAAAATACCCTTCGGGCGGCACGATCACCCCGCCTGCGCCGATGATCGGCTCGGCGAAAAAGGCGGCGACGGTGTCAGGGCCCTCCCGGCGAATCATGGCGTCCAGCTCCGCCGCCAGCCGCTCCGCATAGGCCGTTTCGGTTTCTCCGGGCCGGGCATAGCGCGCGAAATGCGGCGTTTCGGTATGCAGGATGTCGGCGATCGGCAGGCCGAACAGGCGGTGAAAGGCGGGCAGGCCGGTGAGGCTGGCGGTCGCCACGGTGGTGCCGTGATAGGACTGCCTCCGCGCGATGATCTTGCGCTTGCCGGGCTTGCCCCTGAGTGCGTTCACGTACCAGATCAGTTTGATCAGACTGTCGTTCGCGTCCGATCCGGAACTGCCGAAGAAGACCCGGCTGAACGCGCCTCCGGCCAGCGCCTTGATCTTCTCCGCAAGCTCGATCTGCGCCCGGTTCGAATAGCCGGTGAAGCTGTGGAAGTATCCCAGCGCGCCGGCGGCATCGGCCATCGCCTGGCCCAGTTCGGCCCGACCGTATCCCACGTTTACGCACCACAGCCCGCCGACCCCGTCCAGAAAACGGTTGCCGGCGATGTCGCTGACATAGACGCCGCGGCCCGAGTCCATAATTCGCGGCCCTTCGGCGAGGTGGTCCCCGATCGCCGTGGCGGGGTGCATTACCGAGCGTTTGTCGGCCTCGATCAGCCGTTCGATTGTTCGGGGGTCGGCCATCGATGGCTCCTTCCGGTTGACTGCGCGGCATTCCGTCGACTTTGTCACGGGCCTTGGCGAATGTGGTGTTTAAGCCCGGTGGCAGGACCGAATATCCTGCGGTCCGGCGGCGCTGTACCGCATCATCTTCACGAAACCCCTTCCGGTTCCTTAAGCCGGTCCACGGCGGAGAACGGCATCATCGATGCGATCGACCTCAAGATCCTGACGCTGCTGCAGCGCGAGGGCCGGATCACCAACGCCCGCCTGGCCGAATCCGTGGGCTTGAGCGCCAGTTCCTGCCTGCAGCGGGTCAGAAAGCTGGAAACGGCCGGCGTGATCGCCCGTTACGGCGCCGAACTGGATATCAAGAAGCTGTTTCCCGCCGTCGCGGTGGTTGTGTCGGTCAAGATGCGCAGCGACGAGCCCTTCGACGCCCAGGCCTTCGAGGCCGCCGTCCAGACCATGCCCGAGATCGTCGAATGCCGGGAAGTCAGCGGCGACGTGGACTATCTGCTGCGGGTGGTCTGCCGCGACATGGATGCCTATCATCGGGTGACCGGCGAACTGCAGGCCCGGGCGCCGGGAATCCTGAAGCTGACCAGCCACGTGGTGCTCCGCGATATCAAGGCCGATGCCGGCTATCCGCTGGAGATCCTGGTCTGAGGCGCCGCAGGCGCCGCCGCATCCTCTGCGCCCATGCGGGGCAGGGGCCGAACAATCTGCGTCCCGGGCCGCCAAGTTCGGTATCCGCTTCGGCGGTCGGGCTGTTAGCCTTCTGATAGTTCTCCTGTGTGCATTCTAAGAGATGTCCGACAACCTTTCCGCGAGGCGATTTCCGGTGACATACACCCGCCATCTCGACTGGATCGACGGCCAGGCCACCGCCATGGAGACGCGCATGTTGGCCTGGGCGGAGATCAACTCCGGCAGCCGCAACCGGGACGGCCTGGTGCGCATGTGCACGGCGCTGGAAGAGGCGTTCGCCCCGCTGGCCGACGAGACGGAGGTGCTGTCGCTGCCGCCGCTGCAGGAGGTCGCCGACGACGGAACCGCGCGGGAGATCCCGCTGGGCCCGGCGCTCAGGATCGTCAAGCGGCAGGACGCCGCCAGGCGGGTGCTGCTGGTCGGGCACATGGATACTGTCTACGGCGCGGACCATCCGTTCCAGACCTGTCGCGACCTGGGCGACGGGCGGGTGAACGGGCCCGGCGTTGCCGACCTCAAGGGCGGCCTGGTCGTCATGCTGGCGGCACTGCAGGCATTCGAACGCAGCCCCTTTGCGGACAAGCTGGGCTGGGAAGTGCTGATCAATCCGGACGAGGAGATCGGGTCGCCCGGTTCGGCGCCGTTGCTGGCACGCTCGGCCGCAGGCGCGGACGTGGGCCTGGTATACGAGCCAAGCCTGCCGGACGGAACGCTGGTGGGCGCGCGCAAGGGCAGCGGCAATTTCACTGTCCTGGTCCGCGGCCGCGCCGCGCATGCGGGACGCGAGCATCACCTGGGCCGCAACGCCGTGGTGGCGCTGGCCCGGGCCGTTGCCGCGATCGACGGTCTGAACGGCGCCCGGCCCGAGGTCACCTTCAATGTGGGCCGCGTGGTCGGTGGCGGTCCTGTCAACGTGGTGCCGGATCTGGCGTTGGCCCGGTTGAACGTGCGCATGGCCGCGGCGGAAGGCACCGCCTGGATCGAACGGGAACTGGCCCGCATCGTTGCCGAAGTCGACGCCGGGGACGGCTTTTCGGCAAGCCTGTAGGGCGGTTTCTCCCGGCCGCCCAAGCCGCTGGGCCAGGGCATCCAGGACCTGTTCGATTTCCTCAAGGGGTGCGGCGGCGAACTGGGGCTGGACCTGGGCTTGCGATCGACCGGCGGATGTTGCGACGGCAACAACCTGGCAGCGGCGGGCTTGCCCAACATCGATACGCTGGGTGTGCGCGGCGGCCAGATCCACTCTGTCGACGAGTTCGTGATCGTTGACAGCCTTGCCGAACGGGCGCGGCTCAGCGCGCTCGCCCTGATGCGGATGGCGGCCGGCGAGTTCGACTGGCCCGCGCGTCTGCAGGAACCAGGACTGGAGTCGGTCAAATGATGATCATTCGACCCGTTCTTGAATCCGATCTGGAACCGCTTCTGGAACTGGCCGCCGGCACCGGGGCCGGCATGACGTCGCTTCCCGCCGACGAGGCCTTTCTGGAGGAGCGCGTCCACGATTCGCTGGCCAGTTTCGTCCTGCCGGATCCGGAAACCGGAACCACCGAGACCTACTTCCTGGTGCTGGAGGATACCGACACCGGCAAGGTCGTCGGGACCAGCGCCATCTATGCCGGGATCGGCTACGAACGGCCGTTCTATTCCTACAAGGTGTCGACGCTGGTGCAGGCGTCCGACGAACTGAACGTCACAACCACCCACCAGATCCTCTACCTGGTGAACGACTACACCGGGTCGACGGAGGTGGGATCGCTGTTTCTTGCGCCGGACTATCGCCACAGCGGCAACGGCCGCCTGCTGTCGCGCGCCCGCTATATGCTGCTGGCCGGCTTCCCCCAACGGTTCGGCGACCTGGTGATGGCGGAGATGCGCGGCTGGCAGGACGAAAACGGCCGGTCCCCGTTCTGGGACCACCTGGGCAGTAAGTTCTTTGGGCTGGGTTTCGAAAGCGCCGATCATCTGAGCGCCGTCGGCGATAAACGTTTCATCGCCGATCTGATGCCGAAATACCCGATCTATGTGGACCTGTTGCGGCGCGAGGCCCAGGAGGTGGTGGGCAAGCCCCACGATTCCTCGGCCCCGGCGCTGGCGCTGCTGAAGAAGGAAGGGTTCCAGTATGCGGGCTATGTGGACATCTTCGACGGCGGACCGACGGTCCAGGCCGGCATCGAGGAGATCCTGACCGTTCGGGAAAGCAGCCGCCGGCCTGTCGCCGGCATCCGGCGCAACCAACCGGCGACCAACGGCGGCGACATCTGCATGGTGTCGAACGAGCGGCTGCAGCAGTTCCGTGTCTGCCTGGCAGGGCTTAGCCTGCGCGAGGGCGACGAGGGAGTGGACCTGCCGGGCGACGTTGCCGATGCGTTGTCGGTCGGCGAGGGCGATCCGGTGCGCATCGCGCTCTTCGCCGAGGGCAAGGCCGATGGCTGACAAGGCGCTTTTCATCGATGGCCAGTGGGAAACAGCGGCAGGTCACCTGCTCGTTTCCGTGAACCCGGCGAACGGAGAAAGGATTTGGCGCGGCGGCACGGCCGCCGGGGAACAGGTGGATCAGGCCGTCACCGCGGCCCGGCGGGCCTTTGCCGATTGGGCGGCGACGCCGCTCGACGCGCGGCTTGCGCTGATCCGCGCTTTTGCCGGCATCGTCGATGCGCGCAAGCAACAGCTTGCCGAGACGATTTCGATGGAAACCGGCAAGCCGCTCTGGGAAACGCTCACCGAGGTGGCTGCCGTGGTGGGCAAAGTCGATATATCGATCAAGGCATACGAGGAAAGGACCGGCGAACGGGTCAACGAGCAGGCCGGGTTCCACTCGGTCGTGCGCCATCGCCCGCACGGCGTCGTTGCGGTGTTCGGTCCGTTCAATTTCCCCGCCCATCTGCCGAACGGCCATATCGTACCGGCGTTGATCGCGGGCAACACCGTGGTCTTCAAGCCCAGCGAGCAGACACCGCGGGTGGCCGCGGAACTGCTCGACTGTTGGATTGCCGCCGGACTGCCGGCGGGTGTCATTAACCTGGTCCAGGGCGCGCGCGAGACCGGGGTCGCGCTGGCGGGCCATGCCGGGATCGACGGTCTGTTCTTCACCGGCAGTTCGGCCACCGGCCAGCAGCTTCATCGCCAGTTCGCCGCCCATCCGGACAAGATCCTGGCCCTGGAAACCGGCGGCAACAACCCGCTGATCGTCCACCGGACGGCCGATATCGACGCCGCCGTCTATCACACGATCCAGTCGGCCTATCTCAGTTCCGGGCAACGCTGCACCTGCGCCCGGCGCCTGATCGTGCCGCAAGGCGAAGAGGGCGACGGTTTCCTGACCAAGCTGGCCGAGGCCGTCGAACGCATCGTGGTCGGGCCCTACGACTCCCGGCCCGAACCCTTCATGGGGCCGGTGATCTCCGCCGCGGCGGCCGATCGATTGATCGACGCGCAGGTCGAGCTGTTGAAGGCGAGGGCGGAACCGATGGTTCTGATGCGGCGGCTGGACGCCGGCAAGGCCTTCGTGACGCCCGGTCTGATCGATGTGACCCCGGTCCGCAAACGCGCGGACGAGGAGTTTTTCGGACCGTTGCTGCAGGTGATCCGGGTCGCCGACTTCGACGCCGCCATCGCGGAGGCCAACGCCACCCGCTATGGCCTTTCCGCCGGCGTCCTCAGCGACGACCGGGCGCTTTACGAACGCTTCCTTGCGCACAGCCGCGCCGGTATCGTCAACTTTAATCGGCCGCTGACCGGCGCCAGCAGCGCTGCGCCGTTCGGCGGCATCGGCCTCAGCGGCAACCACCGACCCAGCGCCGCCTGCGCGGCCGACTATTGCGCCTATCCCGTCGCCTCGCTGGAATCCGAGGGTCTGAGCCTGCCGGATGCCAAGACGCCGGGCCTGGGCGCATGACCGCCTGGGAAGTGAATTTCGACGGGCTGGTTGGCCCGACCCACAATTTCTCCGGCCTGTCGCACGGCAACGTCGCCTCGACCGCCAGTGCCGACAGCCTGTCCCATCCCAAGGCCGCGGCCCTGCAGGGCCTGGCGAAAATGCGGCGCCTGATGGGGATGGGGCTGAAGCAGGGCGTGCTGCCGCCGCACGAACGCCCGCACATCGGTACGCTTCGGCGGCTTGGGTTCGCCGGCTCGGACGCGCAGGTCCTTGAACGGGCCTGGGCCACAGACCCGCTGCTGGTTCGGCGCTGCGCCTCGGCCGCGGCCATGTGGACCGCGAATGCGGCGACCGTGTCGCCGGCGGCGGACACGGCCGACGGGCGCACCCATTTCACGCCGGCCAACCTGACCACCATGTTCCACCGTTCGATGGAACACGGCCAGACGGGCAGGGTCCTGAAGGCGATCTTCGCCGACGAGGCGCGTTTCGCGCACCACCCGGCCTTGCCGCCCAGCCCCGCCTTCGGTGACGAGGGGGCCGCCAACCACACCCGGTTTGCCAGCGCCTACGATGCGCCGGGCGTCGCGTTCTTCGTCTACGGCGCCGAGGCGATGAACCCGGACGCGCCCAGGCCAACGCGGTATCCCGCGCGCCAGACCCGCGAGGCCAGTGCCGCGGTCGCGCGCCAGCACGGCCTTTTGCCGGACCGGACCGTCTTCGCCCAGCAGAACCCGGACGCCATCGATGCCGGGGTGTTCCACAACGACGTCATCGCGGTCGGCAACGGCGGCGTCCTGTTCGCGCATGAACAGGCTTTCCTGGAACAAGAGGCGGTCTACGAGGCCCTGCGCGCCACGTGCGCGCCCGGCGACTTCACGGCGATCGAGGTGCCCGAGGCAGACGTGCCCCTGGCGGACGCCGTCGCGTCATATCTGTTCAACACCCAACTGGTGTCGCTGCCGGACGGCAACGGCATGGCCCTGATCGCGCCCACCGAATGCGACACGACGCCCAGCGTGCGGAACTATCTGCAGGGGCTGGTTGCGGGGGACAATCCGATTTCGGCTGTGCATACCATCGACCTGACCCAAAGCATGCGCAACGGCGGCGGTCCGGCCTGTCTTCGGCTCCGCGTCGTATTGTCAGAGGCCGACATGGGCGCCCTGGGTGCACGGTGTCTACTAGACGATGCGCTGCTGGAACGGTTGGAGGCCTGGGTCAATCTCCACTATAGGGAGGATCTCAGGGCCAGTGACCTGGCCGATCCTGGTCTACTAGTAGAGTCAAGAGAGGCACTGGACGCTCTGACGCAGATCCTGGGTCTGGGGCCGATCTACGACTTCCAGCACTAGGCGGACTTCCTCAGACCCGCGTGTTGGCCGACATGATGGCGAACATCTGTTCTTCCAGCGCGGCCCGGCGGCGGCGCAACGTGTCGTCGCGCGCGCTGTCTGTCGGTTCGGTGTTGGCGTGCAGCGACCGGATCTCGTCCGTCAGGGCCGCGTGTTTTTTGCATAGATCGTCGAAATCGGGATCTCTTGCCGTGATCCGTGCCAGCATGTTCTTGAGCCGGCTCGCCACCGTGTCGAAATGTTCACCCATCCTGCCCTCCCAATGCGTCAGAGTTCGGCTTCCAGCCGGTCGTTGATTGTCTTCAGCACCTTAACTCTGGCGAAGAATTTGTCGTTGGCCTCGATCAAGGTCCAAGGCGCGTACTTCGTGCTGGTCCGCTCGACCATGTCGTGCACGGCATCGGCATAGACGTTCCATTTTCTGCGGTTGCGCCAGTCCTCCTCGGTGATCTTGTAGCGCTTGTAGCCGACCTTCTCGCGCTCCTTGAACCGGCGAAGCTGTTCCTTCTTGTCGATGGCCAGCCAGAACTTGACGACGATGATGCCGTAGGCGGCCAGTTCCTCCTCGAATGAGCGGATTTCGCCATAGGCGCGCATCCAGTCCTGCTTGGATGCGAATTTCTCGACACGTTCGACCAGAACCCGGCCGTACCACGTCCGGTCGAAGATCGTCGTGTGCCCCTTCGGCGGGATGTGCCGCCAGAACCGCCAAAGATAGGGCTGGGCCTTCGCCTCGTCGCTGGGTGCGGCGATGGGAATGATGCGGCTCATCCGTGGGTCCAGGGCCTGGAAGACACGGCGGATGGCGCCGCCCTTGCCGGCGGCGTCGTTTCCCTCGAACACCGCCACCAAGGCGCGGTTCTCGAATTTCTTGCCCAGAGTCAGGGCGGTCAGGCGTTCCTGCTCTTTCTTCAGTTGACCCTTGTAGTCCTCGCTGTCCAGCGACTGGCTCAGGTCCAGGGTGCTCAGGATATTGCCCCGCCGCGCGGAACCCATGCGTCCGGATCGGTCTTCGGTGTCGGGACGGACGCGTCTTTCAGCACGCTGCGGATCGCGTCGCGCACGGTCCGCCCCACCGTCAGATCGCGATACCGCCGGTCGGCGCAGGCAATCGGTATCCAGGGGGCGTAGACGGTGCTGGTCTTGCCGACCAGCTCCTCGGCGACATCCAGCATGGCGTCGTAGCGTTTGTTGAACGCCTTCATGAAGGTCATGTCCAGGTCGGAGACCTTCCACGCGGCCGTGCTGCTCTTCGACAGTTTCTTCATCGCCTTCAGGTGCTGCTTCTTGGGCAGCAGGTACAGGAACTTCAGGAGCTGGACGCCCTCGTTCGCCAGCATCTCCTCGAACCGGTAGATCTCCTCGACATGCGCCATGAACTGGGCCTTGTCCGTTCGGCCTACGAAATAGTCATCGATCGGCCCTTCGTACCAGCTACTCAGGAATATCCCGATCCGTCCCTTGCCAGGCAGGGCGCGCCAGAAGCGCCACATGCGCGGGCGGCCTCTTTCCTCGTCGCTTGGCCGGATCATGGCGAAAGGCCGGATATGGCGGGGGTCCATCCAGCTCATGAGCTGTTTTGCCGAGGCGCTGCGGCCGACAACGTCCATGCCCAGGATCAGGGCGACCACCGACGCGTTTCCGGCCTCCAGCAGATCGAACTGAGCGTCAATCAACTCGCCGCGCAGTTTCGGTTCCTCGGCGTCGAATTCCGCCTTGCTGATTTTGTGCGGTTCCAAGAGTGATTCGAACATGCCTGCCGTCCCTTACCAAAAGCACCCTGCAAGAAGCATAGTGGGGCAACCCACCGCCGTCGAGACGGGCCGCTTCAGCCCGTCTGCAGCGTCGCCAGATCCAATCCGGCCACGGCGCCATCCTCGACGACCCAGCGGCCGGCGACCATCACCCGGTCGGCGGCATGGGCGCCGCACAGCACCAGCGCCGCCAAGGGGTCTCCGTGACCGGAAAACCGCGGCTCGTCCAGCCCGAACAGCGCCAGGTCCGCCGCCTTGCCAGCTGCAATCGTGCCAATGTCGTCGCGGCCCAGCAGGCGGGCCGAGCCGGCAGTCCCCCACCGCAGCGCGTCCAGATGGCTGATCGCGGCGGCACTGTTGGCGCTGCGCTGCAACAGGAAGGCGCTCCGCACCTCCTGCATCATATTGGACTGGTCGTTGGAGGCCGAACCATCAACGGCAAGGCCGACCGGCGCGCCGGCGCTTTCCAGCGCTGGCACGGGGCAGAAGCCCGAGGCCAGGATCATGTTCGAGCCGGGGCAATGGGCGATCCCGGTCCCGGCCACGCCCAGGGTCAGGATCTCGTCCGCGGTGAAGTGGATGCCGCAGACCAGCCAGACCTGGTCGCTGAGCCAGCCGACACGCTCCAGATACTCCAGCGGCCGGCAGCCGAACGTCTCCTGACAGAACCGGTTCTCGTCCTCGGTCTCGGCCAGGTGGGTGTGCAGCCGCACGCCCAGCTCGGCGGCCAGTGCGGCGGTGTCGCGCATCAGCGCCTCGGTCACTGAAAAGGGCGAGCAAGGGGCAAGCGCGATCTGCACCATTGCGCCTGGCCCCTCCTGGTGATGGGCCTGCACCACGCGCCGGCTGTCGGCCAGGATCTGCTCCGCGGTCTGCACGACGCCGACCGGCGGCAGGCCGCCGTCCTCTTCCGACAGATTCATCGACCCGCGCGTCAGCACCGCACGCATGCCCAGCGCCCGGGCCTCTTCGACCTGGATGTCGATCGCATCCTCCAGGCCGTCGGGGAAGACGTAGTGGTGGTCGACTGCTGTGGTACAGCCCGACAGCAACAGTTCCGCCATCGCCAGCCGGGTCGCCAGGCGCAGCCGCTCGGGCGTCAGCCGGCCCCAGACCGGGTACAGCGCCTTCAGCCAGTCGAACAGCTCCTTGTCCAGGGCGGGGCCGAAGGCACGGGTCAGGGTCTGGTAGAAGTGATGGTGGGTGTTGATCAGGCCCGGCAGGACGACGTGAGTGCTGGCGTCGAATACGTCCAATGGCCCGCGCGTCGGCACGGCGCCCGCGGGCACGCACTCGACGATCGTGTCACCGTCAATGACGATGCCCCGTTCCGCGCTGTCGGCCAGGATCGCCAGGGGGTCCTTGATCCAGACAGCCACCGTCCGCCTCCCTCGTGCGCCGCCTCGTTTCTGTGCCAGAATGCCTGGGCGAGGGAGCGGTGACAATCGGGCAGGACGCATGGATCGGGAAGCATTGGTCGCCAAGGCCAAGGAAATCGCGGCGGGCCGCATTACGCCGGACATGGGCGTGATGGAGAAGGTCGACGTCCTGGAAGGCGTGATGATGGAGCTTCTGGACGTCCAGGTCATGACGCCGGCGGTTGGCCGGGTCACGTCCCTTGCCGCCGGCGGCTTCCGCGCCGAGCCCGGACGTTGGCTGATGGGGAACGAGCCCCGGTTGCCGCCGATGCCGGCGGAACCGACCTTGATGGACTTCTTTCGCCATAGGTTCTTGCTCGACCGGCGCGGCGGCAGCCATCTTCTGCAAAGCGCGAAACTGGCCATGAAGAGCGGCCTCTCCGACAACATCATGCTCGCCTGCCTGCTGCACGACATCTCGGTCATCGCACTGATCCGGATCGACCACGGCCACTGGAGCGCGCAGCTGGTGGCGCCCTACGTCGAAGAAGAGATCGCCTGGGCGATCCGGCATCACCAGGCGCTCAGGTTCCTGCCCGACCCGGAGGTGGGCTACGCGTATCCCAAGAGCTACATGACTTTCTTCGGCGAGGACTATGATCCGCCGGACTACATCAAGCGGGAGTGGGGCTATTGCCGGGCCACCGCTGGTACATGTCCGCCCGTCAGGTGACCATGAACGACCTCTACGCCTTCGACCCGGGCGCCAAGGTGGAGCTGGAGGAGTTCGAGGATCTGATCGGCCGCGCGTTCAGGCAGCCCGTGGAGGGCCTGGGCTTCGATGGAAGTCCCGTCGCCCACATGTGGCGCACCCTGATCTGGCCGAATAACTTCTTGTAGAGGCCGGTAACACCCTCATCCCAACCCCTCTCCCTCCAGGGCGAGGGGCTTTTTTGGTTCCCTTCTCCCCCGGGGGGAGAAGGTGGCCCGCAGGGCCGGATGAGGGGGTTCCGGTGTCTGCCTACCCCTTCAGCATCGTCAGGAATTCCTGACGGGTCGCGGGATTGTGGCGGAAGACGCCGGTCATCTGGCTGGTGGTCATGGTGACGCCCGTCTTGTGCACGCCGCGGGTGGTCATGCACTGGTGGGAGGATTCGATCACCACCGCGACGCCCAGCGGCTGCAGCACCTCGGAGATGGTCTTGGCAATCTGGGCGGTCATCTTCTCCTGGATCTGCAGGCGCTTGGCGAAGACCTCCACGATCCGCGCCAGCTTGGAGATGCCGACCACGCGTTTGTCCGGCAGATAGGCCACGTGCGCCTTGCCGATGATGGCGACCATGTGGTGCTCGCAGTGGCTTTCGAAATCGATGTCCTTCAGGACGACCATCTCGTCGTAGCCTTCGACCTCCTCGAAGGTGCGTTCCAGGATCGCGATGGGATCCTCGGTATAGCCGGCGAAGAACTCCTCGTAGGACCGCACCGCCCGGTCCGGCGTGCCTAACAGGCCCTCGCGGTCGGGGTTGTCGCCGGCCCACTGGATGAGGGTCCGGACGGCCTTTTCGGCCTCCTCCCGCGAGGGACGGCGGCGCAGGGCGGCCTCGCCCTCGCGCTTGAAATCCTCGATCAGCTTGACGTGCTCGGCGCTCACGGGCGGCCTCCTTATTGCGTGGGGTCCCAACGGAGATACGGGACCGCATCACTGGCGGATTAGTTTAAGCGCCCATAGTGTTAAAGCATCGTTCTTTCGCAATGAAATCAGCGCTCACGCATTGATCGTGCCGCCGTCGATATTGATGCATTGACCCGTCACATAGCTTGAATCGTCGCCCAGCAGGAACGCGATCACGCTGGCGACCTCCCGCGGATGGCCGAAACGGCCGAGCGGGATCTCGCCGAGCAGCTTCTCGGCGCGCCGCTCGCGCAGATCGGCGGTCAGGGAGGTTTCGATCACCCCCGGGGCGACCGCGTTCACCAACGCCCGGTCGCCCAGCCGCCGTGTCATCGCCCGCACCATGCCGATGATCCCGCCTTTGGCGGCGGAATAGGGGATGAAGTCCACACCGCCGCGCCGAAACGCCAGCGAGGAGACGAACACCAGGCGGCACATCACCGCGCTGTCGAACCGCTCCGCGACGGCCGTGGCCATGTCATAGGCGTTGGTCAGGTTGTTGGCTATGGCGCGGTCCCATACCGCGTGATCGGCCGCAAGGTCAGGGTCGCGCTCCATCAGCCCGGCGAGATGGACCAGGCCGTAGATCGGGCCGTCGATGTCGGACAATGCGGTAACGCACGCGCCGTAGTCGCCAAGCGCGCTTTCGACCGTCAGTACGCCCGCATCCCGCTCGCCGGCGCCGTCGCGCGCGGCGGCCGCGGCATCCTCCAGCCCTGCGCCCGGGATATCGATCAGCACCTGGTCGTAGCCGTCCGCGGCGAACCGCCTGGCGCATTCCACTCCGATGCCCCCGGCCGCGCCGGTGACGACGATCCATTTGGTCATTGTCCCTATCACCTCCCCGTCGGAATTTCCTTCATTCCAACACACCGGAGCGATAGAAGTCATGCGCTTCGTCCTTAGCCACGCTTCCGATCCAGGGACCATTCGCAATGACCTCCGTCGTCTGTCTCGGCATTGCCGTGCAGGATATGGTTTTCGCCGTCGACGAATTGCCGTCCGGCGGCGGCAAGGTGCTGGCCTCGGACCTTGCCGAAGTCGGTGGCGGCTGTGCGGCGAATGCCGCCGCGGCAGTCGCGCGGCTTGGTGGCCGCGCGGTTCTGCTGACGCGCCTGGGCGACGACCGGACGGGTGATGCCATCGTTTCGGACCTGGAGGCGCTGGGGGTCGACTTGACCGACACCTTGCGGGCGACGGGCCGGCGGTCTCCCCTGTCGGCGGTTCTGGTCGATCCACGAGGCGAGCGGCTGGTGGTCAATCATGCCGATCCCGACATGCCCGATGCGACCGACTGGCTGCCCCTGGACCGGCTGAACCGGGCCGACGCGGTTCTGGTCGATCCGCGTTGGCCGGACGGTGCCGCCACGCTGCTGCAGGCGGCGCGGGAGTGGAACATCCCGTCCGTCCTGGATGCTGACCGCGCCGGAGTCGACCCACTGCTCGTCAAGTTGGCCAGCCATGTGGTGTTTTCCGCGGACGGCCTGCGCGCCCACGCTGGGACGGAGAATCTCGGTCGTGGCCTTGCGGCGGCGCAGGGGACCGCCGCCTTCCTGGCCGTGACGGACGGCGACCGCGGTCTCTACTGGCTGGACGGGACAACCGTCAGGCATCTGCCGGCCTTCGCGGTCGATGTTATCGATACCCTGGCTGCGGGCGACGTCTTTCACGGCGCCTTCGCCCTGGCCCTGGGCGAAGGGCAGGCAGCGACGGACGCTTTGCGCTTTGCCTCGGCGACCGCGGCGCTTAAATGTACCCACTTCGGCGGACGGGCGGGCATCCCGGACCGCGCCGCCGTCGACCGTTTTTTGGAGGAACGCAAGACATGAATATCTCCGCGGGCAAGCTGTGGGGGCTGCGCCGGATGGCCGACGAGGCCGGCCGGTTCAAGATGACCGCGGTCGATCAGCGTCCGCCGATCAAGAACCTGATCGCCGAACGCCGGGGCACCGCCGAAGCGCCTTACGAGGACGTCTGTGCGGTCAAGGCGTTGCTGGTCCAGGAACTGGCGCCGCACTCTTCCGCCATGCTGCTGGACCCGCATTATGCGCTGCCGGCCGGCGTGATGGATCTGAGCCCGGCCAAGGGTTTGATCCTGACCCTGGAGGACTCGGTTCTTGAGCGGCCCGAGACATAGGTGACATTTCGTACCGGACACATGGGTAACACTTTTCGCCTGTTTCAGGTGGGAGGTGTTGATGCCGCGGAAAGAGAGTTCGGTGATGGATGAACGCCTGCGTTTCGT
>Ga0209783_1000168_pt1 | contig 18669 bp, 13 predicted proteins | sample WorMetfiPIANOSA1_FD_187395 | JGI IMG/M metagenome (GOLD analysis project Ga0209783, IMG submission 187395) | Marine gutless worms symbiont microbial communities from Max Planck institute for Marine Microbiology, Germany - Olavius filocauda... | ecosystem: Host-associated > Annelida > Digestive... | reverse complement strand
GCATGCGCCAGAAAACTCCTCATCTTCGCAAACGCAATCGTCGCAAAAGGAACACCGTGGGAACCCTCAAATGCCAACGTCTAATGGTTGCTCAGGGTGAGGGGAGTTATTGGTTTCTGCAGTCTTTCCAAAGCCCTCACCCTGAGGAGGGCCGGAGGCCCGTCTCGAAGGGTCTGGCTGCAACCGGCGCGCCGCTCCCCGCGCCGCGGCTTACTCGAACGACTCCGCCTTGCATGATCATGCTTTAGAGTTTCGCGCGGTCACAGCCACATGCTTCGTGGCGCGGTTCTGGATCGGGGTGTGCCGGTCTATCCGCCGCCGAAAATCGGGTTCTTGATCGGCCTGGGGATGATCGGAATGATGTTGAACTTGAACAACCCGCGTGTGCCGAAGTCATCCTCGTGGATGACCGAATACTCGGCCCCGGTTTCGATCCGGAACCGGGCGTCGCCGATGGTCAGCATTTTTGCCAGGGCCAGTCCGACGGGAACGTTCCATTTGTTGCCGTGCCCCGCCTTGTTGTCGTACTGGATCGTCGGATTGAACCCGACCTGAAGCGAGTCCGTCACGTTGTACCAGAACCAATAGAACATGTTGCCGTATCTGGCCCGCTTCTCCTTTTCATCCCGATTCGCGTCGGCAACGCCAAAGTAGAGCTGGGGATAGACCCCTGCCATCCAATCGTCGGCAAGGTACCCCACAATGGCCGTCGCGCCGGCCGAAAACTGCTTCCTGCCGAAATCGCTGTCCGTGGCCGTGGGCAGTCCGAAGCTCGGCCCGAACGCCAGGAGCCATTTCCCGGTGACGTTCTTCGGGGGAGCCACCGGCAGCGGGACATTCAGGTCGGTGAGGTGTGTCTTGCGATTGAACTCGTCCTTCTCCTGCTGGGGGATGGGTTTTTCGATTTCCAGCGCGATGGTCGGGCGCAAAACGATGCGCCACTCATCCCGGCCCCTGCCGTAGAGAGGAATCGGGATAATGGGCTGGAACACGATATTCCCGGCAACCTTGTCGGACCCGCTGTTGTGGTCGCCGTCGTTGGTGGTGACGCCGAACTGCGTGAAAATCAAAGCCAGTTCGCCGGTCGGGTCGGCCGTCTTCTTCGAGAGCTCCCGGACGCTGTCTCCTGGGCCTGATCCGGCGGATGCCCCCGCGTCCTCCGGTTCTGTTTCGTCGGCTCCGTCGTCGTCCGTTTGCGCGACCAGCGTCCAAGAACCGGCGCTGCCGGCCGGCAGCCTGAAGTCAGCAAGGTCGCTCATCCATTCGTCGGCGGACGCTCCCGAGGAGAGCCCCGCGACCGAGCCGAGAGTGACCACCCACGCAAACAGGACAAGCTTAAATGAAGTTCCTAAACCCGACATTGCTTTGTGCCCCTGTGCCAGTCGAGGTACGGCAATTATCTGTTTTTTCGGCGAGTTGGTTTTGCATGACGTTCCCTTTCGCCTCGACCTTCGTCAAGGCCAGCGGCGCGCCACACAACAAAGGAAACTGGCACTGAGGCAAGTTTGCAACAGGCCGGCCGTCGCGTTGGCGTTCTATCAAGGCCGAACGGTGGCCCGGTATTGGATTAAGGCGCTGAGCGCGTGCTGGACATAGTCGATCCGCACCTCGGTGGCGCGGCGGTTGAAACTGTCGGCTTTTTCGGCGTCCGGCGGCAGCGGCGCGATCGCGCGCGGAAAGCCGCCGGCGAGGTTCCCTTCCGTGATCTGGGCGCGCAGCAGGAAAGCCATGCCGCTGTCGATGGCGCCATCGATCCTGGCCGCAATTGCAGTGCCTGGCGGTAGGAACGACCGCGCCGCCAGCAGGCCTTCCAGACGCGTTGCGGTCGGGGTGACCCGGCCGTCGGCGCTGAATCCGCCATGCAGCGCCCCCGCCCCGGGGTCGTCGACTTGATCCGCAAGAATGGCCGTGCAGATCTGGACCGCATGGCTTTCAAGCTTCGACCGCAATTCGGACGGAATCCGGGCATCCTCGAATGACAGCATCTTCGCGGTTGCCAGCAGGGCCCAGTGATCGGCAGGCACGTCGGCGTCGTTTTCGCGCGCCCGGGCGAGGTAGGCGAGCGCCCGGCCGGCCGCATCGAACCAGCGCCGGTCGCGGTCCAGCTCGTAAAGCATCAGAAGCCCCAGCGCCGCCTCGCCCGGGTAATAGAGCGATGTCCAGCTGTCGTCGCGCCCGCCGGTCGACGGGATGAATTTCGAATGGAAACCGCCGTCCGGCTTCTGCATGAAAACGATAAACCGGCCAAGGGCGCGCAGGTCGGCGATCGGCGTGAACCCCGGCCGGATCGTCTCCAACTTCGCCAACGCGACAAGGCCCAGGCCGGCGCCGCCCAGCTTGGCCTGCAACGGCTTGTTGCCCTTGGTTATTTCGGGTTTAGACCAGACCGCGAGAAGGCCGTCGGCGTCGGGCACCGGCGCAACGGTCCGGTCTTTCAAGAAACCGCCGGCACGCAACACGGCGTCGCGCACGGCTGCGTTCGGCTGTTCGCCAAGATCGGTCGCCATGGCATAGATGGCGCCCGCGTGCCGCAGGACATTGTAGCGGGGCGTCACCGAAACGGCGGGGTTGGCGTTCACCCGGTACTCGAAGGAGCCGTCCAGGCGGGTGGCGCGCATGAGATACCGGGCCGCCGCATCGATCGCCGCCTGAACGGCCTTGTGCGATTTCGCCGGATTGCTGGTATCGGAAGCGGCCTCCAGCGGCGTGCCCGCGATGACCGCAAGGAACAGCGTCGCCGCGACGCATCTGGCGGCGACGCCCATCATCCGGTCAGGCGGAACCGTCGGAGATGATCCCGTAGGTTTCCGGCCTGCGGTCGCGGAAGAACTGCCAGAGATTGCGGATCTCGCGCACCTTTTCCATGTCCATGTCGGCATAGACCAGCTCGTTCTGGTCCTCGCTGGCCTCGCACAGGAACTCGCCGCGCGGGTCGACGATGTAGGACGAGCCGTAGAAGCGGCCGATGTCCCAGGGCTTCTCGGTCCCGACCCGGTTGCAGGCGCCGATATAGACGCCGTTCGCCACGGCCGAGGCCGGCTGTTCCAGCTTCCACAGATACTGGCTGAGGCCGGCGACGGTGGCCGACGGGTTGACGATATATTCCGCACCGCTGAGCGCCAGCGCCCGCCAGCCTTCCGGGAAATGCCGGTCGTAGCAGATATAGACGCCCAGCTTGCAATACGCCGTCTGGAACATCGGCCAGCCGGAATTGCCGGGCTTGAAGAAGAACTTCTCGTAGAAGCCGGCGACCTGGGGAATATGGGTCTTGCGGTACTTGCCCAGACAAGTCCCGTCGGCGTCGATCACGGCCGCGGTGTTGTAATAGACGCCGGTCTGCTCCTCCTCGTAGATCGGCACCACGATCACCATGGAGTGCTTCTTGGCCAGCTCCTGCATCAGCTTGGTGGTGGGGCCGTCCGGCACCGCCTCGGTCGCGGCATACCACTTCACATCCTGGCTGGGGCAGAAATAGGGCTGGTTGAACACCTCCTGCAGGCACAACACCTGGACGCCCTTCTGGCCGGCCTCCTCGATCAAGGGCAGGTGCCCTTCGATCATGTTGCGCTTGATGGTTTCGGGATCTTCCGATGTGTCGGTGTTGAGCGCGAACTGAATCAAGCCGCCCCGGACGGTTGTCATAACCCATTCTCCCCGTTCTTTTTTGTCGGGCCCGGCGACCCTGCGATCAAGCATCAAGAGTGCAACCGCCGGGTCGGTCAGGCAAGCGTTTTCGGCGCCGGCCGGCGGCACCGGGCGACTGGCCCGGTCTCCCTTCGGACTGGGCAGGACGCCGTCGGAACAACGACACGCGTCCGAACCGATCCGCCGGTACAGCAGAAGAAGGTAATATGGTGCGAATTGACAGGCGGCGTCTTGGCGTATTGGATTCGCGCCAGGTGCAAGACCGGACGATGGACCTGGGGCATTGCAGAGGGGCACGATCAAACGACGAGAATTGAGGCAATGAAGCCTTGCCGGCAGGCGGATTCCCGCTTTCGCCGATTGCGCGTCCGACCGGTCGGCGTTGCCAGAGACTCAAAAGAAAAAAGTTTCCTATTCCGAAAAGTAAGGAGGCCGTCATCAAATGAGATTTAGGAAGAGTGCTTTAATCGAGATCTTTGGCGTTCTATTCTTAAGAAGACTTTTATTTGGCGCCTTCATTTTAATCTATCTTTTATTTGACTCTCCGTTGGCGACCGCCCACCCCGACCTGCTCAAGGACACCGTGAAAACCCGCAATGAATGGGAGCGGCGCCCCGACGAAGAGCAGGCGAGATCCAAGGGGATGCTTAAGGCAACGTATTTCTACGGCTCGCCCGTTCACGAGCGCATGACGGCGGCATCAATCACGCTGTCCGGGGTTCATGGCAGACCTTTCGACAAGGACGAGGATCACGCTTATATCAGGGGTGTCTTTTGGAACGACGATCCAACCCTGCTGTTCTGGTCGGACGTGTTCGGCGTGGAGTTCAAGTCGTTCGGCGTCGAATGGTATCGCGAGTTCCTGGCGGCGGAGGAACTGGTCGAATCCGGACAGCCCATTGGCCCGAAAGACGGGTTGCTGGCGCGCAGCCACTTCGGCGATCTCCAATTCCTGCACGCCATGGCGGCGAAGAACGGCGAAAGATCGAACGACACCCTGGAGAACATCTTGCGTTGGTCGGAGTTCGCATACGGCGTGGCGACGGGCAGGGTTCCGCCCGAAACGACGCTTTCGGAGGTCACCATTCCGGGGTTCGGTCGGTGGTTTGGGGTCGACAACGGAACAACCGTTGAAACGCTGTTCCTGGGGCCCGATCACGACAACGAATACTCCGTGAAGAAGGTGGCTGCCGGAAGCCTGCTTCACATGATCCAGGACTCTTATCATGGCGGCCATACCGGCCGGACGATACCGACCGACCATAGGAACAGTGTTGATCGGTTGATGTTTTCCCGTGGTTCCATCCTGCAGTTCCATGCCTATCCCGATCAGGATCCGGATTTGCACAAGCTGGACGACGCATGGCCGGTCGATCTGGACCCACGACCGGAGCAGATTCACGACGAGCGAAACCCGATCAGTCGAGGCGCCCAGCTCCTTCGATTCATATGGCAGGAAAACGGGTCACCGGTCGGGCATGGGGCACCGTGGCCCATGGTCCGCTACTTTCTGACGAAAGAGGTGTTCCGAACTTCCGATTCGATTGTCGATGCCGGCCCCAGCGACAAGTACCGGCGCAGGCCGGGTGCCACGGCAAAACAAGCCGGCGCAGGTAGGTTTGCGTTGCTGGTCGGCATCAACGACTACAAGTCGACTAACGTCTCCGACCTTGGCGGGGCGGTCAATGACGTGTTCCGCATGAAACAACTGCTGGTGGGGAAGTTCGGATTTCCCGAAGAGAACGTCCACATCCTGAAGGACGAGGAAGCAACCCATGACGGCATCTTGCGGGCCTTTCGGGAGCGGCTGATCGACAAAGTCGAATCTTCGGACGACGTCGTGCTTTTCCATTTCAGCGGGCACGGTTCGCAGGCTCTGGATTCGTCGGATCGTCCGGACGAAGCGGACGGTCTCGACGAGACGCTCGTCGCGTATGACAGCCGACTGGCCGGCGTACCGGACATCACCGACGACAAACTGTACGAGCTGTTCCAAGAGCTGGCCAAGAAGACCAGGAACGCCACCTACGTTTTCGACTCATGCCACTCGGGCGCCGGGTCGAAGGCGCTGGGCGCCGTCGCTCGATGGATTCCGCCCGCCGAACCGATCCCAACCGAGACAAGGGCATCCGCGCGCGGCGAGGACACGACATTCAACGACGGCAAGGTCGCGATGCCTTATGCCTTCATTTCCGGCAGCGCCGCGGAGGGACTGTCCTACGAATACACGGACCCGAACGACGAGTCCCACGGCGCGCTGACATATTTCCTCGTCAAGGAGCTCTCGGCGAGCGGTGCAACGACGACCTACCAGGACGTCATGGACAATGTGGTCGCCAACGTGAACCGCGTCTACAGGCAACAGACACCGCAACTTGACGGTGAGAACCAGGACAACGTGGTGTTCACTGAATTCGCCGCGGAAGAAAGACCGCATTACATCGTGGAGGACTACGGAGACCGGATACTCGTGCGGGGCGGTCTGGTTCACGGCCTAACGAAGGGCTCGACACTGCGGGTCTACCCGCCGGGCGAAAAGGCATTTGCAAAAGAGGACGCGATTGCGAAGATCAAACTGACGGATGTCGGCGCCTATTCTTCCGATGCCGAACTGTTGTCCGGCTACGTCGTGCTGGGCACCATGCGCTCCCTTGTGAGCGACCACAATTTCGTTGACTTCCAGCTCAGCGTCCATTTCCTGGATGAGGACGGAAACAATGCTCTGCAAGCAGTCCGACGATCGGTGCTTGAGCGGTTGGCCTATATCAGACCGGTCGGTTTGGACGCCAATCCCGATCTCATCCTCAGGGAGTCCGCCGGGATGCTGGAGATTGTCGGAAACGACGGCCGTCCTCGCGCGAACCGGTCGTTCGAATTCTCAGAGATCGGACAGATCACTCAGAAGCTTTCCGGCCTGGCGAGATGGCACAATCTTTTGCGGTTGGAGAACCCAGCCGGGTCGGGACTGGTTGATATCAAGATCAGGCCCCTTGACGGAACGCGTACCAACGAGAACCCAATACACTTTGACCACGGCGACCATTTCCGGATGGAGCTTATCAACAATGCAGATCAACCGCTGTATTTCTACGTGATAGACCTGACGGATCGCGGGGACGTCGATACGTTCTACGAATCGAAGGAGAAGGTCGCTCCCGGCAGTTACATCGAACCCGAAAGGTTTTCTGCCCTAACCTACCCGGACGGAGAAAGCGCGATCGATATCCTGAAGGTGATTGCGACCGATCAACGGGTGCCGATCCGCGCGCTGGCCACGCGATCCCTGACGCAGCAGGGAAACGCCAAAAGCGCCATCCCCCTGGCCAAGCTGTTCGACCATGTCATGCACGGCGCCGCCAAGCCGCTCCTTGCGGAAGGGACCGGCGAGACCTGGGGGACCGCCCAGACGGTCTTCATCACGCGAGGACAGCCATGATGCAACTTCTAATGGCCTGGACGGGCAAAAGCGCCTTACTGCTTCTGTTCACGCTGCTCTGGTCGGTTCTTGCAGCCGCGCAAGACCAGGCGTCGCCGGATCCGGTGCTGACACCGCAGTTTGGCCACGAATCCACAATTCGGCACCTGCTGTGGCTGCAGGATGAGAACTACGCGATCTCGGGCGAACAGGGGGAAGCGGTACTTTGGGATCTGACGTCCGGCGACATCCTTCGCCGGTTCATCGCGCCCGACGATCTATCCGTCGAACGGTACGGTCTTTCCGTAGATGTTAGCCATCTCTATGGGATCGGTCTCTTGGGGGTGAGCCGTTGGGTTGTCGAAACCGGCAAGCTGGACGCGCTGCTGGCGGATTCCGGCGGCGATCCGATATTCGATGTCCGCCCCGCAACTGGATCAATGCTCAGACGTAAGAATGGCGCGGCTTACTATCTTGAGACCATGGGGCATCCGGTTCGTAAGCTTGAGATGCCGTTGGATGCCATCGGGACCATCGTTGGAAATACCCTCCGCGCGTCCTTCACGGATGACCAACAGACAATTGCCCTATGGGACCTGGAGACCGTCTATTTCTGGGACGTCGCCGCCAACGAGATCGCCGGATCCTGTCCCCTGAGTACGGGGAAGACGCTATCGGTCCGGGTCTCGTCCGATGGTCAGCGGTATGCGGCATTCCGTCTGATCGATGGTTCTGAGCGGCATGGCATTCTCGTTCACACCAATAGACTGACATGCCGGCATGTGTTCAGTCGGGAAGTCTCTTTAACAAAGGACATTGTTAGTACCGGCGATATCGGTTTGGAGTACTCGCCCGGTGGCAGATCTCTTGTCCTGACCCAGGACTCCGGTCGCGTTCAGCTTCTCAACGTCTCCGATGGCACCGAAATCAGCGACTTCGGCGACAATACCGACATTCGTGTCGCTGTTTTTTCCAATGACGGCAACCGGCTGTTGATCGCCAGGTACCGAGCGCCATTTGGCGCCGCCGGCACCGACCATCCGGAGCTTGCGCCGAAGGATGGGTTCGAGGTCTGGGACACTGTAAGTGCGGAACTCATTGGAATCGAAGGGAAAGACGACGTTGTCTGGTCCGCAGCATTCTCTCCGTCGGACGATAGGGTCGTGATCGGCGGCACAGGACTGATGCGGGTCTACGAGGTCGGTAACGGGTTGTCACCGATTGCGTCGCTAGGAAGCTATGGTCAGGGGTCGAGCTTACAGCCTTACCTGAATGCCGCAATTGCCAACGGCGGCCGCCTGATCGCTACGGCCAGACAAAAAGGCGGGCTGCTGCGCTTGTGGAATCGGAGGAGCGGCACAGCAATCTGGGAAGCGGCGTTCGATGTCAACGAGATGGCGTTTACGGACGACGACCAGTTTCTCGTTGTGGTCGGAAATAACAGGCAAGGGGGCGTTAGAAACGCCAACTATGGCGGCAAGAGCGTCATCGTCCTTCACACCCGAGATGGGAGGGTACTTGGGCAGTATGACTTCTCCCTCGATACCGATATCACACTCGACAGGCACGGGCGCGGTGTACTCGTCGTGTCAAAAGATGGAGAAGTTTCAGAGATCCAGATCTTTGACCCGACCCGGTCGGACGGGCACGCCGTTTCCTGCTCTATAGCGGACGACGATAAAGCCAAGTCCTCGAACACTGGCGATGCGTTTTCCCTGACAATATCGGAAGATCGCAAGTACGCGCTGTCCCGGGTCTACGGCACTGCACATCTCTTGGACCTGACGCGGGCTCGTCGCAGCGCGGTCCCCGACGCAGTGCATTTGCTGTCGGAAGGCCCTGCGATTGTGCTGCACAATGGAATCGTGTCGATCGCGACAGGCAAACAGATCTCCGACCACTTCCACGGATATCAAACGACCTATGTCGATGGCATTTCCATTGCCACCCGCAATCTAAGCGCCCTCCAGGATCCCGATGAAGAGGGCATCGAACTCTTCGATCTGAGGTCGAACCGGCGCCTTCCAACCTTCGAACAAAGTCATTTGCTGGCAGGCAAGTGGGTCTATCGAACGGTGCAAGCCACGTTGGACGAGGAATTCCTGCTGGCCTATGGCGAACGGGGGCGTGTCGACATATGGGATTTGTCGACCGGAGAATTGCTGATCTCCTATTACGAGTTCAGTCGACAAGGTGGACTCTTTACATCCGACTGGGTCTGGGTCACGCCCGCCGGTCGTTTCAATTCCAGCCGGCTGGAAGCGCTCGACATATTGCGATGGGTCTTTCCGGATTCGCCGTTCAAGGCCTACAGTCCGGAGATCTTCCTGCGCGACTATTTCGAACCGGAGGTGTTGCACCAGGCGCTCAGCAAACAACGGCCAAGCCAAATGCCGGATATCTCCGCACTGAACCGCGCATTGCCGGAATTGGAGATTGCTGCGAAGATTTCCGAAGATCAGAACCACGCCCAGGTTTCCGTGAGGGTCCGAGGAAGCTCGGAAACCGTCCAACGGAACGGTCAGTCCATCCAAGAAACAACCGCGGCGTACGACGTTAGGATCTTCCGGCAGAACCAGTTGGTAGGTTGGTATCCCCGCGAAGAACCAAAGAGGCCTGCTGATGGCACGGCGTCGGCCGCGGCGGCGGACAACATGCATGCATGGCGCACGGAAAAACTCATCCCCGAGACCGATGGGTCGGCCTGGATCGCCCTGGCCCCCATTACGGTCCCGCTTCCCTCCAATTACCTGGACCGCTCGATCGAGTTCTCCGCCTATGCCTTCAACGAAGACAGGGTCAAATCGAAGACCGTATGGACCGAGAAGGAAGCGGACGGACTAGGACCAAGACGGAGGGCTTATATCGTTTCGGTGGGTGTGAACGGCTTTTCGAACAACATCCTCGATCTTGACTTTGCAGCCTCCGACGCAACGCTCTTCCAAGAGGTTTTCGCCGAGGCCATGCAGCGTGAAGCCTTCCAAGTGATACCGATCAGTCTTCAGTCTTCGCGTCAATCCAAGGGGGTTGGGTCGCTCGTCGTTGACAATGCCACGAAGCGCAACATCCGCGCGGTCATCGAAGCGCTGGGCGGACATCAGGCTGCCGGCTCCGACGTCGAGAAGATACCGGGCTTCCGGCGCCTCGCGCCCGCGCACTCGAACGACATCGTGTTCCTGTTCTTCTCCACGCATGGGTTTACCGATGAGACCGGCGAATTCTACCTGTTGCCGTCCGACGTCGGCGCCGGAAAGAGCCATAAGATAAACGCGGAGATTCTCAGGCACGCAATCTCCAGCTCCGAATTGTCCGACTGGCTGCGCACCGTCGATGCCGGGGAAATCGTCCTGATCATCGATGCTTGCCAGTCGGCCGGCATCGTGGAGCGTGAGGGTTTCAAGCCGGGTCCCTTCGGAAGCACGGGTCTGGGTCAGTTGGCCTACGACAAACGTATGCGTGTGCTGGCCGCGAGCCAGTCCGACAACGTGGCCTGGGAGAGCTCTCTGCTGCAACAGGGCCTGCTCACCTACGCGCTGCTGGAGGATGGGATCATCAAGGGCAGGTCGGACCTGAACGGCAGCGGCGACGTCTCGCTCACCGAATGGCTCAACTATGGCGTGCAGCGCGTCCCGATGCTGGTGGATGAGGTTCGGAAGGGCGAGGTGAAAGGACGGCCGACGGCAAAGCCGGTCGGCGGCGACTCGGAATCGGTGGAGAACGAAAATCTGGTCCAGAAGCCGGCGCTGTTCGACTTCCGCGGGCGCAACGAACAGATCAACATCCCGGTGCCGTAAGAACGCCGGCGCACCGGGATTGCAGGCGACCGAGCCTCGCGCTGTGCGTGCCTTGCCGGCACCGGAGACCCCGACGCCGAGGCCGTCGGGTGGCAGGCTGGCGCGGGCCCTGGATTTGGGTCTAAACTGGCCGCAATCACGCCATATCGGGGCGGTTACCGCCCCCGAGCCAAGGGAGAACGGGGATGGCCTTACTCATTCGTGGCGGCACCGTGGTCAATGCGGATCGCAGCGTGCGCGCCGACGTCCTGGTCGAGGACGACAAGATCGCCGCCGTGGGCGAGAACATCGATGCGCCGGCGGGCGCGGAGATCGTGGATGCCGGCGGCTACCTGGTGATGCCGGGCGGGATCGACCCGCACACCCACATGCAGCTTCCCTTCATGGGCACGGTCGCGTCCGAGGACTTCGAAAGCGGCACGGCCGCGGGACTTGCCGGCGGCACCACGATGATCATCGATTTCGTGATCCCCGATCCCCAGGAAAACATCCTGTCGGCCTATCAGAAATGGCGCGGCTGGGCGGAGAAGTCCGTCAGCGACTACAGCTTCCACGTGGCGATCACCTGGTGGGACGACACGGTGCACGCCGACATGGGCACGCTGGTCGCCGACCACGGGGTCAATTCCTTCAAGCATTTCATGGCCTACAAGAACGCCATCATGTGCGAGGACGAGACCCTGGTGAACAGCTTTACCCGGGCGCGCGGGCTGGGCGCGATCTGCACCGTGCACGCGGAAAACGGCGAACTGGTCTACCACCTGCAGAAGGAGATCTTCGAACAGGGCATCACCGGTCCCGAGGGCCATCCGCTGTCGCGCCCGCCGGAGGTCGAAGGCGAGGCCGCCAACCGGGCGATCCGGATCGCCGAGGTTCTGAACGTACCGCTGTACGTGGTGCACACGTCGTGCATCGACGCGCTGGAGGCGATCACCCGGGCGCGCAACGAGGGCCAGCGGCTGTTCGGCGAGGCGCTGGCCAGTCACCTTCTGATCGACGACAGCGTCTATCGCAACCCGGACTTCAACGTGGCCGCGGCGCATGTGATGAGCCCGCCCTTCCGCTCGAAAGAGCACCAGGCCGCCCTGTGGCGCGGGCTGCAGTCGGGCAACCTGCAGACGACCGCAACCGACCATTGTTGTTTCTGCGCCCCGCAGAAGGCTGCCGGACGCGAGGATTTCCGCCTGATCCCGAACGGCACCGGCGGGGTGGAGGACAGGATGCACGTCCTGTGGCACCACGGGGTGAATACCGGGCGCCTGACCAAGGAGGAGTTCGTCGCCGTCACCTCGACCAATGCCGCGAAGATCTTCAACATCTATCCCCGGAAGGGCGCGGTTATCGCCGGCGCCGATGCCGACGTGACGGTCTGGGACCCCAGCCGGTCGCGCACGATCTCGGCCAAGACCCACCACCAGCAGGTGGACTACAACATCTTCGAAGGCATGGAAGTCCTGGGCATCAACACCAAGACCATCAGCCAGGGCAAGCTGGTCTACGACGACGGCGACCTGAAAGTGACCCGCGGCGCCGGGCGCTACGTGGACCGGCCGCCGTTCGCGCCTTACTACGACGCCTTGACCGTCAAGCGGGCGGTGGAACGCCCGCAGCCGGTGCAGCGCGAGGCGCAAGCGGCGGAGTAAGAGCCGCCGGGTTCCGGGGCACACGGCAGCCACGCCCCCTTCGATGCTGCCCTTCGTGACGGCCGCTTCGCGGCCTCCTCAGGGTGAGGGCAAAGTTGGTGTTTCTCCCTCATGCTGAGGAGCAGCGCGGAGCGCTGCGTCACGAAGCATCTGGCTGCCCCCGACTCGCTTCTTAAGGTTAACGCAAAAGAATCACCCTACCATTGCCGGCATGGAGATCCGGAACCTGAACGAGCAGTACGATCGCCTGTGGGCCGATGCCATGGTGAAGCACCATTTCGGCTCGACCACGGTGGTCTCGCGCGGCGTGGCGCACGACACGACCGCACTGCCGGCCCTGATCGGCCTGCTGGCCGCGCGGCCGGTGGGCCTGGCCCAGTACCGGATCGACGGGCCGGCCTGCGAGATCGTGACCCTGCTGGTCAGCCAGACCCGCCAGGGCGTGGGGCGCACGCTGATGCGCGCCATGGAAGGCGTCGCAGCACGGCACGGATGCACGCGTCTGTGGCTGGTCACCAGCAACGACAACCTCGACGCCCAGGCCTTCTATAGGGCGATCGACTGGCAGCAATGCGCCGTCCACAAGGGCGCGATCGCGGCGGCCCGTGCGCTCAAGCCCGAAACTCCCGCGACCGGTCAGGACGGCGTGGCAATCGAGGATGAAATCGAGTTCGAGCGGCTGCTGACCCCCTGAGGGCGGGCCAAAAAAGAACGGGGGCTAAGCCCCCGTTCCGTGAGACGATCTGATCGCCGCTATTTCCCGATTTTCGCCGCGGCGTCGGTGACCGCATGGGTCCAGGCGCCTTCGGGCTTCTTGGTGATCACCGGCGTGGAGGCATTGGCCAGCAAGACCTCGACCGTACGTTCGTAGTCGGCCGGATCCAGCGTGCCAATCTTCTGCGTCCCCAGCAGCTTGATGATCTCGCCCATCATCCGCTTCTGATGCTTCTCGGTCTGGGCGCCGGTCAGGTCGTTGTCCAGCACGATCAGCGCCGCGCCGCCCGGGTTCTCGCGCGCCCAGGTCCAGCCCTTGTTGGACGCGGCAACGAAGCGCGCCATGACGTCGACGAACTTCGGATCGCTGAGCCGGTCTTCCAGCACGTAAAGCCCGTCTTCCAAAGTCGCGACGCCCTGATCCTCGTACTTGAAGACCTGCAGGTCGCTCGCGTCGTAGCCGGCGTCAATCACCTGCCAATACTCGTTGTAGGTCATCGTGGAGATGCAGGCCGCCTGCTTCTGCAACAGCGGGTCGACGTTGAAGCCCTGCTTCATGACCGTCACGCCGTCGGCGCCGCCCTCGGTGGAATAGCCCAGCTTGGCCATCCAGCTGAGGAAGGGATACTCGTTGCCGTAGAACCAGACGCCCAGCGTCTCGCCCTTAAATTTGTCAGGGCTGGTGACGCCGCTGTCTTTCCGGCAGGTCAGCATCATGCCGGACTTCTCGAAGGTCTGGGAGATGTTGACCAGCGGAACGCCCTTCTCGCGCGAGGCAAGCGCCGACGGCATCCAGTCGACGATCACATCGGCACCGCCGCCGGCGATGACCTGGGGCGGCGCGATGTCCGGACCGCCGGGCTTGATCGTGACGTTCAGGTCGACTTCATCGTAGAAACCCCGGTCCTTGGCGACGAAGTAGCCGGCGAACTGGGCCTGGGTCACCCACTTGAGCTGAATGGTGACGTCGTCCGCCGCCTGCGCAATCCCCATCGACATCGCCAGGGCGGCCGCGGCGCCCAACAAGCATGGTTTTTCTCGTTTTCATTGTATTTGAACCTCTCCTGTTCGTTCGTAAGCTGTCAAACGCATGGCGCGTTTGTCCGATACTACCGCCTGTGGCGATAGGAAGCGTGCCAAAAGGTGACGCTGCGTTCCAGCGCCGCAAGGACGCCGTAAAATGCCGACCCCGCCAAGGCCGCCACCGCGATCGTGGCCCAGACCAGATCGATGTTCATCCGCCCCACCTCGGTGGAGATCCTGAACCCCATGCCGACAATGGGCGTGCCAAAAAACTCGGCCACGATGGCGCCGATCAGGGCCAGGGTGGAGTTTATTTTCAAGGCGTTGAAGATAAAAGGCAATGCGTTCGGCAGCCGGGCCCGGAACAGCGTCTGCAGATAGCCCGCCGCGTAGGAATGCATCAGATCGCGCTCCATGGCGCCAGTCGCATGCAGCCCCGCGATGGTGTTGACCAGCATCGGGAAGAAAGTCATGACCACCACCACGGCGGCCTTGGATTGCCAGTCGAACCCGAACCACATCACCATGATCGGTGCGATGCCGACGATCGGCAGCGCGCTGACCAGATTGCCTAGGGGCAACAGGCCGCGCTGCAGGAACGGCATCCGGTCGACCAGAACGGCGACGACGAATCCGCTGGCGCAGCCGATCAGGAAGCCGGGGATGACCGAACGAATGAAGGTCTGGTGGAAATCCGCCGCCAGGATCTCCACCCCTCCTGCCAACGCATGCCCGATGACGGTTGGCGCCGGCAACAGCACCTGCGGGACGCCGAAGCCGACCACGATGACCTCCCACAGGAACAACAGCCAGAGGCCGAAGAAGGCCGGCACCAGCAATCCGACCAGCCGTCCCGTGACCGGGTCCCGCGCGGTTGCGAGACCCGACTGCAGGTCCATCGCCCGCCAGGCCAGGAAACCGAGCCCCACGACGAACAGCCAAAGGCCCGGCGCAGCGATCCCCACCGGATCGGCGCTGAGCGCAAGCGCGTTCAGGGGGCCGAGCGCGCCCAGGACGGTTGCGGCGGTGGCGATTGCCGCCGCACCCCCCCCCTGCCCGGCACGACCAGCAGGACGGCAGCACCGGCTACGGCTGCCAGCCACGGCAGGATCAGGCCGGCATGCCCGATCCAGCCCACCAGCGGCCCCATCGGCAGCGCCAGCGCAACCAGGCTGGCCGCGACCGCCATGGAAAGCGGGATGTCCCGCCGCAGCGTCATCTGCCGCCCATCCGGCGTCGCACCTGCGTCTCGACCATCCCGACCAGCCCGACGAGGCAGCCGGCCAGGATCGATGCGGTGATCAGGGCCGACCAGATCTGGATCGTCTGGCCGTAGTAGGAGCCGGCCAGAAGACGCGCGCCGATACCGGCGGACGCCCCGGTCGGCAGTTCGCCGACGATCGCGCCGACCAGGCTGAGCGCGATTGCCACCTTGAGGCTGGCCAGAAGATACGGCATCGAGGCGGGCCAGCGCAGCCGCCAGAAGGTCTGGGTGGCGCTGGCGTGATAGGTCCGCATCAGGTCGAGCTGCAGCGGGTCCGGCGCGCGCAGCCCCTTGACCATGCCCACGGTGACCGGGAAGAAGCACAGATAGGTCGAGATGATCGCTTTCGGCACCAGGCCGACAAGCCCGATCGAGGCCAGGACGACGATGATCATCGGCGCGATGGCAAGGATCGGGATGGTCTGCGAGGCGATGATCCAGGGCATCAGCGAACGGTCCAGCGTCCGCACATGGATGATGCCGACGGCCAGCAGAACCCCCAGAACCGACCCCATCGCGAAACCCAGCAGCGTCGAGGACAAGGTGACCCAGGAATGAAAGACCAGACTGCGCCTGGAGGTCGGCGGGGTCTGCAGGATGGTCTTGTTCATCTCGGCGACGACCTGATGCGGCGCCGGCAGAACCGGGCGTTCCATGGCGTAGGCGTCGGTGATCAGGCGCGCGGCATCCCAGGTCTGGTCCTGGCGCTGGTAGCGGTCGATCAGTTGCGGCGCGTTCAGATAGACGGCAAAGCCGTACCACAGGGCCAGGATAGCCAGGACGATGACGATCAGCGGCCCCGTCCGACCCGTGCTGATCCGCCGCCACACCACCGCCGAAGCCGGCGGCGCCGGGGCGGTGGCGTCACTCGTCGTCATAGCTGTGTCCGGCCCTGAGCCCTTCTCGGACCCGGTGCGCGATGCGCAGGAATTCCGGCGTTTCCCGCACGTCCAGCGTGCGGTCGGCAGGCAGGTCCGAATCGATAACATCCATGATCCGGCCGGGCCGCGGCGACATCACGACGATCCGGGTCGACAGGAAGACCGCCTCCGGGATCGAGTGGGTGACGAAGACGACGGTCTTGCCGGTCCGCTCCCACAATTGCAGCAGCTGCTCGTTCAGATGGTCGCGGGTGATCTCGTCCAGCGCCCCGAACGGCTCGTCCATCAGCAACAGGTCAGGCTCGAAGCTCAGCGCCCGGGCGATCGAGACGCGCTGTTGCATGCCGCCGGAAAGCTGCCAGGGGTGCTTTTTCTCGAAACCATTCAGGTTGACCAGATCCAGATAGTGCTCGGCGCGACGACGGCGTTCCTGCCGTCCGATCCCCATGATCTCCAGCGGCAGGGTGATGTTGCGCTCGACCGTGCGCCAGGGATACAGCACCGGCGCCTGGAAGACATAGCCGTAGGACCGGTCGACCCGTGCCTGGTGCGGCGAGACGCCGTTGACGCTGATCGTTCCGGCGGTGGGGTGTTCCAGGTCGGCGATCACCCGCAACAGGGTCGTCTTGCCGCAGCCGGACGGTCCGATCAGCGACACGAAATCGCCGCGCGCGACCGCCAGATCCACCTCGGACAGGGCATAGACCGGCGCATCGGCCGTCTGAAAGGTCAGCGACAGCTTCTCGGCCCGGATCACGGTGTCCGCTGTGGCGGTCCGCGGGTCCGCCTGAGGGCCGGTCGTTGCCGCTTCCGACACGGCCTAGACCACCGCGCGCAGCAGCATGGCCTGCAGCAGAACATTGCAGCCGGCCGCCAGATCCTCGGGCGTGGCGCTTTCAATTTCGTTGTGGCTGATCCCGTCGGCGCAGGGCACGAAGACCATTCCGGTCGGGGCGACGCGGCTGATATAGCAGGCGTCGTGGCCGGCGCCGGAGACGATATCGCGGCTGGGATAGCCCGCCTCGGCCGCGGCCTGGCGCACCGCCTCGACGCAGTCAGGATCGAAGACCAGCGCCGGCGTGTGCCAGATCTCCTCGATCGTGTGGTCCAGGCCCATGGCGTCCATTTCCGCTTTGCACGCCTCCCGGATCTCGCCGTCCATGACCCGCAGCGCCTCGTCGCTGGGATGGCGGAGATCGATGGAAAAGAACACTTCGCCGGGAATGGTGTTGCGCGAGTTCGGCGAGACCTGCATCAGGCCCACCGTAGAAACCGCGTCCGGCGCATAGTCCAGTGCGATTCGGTTGACCCGTTCGACCAGCCGCGCCGCACCCACCAGCGCGTCGCGGCGGCGGTTCATCGGCGTCGTGCCCGCATGCGCCTCGGCACCGCGCACGGTCACCTCATACCAGCGCTGTCCCTGGGCGCCCTGGACCACGCCGATGGTCTTTTTCTCAGCTTCAAGGATCGGGCCCTGCTCGATATGCGTTTCAAAAAAGGCCCGGAACGGGCGGTCGCCGCAGGGCACATCGCCGGCATAGCCGATCCGCTGCAGTTCAGCGCCGATGATGTTGCCCTCCAGGTCGGCGCGGCTGTGCCCGTAATCCAGATCGAACACGCCGGCAAACACGCCCGACCCGATCATCGCCGGCGGAAAGCGCGAGCCTTCCTCGTTGGTCCAGACCGAGACCTCGATCGGCGCGTCGGTGTCGTAGTCGTGGTCGTTGAGGGTCCGGATCACCTCCAGTCCGGCCAGCACGCCGAAGACGCCGTCTAACTTGCCGCCGGTCGGCTGGGTGTCCAGGTGGCTGCCGGTGGCGACGGGCGCCAGATCCGGGTCGCGACCGGACCGCCGGGCGAAGATGTTGCCCATGGCATCGACGCTGACCGTGCAGCCGGCCTCCTCGCACCATTCCACGAACAGGTCACGGGCCTGGCGGTCGAGGTCGGTCAGGGCCAGGCGGCAGCTGCCGCCCTTTTCGGTCGGCCCGATCTCCGCCATCGCCATCAGGCTGGCCCACAGCCGCTCGCCGTTGATCTTGATGTTTCTCATGTGTGTCAGAACCGCGCGACGTGGCAGCCACGCCCTTCGTGACGCGCCCTCACGGGCGCTCCTTGTATAAACGCGATCCGATAGAATCCGGATATTCCGTAGGGAATGGCCCGACCCCGATGGCCATTCGGGGTCGGGCCGCCGGTTGTCGGATCGTCGCCCCCTAAGCTTGATAGGGCTCCTGGTGAGCAGGATCGCAGCCGGCTCTTCATTGGACCCGAATGGTTGACGGAACCC
>Ga0209783_1000167_pt1 | contig 18887 bp, 16 predicted proteins | sample WorMetfiPIANOSA1_FD_187395 | JGI IMG/M metagenome (GOLD analysis project Ga0209783, IMG submission 187395) | Marine gutless worms symbiont microbial communities from Max Planck institute for Marine Microbiology, Germany - Olavius filocauda... | ecosystem: Host-associated > Annelida > Digestive... | reverse complement strand
CCGCGGCCGGCTACAACTTCCGCCTGATCCTCAAGTGGCTGAGGGATTTGTTGGCCAAGTTCGTCGCGACCCTGATCGCCGCGATCGCACCTCAATCAACGCTCAGACCGGCTTCTTAACGGACGATGGAGTAGTCGCGCGGGCGGCAGCCAGACCCTTCGTGACGGCGCGCTAACGCGCGCCTCCTCAGGGTGAGGCCAAGACTAACCCTCATGCTGAGGAGCATCGCGCAGCGATGCATCATGAAGCATGTGGCTGCCACGGCGCAAAACGGAGCCAATTCGGCCGATACCCGGACCCCCTCATCCGGCCCTGCGGGCCACCTTCTCCCCCCTGGGGAGAAGGGAAGAACGAGCCCCTCTCCCCGGCGGGGAGAGGGTGGACGGCGCGTCAGCGCCGGCCGGGTGAGGGGGTTCCGGTGTCGGGCGACCCGGCACCGCATCTAGCCCCCGTACTTCGCCTTTGCTTCGATGCGCCGGGCGTGCAGGATCGGCTCGGTGTAGCCGTTCGGCTGTTCCCGGCCCTTGAACACCAGGTCGCAGGCCGCCTGGAACGCGACGCTGTCGTCGAAGTTGGGTGCCATCGGCCGGTATGCCGGATCGCCCGCGTTCTGCTGGTCGACGACAGCAGCCATGCGCTGCATGGTCTCGCGCACCTGATCTTCCGTGCAGATGCCGTGATGCAGCCAGTTGGCGATATGCTGGCTGGAAATTCGGAGCGTGGCCCGGTCTTCCATCAGGCCGACGTAGTTGATGTCCGGAACCTTCGAACAGCCCACGCCCTGGTCGACCCAGCGCACGACATAGCCGAGAATTCCCTGGGCGTTGTTGTCCAACTCCTGCTGGATCGCATCGGGCGTCCAGTTCGGGCGCTCGGCCAGCGGGATCGACAGGATGTCGTACAGATCGGCACGGCCCCGTGACTTGAGCTCTTCCTGGCGGGCGTGCACGTCGACCTCGTGATAGTGGGTCGCGTGCAGCGTGGCCGCGGTGGGCGACGGGACCCAGGCGGTGTTCGCGCCGGCCTCGGGATGACCGATCTTCACTCGCAGCATGTCGGCCATAAGGTCCGGCATCGCCCACATGCCCTTGCCGATCTGGGCCTTGCCCTTCAGCCCGCATTCCAGGCCGACGTCCACGTTCCAGTCCTCGTAGGCCTGGATCCAGGCGGCCGCCTTCATGTCGCCCTTCCGGATCATTGGACCCGCTTCTATCGAGGTGTGCATCTCGTCGCCGGTCCTGTCGAGGAATCCGGTGTTGATGAAGACGACCCGGTCTTTCGCGGCCCGGATGCACTCCTTCAGGTTGACGGTGGTGCGGCGCTCCTCGTCCATGATGCCGACCTTCAGCGTGTACCGCTCCAGGCCCAGCGCATCTTCGACGCGGGCGAACAGGGTGTCGGTGAAGGCGACCTCTTCGGGTCCGTGCATCTTGGGTTTGACGATATAGACCGAGCCGGTGCGGCTGTTGTGCAGGGGTTCCGTGCCTTTCAGATCGTGAATCACGATCAGGCTGGTGACCATGGCATCCAGCAGGCCCTCCGGCACCTCCTGGCCGTCGGCATCAAGGACCGCGTCCGTCGACATCAGATGTCCGACGTTGCGCACCAGCATCAGGCTGCGGCCAGGCAGGGTCAGGGTTCCGCCGTCGGGCGAGATATAGGTGCGGTCGGGATTGAGGTGCCGTTCAATGGTGCCGCCGCCCTTTTCGAACGTTGCGGTGAGGTCGCCCTTCATCAGACCCAACCAGTTGCGATAAACGAGCACCTTGTCTTCGGCGTCAACGGCGGCGACCGAATCCTCGCAGTCCTGAATCGTGGTGATCGCCGATTCCAGGATGACGTCGGCAACGCCGGCAGCGTCGTCCTTTCCGATCAGGTGATCCCGATCGATCCTGATTTCCGCATGCAGGCCGTGATTGACCAGGAGGACGGCCTCGGGCGCTTCGGTGGTTCCGCGATAGCCCGCGAACTGGGCGGGATCGGCCAGGCCGGTCGACGTGCCGCTTTTCAGGGTGACGGCCAGCGCGCCGTCACTCACGGCATAGCCGGTCGCGTTGTGGTGCGACCCTGTGGCAAGCGGCACGGCGGTGTTGAGAAATTCGCGCGCGGATTCTATGACTCGGGCGCCCCGCACGGGGTTGTAGCCTCCGCTGCGCTCGGCACCCCCGTCCTCGGGGATGACATCGGTGCCGTACAGCGCGTCGTAGAGGCTGCCCCAGCGGGCATTGGCCGCATTCAGCGCGTAGCGCGCGTTCATCACCGGCACCACCAGCTGCGGCCCGGCGATGGTGGAGATTTCCAGATCCACGTGGGCCGTTCCCACGGCGAAGTCGGGACCTTCCTGCTCGAGGTAGCCGATCTCGGTCAGGAATGCCTTGTATTCTTCCGGATCGATGGCCTGGCCGCGGCGCTGGGTGTGCCAGGCGTCGATCTCGACCTGCAGCGCATCCCGCCGGGCCAAGAGGGCGCGGTTCTCGGGCGCCAGGTCGTTCACGATGGCGGCGAACCCCGACCAGAACGCATCGCTCTCGACCCCGGTGCCGGGCAACGCCTCGTTCCGGATGAAGTCGTACAAAATCTTGTCGACCTTATGGCCCGACTCGTCGATCCGATCGGTCATACAGTTTCTCCAATGTTGTGCGCACCCCCGCGGCCCGGACCCAGGCCGCGCGCAACATAGGCGAGGTCGTTCGCTGGTTCCAGGCGGAAATAACCCGCTTTCGTATTATGGAAATACCCCTCTTCCCAGCGGGGAGATAGGGACAAAAGTTCACCCCGCGCTAAGCGCCTCTCGGACGGTTTCGAACTTGTTGCGCAGGTGCTGCTTCAGCAGCCGGCCCAGCCGCTCCCCATTGCGGGCCTGGAGCGCCTCCAGGATCACCTCGTGTTCTTCAACCGCCTTGGTCCAACGTTCCCGCGACATGTTCGCCATGTAACGCGCCCGGCGTATCCGGCCTGCCAATCCGCGATGGGTCTGGGACAACAGGGCGTTGCCGGCCGCGTCCATGATGCGTTCGTGGATTTCCTGGTTAAGTTCGAAATAGGGGCCCAGCTCCTCGCGTTCGTAGTGGCGCACCATCTTTGCGTGCAGGCGGCCAATTTCCTGGATCTCCCGGTCGGTGATATTGCGGCAGGCAAGCTCGCCCGACAGGGCCTCCAGGACGCCCATGACAGGGAAAGCCTCCTCCAGGTCGGCCAAGGTCAGCTTCGCGACGGTCGCGCCCCGGTTGGGCATCAGGGTCACCAGCCCCTCGGACGCCAACACCTTCAGGGCCTCGCGCAGGGGCGTCCGCGACACGCCGAACCGGGCGCACAGCTCCCTTTCAGGGACCTTGTCCCCGGGGACCAGGTCGCCCGCGGTGATCAGCCGCCGAACCCGGTCCACCAGTTCATCATGCAGGGACCGTCGCGGGATCTGTTCTTCTTCACGTTCGGCCAGACTCATGCCTTCCATCCTCTCACGATGCGTCCAACGCCTGGCGCAGGACGCGGGCAACATGCACCGCCGAACGGCCGGTTCCGTCGCCGATCTGCTGGCGGCACGATGTGCCGTCGGCGACGATCACGGCAGCTTCCGGCGCCTTGCGGACGGCAGGCATCAGCGACAGTTCCCCCATCGCCCGCGAAACGTCAACGGTATCCTTGTGATAACCGAACGCGCCCGCCATGCCGCAGCAAGACGATGCAATCGGCGTCACCCGAAGGTCCGGAACCATCCTCAGGATCCGCTGGACCGGTCCCATCACATTGAATGCCTTCTGATGGCAATGGCCATGTACGTAGGCTTCTCCGGACTGCAGCGGCTTCAGCTTCAGCTCCAGGCGTCCCTTTTCGGTCTCATCTGCGAGAAACTCCTCGAACATGACGGCCTTTGCGGCCAGGGCTTGCGTGGCCGGTCCGGGCAGCAGGGAAGGGAACTCGTCGCGCAGGGTAAACAGGCATGACGGTTCCAGGCCGACGATCGGAATGCCCCGCTCGACGAACGGGCCCAGAGCGTCAAGCATGCGCCGTGCCTCGCGCCGCGCTTCGTCAATCAGGCCCGCAGCCAGGAAGGTGCGGCCGCAACACAGCGGCCGTCGGCCCTGGATCGCGGGCGGATGGAATACCGTAAAGCCCGCCGCCGTCAGGACATCGGTGGCATCGCGCAGGTTCTCCGGTTCGAAATAGCGGTTGAAAGTGTCGGCGAACAGGACAACGGGACGGAGGGCGCCGTCGGCGGCCCGCGCGGGGGTGCGGTCGCGGAACCAGTCGCGCCGCCACCGCGGCAGCGGGCGTTGCGCGCTGAAGCCTGCCAGCATCTCCAGCAGCTTCGGCGCGCCCGGCAGGGTCTCGCGCAGGTTCGCAAGCGCCGGCATGGACGCCGCGATCCGCGCATAGCGCGGCAGATAGGCGACCAACCGGTCGTGCAGGCCGAGGCCGTGTCGCCTGGCGCGCGCGGCCGCAACTTCGATCTTCATCTTCGCCATGTCGACACCGGTGGGACACTCGCGCCGGCAGCCCTTGCAGCCGACGCACAGCTTCATGGTCTCCGCCATGTCGTCAGACGTAAAAGCGTCCGGTCCCAACTGCCCTGACATCGCCAGCCGCAGGCTGTTGGCGCGACCGCGGACCAGGTCGCGCTCGTTGCGGGTGACCCGGTAGGACGGGCACATCACGCCGTCGCCCAGCTTTCTGCAGGCGCCGTTGTTGTTGCACATTTCCACCGCGCCCTGGAAACCGCCGCCGGCGCCGGTGTATTCGGACCAGTCAAGCGCCGTTTCGAATTCCGGGACGGCATAGTCTGGGCCGTATCGGAACAGCCGGCGGTCGTCCATCTTGGGCGGGCGCACGATCTTGCCCGGGTTGAGAAGCCCCGCGGGATCCATGCGGTCCTTCACCCGTTCGAAGGCCTCGACCATCCGCCGGCCGAACATCGGTTCGTGGAACTCCGAGCGGACGATGCCGTCGCCATGCTCGCCGGAATGGCTGCCCTTGTAGCCGCGCACCATCTCGAAACACTCTTCGGCGATCGCGCGCATGGCGCGCACGTCGGTATCCAGCTTGAGATTGAGTACCGGCCGGACGTGCAGGGTGCCGACCGATGCATGGGCGTACCAGGTGCCGTCGGTTCCGTGCTTGCGGAAGATCTCCGTCAGGCGGGCGGTATAGTCGGCCAGGTCCTCCAGCCTGACGGCGCAATCCTCAACAAAGGAGGCCGGTTTGCCGTCGGACTTCATCGACATCATGATGTTGAGGCCCTGCTTGCGCATTTCCCAGATTTCCTTCTGGAAACCCGGGTCCAGGGCCTCGACCACCCCGCCGTCACGCTTGCCGGGGTCGCCCCAGCGAAAGCCCCGCTCGGCCATCACCTCGCCCAGTGCTTTGAGCCGGCGTTGGTTTTCGGTCTGGTCGTCTTCGGCAAACTCGACCAGCAGTAAAGCCTCCGGCTCGCCCCTGACGGCACGGTCCAGCACCGGCCGGAACAGCGGGTTCGCGCGCGCCAGGTCGATCATTGTGCGGTCGACCAGTTCCACCGCGGTGGGATCCAGCGGCACGATATGCTGTGCCGCCTCCATCGACGCCGCGAATGTGGGAAAGTGACAGACGCCAAGAACCTTGTTTGCCGGCAACGGCGACAGGCGCAGCGTCAGTTCGCGGGTCAGCGCCAGCGACCCTTCCGAGCCGACCAGGAGATGGGAGAGGTTGTTGGTCGCGCCGTTCGGAACCAGGGCGTCGATATTGTAGCCGCCAACCCGGCGCATCAGGTCGGGAAAGCGCGCACGGATCTCGTCCGCCTCCCGTGCGCCAAGATCGAGAAGATCCCGGAACAGCGTATGCACCGCCGACGGCTCGTTGACGCCGTCCAGATTGCGGGAAACCGGACCGAACCGGGCCGCGGTACCGTCGGCCAGCAACGCGTCGATCGCCTCCACATTGTCCCGCATGGTGCCGTAGCGGATCGAGCGCGACCCGCAGGAGTTGTTGCCCGCCATCCCGCCCAGGGTCGCCCGCGAACTGGTCGACACGTCGACCGGGAACCACAGCCCGTGCGGTTTCAATGCGGCGTTCAGCTGATCCAGTACCAAGCCCGGTTGGACCACCGCGGTGCGTTGTTCGACATTCACATCGACCAAACGGTCCAGGTTCTTCGACAGGTCGAGGACAAGCGCCTCGTTGACCGTCTGGCCGCACTGGGAAGTGCCGCCGCCGCGCGGCAGCACCGGGACGCCGGCATCGCGCGCGATCTCCAGCGCGGCGGCCACATCCGACCAGTCACGGGGCACGACGACGCCCAAAGGCATCATCTGATAGATCGAGGCATCGGTCGCATAGCGTCCGCAGCTGAAGCGGTCGAACAGAACTTCGCCCCTGATTTCTGCCCTCAGACGCCGGGCCAGCGGGCCGTCGCCCGATGCCGCCATCATTTTTTCCTTGACTGCATTATGAATTCAAAATTCATTATTCGAAATCCCGACGCCATGCAAGCGGTGTCGGGCGAGCATACAGGGGAGACGGCGGCGATGGCGCAGTCCGGCAGGCATTTTCTTCAGATTCCGGGTCCGACGAACGTGCCGGACCGGATCCTGCGCGCCATGGACCTGCCGACGATCGATCACCGCGGGCCCGCCTTTGCCGAACTGGGGCGACGGGTGCTTTCCGGCATGAAAGCCGTGTTCAAGACCGAAGCGGAGGTGTTCATCTTCCCGTCGTCCGGCACCGGCGCCTGGGAAGCGGCGCTGGTCAACACGTTGTCGTCGGGCGACCGGGTGCTGATGTTCGAGACCGGACATTTCGCGACCCTGTGGAAGGAACTGGCCGAGCGGTTGGGCCTTGAGCCCGAGTTCATCGCCGGCGACTGGCGCGGCGGGGCCGACGCCGACGCGATCGGCGCGCGCCTGGAACAGGACACGGAACGCCAGATCAAGGCCGTTTGCGTCGTTCACAACGAGACATCCACCGGATCAGTCTCGGACATCGCTGCGGTCCGCGCCGTCATCGACCGGATTGGCCATCCTGCGCTGTTGATGGTGGACACCATTTCATCCCTGGGGTCCATCGACTACCGCCACGACGAGTGGGGCGTCGACGTCACAGTCGGCGGATCGCAGAAGGGACTGATGCTGCCGCCGGGCCTGTCCTTCAATGCGGTCAGCGCCAAGGCCCGGGCCGCCAGCGAGGGCGCAGACCTGGCACGATCCTACTGGTCGTGGGACTCCATGCGCGGCCCGAACGCCAACGGCGTCTTTCCCTATACGCCGGCAACGAATCTTCTTTACGGGCTGGCCGAAGCGCTCGCCATGCTGGAGGAGCAGGGACTGGACGCCGTCTTCGCCCGCCATGCCCGCCACGGCGAGGCGACCCGGCGCGCCGTTCGCGCGTGGGGGCTGGAGCTTCTGTGTGCCAACCCCCTGAACCACTCGAACTCGCTGACCGCGGTCCTGATGCCGGACGGCCACGACGCCGACGCGTTCCGCAGGACCGTCCTGGACGCTTTCGACATGTCGTTGGGCAACGGGCTGTCCAAGGTCGCGGGCCGGGTCTTTCGGATCGGCCACCTGGGCGATTTCAACGACCTGATGCTGGCGGGCACGCTGGCTGGGGTGGAGATGGGCCTGGCGCGCGCCAGCGTTCCGCACCGCAAGGGCGGCGTTCAGACCGCGCTGGACTACCTCGCAGAGGACGGCCGGGACAACGCGGTCCGCGGCGCCGCCGAATAAGGAAACTCGATCATACGGACGGCCATTGGCCAACAAAAAGGGAGGTAAAATCATGAGAATCGCAAGAACGCTTGTCCTGACGGCATTGGCGATGCTGGTCGCAGGCCCGACCTGGGCAGACAAGATTATCCTGAAGTTCGGTCATGTCGGGGCACCCGGCTCCCTGTTCGCGCAGTCGGTGGAGGAATTCGCCCGCCGCGCCAATGCGCGCCTTGGCGACAAGGCCGAAGTCCAGGTCTTCGGATCGTCGCAACTGGGCAAGGACGCTGAGCTCCTGCAAAAGCTGAAGTTGGGCCAGGTGCATTTCTCCCTGCCTTCCTCGGTGATGTCCTCCGTGTCGGACGAATTCGGCATCTTCGAGATGCCTTACATCATCAAGGACCGGGCGCACATGAACCTGGTCGAGGACGCCCTGTTCGAACAGGTCATGCAGCCCGCCGCGAAGAAGAAGGGCTATCGTATTCTGGCCTTGTGGGAGAACGGCTTCCGCAACATCACCAACAACGTGCGGCCGATCAACAAGCCGGGCGACCTCGACGGCGTCAAGCTGCGCACGCCGAAGGGCGCCTGGCGGGTAAAGATGTTCCAGTCTTACGGCGCCAACCCGACCCCGATGGCATTCTCGGAGGTGTTCACGGCCTTGCAGACAGGGGTCATCGACGGCCAGGAAAACCCGTACGCCCAGATCGCCTCGGCGAAGTTCCAGGAGGTGCAGAAGTTTCTTTCGATCACCGGGCGTGTCTACACGCCGGCCTATGTGCTGGTGTCCGACAAGCACTTCTCGGATCTGCCGGAAGACGTCCAGGAGACCTTGAGTTCGACCGCACGCGAAATGCAGGCCTATGTCTACGCCCAGGCGGCCCGGCTGGAAACCGACCTGCTGAAGCAGCTGGTCGATGGCGGCATGGAGGTCAACACCGCTGACAAGGACGCCTTCGTCGCGGCGTTCAAGCCTATCTACGACGAGTTTGCCACGTCGGTCGACGGCGGCGCGAACCTGATCGACACGGTGCTGGCGCTGACCAAGAAGTAAGACCGCTCGACAAACCCAGTTTTCCTCCCCGGAACCGGTCCGGTCGGCATCTGCCGGCCGGGCCGGATTTGGGACCCCGGACGAAGAGAGGCTTTGGAAATCCTGATGCAGCGGGCGGCGAAGACCCTCGAGCGGCTGCTGGAGTGGATCCTGATTCTTCTGATGGTGGCGCTTACGATCGTCGTGATCGTCGCCGTCGTTTATCGCAAGGCCGGCGCGTCCCTGTCATGGTACGACGAAGTGGCCGCCATCCAGTTGGCCTGGGTCACGTATTATGGCGCTGCGCTGGCCGCCCTGAAACGTCGCCACATTGGGTTCGGCGGCGTCCTCCTGTCCATCCCCATGCCCTGGCGCATGGGTGCGGTCGTCGCAGCCGAGATCCTGGTGATCGGTTTCTTCGCGCTGCTGGCCAGGACCGGGATGCAGGTGCTGGAAGTCATGGAAGGCATGGCGCTGGTCAGCCTGACCTGGATGCCGATCCGCCTGACGCAATCGGTCATTCCGATCGGCGCAATCTTGTTCATCATCGCGGAGCTGCTCAGCCTTCCCGCCTATTGGCGCGCCACCGCCACGGGGCATTCGCTTGAGCATCCCGAAATCGTCGAGGAAAGCTGAGCCGTGCTGATCCTCGCGATGTTTCTGGCCCTGGTGGTAATGATCTGCCTGAACGTGCCCATTGCCGTGGCATTGGCGATCTCGGCCATCCTGGGCCTGCTGGCCACCGAAGGAACCGGCAGCCTGGTGACCATCGCGCTGGATATGTATGACGGCTCGACGAAGTTCTCGCTGATTGCTATCCCGATGTTCGTGCTGGCGGGCGCTATCATGAACGCGTCGGGCATTTCCCGGCGGTTGATCGCGTTCATTTCGGCCCTACTGGGTTTCGTGCGCGGGGGGCTGGCCATGGTGTCCATTGGCGTTTCGTTGTTCTTCGCCGAGATTTCCGGCAGCGCCGTCGCCGACGTCGCGGCACTTGGCTCGATCCTGATTCCGGCCATGAAAAAACGCGGCTACTCCGCGCCGTTCGCGGCCGCCGTCACTTCCAGCTCGGCCTCGCTGGCCATCATCATTCCGCCGTCGATTCCGATGATTCTCTACGCGGTGTCCGCCAAAACCTCGGTGGAACAGCTTTTCGTCGCCGGCTTCGTCCCTGGATTGCTGGGCGCGGCAGGTCTGATGGGCGTCGCCTATTTCTTCGCACGGCGGTACGATTTCCCGGTCGAAGAAGCCTTCCGGATCGCCCGCGTGAAGGAGACCTTCCAGGACGCGCTGCCCACCTTCATCCTGCCGATCGTGATCCTGGGCGGGATCTTCGGCGGCTTCGTCACCGCAACCGAAGCCGCGGGCCTTGCGGTCTTCGTCGCGTTCCTGATCGGCCTTTACTATCGCGAGGTGGATTTCCGCCGCTTGAAGGCCGCAATGCTGGACGGCGGCATGCAGACCGCAGTGGTCATGCTGCTGGTCGCCGCGTCGGTCCTGATGGGCGGCTTCCTGACTCGAGCACAGATGCCGCAGCAGCTCGCTCAGGAGATCCTCGCTTTCACGGACAACAAGTACCTCATTCTGCTGATCCTCAACGTCTTCTTCCTGATCATCGGCTTTTTTCTGCATTCCGCGGCCGCGATCATCCTGGTCGTCCCGATCATCGTGCCGCTGATCCAGCAGGCCGGCATCGACCCGATCCATTTCGGGCTGGTTGTCACCTTGAATCTGGCGATCGGCCAGCAGACGCCGCCGGTCGCCAGCGTTCTGATCACCGCCTGTTCGATCGCGCGGGCGAACATCTGGCAGGTTAGCAAGGTCAACATCCATTTCATCGCCGTGCTTCTGGCGGTGCTGCTGTTGTGCACCTACGTGCCGGCGATCCCCATGTTCCTGGTCGAACTGTTTTACCGGTGATGCCCGATAACTGATCCCATTCTGGTGGAACGCGACGGCCACGTTGCCACCGTCACCCTGAACCGGCCGGACAAACTCAACGCCATGACCAAGCCGATGTGGGAGCGCCTGGGAGAGGCCATGGAGACCCTGTCCGGCGAGGACACCCTGCGATGCGTCGTCCTGCGCGGCGCCGGCGGCCGGGCATTTTCCCCGGGCAACGACATCGGCGAGTTCGAGACGGAACGCGCCAATGCGGACCAGGCGCGCGCCTATGGCAAGATCCTGCACCGCACGCTTGGCGCCATCAAGTCCTGCCGGCATCCGACGCTTGCGCTGATCGAAGGGATCTGCGTCGGCGGCGGCCTGGAGATCGCGGCCTGCTGCGATCTGCGCATCTGCGGTTCATCCAGCCGGTTCGGCGTGCCGATCAAGCGTCTTGGCCTGGTGATGGCCTATGAGGAACTGGAAGCGCTGCTGCAATTGGTCGGCCGCGCCAACGCCGCGGAGATCCTGTTCGAGGGTGAGGTGTTCGGCGCCGACCGCGCCCTGGCAATGGGCCTTGTCAACCGGGTGGTGGCCGACGATACAGTCGAGACCGAAGCCTATGCCACGGCGAAACGGATTGCCGACGGCGCACCGCTGGTCGCGCGCTGGCACAAGCAGTTCATGCAGCGCCTGCAGAACCCCGCGCCTTTGACTGCCGCCGAACGCGACGAAGGTTACCACTGTTTCGATACCGAGGACTTCCGGCGCGGCTATCAGGCCTTCCTGGCGAAAAAAGCACCCGCGTTCAAGGGGCGGTGACGGAACACGGACCGGACCGAGACAACCATGACAGCACGCGGCCCGCTTGAAGGCTTAAGGGTGATCGAACTTGCCCACATCATGGCCGGACCCGTCTGCGGCCTGATGCTGGCGGACATGGGCGCTGACGTGATCAAGGTGGAAAGGCCCGACGGCGACGACACCCGCCGCTTTCTGCCGCCCGACATAGACGGCGAGGCCGCCGCCTTCATGATGATGAACCGCAACAAACGGGGAATCGCGCTGGACCTGAAGAGCGACGGCGGCAAACAGGCCTTGCGCCGCCTTCTGCTGAAGGCCGATGTCGTGATCGAGAACTATCGCAAAGGCACGATGGAACGGCTGGGACTGGGATACGAAACGCTGCGCGAACAGAACCGCGGTCTGATCTATTGCGAGATCTCCGGTTTCGGCCGGACCGGCCCCTATGCGGACCGCGCCGGGTTCGACCTGATCGCCCAGGGCATGTCAGGCCTGATGTCGATCACCGGCGAAGGGCCGGGGCGTCCTCCGGTCAAGGTCGGCGCACCGCTGTCGGATATCACCGCCGGGATCCTCGGCGCGATGGGCGTCGCCGCCGCCTATGCGGCGCGCAAGGAAACCGGCCGAGGCCAGCGGGTGGACACGTCGCTGTTCGAGGCCGGTATCGTGCACACATATTGGCAATCCGCGATTTGTTTCGCGACGGGCGCTGCGCCCGGTCCATTGGGCTCCGCCCACCCGTTGAACGCGCCCTACCAGGCGTTCGAAACCGCGGACGGGTGGATCAACATCGGTGCGGCCAACCAGCGCAACTGGGAACGGCTGATCGCGCTGATCGATGCTCCGGAGCTGCAGGAGGATCCGCGGTTTTTGACCAATGCGGCGCGAATCGAGAACCTGCCGGCGCTGGTCGATCGCCTCAACGCCGTGTTTCGGAACAAATCCTCCGCGGATTGGCTCGAGATCCTGGAGGCGGGCGGACTTCCGGCCGGACCCGTCCTTTCGGTGAAGGAAATGCACGAGGATCCGCAGACCCGCGCGCGCCAGATGGTAACCACCGTCGACCATCCCCGCGCCGGACCGGTCGAAACGATCGGCCTTCCGGTGAAATTCTCCGAGACTCCCGGGGGCGTTCACGCGCCTGCCCCGCTGTTGGGCCAGCACACGCGGGCCGTTCTGGCCGAGGCGGGCTACGATGACGTGGAGATCGACGCGCTGATCGCATCGGGCGCGGCGGTCGCGTGTGCCGGAGATTAATCCTCCTCACCTGCGCCCAACGGCCGACGACAGTCGGATTATGGTAGACTATCTGAAGCAAGGCCGGTCGCTTGAGGATGACTCGACCATGTCGGATACGGATGAAGAAGCCGTTTCGCAACTGGCGGAACAACCCCGCCACGGTAGGGAACGGTCGCCAGACTTGATCGCGGTCGCCAACCGCCGCATGGTCGAACGCCAGCAGGACTATCGCCACGCCGCCGACATCGCTGCAAAGGCACTGATCCCCTTCAAGGAGATCCAGGCCGTCGCGGTCTTTGGCACCGTTGCCATCCCGCTGGGGAAAGAGATATCCGGCACCAGCCGTGATCGGCACAACGAGGTCGCCCTGTGGCACGAGTGCCAAGGCATCGACCTTGCCGTCTGGCTGGACCGGTTCCACCAGCTATCCGCCATGCGCACCGCGATCAATCGGGCGCTGACACTGAATCGCGGGCCCGGCAAGAAAGTCGTGCTGGAAGAAGTGGCAGTCCATCTTTTCGAGCATGGCACCGACCGCTACGTGGGTACCCTCTGCCATTACCAGAAATGCCCGGCGGACAAGCCCGCCTGCAGGGTGCCGGGGTGCGGCGCCGTCGGCCACTTGAGGCAGTTCCGCGATTATCGATTTGATCATGACAATCTTTCCGATGCGCGGTGCGCGCGGCTGTTCGACAGAGCTTCCGCGACGGTCAATCGTGCTGTCGACCTGCCTGGTCCGCAGGAGGAGCAGGCCTCGGGCGGGGCCTGATACGCGCGCACCGCACCAGACCTAAGTGACGGATCCGCCCCGAGGGACCCGGGATTCACAAGGCCGCGCACGTATCTGGTACTCTGGTATTCTGATATTACAATCTCCGCCGTTGATTGTTATGATGGAAAGAAACAGGGGAGGGCCGGCCGCGCACAGGCCGGTTACGAGTTTGCAGTTCGACCGTCAGCGGAACATCGCCGATCAGGCTTACACATTCCTGCGCGATCAGATCGTCATGGTCGATCTCGATCCCGGCGCCCCGATCAACGAACGCGCCTTGGTCGAACAGCTCGGCGTTTCCCGCACGCCGATCCGGGAGGCCGTCCGGCGCCTTTCCAGCGAAGGGCTGATCGACATCATCCCCAACGTCGGCACCTTTGTTTCGGGCCTCAGCATGGCGAAGCTGGAAGAAGGGCACCTGATCCGGTCCAGCCTGGAGTGCGCGACGATCCGGATCGCCGCCGACCGGTTCGATGCCGCCGCCGACGCGCGCCTGCAGGAGACGCTGGCCCGGCATCGCGACGCGCACGCGCACGGTGCCAGCCGCGACGTCATCGCCGCCGACGACGAATTTCACAAGATTATCGTCGAGATCAGCGGCTTTCCGGCGGTCTGGACCATCATCCGGCAGGCAAGGGCGGAACTCGACCGTCTGCGCCATATGACAACGCACGTGCCGGGACGGTCGCCCAGCGCGATCCGCGAACATACTGACATTCTCGATGCGCTGCGCACGGGCGACCCTGATCGCTGCCAGCAAACGCTGCAGCGGCACCTGGACATCTCGTTTGACGTTATCCTGAGCATTTTCGAGAACCGGCCCGACAATCCGGGCCGGAACCGGAACACGGCGGTGGCGCAGCAAAGATGAAAGCAATATCCGGGGTGTTCGTCAGGGCGGCGCCCCGCGGCTGTGCCACCGGTTTCACCGCAATAACAATGCCCTGAACAACTTGGAGGTATCCATGAGAAAGGCCCTATTCACCACCATTCTGGCGGCCGCCGTAGCGGTTCCGATGCAGCTTGCCACCGCCGATACATCCGGCAAACGCATTGCGCTGTCCAACAACTACGCCGGCAACTCTTGGCGCCAGGCGATGTTGAAGAGCTGGGACAAGGTCGGCAAGAAAGCGGTTGCGGACGGCGTGGTAGCGGCAGCCGACCCGTTCACGACGGCGGAGAACCAGGTCACCGAACAGGCCGCCCAGATCCAGAACATGATCCTGCAGGGCTACGACGCGATCGTCGCAAATGCGGCGTCGCCCGACGCGCTGAACGGCGCCGTGCGGGAAGCCTGCGATGCGGGGATCACGGTGGTTTCGTTCGACGGGATCGTGACCGAGCCCTGTGCCTGGCGCATCGCCGTCGACTTCAAGCAGATGGGCAAGGACGAGATCCTGTACCTGGCCGACAGGATGCCCCAGGGCGGCAAGCTCTTGGAGATCCGCGGCCTGGCCGGCGTGTTCGTCGACGACGAGATCAGCGCGGGCATCCACGAAGGCGTGGCCGAGAACAGCCAGTTCGAGGTGGTCGCCTCGGTCCACGGCGACTGGGCCTAGGACGTCAGCCAAAAGGCGGTCGCGGGCATTTTGCCCTCGCTGGGCCAGGTCGACGCGGTCGTGACCCAGGGTGGGGACGGCTATGGCGCTGCCCAGGCCTTCAAGGCCGCCGGCCGGCCCATGCCGCTGATCATCATGGGCAATCGCCACGACGAGCTGACCTGGTGGAAGGGGCAGAAGGACGCCAGCGGCTACGAGACCATGTCGGTCTCGATCGCGCCCGGTGTCTCGACCCTGGCTTTCTGGGTGGCCCAGCAGGTGCTGGACGGCAAGGACGCGCCGAAGGATCTGACCGTGCCGTTCCTGCGCATCGACCAGGACAACCTGGAAGAAAACCTCGCCAACACCGAAGCGGGCGGCGTCGCCAACGTGGAATACACGCTGGAAGACGCGCAGAAAGTCATCAACGCGGCGATGCAGCCATTGCGAAGGGACAATTCCACGAAGCGGTCGTGTATTCTTCGCGGGATCATGCCTGAACCGAACGCAAACATTGTCTCAATGGACGGCGTCGAAAAGCATTTCGGCGCCGTCCATGCGCTGGGCGGCGTCGACCTTGCGGTCGCCGCCGGCAGTTGCCTCGGCCTGGTCGGCCACAACGGGGCCGGCAAGTCGACGCTGATGAATGTGCTGGCGGGCACGCTGGCGCCCGACACCGGCCGGATCGTCGTCGAAGAAGACGATCTGACGGGCCGCTATTCCGTCGCCGCCGCACAACGCCACGGTATTCGCTGCGTCTTCCAGGAACTGTCGTTGTGCCCCAACCTGACGGTCGCCGAGAACGCGCGGGTGATGCATCCGGCGCTGAAAGGGTTCGGCTGGCGAGGCCGGGCCGGCGCGCTGATCGTCGGCAAGATGGACGAGATCTTTCCGGGCCACGGCGTCGGCGCCGGCGACATCGTCGGCGACCTGTCGATTGCGCGCCGCCAGATGGTGGAGATCGCCCGCGCCTTTTCCGAAACCGACGCGCCGTTGAAGCTGGTGATCCTGGACGAACCCACATCCTCGCTGGACGCGATCGTGGCCAAGCAACTTCTGGATTTCGTGCGCCGCTACGTGCAGGACGGCGGCGCCTGCATCCTGATTTCGCACCTGTTGGGCGAGATCCTCTCCGCCGCTGACCAGATCGTCGTGATGCGCGACGGCACGGTCGTCGACGCGCGCCCCGCATCCGCCTTCACCCGCGACACGCTGGTTTCCGCCATGGGCAGCGTCGCCAAGGAGGAGGACACAACCGGGGCAGGCTTCACCTCGAAGCGCGACACCGGAAAGCCCAAAGTCGAGGTCAGGCCGACCGACCGGGACACCGGGCCGGCCTTGACCGCCCATCGCGGCGAAATCGTCGGACTGGCCGGTCTTGGCGGGCATGGGCAGACGGACATGCTGATCCGCATCTACGACGCCCGCACCCGCAAGCGCGATGGCGTCAGCGTCGATGGTCCGGTGACGCTGGTCGCCGGCGACCGGCAAAACGACGGGATCTTCCCGCTGTGGTCGATCGCCAAGAACATCTCGATCGGCTCGATCCGCGGCATGCTGCGGCACGCCCTGATCGACCCACAGGCGGAAACGGACCTTGCCGAGACCTGGAAACAGCGTATCGGCATCCGCACGCCCGACATGGAGAACAACATCCTGTCGCTGTCGGGTGGCAATCAGCAGAAGGCCCTGTTCGCCGGTCGCTGGGCGCAACGGCGGACATCGTGCTGATGGATGACCCCATGCGCGGCGTGGACGTGGGAACGAAGCAGGAGGTCTACCACCTGATTCGCGAAGAGACCGCGAAGGGCCGCACCTTCATCTGGTACACGACCGAGATGGACGAGTTGGACCATTGCGACTACGTCTACGTGTTCCGCGACGGGCGGATCGTTGCCGATTTGGCGCGTGACGAATTGACCGAGGAGCGGATCCTGCATTCCTCGTTCGCGGAGGCCGGCGCGTGATCCAGACGCTGAGCTCGCCGCGCGTCATGCGCGCCCTGCTGCCGGCGCTGTCGCTGACCGCCCTGTTGATCGCGATCTTCTATCTGCAGCCGCGCGCCATGAGCTATCTGGGGCTGAACCTCTTGTTGAATCTGGCGCTGCCGATCGCGCTTGCGACGCTGGCGCAGATGTGCGTGATCACCGTCAACGACCTGGACTTAGGCATCGGATCGTTCGTTGGGCTTGTCGCCTGCATCGGCGCGACGTGGCTAAACGATACGCCCCTGTTGGGTGTCGCCGCGCTGTTGGGATGCATCGCCATCTATGCCGGTCTGGGGGCGCTGATCCATCTGCGCAATCTGCCGTCGATCGTCGTCACCCTGGGAATGTCCTTCGTCTGGCTAGGCCTTGCCCTGCTGGTGCTGCCGACTCCGGGCGGCAAGGCACCCGACTGGATCCGCGCGATCATGACCTACAAGTCGCCTGGGCTGCCGTTCACGATCTATGCGGCGATCGGCGTCGCGCTTGTGGTGCATGTGGGCCTGATGCGCTCGGCCTACGGCGCAATCCTGCGCGGCGCCGGCGGCAACCCGGTCTCGGTCGCCCGTGCCGGCTGGTCGCTGCTCAGGACCAAGATGACCATGTTCGCGCTGGCCGGGTTCTTCGGCGTGCTTTCCGGCCTGTCGCTGATCGGCCTGACCACCTCGGCCGATGCCAACATCGCACTCAGATACACGCTGTTGTCGATCGCCGGCGTTATCCTGGGCGGCGGCGAATTCGTCGGCGGCCGGATCTCGCCCATCGGCGCGGTGATTGGCGCCATGACCCTGACACTGGCGGCGTCGTTCCTTTCGTTTCTCAGGCTGCCGCCCGACTGGCAGATCGGTGCCCAGGGCGCGATTCTGATCCTGGTCCTGGCGCTCAGGGCGCTGATCAACCGAGGGGAGGAACGCTGATGCCGCCGGCGCATTCGATTGCACGACGCGTCCTGGCGCAGCCCTGGCTGTGGGCCTATCTGGCGGCGTTCGTCGTTTGGCTGGCGACGATCACCTTCACGCGCGGCCGGGGCGCCGGCGACGTGCTGACCGCGGCGCTCGCTTTCGGCACGTTTTCGGTGATCGTCGGCATCGGGCAGATGTACGTGATCACATTGGGGCCAGGCAACGTCGACCTGTCAATCCCGGCAACCATGACCTTCGCCGGCGCGGCGTCGATGAAAATCATGGCCACGAACGACGCCATGATCCTGCCGGGACTCCTGATCGCATTGGGCAGCGGGTCGGCGATCGGGGTTTTCAACTACGGCCTGATCCGCCTGCTCAGGATCCCGCCGATCATCGCGACGCTTTCCTCCAGTTTCCTGTTCCTTTCCGCCGCCATCGCCTATGGCCGCGGCATCAAGATCAAGCCGCCACCCATGCTGGCCGAATTCACGACGGCCCGGCTCGCCGGCGTGCCGATCCTCGCCATTTGCATCATCCTGCTGGCCGTTGTCATGACCGTTGTTCTCAGCCGCACCGTCTACGGCCGCTCGGTGATCGCCATCGGACAGAACCCCCGGGCAGCGCGCCTGTCGGGCGTCAATGTCAATTTCATCCGGTTTGCGACCTACGTGATGTGCGCAACCCTGGCCGGCCTGTGCGGCTATCTCCTGTCGGGCTTCTCCGGCGGCGCCGCCTTGAACATGGGCGCGGAATTCCTGCTGGCCTCGATCGCGGTCGTGGTGATCGGCGGCACCTCGGTCGCCGGCGGCTATTCCAACGTCCCCGGATTGTGGGACGCGGCGCTGTTCATGTTCCTGCTGGTGACCATGCTGAACACCTACGGCCTGGGCGCCGGCGTCCGCCTGGTGCTCACCGGGCTCATCATCGTCGTCGTGATAACCCTGGCGGGCGGCAAGACGGCGGGTCGTTAGAACGCACTCTATTCCGGTATCCGAACCCCCTCACCCCAACCCCTCTCCCCGCTGGGGAGAGGGGCTATTCGTTCCCCCCC
>Ga0209783_1000166_pt1 | contig 19435 bp, 15 predicted proteins | sample WorMetfiPIANOSA1_FD_187395 | JGI IMG/M metagenome (GOLD analysis project Ga0209783, IMG submission 187395) | Marine gutless worms symbiont microbial communities from Max Planck institute for Marine Microbiology, Germany - Olavius filocauda... | ecosystem: Host-associated > Annelida > Digestive... | reverse complement strand
CTACATCGGCTTCTACAATGCGATGCGGCTACATTCGACGCTGGGATATCTCAGCCCGATTAATTATGAAAAAGAACAATTAAACAATGCTGCTTAAAACCGTGTCCGTTTTTACTGGACCACTACAGAGTCCTGCTTTTTCTAATACCGCCAGGATGGCCGGATAGTCGTTTTCGAACGACAGGCTGAAAGCGACGATGTCGAAGGTGCCGAGCGCCTTTCCCGATTCAACGGTGCGAATCTCCCGATCGGTCTCACCATCTCCATCGGGGAGAAATGCGCGTTCACAGACCACCCGGTCGAGCCGGTTGATCAGCCGGTAGACCGTCAGAAAGCCCAGATTGGACATTCCGATGTGGTACGTATTGGGATAAACCAGCGCGACCGTGATCCGGTTGCGGTGATTTTTGATCACCGCACCCGATTCGCCCGCGAGTCGATCCCGATTTTTGGCGGTTTTTCTGCCCATGTTGCATCTGCCGGCCATCACTGGTTGTCGATAATTGCATAGTAAGTACCCGCAGTGCGCCTGCGCAAGTCCTAATCGGCCTTTTTGCGCAGAAACGTCGGAACATCCAGGTCATCGTTGTCGATCACGAGGCCTTTGTAACTACTCGTTCCACGGTAGGTAGCACCCGAAGATTCGCCCACGGCTTCCTGTACCCGGATATAGGTCGGTTCTTCCAAATCCACCGCGGCCTGCAGGTCGGCACTGGTGATATCACGGACCACCCCGCGCAAGGGTTGTTTTTCGCCGGCCGGGCCGCCGATACCGGTGGCAATCACCGTTACCCGCATTTCATCACCCAGGGTTTCATCAATGGCCTGGCCCCAGATAATTTCGGCATCTTCACCGACCTCGTCATAAATCTTGTCGGAGGCCTCCGTCATTTCATCGAGGGTCAGGTCGCTGGATGAGGTGATGTTCATGAGGACGCCCTTGGCGCCGGCAATGGAGATGTCTTCCAGCAATGGATGGGAAATGGCCCGTTCGGCTGCTTCCACGGCCCGGTTTTCACCGCTGGCAATGCCGATTCCCATGATGGCCAGGCCGGCTTTCGACATGGTGGTCTTTACGTCTGCGAAATCCAGGTTGACCAATCCCGGGATCATGATGAGATCGGTTATCCCTTTGACCGAATGCAGCAGAATTTCATCCGCCTTCTTGAACATGTCCACCATGCGGGCGTTTTTGGAGGCCAGTCCCCGCAGGCGATCATTGGGAATCGTGATAACCGTATCGGCCACTTCCTTCAAGGCGTTGATGCCCTCTTCGGCTTGCCGGGCGCGTTTGCGGCCTTCAAAGGAAAACGGCTTTGATACCACGGCCACGGTCAAAGCCCCCAGGTCTTTGCAGGCTTGCGCGATGACCGGTGCCGCCCCGGTCCCGGTGCCGCCGCCGAATCCGGCGGTGATGAACACCATGTGGCTGTCGTCCAGAGCAGTGCGGAGTTCATCCAGGTTTTCGACAGCGGCATCCCGGCCGACCTGCGGGTTGGCCCCGGCCCCCAGCCCTTCGGTGAGCAGTTCACCGATCTGGATCTTCTCCTGGGCCTTTGATATGTCAAGGGCCTGGGCATCGGTGTTGGCCGCAATGAACCGCACGCCCTGGAGCTTGGAATCGATCATGTTGTTGACGGCGTTCCCGCCGGCACCGCCAACCCCGATAACCCTGATCTTTGCGGATTTCTCATTTTCTACATACGTAAACGTCATATCCCCACCCTCCTGTACAGTGCGACCGCTTGAAGCCGCGGTTTGCGGGCCTTCGCCCGGTGAAAACAAGTTCATCTGTTTATAGTCGCGATCCACAAAACACCTTTCATTTAGAGCTGAATGTGGTCGAAGTCTTTTAGCCTTTCCGGCTTATCTAGATTACATCTTTGAACCACCGCTTCATGCGGCTGATCAGCCGATTGAAAATATTGGCATCCCGAATGCGAAACTTCTTTTCAGACTGATTCTTGGCGCCGTATAAAACCAGCCCGACACCGGTGGCGTACATGGGATTGTTGACGACATCCACCAGACCATTGATTCCCCGCGGGGTGCCCAGGCGCGTCGGCAGGTTGAAGATCGATTCGGCCACTTCGGTGGCGTCCGCCAGCAAGGCGCTGCCGCCGGTCAGGACGATGCCCGACGTCAGAGCGTTTTCCATGCCCTCACGGTAAATTTCACGCTTGATCAGGGTGAAGATCTCTTCCATGCGGGGTTCCAGAATTTCGCCCAGGATCTGGCGGGGTAGTTGCCGCGCTTCCCGCCCGCCCATACCCGGGACTTCAATGGTTTCTTCGCCGCTGATCGTACCCGCAATGCAGGTGCCGTATTTCTTCTTTATTTTTTCCGCTTCGGCAATGGGGGCCCGCAGTCCCACCGCAATATCGTTGGTGATGTTGTTGCCGCCCAGGGCCAGCACGAAGGTGTGTTTGATGTTGTTGCCCGAAAAAACCGCCAGATCACTGGTACCGCCACCCAGGTCTACCAGGGCCGTGCCCAGTTCGCGCTCTTCGGAAGTGAGGACCGCTTCGCCGGAAGCCAGGGATTCAAGCACGATATCGCAGACATCGAGCCCGCTGCGGTTGCAGCACTTGACGATATTGTGGGCCGAGGTAACGGCGCCGGTTACGATGTGAATTTTGGCCTCGAGGCGCACACCGGCCATGCCCACCGGGTTTTGAATCCCGGTCTGGTCATCGACGATGAATTCCTGGGGCAGGACGTGGATCACTTCGCGGTCCATGGGAATGGCTACCGCCCGGGCGGCGTCGATCACCCGTTCCACGTCGTTTTCAGTGATTTCCGGTCCTTTGATCGCCACGATGCCCCGGCTGTTGAATCCGGTGATGTGGCCGCCCGCAATACCGGCATAGACCGAGGAGATTTCACACCCGGCCATCAGTTCGGCCTCTTCCACGGCTTTCTGGATCGATTCCACGGTAGACTCGATATTGACCACCACACCCTTGCGCAGGCCAATGGAGGGATGGGTCCCAATACCAATAATGTTGATATCGCTGCCGGCGACTTCACCGACAACCGCGCAGATTTTGGTGGTGCCGACATCCAGACCGACGATTATTTCTTCCTGTGGCTGCATCTTAAACCTCCTTGTTATTGCCAATGGGCGCATCCGGCACAACCGGACCGAGCACAATCCGGTCGGTGTTGTTCAGGTCTACTGATTCAATACCGGTCAGGTTGGGTGACCGGGCGGTATATTGACTGATCACATTCAGCATATGGAGCTTTTCAGGATAGCGGTCATAGCCGATTTTTATGGTGGCCGGCTGGCCGGCCAGGGTCAGGGTCAGGCCGGTTTCCCGATCGGCCTGGATCCGCTGCAGCCGTTTGCCGGGAATGACGGCGGTCGCTCCGCGGCTCATGGCGATCAGGTCCACCACGGCACGCATGAGGGCCGTTTCAGGGGCGCGCCCCACCGCCAGGTCCGCATAATCCAGTCCGGCGACCACGGGCAGTTGCCCGGATTCGCCCGACCCCAGCTTTTTAAATACCCGGCCCCGGGCATCCATGAGAAAGCCGGGACCGAGATCGATGACCGCAGCCGGTGTATGCTCGCGGATCACAATCCCCAGTCCGTCAGGCAGTTTGCGGTTGACGGCGGCATCGGCAATCCACCCGTGGCTGATCAGCCTTTTGCGGGCCTGCCCCAGGTTTACCGACAGAATGTTCTGCCCGGGCACGATACCGGCCAGCTGCAAGACCTGGGCTTTGGTCAGGTGGCGGTGGCCGGTAATGTGAATCGACTTGGTGTTAAGATGGTCCCACTGGGTAATCAGGTCGTGGGTAAAGATATACCCCAGCGTCAGCAGAGGGACGGCAATTACGACCGCCGTGGTCTTCAATACCAGCGAAACCCTTTGCCGCCTGCGCGCGCGCGTTGCGGCCTGCCGGGCCTTGGATTTGTTTTTACGCAGCGATTTCTTCTTCTTTACCATTGTTCCATTTCAGTTTTTGGCGGCGAGAACCTGCTCGCCGATTTTCCAGACATCACCCGCGCCGAGGGTCAATAGAATGTCTTCCGGTTCCAGGAGCGCTTGCAGCAACTTGACGGCCTCTTTGGGTCCGCTGACACAGTGGACATCCTTGTGGCCGTGGGCCTTGATGCCCTCGCAGAGCAAGGCGGCATCGACGCCCGCGATCGGTTTTTCACTGGCCGCATAGATGGGCATGACCAGCAGCACATCGGACTGGTAAAAAGCCCGGGTAAACTCATCGAACAAAGCCTGGGTCCGGGTATAGCGATGGGGCTGAAAGACCACCACCTTGCGCCGGTCGGGCCAGCACTCTTTCAGCGCCTGCAGCGTGGTTTTCACTTCCGTCGGATGGTGGCCGTAATCATCTATCACCGTAGCGCCCTTAATTTCGCCTTTGATCTCCAGGCGCCGTTGAACGCCCTGGACGGTTTCCAGGGCCTTTTTAATGGTCGTGAAACGGATTCCCAATTCCAGGCCCACGGCGATGGCGGCCATGGAATTATAGATATTGTGAATGCCCGGCATGTTCAGGCAGATTTCGCCCAGGTCCCGACCCCGGTGGTACAGGTCGAAACAGCTTTGCAGGCCATCGAAGTGGACATTTTTGGCCTGCAGGTCCGCCTGGCTGCTGAGCCCGTAAGTCGTGTACCGATTTTTAATGTGGGGGATAATATCCTGGACGGCCTCGTTGTCCAGGCAAAGCACCGCCAGACCATAAAATGGGATGCGGTGGATAAAATCCAGGAAGACGGACTTGATGTTTTCCAGGTCCTTGTAGAAGTCCAGGTGTTCTTTGTCAATGTTGGTGACGACTGCGATGGCCGGCGAGAATTTCAGGAAACTGCCGTCGCTTTCATCGGCTTCGGCCACGATGAAGTCACCCTGGCCCAGCACCGCGTTGACCCCGATACTTTTCAGCTTGCCGCCGATGACGACGGTTGGGTCCAGCTTACCCTGGTCCAGTATGGCCGCCACCAGGGAAGTGGTGGATGTTTTGCCGTGTGCGCCGGCAATGGCGATGGAATACTTCAGCCGCATCAACTCGGCCAGCATTTCAGCCCGCGGAATAACCGGGATGGCTTTCTCCAGGGCCAGCGCTACCTCCGGGTTCTCCGGATCGATGGCCGAGGATGTGACCACTACGTCCACGTCCTTGAGGTTGGCCGCGGCATGCTCGGCGTAGATTTTACCACCCAGCTTGGCCAACCGCCGGGTAATGTCCGAGGGCGCTATATCCGATCCGGAAACGCGGTAGCCGAGATTCAGCAGCAGTTCGGCTATGCCGCTCATGCCGATCCCGCCGATGCCCACAAAATGGATATGATATTTATTCTGATACATGTTTACCCCGTAGCGGGTGTCAGTAAATAGTAGATATCATCAACGATCGTGGCGGCTGCCTGCGGTCTGCCCCGGGAAGCTGCCAGGGTGGCCATCCGCGCCAGTTCACCGGGATTGCGCCGGAAATGGTTGATCCATTTGGCCAGGATCGCACCGCTTAAGTCTTTTTCTTCCACCATCAGGGCGGCCCCGCTGTCGGCTAGGCTCCGGGCGTTCAACACCTGATGGTTGTCCGCCGCATGGGGAAACGGCACGAATAGAACCGCTTTGCCCATGGCGGTGATTTCCGCCACCGTGGTGGCCCCGGCCCGGCAAATGACCAGGTCGGCCCGGTGGTAACGGCCGGCCATATCGAAAAAAAACGGTTTTACTTCGCCGCGTATACCGGTCGCGGCGTAGGCCTGGGCCACCGTGTCCTGATCGGCGGTACCCGTCTGGTGGATAAATTGCAACCCCCCCGGATCGTCCAGGTCTTTAAGCGCCGCACATACCGCGGTGTTGATGCCGTGCGCGCCCTGGCTGCCCCCGGCCACCAGGACGGTAAAGGTTGTCTCCGGGTGATGTTGCCGGTCCGGAGCCGCCAGAAACTCCGCCCGTACGGGGTTGCCCGTAAACAGCTTGCGGCGGGCGTCTCCCGGCAGGCTGGTTTGCTCGAAGGAGAGGTAAATCCGTCGGGCAATCCGGGCCAGCAAACGGTTGGTGATGCCCGGCAGCAGGTTTTGTTCATGCAGTACCACCGGGATCCAGCGCAGCCAGGCGGCCAGCGCCACCGGCCCGGAACTGTAACCACCGACACCCAGCACCACGTGGGGTTTAAACCGTCCCAGGATGCCGATGGCCTGGGCGATACCCCTGGGAATGCAGCCCAGGGCCCGGATTTTCCTGAACAGGCCCAACCCTTTGATGCCGGCCGCAGTGATGGCGGTGTGGGTGAAGCCGTTTTCGGCCAGAATCTCCTTTTCGAAGGTCCGGTCGGTCCCCACGAACAATACCCGACTTTCCGGATGTCGTCCCAGCCACTCCCGGGCAATGGCGATCCCCGGGAAAAGATGGCCCCCGGTGCCGCCGCCGGCAATGGCCAGGCGCAGGGGACGTCCTCGTGGATCGGCTGGCTGCCTGGTATGGTTTTCTGCGACCGCCATTAATTCGTTTTCCCTATGTTCATCAAGATGCCGATAGAGGCCATGCTCATCAGCAGGGAACTGCCCCCGTAACTCAAAAACGGGAGGGTCAGCCCCTTGGTCGGTAAAAGGCCCAGCGCAACGCCCATATTGATGCAGATCTGCAGGCCGATGGCGGTGGTGATGCCGACCGCAATGTAGGCCCCGAATTCATCCCGGGCATTGCGTGCAATGCTGATGCCCCGGTACAGGATGATGGCATACAGCAGCAGGATTACCATCACGCCCACCAGTCCCAGTTCTTCGCCGATGACGGAAAAGATGAAATCCGTGTGCGGTTCGGGCAGGTAAAACAGCTTCTGCACGCCTTTCCCGATGCCGGTTCCCCAGATGCCCCCGCTGCCGAAAGCCATCAGGGAGTGGACGGTTTGATACCCGGTATCAGTGGAATACTGCCAGGGATCCATGAAACTCATCAGCCGTCTGGTCCGGTAAGCGGCGTTCACCATGAAGAGATAGATAAACGGAAACAGGAACAGGAGGACCGAACCCAGGTGGACCACCCGTACGCCGCCGACGAACAGCATGATCCAGGTGATAGCCCCGAGAATCACGATGGCCCCGAAATCCGGCTGAATAATGATCAGGGCGGTGAAAATCCCCAACACGATCAGATGGGGTAGAAAACCGATGTAAAAATCATGGATGTCGTCGATTTTGCGACTCATGGAATAGGCAATGTAAATGACGAGGGCCAGCCGGGCGAACTCAGACGGTTGAAAAGAAAAGCCGAAAATCCTGATCCAACGGGTGGCCCCGCCGACATTTACACCCAGGCCGGGGATGTGGACGATGCAGAGCAGCCCAAACGCAACAAACAAGATGGGGTACGCCAGGGGCTGGAACAGGCGGTATGGAAAATGCCGGCACATGACCAGGGCCACGATTCCCACCAGAGAGAACAGGGCCTGCTTTTTCAGAAAGTAAAAGTCCGAGCCGAATTTTTTCAACGCCAGGGCGGAACTTGCGCTGTATACCATCACAATGCCGATACCCACCAGGAACAGGACGGGGAACAGCAAGCCCACGTCGTAGGCCATGTGGTCCGGGGGCGGTATATTGGTTTTTTTGCCGGTTTTCATTTGAGCGCGTCTACCTGTTTGCAGAAATCTTCACCCCGCTGGGCGTAGCTGTCATACATGTCGAAACTCGAGCAGGCCGGGGAAAGCAGCACCACGTCTCCGGGGTCGGCGGCGTCCGCGGCCAGGCATACGGCCTGGGCCATGTCGGCGGCCTTTGCTACCGGGGCGGCCGACCCCAGTTGGGTTGTGATGGCGGGAGCGGCTTCCCCCATGACCACGAGCCGTTTTACATTTTTCTCCAGTTGCGGCCGCAGGACGGTATAATCGCCGCCCTTGTCGCGGCCGCCCATGATCAGAACCGTCGGCTGGCTGAAAGTCTCCAGGGCGCGGGACACGGCATCCACATTCGTGCCCTTGGAATCGTCCACGTAGAGCACCCCGTCTATGGTGGCCACTGTCTGCAGGCGATGGGCCAGGCCGCGAAATTGCCGGACCGCCTGCTGGATGCCTGCGGTTGTGCCGCCGGCGGCCAGGGCGGCCAGGGCGGCGGCCGCAATGTTCTCGCGGTTGTGCGCCCCGGTGAGCAAGGCCGCCTGCAGGTCCAGCACCAGCGGGTCACCGCCGGTGCACAGGACCACCCGATCAGTCGATATCTCGGCCCCGGTGTCGGGCAGGCTGCCGTTGCGGCCGGCGTGGAAAAAGGGCCACACCCTGGCCCGACAGGCGTTCGCCAGTTTTTTTATCTCCGGATCCATCCGGTTGATAACGGCGGTGTCCGTTTCCACCTGGTTGCTGAAGATCCGGCCCTTGGAGCGCACATACGCCGCAAAGTCGTCATAGCGGTCAAGGTGATCGGCACTGATATTGAGCAGCACGGCAACATCGGCATGCAAGGTGCTGGCGGTGTCCAGTTGAAAGCTGCTCACTTCGAGCACGACCAGGTCGGCGCCGCCGCCTGCGGCCACATAGTCGATCAGGGGGTTGCCGATATTGCCGCCGACGAATACCCGCTTGCCGGAGTGTTTCAGCATGTCGCCGACCAGCGCGGTGGTAGTGGTTTTACCGTTGGTACCGGTGATGGCGACAACCGGTTCGTGGACAAAACGCACCGCAAATTCCAGCTCCCCCAGGATCGGTACACCTGCCCGGCGGGCCTGTTCGAGCGGTGCAATGGTGTGCGGGACACCCGGACTGACCACGATCAATTCCGCCTGCCTGAAAATATCCACGGGATGTTCACCCAACACCAGGCGAATGCCCTGGTCTGCCAGCCCGGGTAGAAAATCCGTCAGGTGGTCGGTAGCGTTTGAATCCGTCACGGTAACCCGCGCTTTTTGCCGGGCGGCAAACCGGGCCGCTGCCCGGCCGGATTTACCCAGCCCTACCACCAGTATGTTTTTTTGAGCCAGTTCCACGCGTCGCTACCTGAGTTTTAGGGTGCTCATCGATAATAGAGCCAAAGCAATCGCCACGATCCAGAACCTGACAATGACCTTGGGCTCCGGCCAGCCCTTGAGTTCAAAATGATGATGCAACGGGGCCATCCTGAAGATACGCTTGCCCCCGGTAATTTTAAAAAAACCCACCTGGAAAATAACCGATAAGGTTTCCACTACAAATAACCCCCCTACCAGCACCAGCAGAATCTCCTGTTTGGTGATGACCGCTACGGTGCCCAGGGCACCGCCCAGCGAAAGGGAGCCGACATCACCCATGAACACCTGGGCCGGGTAGGCGTTGAACCATAAAAAGCCGAGGCCCGCACCGGCCAGGGCGCCACAGAACACGGTGATCTCGCCGCCTCCGGAGACGTAGGTGAGCTGAAGGTATTCGGCTATCTTAATGTGGCTGGTCACGTAGGCGAACACCATATAAGCGGTTGACGCTATCACCAGGGGGCCGATGGCCAGGCCGTCCAGGCCGTCGGTAAGATTGACGGCGTTGGAGGCCCCCACGATCACCAGGGCTGCGAAAAGCACATAACCCCAGCCCAGGTCCGGTGTTAACCGCTTGAAAAAAGGAACGGTTACCTGGGTTGAAAAATCGGGATGGGCCCACAGTAGGGCTCCGGACGTCAGGGCCAGGATCGTCTGCAGCATGAATTTGCTGCGAGCGCCCAGACCCTTGCTCTGTTTCTTGACCTGCATCAGGTAGTCATCGGCAAAGCCGATAAGGGCATTCCCCAGGGTGACCAGCAGGGCGATCCAGACATAAAAATTGGTGATATCCGTCCACAGGATGGTGGATACGGTTACCGCGAAGACAATCAGAGTGCCCCCCATGGTGGGGGTGCCGGCCTTGTCCAGATGCGATTCGGGCCCGTCGTCCCGGATATACTGGCCGACCTGCATCACCTTGAGCTTGCGGATGACCCAGGGACCCAGCAAAAAGCAGATCAAGAACGCGGTCAGGCTGGCATAAATGGTCCGGAAGGTAATATACCGGAAGACATTGAAGGCCGAGATGACTTCGTGCAGCGGATATAGAAAGTGATAGACCATTCTTTTTCCTAAGTGCCCTCTGACGCGTTGTTTACAAAGGCCGGCTTCATTCCATCAGGCCGGCGGCGACGGTTTCCATGTGCATCGAACGGGAGCCCTTGATCAGGACCCAGTCTTCCGGTTGCAAGTGTTGTTTCAGATCGGCAATAATTGTCGGGTGGTCGCCGGTGACCACTGCCGCGGCCGGTAGGCCACCGTCTTCGGCCCCGGCAGCCATGGATGCGGCGTTTTCCCCGGCCAGGTACAGCCGTGTCGGACCGGCCGCGGCCGCGTTCCGGCCCAGTTCAAAGTGCAGCTGCGGTGCGTGGTGGCCAAGTTCAGCCATGTTGCCCAGGACCAGAAAACGCCGCTGCGTACCAGCGCGCTTCACCAGGGTGTCGATGGCGACCGCCATGCTGCCGGGATTGGCATTGTAGGTGTCGTCGATTATATTGACCCCCTTTGGGGTCTGTTTTACGACCAGGCGGCCGGATACTGGCGAAAAAGATTCCAAGCCCGCTTTTATCTGTGCGCCGGAAAGGCCCAGGTACTGCCCGACGCCGGCGGCCGCCAGCGCGTTGGCGACCATGAACCGGCCGGCCATGTTCATGCGGACGGTCTGCCGGTCGGCGGCAAGGTTGAGGCCGAAGGTCAGTCCGGCATCACTGGCCTTGATTTCATCGGCGCTGGTACCGGCCTCCGGTGCAAAGCCGAAATATTCCACCGGGCAGAGACAGGTCCGGGCCAGTTCCCGACAGCGGGGGTCATCCCCGTTTAAGATGGCCCGGCCGTCGGCCGGAAGTGTTTCGAGCAGTTCACCCTTGGCTTTCTGGACGCCCTCCAGGGATCCGAGAAACTCCAGGTGGGCCGGGCCGATATTGGTGATAACGCCCACCTGGGGGTCACAGAGCCCGGCCAGGTAGCGAATCTCCCCGGCGTGGTTCATGCCCAGTTCGAGCACGGCCCAGTCGTGGTCCGGCCGCAAGCGCAGCAGGGTCAGCGGCAGGCCGATCTCGTTGTTGAAATTTCCGGCGGTCGTCAGCACCTTGAACTTTTGGGCGAGCACGGCGGCTGTCATGTTGCGGGTCGAGGTCTTACCGTTTGAACCGGTGATGGCTATTACGGGCACGCCGGTACGGTGCAGATGATAGCGCCCCAGACGGCCCAGGGCCCGGGTGGTATCGGGTACGCTGATCCAGGTTGCCTGGGGATAGCGTTTCCGCATTTCACTCAGTTCGGCCACCCGGTCCTCTGCGCAGATGACGCCCCTGACGCCCTTTTTGAGCACCTGGGCCGCAAAGGTGTGCCCATCATGGCTGTCTCCGCGGATGGCGACAAAAATGGCATCACCGTCAATGGTGCGCGAATCGATGGCGATGTCCGTGAAGACCGGGTCCCGGCTGCCGGAGACCAGGATTCCACCAGTAGCGGCCAGAAGATCGGGGACGGACCAACGCCCGCTCGGGCTGTCCGGATCCGCATCAGATAGTGCGGCGCTGGCTTCGGCACGGTCATCGAAATCAAATTTGTCCGTTCCCCGAATCTGGTAAGTCTCGTGTCCTTTGCCCGCGATGAGGATAATATCCTCCGGCCGGGCCAGACGGACGGCCAGTTTGATGGCTTGGCGGCGGTCCGGTTCCACAAGATACCCGGTCTGTGCCGGATTGCTTTGCAAATCTGCGCCGCTGAGCCGGATCTGGCCGGACTGCAATTCGCCGCTGAGAATCTCGGCGATGATGGCCTCCGGGTCTTCGGTGCGCGGGTTGTCCGAAGTGACAATGGTAAGATCGGCCAGGCGCCCGGCAATGGCCCCCATGAGGGGTCGTTTGGTCCGGTCACGATCGCCACCGCAGCCGAAGACGCAGATGATTCTGCTCCGGCGCAGCTGCACCAGCGCCTGCAGTACATTTTCCATGGCGTCCGGCGTGTGGGCGTAGTCCACGAAAACATACAGACCCCGGTCGTTGGCCACAGGTTCCAGGCGGCCCGGAACGGCTGTCAGAGCTTCAAGCCCCTGCCTGATCTTGGCCGGCGGCAGGTTTAGATGCAGCCCGACACCGACGGCGCTCATGACGTTTTCGAGATTGTGGCGGCCCACCAGCGGCGAGCGGATTTCCATTGATCCGGACGGCGTGGCCAGGGTGACTTCCAGACCGGCACCCGACGCTGTGTACGCGGTAGGCCGAATAACGGCTTCAGGTTTGTCACCTGTTGTCAGAATGGTTGCCGGAGAGCCGATCTTTTCCAGGGTTGCCGTGAGGTCCCCCGCCAGGCTGTCGTTGCTGTTGATAACTGCGGCCGGTTTTCCGCCGGTGTCCAGGAGTTCGGTGAACAGGCGCTTTTTACAGGCCCAGTAGTGGGCCATGTCGTGGTGGTAATCAAGGTGGTCGCGTGACAGGTTGGTGAAGACGGCCACTGCAAAGCGGCAGCCATCCACCCGTTTAAGGTCCAGGGCATGCGAGGAGACTTCCATGACCACGTGGGTGACCCCGGCTGTCCGCATTTCGCTGAAAATGCGCTGCAGGTCGCTGGACTCCGGGGTGGTCATGGGATTGTCGAAGTATCGGCCGGCATACCGGTACTCTATCGTGCCGATGACGCCGGTGGTCAGCCCGGCCCGGGTAAGGATGCTTTCAATGATATAGGCGGTGGTTGTCTTTCCGTTGGTGCCGGTCAACCCGATCAAAACCAGATCGTCGGCGGGATTGCCGTAAAAGCGGGCAGCCAGGCGTGCCAGGGCTGCCCGGGTGTCCGGGACGACGATGTTTGGAACCGGGGCGGTGACTGGACGCTGTGACACGACCGCGGCGGCCCGGTTGGCCACGGCCTGGGCAATGAAATCATGTCCGTCGGCTTTCAAGCCGGGGATGGCCACGAAAAGGCCGCCGGGCTGGACATCACCGGTGTGATAGTGAATCGAGGCGATATCCGGATCAGCACCGGCAGGCCGTGCTTCCGGCGATATGTCAAGCGCGGTTGTCAGTTGTGACAGTCTCAACCCCTGGCCTCGCTTTCCCGTGAGACAATCATTTTGCGGCGCCCGTTTTGGGGGGCGATGTTCAGATAATCCAGTGTGAACTCGGCAATTTTGCGGAAGGCCGGCCCGGCGACCGTTCCGCCGTAGTGGTTTTTTTCCGGTTCATCCACGACCACCAGAATCACCAGTTCCGGCTGCCGCGATGGTACGAAACCGGTAAAGGAAGCCACGAACTTGCCATTATCATAGCTGCCGTTCTCGTCGGTTTTCTGGGCTGTCCCGGTTTTGCCGCTGACCTCGTATTCATCCAGGGCGGCCAGGGTGCCGGTGCCGCTTTCCACAACCGTACGCATCATGGCTGCCACGGTGGCCGCGGTGCCGGCCGAGACAACCCGGCGAATCGGCCGGGGTCCGTATGACTCAATTGCCCGGCCCCGTGCATCGGTGATCTTTTCCACAATATAAGGCTGCATCAGGACTCCGCCATTGGCGATGGCGGCTGTGGCCGTGGCCAATTGCAGCGCGGACACCGAAATTCCCTGCCCGAATGAAATGGCCCCGACGTCGATCTTGGACCAGCGTTTGTAAGGACGCAGGCGGCCGGTCGTCTCACCGGGGCAGCTGATACCCGTGCGGGCACCGAATCCGAACTCCTGCAAGGTGGTATGCAGGCGCTCGGCACCGATCTTTTCGCCTACTTTGACCGCGCCGATGTTGCTGGAGAGGCGGACAATGTCGGTGATGGTCAACCACTCATGGGGTTTGGTGTCGTGAACGGTGTTGGCCCCGATTTTATAGGCGCCGTTTTCGCAGTACAGAGGGCTGCTGGCTTTGAACGCACCGGACTCGATGGCGGCGGCGATACTGAAAATTTTCATGGTCGAACCGGGTTCGAATCGGTCGGCTACGGTCCGGTTGCGCCAGTGCCAACGGGTGGATTGGCTGTAATTGTTGGGGTTGAAGAGGGGGACATTGGCCATGGCCAGGAGGGCCCCGGTCTGGGGAACCATAACGATTCCCATGGCCGAGCGGGCCTCGAAGCGCTTGATGGTCTGCAGCAATATCTTCTCGACGTTGTACTGGATGGTCCGGTCGATCGACAGGAACAAATTATGGCCGCGAATGCTGCGGCCGTTTCCGGTGGGATCGTCAATACGCCGCCCCAGGGCATCCTTAAAAATCTTGTATTTGCCCAGGTCGCCTTTCAACCGGCGGTTGAACAGGTACTCGACGCCTTCCAGGCCGCGACCGTCGATGCCGGCAAATCCGATGACCTGGGCGGCCACGGACCGGTGGGGGTAGACCCGACTGTGTTCGGGGATAAAGTCAATCCCGGCAAGCTTGAGCTTCCGGACCGCCTGGGCTTCCTTCGGGGTAACATGGCGCTTGAGCCAGGTAAACGCACGGTTCGTGCCGGTGAGTTTGGCAGCCAGCTTCTGGCGGTCCAGGTTCAGGATTTTTGCCAGGGGGGCGGCCGTGGCCACCCCATCGGTTATCCGGGCCGGGTAAGCCGCAATCGAAGTCAGGTCGATACTGACGGCCAACTCACGTCCTTGCGCGTCGAAGATGGTGCCGCGCTTGCCGACGGCCTGCATCGATTTCTGGTATTGGCGCAGGGCCTTATCGGAAAGCCAGGTGCCGCGCACGATTTGAACCTGAACCGCCTTGGCCCCGATGCCGACCAGCAGCAATCCGAAGACGAGGCCGATCAGTGTGGCCCGCACCCGGATTCTGTTATAGCTAGCGGCTTTCATTGAAACCTCAGCGTCTGTTCAGGAGTTGGCATCATCAAGCCCAGGGCCAGGGCTTTGGCCTCTATCCGCTTGGGCGATTTCAACCGTTCCAGCTCGATTTGCAGGTCGCGCTGGTCTGTATGCAGTTCACGATTTTCCGTGGTGGCCGTGGTCAATTCATACCCCGTGCGGGTGAACTGGACCCGGCACCAGGCGAAAAAGAACAATTCCCCGATCAGGGCCCCCATCATCACAACCCATAAACCGATTACCAGCGAATTTCTGGCCAGGGATCCCTCTTGCTTGGCAAACTTTCGGTTCATAAGCAGTCCAACCGGGTGCGTGTTCCGGTCACAAGCGCTCGGCCGCCCTCAGGCGGGTGCTCCGCGCCATGGGGTTCTGTTCAACTTCTGCCGCGGACGGCCTGACAACTTTGCGGGTCAGCAGCCGCAGCAGCGGTATTTTTCCGCAGGTACAGACCGGCAGCTTCGGTGGACAGGTACAAGGATCTGCGTGTGCCCGGAGCTGCTGCTTTACAATCCGATCTTCCAGCGAGTGAAACGACAATATGCAGATCCGGCCGCCGGGATTCAGCATATCGGGGACCGCGGACATAAACGTTTCCAGATGATCCAGTTCCCGATTGACCGCGATCCGCAAAGCCATGAATACGCGGGTGGCCGGATGAATACGCCGCGACACCTTCGCGGCGGGAACCGCTGCCGTGATGATCTTCGCCAGCTGGTCCGCTCTGTCTATCGGGTTTTTGACCCGGGCAGCCGCAATCTTTCTTGCGATGGGGCCGGCCAGGCGCTCTTCGCCCAGGGTCAGAAATAGCTTTTTCAGGGCTTTTTCCGAGTGCGTGTTTATAATGTCACGGGCCGTGACCCGTGTGTTCGGGTTCATGCGCATGTCCAGGGGCTCGTTCTTGTGAAAACTGAAACCCCGGCCACTGCCTTCAATGTGGTGGAGAGAAAGGCCCAGATCCATCAGGATAGCGTCAACCCCGCTGATGCCGACCTCTCGCAGGATGTCCGGCAGGCTGGAGAAATTTGCGTGGACCAGATGCCTGTGGATACCCTGGGTCGGCAGCTTTTGTTCTGCATTGCGGATGGCAGCGGTATCCTGGTCTATGCCGATAAAGGTACCGCCCGGTTGAATCTTGCGGCAAATGTCGACCGCATGACCGGCTCCGCCCAGGGTGCAGTCCACCACGCACTGCCCCGGCCGGCAATTGAGATACCGGGCCACTTCGTCCGGCATTGCGGATATGTGGTGATAAGACATGGAATTATAGCCCCAGTCTGGCTATTTCGTTGCGGACCTCCTCTGTTTGCATGTCGGCTTCCATGTCCATATTTTCCTGTTCCCAGTTCTGGCGGGACCAGATTTCAAAATGATCCAGGACCCCCACCATGACGATCTCCTTTTCGAGCTCGGCGTATTGCCTGAGCGTCGGCGGGAGCAGGATGCGTTCCTGGCGGTCGCCGGGGCACTCAAAGGCACCACCGACAAAGACGCGCCGGAAACGGCGCATACTGTCGCTTTTTTCGGCCAGGGAAAGGATACGGGTTTCGATCTTGCGCCACTCATCCAGCGGGTAGGCAACGAGGCAACTGTCCATGCGGGACACCATGACCGCTCCGGAGCCACCGGCTTTGATGGCATCCCGAAACCGGGTCGGAACGATAATGCGCCCTTTGGCATCAATTGTATGGAAGCTGCTTCCTCGGAACATAAATCACCATTCAACTCCACTTTAATCCACTATAATGGAGTAAAAGTACAAAATGCTAAAAATGTCAAGGAAAAAAGTTTGTTTTGCTGAATGTTTTTCTTAATAATTTTGTTAAGTTAATTCAAATTTTGCTTGTTACACCACCGGTGGTTCAATGTGGGTTATACGACCACTATTGCGGCGGACAACATTTTTCTGCCGGCTATACGGTGCGCCTATATCAAACCAAGCGGTGATATTTAGCGGCAATGGTGAAATTTCGCCATTCGCATTGCTGGCTTCCAGCGTATTTTTGGCGCGTTCATTGCCGAACACTATAATGATTACAAGTAGTTACTTTTGAATGCGCGGATCTGGGCCGCCTGGCACATAACTTGCAATACTTCAAAGTGGGATAGAAGCGGTCTCATCGGGCGAGTCACGTGTATGTGAGTGGGGGGTGACACCGATGCAGACAAGTGCTGCGATCAAACGGCAAAATCTGGAGCAGGGCCTGTACCTGCAGGAAACCCTGGGAACCATGATTCCGGAAATGGCCGCCTGCATGCATGCCGACCGGTTGAGTATTTTCTCCTACAATGGGCGGCAGCGTGAGCTGGTAACCCTGGTCAAAACCGGTGAGGACCTCTCTGAAATTCGCCTGCCCGTTTCTCCGAACAGCATCGTCGGATATGCCGTTGGTAAACAGAAAACCCTGCGGGTGGCCGACGCCTATGACAACCTGGAACTGGCCGGTATAGACCCCGGGTTGAAATTCGACGGCCGCTGGGACGCACGGTCGGGATACGCCACCCACCAGATCCTGGTCGTGCCCATTGCCTACAAATCCTTTACCCTGGGCGCTATCCAGGCCATCAACCGCAAAGACGGCCGACCGTTCTCCGAGCGTGAGGAACAGGCCGCCGCTACCCTGGCCCGTCATCTGGGAACGGCCCTGTACAATCAAAAGCGCAACGCCCAGGTCCGCATTGAAAAATTCGATTTTCTCCTGAAGCAGTTTCTGATCGGCCGCAAGGATTTGCACAAAGCCATGATCAGCGCCCAGAAAAGGGAAGAACCGGTCGAGGAGACCCTGCTGCGCAACTACGGCATCTCCAGAGATGACCTGGGCAAATCCCTGTCCGCTTACTACCGGGTCCCGTTTGTCTCATTCAAGGATGGCACCCCCGTGGATGTCGATCTGTTCAAAAATCTGAAAACCTCATTCCTGCGGAACAATATCTGGGTGCCGCTCTGTATCGAAAAGGGGCGCATCATGGTGGCCATTGACGATCCCAACAGCCTGCAGCGGGTCGATGAGATCAAGTCGATATTTTCAGATCAACAGGTCGGGTTCTGCGTTGCTTTGAAAAAAGAGATCCGGCGGTATATCGATTGCTGTGAAAAGGCACTGAAAATGCGGACTGCGGCCCTGGAGAAACCGGTGAAGCGGGCCGACAGCAAAAAAGGGGCTCCCGGAGAAGGTGACGGTGAAGAGCCGGACGGCAGCCGCGACATTCCCACCCTGGCCGAGATCGCCGCATCTGACGAATCCGCGGTGATCGAGGAGGTCCTTTTCCAGGAAGGCAGCGAAGCGGCCAAACTGGTCAACGATATCATCGTGTCGGACCATGAGCGGGGGACCTCGGACATACACATTGAACCGCAGCCGGACAAAAAGGACAGCCAGGTCCGCTTTCGGGTCGACGGGATGTGCAACGAGTATAAAACCATTCCCCGCGAACACCAGCAGGCCGTGGTGTCGCGGCTGAAGATCATGGCTGATCTCGACATTGCCGAACGACGCATCCCGCAGGATGGAAAGATAAAGTTTAAAAAGTTCGGGGGCCTCGATGTGGAATTGCGGGTTGCAACCGTCCCGACTCATGGGACCGGGGAGACGGTCGCCATCCGCATCCTGGCCAACAGTAAACCCATGCCCCTGGCGAACCTGGGGTTTTCCAAGCACAACTATGAAAACTTTAAAGCTTCGATCTCCAACCCCTACGGCATTGTGTTCGTCTGCGGTCCCACCGGCAGCGGTAAGACCACCACCCTGCACTCGGCCCTGGGGCATATCAACAAGCCCGAACGAAAAATATGGACGGCCGAAGATCCGATTGAAATCACCCAGGCGGGTCTCAGCCAGGTCCAGGTGAAACCCAAAATAGGTTTCGACTTCGCGGCCGCCCTGCGCGCGTTTTTACGGGAGGATCCGGATGTGATCATGGTGGGGGAGATGCGGGACCGGGAAACTGCCCAAATAGGCATCGAGGCCTCCTTGACCGGCCACCTGGTTTTTTCTACCCTGCATACCAACAGTGCCCCGGAAAGCATCACACGCCTGTTGAACATGGGCATGGAACCCTTCAGTTTCGCGGACGCGATCCTGTCCATCCTCGCCCAGCGCCTGGCACCCACCCTCTGCGAGACCTGTAAACAGACGTTTCATCCCACACCGAAGCAGTTTAAACAGATGGTCGTGGAGTACGGCGGCGAGCGGCAGTACAAAAAACACAAACTACCGCCTTACCGTGACAATATGACCCTCTACCGGGCCAATGGCTGCGATGGATGCAACTACAGCGGCTATCGCGGGCGCATGGGGCTGCATGAACTGCTCCTGGGGACGGAGCCCATCAAGAAGCTGATTGAAACCCAGGCGCTGGTTGAAGATATTCGTACCCAGGCCATCAAGGACGGTATGACAACCCTCAAACAGGACGGTATTGACAAGGTGCTCCAGGGTAAAACCGATCTGCAGCAGATACGCCGAATTTGTATGGCTTAGTTAGGTGAATAGGCTGAAGGTTGAAGGCTGAAGGTAGGCGGTAGAAGGTATAGGGTATAAGGTATAAGGTATGATGTGGTTTAAAAGAAACGGACACTTTGCTAAGAACGAAATATCAGAAAGCGAGGTGTCCAATGAGTACTCAAAAAACCAGACGGAGTTTCACCCAAGGGTTCAAGGATGATGCTATCAGCCTGG
>Ga0209783_1000165_pt1 | contig 19469 bp, 16 predicted proteins | sample WorMetfiPIANOSA1_FD_187395 | JGI IMG/M metagenome (GOLD analysis project Ga0209783, IMG submission 187395) | Marine gutless worms symbiont microbial communities from Max Planck institute for Marine Microbiology, Germany - Olavius filocauda... | ecosystem: Host-associated > Annelida > Digestive... | reverse complement strand
CCAGGCTGATAGCATCATCCTTGAACTCTTGGGTGAAACTCCGTCTGGTTTTTTGAGTACTCATTGGACACCTCGCTTTCTGATATTTCGTTCTTAGCAAAGTGTCCGTTTCTTTTAAACCACATCAAAGGCTGAAGGTTGCAGGTAGAAGGAGAATCCTATTTAGGTGTTTTTTCCTTCAGCCTTCAGTCTTCAGCCTTCTACCTGGAGAACTTTCCTCAAAAACCTCCCCGTATGCGATGTCTCCAGGCCGGCGATCACTTCCGGTGTCCCGGCACCAATAATTTCACCGCCCATATCACCGCCTTCCGGGCCCAGGTCAATCACATGGTCAGCGGTCTTGATGACATCCAGGTTGTGTTCGATCACAATCACTGTATTGCCGGTGTCCACGAAACGATTGAGTACGGCCAGCAGGTTGTGGATATCATCCGCATGCAGGCCGGTGGTGGGCTCGTCCAGGATGTAAACCGTACGGCCGGTGCTGCGCTTGCTCAATTCCCGGGCCAGTTTGATTCGCTGGGCTTCACCGCCTGAAAGCGTCGTGGCCGGTTGTCCAAGATGAACATACCCGATGCCGACATCTATCAAAGTCTGCAGCTTGGGGCGGATGGAAGAGATGTTTTTAAAAAAGGTCAGGGCCTGGTTAACGGTCATATCAAGCACGTCTACGATGGTTTTACCCTTGTAGCGAATCTCCAGGGTTTCCCGGTTATAGCGCTTCCCTTCGCAGGCATCACAGGGAACGTAGATGTCCGGTAGAAAATGCATCTCTATCTTGACCACACCGTCGCCGCGGCAGGCTTCGCAGCGGCCGCCTTTGACATTGAAACTGAAACGACCCGGCTTGAATCCGCGTATCCGGGACTCCGCAGTTTTGGCAAACAACTCCCGAATGTGGCTGAAGACCCCGGTGTATGTGCCGGGATTGGAGCGGGGTGTTTTGCCGATGGGAGCCTGGTCTATATTGACCACCTTGTCCACATACTGCAGGCCTTCGATTCCTGCGTGGCGCCCGGCCGGGATGCGGCTGTAATGCAGATGGCGGGCGAGCAGGGCGTGCAGGGTTTCCAGTACGAGGGTTGACTTGCCCGAACCGGAGACACCGGTCACGCAGATGAAACAGCCCAGTGGGAATTCAACATCAAGTCGTTTCAGGTTGTTGGCACTGGCGCCCTTGAGGGCCAGGCTGCGGCCGCTGCCCGGCCGGCGCCGGACAGGCAATTCGATGCGTTTTTGCCCGGCCAGGTATTGTCCGGTCAACGATGCCGGTGATGCCACCAGGGTCTCCGGGGACCCGCTGAACACCACCTGTCCGCCATGCATGCCGGCTCCGGGCCCCATGTCCACGACGTGATCAGAGGACCTGATCGTCTCCTCATCGTGTTCTACCACTAAAATGGTGTTCCCCATGTCGCGCATTGCCAAAAGGGTTGTGAGCAGGCGCTGGTTGTCCCGCTGATGGAGGCCGATGCTGGGTTCGTCCAGAACATACAGCACGCCGGTCAATTTGGAACCGATCTGGGTGGCCAGCCGTATGCGTTGGCTCTCTCCCCCGGACAGGGTTGCCGCGGATCTGTCCAGGGTTAAATAGGACAGGCCGACATCATCCAGAAACCGCAAACGCCCGGATATTTCCTTGAGTATTTTTTCGGCCACCACGGCTCTTTGACCGGTGAGTTTCATCTGGCTGAAAAACGCTATGGCCGTCATGATGGGCATCGCGGTGATCTGGGCCAGGGTTTTTTCCGCGACTCTCACCGCCCGTCCCGGTGCGTTCAGGCGGGTACCCTGGCAACCCGGGCAGGGCCGGAAAGTCATAAACCGCTTTATCTCTTTGCGGGCCGCGTGCGAATCGGTTTCCAAATAGCGGCGCTGCAACTGGGGAATGACGCCTTCGAAAGGTTTCTTATAGATGTGTCGCCGGTTTTGCTTTTCAAAATAGAAAGGGATCTCTTCTTCCCCGGATCCGTGCATCAGCACCCGGCGAAAGGCCGGTGACAGCTCCTGGTAGGGAGTATAAATATCGGATTTATAGTAACGGGTAAGGGCGTCCAAAAAATCCGTGAAGTGGACCGTACTGCGATTGGCCCAGGGAATGATGGCCCCTTCGCGCAAAGAGAGAGCCGGGTTGGGGACGATCAGATCTTCATCTAACTCTGTTTTCGAACCCAGCCCGTCGCATTGGGGGCAGGCGCCGTGGGGAGAATTGAAAGAAAAACTGGCCGGCGTGAAAGGCGGGTAACTGACGCCGCATTCGATGCAGACCGGTTTTTCGGTAAATACCAGCGGTTCCTGGTCGATCACGTCGATTATCACCGTTCCAGCGGACAGGGCCAGGGCCAGCTCGAGCGAATCGGCAAACCGGTTGCGCATGGTGTCTTTTACTATCAGGCGATCAACCACGACCTCCAGGCTGTGCGGTTTGTCCCCAGCGAAGCCGGCGGTCGACTCGATATCGTAAATCGTGCCATCAATCCGTACTCTCGAGAAACCATCTTTGCGCAACCGTTCAATGCGGTCGGGCAGGTCACCTTTTTCCCGGGTTAGAAGCGGGGCCAGTATTTGTATCCGGCTGTTCGCGGGCAATTCAAAGACTTGGGCCTGGATCTGTCCGGCGGTTTGAGCGGTAATGGGGCGGTCGCATTGCTGACAATGCGGGACACCGGCTCTGGCAAACAAAAGTCTCAGAAAGTCATATATTTCCGTAACGGTGCCGACTGTGGAGCGGGGGTTGTGGCTGGCGGTTTTCTGCTCGATGGCAATAGCCGGCGACAGCCCCTCGATCATATCCACATCCGGTTTGGCCAGTCTTTCGAGAAATTGCCGGGCGTACGTAGACAACGATTCCACATAGCGTCGCTGGCCTTCAGCGTAGAGGGTGTCAAACGCGAGGGTCGATTTGCCCGACCCGGATAAACCGGTTATTACAATCATCCGGTTACGCGGCAGGTCAAGGTCCACATTCTTTAGATTATGTTGACGGGCACCGCGGATTGTGATCGTTTTTTGAGTCATTTCTTCAGTCTTTAAACCCGGTCCTTCGGCCGGGTTGGGATAGTTGCCTATCCGGGGTAGTTATTTCCAGTAATTTAGACTGTAGGCTGCAGGCTGTTAGGGAGTTCAATACCATGATTGAAAATCATCGGTGGGGGCTGTTAGCTATCAACTATTCGCTTTTAGCTGAAATTCAAAGACGGATCGCTAATCGCTAAGTGCTAACTGCTAAAAGCCATATCCCGAGGTTTCCCTATTGCCTCTCCGGGCCAGGATTCATTACCTGTTCGCCAGCCCAAACCTTAAGTATAATACTCAACCCCCGTATTTTTGTAAACAGGGCAGGAAGAAGTAAAGCCAGGCAGGGAATTGTTTTGCAATGCAGTATCTGTACTGATTTCAATACAATGTTAAAAAAATGTTAGAAAAGTGAAAATAGAAGCTATTCGTAGAAAATAGGATATTTTTGGAGAATTAATTTTTTAGTCACGAAAGATTGATGCAGTGGATGTTGTTAAAATAGTTGAATATACTGTTTTGGGCAGAAAATGTGTATTCATTGGGGCTCGTAAGAATTGGATCTGAATAATTTGTTAAAACAGTTAGATATAAATTGTTGATAACTGACTCAAGGGCACGGAATAAATCCGATTCATCCGGATTGACAGATTGCGGCCCAGTGGATAAAAAATTCCTCAACCTTGTTCAAAGGTTTCTGGATGACCCTACATTCCGGATAAACAATAATTTTACATTCATTTGTGCCTGAATTGTACGATAAAACTCTGCTTTGACAGAAGATAGCAATCTGTTTGTCTTTTAACGAAACCCATATGCAATCCACCTGGCAAGACGTAAAGAAAACTCTTAAAGCACGGATTCCCGGACACAGTTACCGGATGTGGATCGAACCGTTGGAACCCAAGTCGGCCAACGGTACCCAGTTTGTCCTGGCGGCCCCCAATTTTTTTTCCCGCAAGCGGGTGCTCGACCAGTACGGCGCCACCATAGAAACCAGCCTAAAGAAACTGACCGGTAAATCCGTCCGGTTGATCGTAGAGATCGCCAACGGCGCCAGACGGAAACGAGCGTCCAACCCTGACCGGATTCAGTTAAAAATCCCCAAAATACAAGTCCGGCCCCACAGTGGCCGCACCCTGCGCCGGGAGTTCACCTTCGATCAGTTCGTAGTCGGGTCGAACAACGATTTTGCTTACTCGGCCTCTCTGTCGCTGGCGTCCCGCAAACTGGGCCAGCAAAATTCACTGTTTCTCCTTTCGCGAACCGGTATGGGCAAGAGTCACCTCTCCCAGGCCATCGGGCACCATATACTGGCCGAACATCCTACGGATCAGGTCTATTATATTACCGCTGAAGATTTTACCAACGAAATGATCGATGCGTTTCGACACGACTGCGTCAATGCCTTTAAAAACAAGTACCGCACCGGGTGTGATGTGCTGCTGCTTGAGGACGTTCACTACCTGAGCGGTAAAGAACGAACCCAGATCGAGTTGGCCCTGACCCTGGACTCTCTGCTTGAATCGGGGAAGAAGATCATTTTTTCAAGCTGCAATTTACCGGCGGACATTCCCAAGTTAAACGACAAGCTCAGGTCCCGGTTGAGCAGTAGTCTCATTTCAGAGATCGATCCGCCCGGATTCGGGACCCGGGTCCGCATCCTGCGCAAGAAGGCCCAGATTTATGGAGAATCCGTTTCAGATGATGTGCTGCAGTACCTGGCGGGTGAGCTGACCGATGACGTCCGGCAATTGGAAAGCGGCCTGGTGGGTATCACCGCCAAATCATCTCTACTGGGAATGCCGATCGATCTCGATCTGGCCAGCAGTGTGGTAAAAAACATTGTCCGCACCAAAAAGAACATTACGATAGATGTAATTAAAAAACTGGTCTGCCGGGAATACAAGGTATCGGTCAGTGATGTCGTGTCCAAGTCCCGCCGGCAGTGTTTTGTAAAACCGCGGCAGGTTGCCATCTATCTTTCCCGTAAATATACGGACTCACCGCTGCAGGCCATCGGGAAAAGCTTCAAGCGGTATCATGCCACCGCTTTACATTCCATTAATGCTGTCGAAAGGGAAATGAAACTCAAAAGTGCCACGAGCAGGCAGGTGGAATATCTTTCCAAGAAACTTGAGGCGGGGCAGTTTTAAAATCAGCCTTTCAGTCAATCACTGCAATTTCGCATTGGTTGTTTCCGAAAAAAGCAGGTCTTCCAAAATTTCCATCCTGGTTACCTGATCACTTTCTATCGCACAGCGCAAACACAGGGCGCAATACTTGCGGCATATACGGTCTTCAGGATTGAATTCTCCAAAACAGCCGATGTGCTGATCAAGAAGCGGTTGCGTTTTTTTCTCTATTCTCATCTTCCATCCTCGAGGCATATCAGGTCCAGCATCTGATGGTGAATTTTGTCATTGGTGGCCAGCAATTGCGGCATATCGATCGTAAATTCACGATCGGCAAAGTCGGTGACCCGGGCCCCCGCCTCACGCGCTATCAGCAACCCGGCGGCCGTGTCCCAGGGTTTGAGATTCTGCTCCCAGAAACCTTCGAAGCGCCCGCAGGCCAGATAGCATAGGTCCAGGGCGGCGCTGCCCAGTCGGCGGACGCCCTGGGAAGCCGCCAGGCAGCGGGAAAGGCGGATCATGATCTGATCGAGGATATCACCCACATTGTAGGGAAAGCCCGTAACCAGCAGGCTTTCTCCCACGTCCGGAATATCGGAAACCCGGATGGGCTGCCCGTTTAACTGCACCCCTTCCCCCTTGACGGCTGAAAAAAGTTCCTGGCTGACGGGATTGAAGACGACCCCGCAGATGATATCGTCCTCATGGGCACAGGCGATCGAAACCGCGAAAAGACCCAGGGTGTGCGCAAAGTTGGTTGTGCCGTCCAAAGGGTCAATGATCCAACGAAAGGCGGAGGAGCCGTCGCTAAGACCGCTTTCCTCGGCCAAAATAGCATGTTCTGGAAAGGCCGCCTGAATGGTGGCGATGATCACTTTTTCCGAGGCTGTGTCGGCATCGGTTACCAGGTCGATGGCGCCCTTTTTATTGATTTCCGACAGGCGACCCAATTTGGCCATCAGCACCTCGGCACCCTGGTGGGCGGCTTTTTGGGCGACACTCTTTATCTTACCGAAATCCATAGCAGTTTTCTATATCGGTTTGGGTTTGCTGTCAACTCTTGCACGCGTTCTATTTAGCGGCTATCTCTTCATCGCGCCGGTAACCTGGCAATCATCTGGTCGACAAGTGGTTTCAACGTGCTGCGCTTGCGGGCTGAAATGGGAATGCCGTTCAGGCGGGCGGCCATGATCGCAACATCCTCCGGTGCCACCCGGTCCATTTTGTTAAGGACGGGAATACAGGGGAGGTGACCGATGCGCAGATCCGCGAGGATGCGCTCCACCGATTCAATCTGGGCCTTGTAGCGCGGATTGCTGATGTCGATTACGTGCAGCAGCAGATCGGCACCTTCCAGTTCTTCCAGGGTGGCCCGGAAGGCCGCGACCAGATCCCGGGGGAGATTATGGATAAATCCGACCGTGTCGGTAATGATGACTTCCAGGTCCTGGGGAAAGCGCAGGCGGCGGCTGGAGGGGTCCAAGGTCGCGAACAACCGGTTTTCCGCTAAAACCTTGCTGTTGGTCATGGTGTTCAGCAGGGTCGACTTCCCGGCGTTGGTATAACCGATGATCGAAATAACCGGCAGCCCTTTCTTGTGCCGGCGGGCTTTTTGCTGGGCGCGCTGCTTGCGGACCTGTTTAACGGATTTTTCCAAACGTCCTATCCGGCTGCGCACCCGGCGACGGTTGATCTCCAGCTTGGTTTCCCCGGGTCCGCGGCCGCCGATACCGCCCGTCAGGCGCGACATGGCGGTATTTTTGGTGACTAGGCGCTGCAGGAGGTATTTCAGCTGGGCCAGTTCGACCTGCAGTTTGCCTTCGCGGGAGATCGCCCGCTGGGCAAAGATGTCCAGGATAAGCTGGGTGCGGTCCAGCACCTTGATGTCTTCCAGCTTGCCGGTGATCGACTTGATCTGGGATGGGTTGAGATCTTGATCGAAGACAATCAGGGTGGCCGCTCTTTGCAGGGCCAGGATGGCGAGTTCCTGCAGTTTGCCCAGTCCCATCAAAAACCGGGCATCTGCTTTTTTACGCTGTTGCAAGATGGTGTCCAAAACCATAATGCCGCTGGTGCGCGCCAGTTCTCGCAACTCCTCCAGGCTTTCCAGGGCCTGGCGGCGCGAACGGGTCGTTACGCTGACCAGCAGGGCCCGTTCACGCTTGTCCCCGGCCGCGATGGCGGTGCGGGTTTGGGCCATCTCCGATTCCAGGGCGCGGATCTGTTCCCGGCAGTCGATGTCCAGCTGGTCCAGCCGCAGCGGCTCGCGAATGTGATAGGGGCGGCCTGCAGACTGGCCGGGAAAAATATGGGCCAGGTGGATGGGGCCGGGCAGACCGTCTCCGGCGACGGTGACGGCCGCCATCATGTCAAGGCGCAGGAGTGCCAGGTCGGTCAGGTCGTCACGGGTGAGGGTTTCACTGCCCAGGTGGGTATGGATGCAGCGCAGGCCCAGCAGGCGGCCGGGGTCGGTGCGATACTCCCGCAATCCGGGAATCATGATCGACTGGTGATCGCCCACTATGACGTGGGTAATCTTGCCCAGCCGATTGATTAAAAGGCCTATCTGGCGCCCCGTACCCTTTGACAGCCGGCAGATATCCCGGGTTAGTTCCGGCGAGATCAGTTGGGAGGGCTGTACCCGGCGCCGATAAAGGTTTTCAATCTTTCTGATGTGATTGGATTTGAGCCCGCTAGTATTTCCGAAGATCCGCTTCATGAATCGTGATTACATGCCGCCGGGCATCATGTCGGGGGCGGGATTTTCGAAACGCGTGTAGGCATTGAGAAATGTCAGCGGTACGGTCCCAACCGGGCCGTTTCTCTGTTTGGCCACAATCAGCTCGGCCTTGCCCCGGTTGGGATTGTTTTCATCCTTGTTGTAAACTTCATCCCGATAGATAAACGCGACCACGTCGGCATCCTGCTCCAGGGCGCCGGACTCGCGCAAGTCAGACAGCTGGGGCCGTTTGTCGCTGCGTTCTTCCAGTTTGCGATTGAGCTGGGAAAGGGCGATAACCGGCAGATCAAGCTCTTTGGCAAGAGCCTTCAGGGAACGGGATATATCGGAAATTTCCAGATCACGGCGTTCGATGTTGGCCTGCCCCCGCATCAGCTGCAGGTAGTCGATAAAGATGAGGCCGAGGTCTTTTTCCATTTTCAGACGCCTGGCTTTGGCCCGGATGGTCATGGCGGTTACATCCGGCGAATCATCGATATACAAAGGTGCTTCACTAAGTGCGCCCGCAGCGTCGGTAATCTTGACCCAGTCTTCACGACTGAAAAAGCCGCTGCGCAGCCGCGAAGAGTCGATGCGCGCCTCCGAGCACAGCAAACGCATGGAGAGCTGCTCCTTGGACATTTCCAGTGAGAAAAAGGCCGTGGGGACATTTCCCTCGAGGGTGGCGTTCCGGGCTACATTCAGGGCCAGGGCGGTTTTGCCCATGCTGGGCCGGCCGGCCAGGATCAGCAAGTCCGACGGCTGCAGACCGGCCGTCATTTTGTCCAGTTGGGCATATCCGGTGGGGACCCCGGTGATCAAGGCTTTGTTGCCCTGGCGTTCCTCCAGGGTGTCGATGTTCGACTCGATAATCTTCCCGAGCGGGTAAAAGGCCGGCTTGATCTTGTTCTCCGAGATCTCGAAGATGGCGGTTTCTGCGAAATCCAGGACATCATCCACCTGGCCGCGGTCCTCATAGCACTTTTTTACGATGGCATTGGCCTGCTCGATCAAGCGTCGCAGGCAGGCTTTGTCATGGATGATTTTGGCGTAGTGTTCGGCATTGGCAGCCACTGGAACCGCATCCACCAAGCCGGCCAGGTAGGCGGCTCCGCCGGCTTTTTCGAGCTGGTTCTGTTCTTTTAAAAGGTTGGTCAGGGTCACCAGGTCAATGGGTTCGTTCCGGGAAAACAGTTCCGTAATGGCCCCGAAAATTTTGCGGTGCGAGGTTTTATAAAAATCCTCGGGCGATAGAATTTCAACAACATCCAACAGGGTTTCGTTGTCAATCAGGATGGCGGCCAGGATGGAATCCTCGGCCTCTAAACTTTGGGGCGGAACGTGGTAGAGGGCTGGATCTTTACTTGTTTGCGTGGGATTGTCCGGCATTACTAGCCCCGCTTGGCGTGTTGCGAAATCGTATTGTTGGCATGCCGCCCGGACAGGGAGAGCGTCTCCCGGCACATGTTTCCAGCGGCTGTCCGGCACCGGGCAGTCCGTTAGACGCGAGACTGCCCGGCAGCAGGCAAAATTTATTGCTCGGCAACGACTTCAACCGAAATTTCCGGTTCGACTTCCGTGTAAACCCGAATGGGCACCTTAAAGGTGCCGGTGGTTTTGATGGGTTCTTTCAACAGAATCATCCGCCGCTCAATGTTGACTTCCTGTTTTGCCAGAGCGCTGATGATATCGCGGGTGGTAACGGAGCCGTAAAGCTGGTCACCGTCAGCCACTTTGGCTTCGATCGTGCACGTTACCTCTTCCAGCCTTTTGGCCATTTCCTGGGCCAGCTCTTTCTCCTTGGCAATCTGCAGATCGAACTTGGCTTTCTGCTGGGACAGCAGCTTGCGGTTCGCCGCTGTGGCTTCAACCGCTTTGCCCTGAGGCAGCAGGTAGTTGCGGGCATAACCGGGGGCGACATCGACTTCACTCCCAATGATACCCAGCGATTCAATGGTTTCTTTTAAAATCAGTTTCATTATCTCCTCCGTCTAATGACAGTATCTTACTGTTTCTCCAGCTTTCGAAAATTAACCCACAGGTCAAAAAAACCCAATGCGATCACTACCAGGGCAAATACATGCTGGATAGCGATCAGGGTATATATAAATGTTCGCGCCATGCGCGGGAACTTCTTTTTGTCAAAAAAGTAGGCCACGATTGCAATGCCGTGTAAAAAATAGATCATCATCAAGATCAGGATGCCGTTCAGCCCGATCAATCTGATGCCGGTTGCCGGCAGCAACATTGCGATCGCGCAGCCTATCGCGCCCCAGACCAATTTTTCAGGTGTCGACCAGGTTGTCAACCTGCCAAAATCCGGGTAGGGCAGGGCGAAGCTCCTAAATAGCGGTTTCGCAAACAGCAGGCAGACCCAACTCACAAACAGGGTCGAGACCAGCACAAGCGCCGGGACGATGCGCACCAGGGCGTATTGGATCCTGTCCAGTGAGTTTTCCACCTGGTGGATCGTTTCGACGGGAATGCCCATCTGCTTGTAGAGTGCCAGTGTGATTTCCAGGTTTTTAAGCACATACGTGGAAATCATCTCCAGTAAAGTTATGCCTTGGGCAGAACTGTAAAAGAGCAACGCTGCAAATCCGGTCGCCAGGACAGTCAGGCAGGTATACCCGATGGTCTTTTCAACGGGTAGATTCTGCTCGAACAGGTCTCCCAGCACGAACCCGGTCAACATCAATCCCAGAAAAAACAACGCGTCAACTGCGAGGCCACCCATGATTACGGCGATAACAACGGCCGTCAGGACCGGTACGGCCCCACCCGGCAGGCGTCCCAGTTTGACCCGGTAGAACAGAATCGGTAGCGGAATTAGAACTGCTGTGAATAAACCGACAATGGGCAAAAAGACAGATACGGCAAAGACCAGACCGGTGATGACAACACCGTTGATAATATCCTTTACCACCTGCCCACCCATCTCCTGCGGCACGATTTCTGCTCCCCCGGGGTGATCAGTTGTTAACGCAGATCGGCTGTGCCGACATACGGCAGAAGCGCAATCGTCCGGGCCCTTTTGATAGCATGGGTCAAGGCACGTTGGTGCTTCGCGCAGGTGCCGGAAATGCGCCGCGGGATGATCTTCCCACGCTCTGTGATAAAGTATTTGAGCTGTTTGGGCTCTTTGTAGTTAATCGACAGGCTGGAGTCGGCACAAAACCGGCATACTTTCCTGCGATGAAAGACTCTTCTTTTGCTTCTTTTTCTCTGCGGTCTCATAGCCATGGGTTACGCCTCCTCGCTGGTTTCGGTTGCTTTGGGGTCCTCAGTCTTCTCCGGCTTGGGCGTAGCAGGCGTATCATCGGCTGGTGCAGCTACCGGGGTTTCAGTCTCAGGGGCGGTTGCGGCTTGGGCGGTTTTTTCGATTTCCGCCTTTTTAGCGGCTTCTTCCGCGTCCATGTCGGCCTTGATCTTTTCCGGATCGACATCCTTATCGAGCAACACCGTCATGAATTTGAGCACGCGGTCGTCAATTCTGAAATTACGCTCAATTTCACTGACCAGTGCCCCGGTCCCGCAGTAATCCACCCGGACATAATACCCGCGGGATTTTTTCTTAATCTCATAGGCCAGTTTTTTCCCCCCCCACTCATCTACCAGGATCAGCGTTCCGTCAAACTGCGGAATCAATTGCGTGACCCTGTCCAGAACAGGGGCCCGACCTTCATCGGAAAGGTCGGGATCAATGATCACGATCGTTTCGTATCTTCGCACTTTATCCTCCTTTTGGATATAAAGCCCCGCATTCACGGAGCAAGGATTGGGCCATTTGTGCCCATAATAAAAACAACACTAGTTACATTCGTCAATCTTTTTGTCAAGCAGTATGTCATAATCTTTTCAAAAAAGTGCCAGCTTGGCATCTGTGCTCCAACAGTTTGAAATTACAATATTTATCTTCAATATAGGCCTGTTGGCACGGTGCACAACAGCCCTTATTTAAATCCCTGTCCATCACCTGCAATAGCAGCCTGCCGTTAGGGGGACGGTCGTTGACTCACAATCATAAGCATGTTATTTTTCAAGGCCTTGTGCGTTTTCGATCTCTAAACCGTGCCGGTTAACGTCACATCCGTGATCTGAAGTAGGTGTTTACAGGAGGGGCAATACCATGAAATTCGGTCAAAAAGGACTATGCCTGTTGGCAGGGGTTCTCCTTTTGGGGGGGGTGACGACAGCAGTCGCCGGCCAGACGACTGCCGAGCGCAAGGTGCTGCGTTTCGGTGTACATGTCAGTGATATGGGTAAGCTGGATCCCCATTTTGCCGCCGGTTCGCAGGATCGGGCCTGCGCTGATATGGTCTTTAACGGGTTGCTGCGTTATCAACCCGGCAATGCGCCCAAGATCGAGCCTGACCTGGCGGCCGACATACATGAATTTGAAATGGTCGGCGGAAAGCAGGTCTGGACGGTGAAGCTGCGCAAGGGGGTCATGTTCCACGCCGGTCCGGATACGCCGGCCTACGAATTGACAGCCGATGACGTGGTTTATTCGCTGCACAAATCCGCTAACCGGGATACCTGCGCCTATGCCGGCGAGTATGCCGGTATGCAGGTTGAAAAAACCGGCCCCTCTACGATCCAGATCATCCTGGCCAAGCCGTTGTCGCCTATTCTTTTTCTACCTAAGATTACCGACTACGCGGGTGGTTTCATTGTCAGTAAAAGGGCGATTGAATCCATGGGATACGATAAATTCAAACAGCATCCCGTCGGTACCGGTCCTTTCCAGTTTAAAACGCATATCCCCGGCGAAAAGCTCGTCCTGGCAGCCAACGACCAGTATTTCAGAGGCAGACCCAATCTGGCAGGCATCGAAATCCATTTTCTACCCGATATTGTCGATCGTGAGGCGGCCATGCTGGCCGGTAACCTGGATGTCGCCATTGGTTATGGTGATAAAGGCTGGGTGGAAAAGGCCTCCCAATTTGAGGGTATGGTATATGAAACCCACGGTGTGGGTGAGGTGATTAACGTCTACCTGAATACCGACTTCAGCCCCCTGAACGATGTGCGTGTACGCCGGGCCATAGCTTACGCCATGAACAAAGAGGGGTTTTTAAACAAAACGGCCCGGATATATGTCGGGGCCGTCTATTCACCCGTTCCAATTCAATATCTACCCGGAGGAATCAGCAAGCAAGACGCCGAAAAACTTGGCCTGGCATATGCCACAGATCTTAAAAAGGCCAGGCAGCTACTCGCTGAAGCCGGGTACCCGGATGGATTTACCCTTGAGCTTGTATCCTCGGAGAAAAGGCTTTATCGCCGGACCTATGAAACCATCCGGGACCAGTTGGCCCAGATTGGAATCACTTGCAACATTACGATCAAGAAACATGGCGCCATGCATAAAGCTATCAGGCAAGAATCCTTACCCATCGTCGCCTATGTAGCCTGGCGGCCGAATGCGGATGCATACCTGACACGGTTTTTCCATTCTGATTCTATCGTGATTACAGGCGTCAAGCCGGATACCAATTTTTCACGCTACCAAAGCATCGACAAACTGATCGAAGCGGCCCGCCTGGAAATCAATCCGGAGAAGCAGGTCAACTTGTGGGTTCAAGCCCAGATCCGGCTGCTTGCCGATATGGCCGCCTATCCGGTGATGTTTGCAAAACAGGGCTACCTGCGTACAACGAACGTTCAATACGGGCACCCATTGGTCTCGACGATGGCTCTATATCCGCAATTTACCGAAAAAACCTGGATAGATCCGAAAAACTGAGGCTCTCCGTCAGTCGGTAGTGTGTAAAGGACGCTAGATGAATATCTACACCAAGATTCTGCTTACCACGCTCCCACTGGTTTTTTTCATCCTGTTTGCCGCCGTCGGCACAACCTACCATTTCGCCCGCATGGCCCTGACCGACCTGGCCGAAACCTGGCTGCAGACACGGCTTTCCGAAGCTGTCCGCATTGTGGCCGCCCAGGAAGAAATCCTGCACAAGTACGGCCTTGAACAGATTCCTGCCAGCATTGCCAAAGCCAAGCTGGATGCCGGGACCGCCATGGCGGCCATTGAGGTGGGCGAGCAGGGATACATTTTTGCGGTTACTGCCAAGGGTACCGTGGCCTATCATCCTGATTCCGCGCTGCGTGGCCAGAATATAACTGCCCAGGCCTGGTTCGCTAAATTGAAAAGCAGTCAGGGCGCCCTGACATATGTGACCCCGGACGGTCGTCAGCACCTGGCGCGCTACGCTTACTTAGAGCCCTGGCAGTGGTATATCATCGCTACGGATCCGGAGGCCGAAGTTTACGGTGTCGCCAACCGTATGCGTCCCTATGTTGTCTATCTGGGTATCTTTGGCGCCCTTGTGCTGGCCCTGGCATTGATGCTGCTCACCCGGCGTCTCACGCGGCCGCTGCGTGAATTAACGACCGGTGCGGACCGCATTGGAAAGGGTGCCCTTGATACCAGGATTACCGTGCGGACCCGGGACGAGTTCGGCCAACTGTCAGCGGTATTCAACCGGATGAGCGGCCAGCTGCAGGAGACGCTGACCGCCCTGCAGCACCGGGAGGAGCATTTTCGCTCTATCATCGAGAACGCTTCCGACATCATTGCCATCCTCGATGCGGAAGGTCGATTTCTCTACGCCAGTCCTTCCGTGGAAAGGGTGCTCGGGTACCAGTCAGCCGATTTGGTGGGCACCGATGTGCGGGTCTATTTACCGCCAGCAGACCGGGATCGTCTGGCTGGCCGTAGCGCCTGGCTGCAATCCTCCCAACCGGCAATGCCGGGACAGTTCCGATTTCGTCATTCCGACGGGTCCTGGCGAACCTTTGAGGGCGTCAGCGTGAACCTCCTGGACCACCCGGCGGTTGGGGGTCTGGTGATCAATGCCCGCGATATCACCAAGCGCAAAGAGGCTGAAGACGCCCTGCAAAAATCGCATCAGGAGCTGGAAAACAGGGTCATGCAACGTACCGCGGAGTTGACCCTGACCAATAGACGGCTGCGCAATGAGATTGCAGAGCGGACGTTTGCCGAGGAGGCCCTGCGCAATAGTGAGCAGCGCCTGAGGGCCATCCTCCGGGCTTCTCCCGTGGGTATCGGACTCGTCATCAACCGGCAAATGAGCTGGTGCAACGAAGCCCTGCTGCGCATTATGGACTACGCCAGGGAGGATATCATCGGCATCGATTCAGCCAAGCTGTACCCCGACCCGCAGGAGTACCGACGGGTGGGCCGGGCGTTGTATGAAGGAACTATCCAGGCGGAGATCGGTCAAGCGGACACCCAGATGCGCCGCGGTGACGGTTCGGTCATCGATTGCAGCATCCGTTCCTACCCGTTGAATCCCGAGGAGCCCTCAAAAGGCCAGATTATTGCCGTCACCGATATTACCGAACGCAAGCGGACCCAGGACATGCTGATGCAGACCGAAAAAATGGTTTCCGTGGGCGGTCTGGCGGCGGGCATGGCCCATGAAATCAACAACCCGCTGGCTGGTATTCTGCAAAATGTTCAGGTCTTGTCCCGGCGGTTGAAAGCCGACCTTCCGGCCAATGTAAAAGCGGCCGAAGATTGCGGGGTTTCCATGGAGGGCATCGAAAAATACATTGCCCGCCGGGGATTGTTTACCACCATTGACAGCATTATCGAAGCCGGCCGGCGGGCGGCCAAAATTGTGGAAAACATGCTTTCCTTCAGCCGCAAAAGCGAATCCAAGTTCGGTTACCACGGACTCGACCGGTTGCTGGACAAGACCGTGGAGTTGGCGGAAAACGATTATGACCTGAAAACCCGCTTCGATTTTCGCAAGATCGAAATTCTCCGGGAGTACACACCGGACACACCGGTCGTACAATGTGAGAGCAGTAAGATTCAGCAGGTTTTTCTGAATATTCTGCGCAACAGTTCCCAGGCCATGGCTGAGAGCGACCCTGCGCATAAGCCGGATTCGCCGCGGTTTATTCTACGCGTGATACCAGAAGGCAAGCTGGTCCGGGTTGAAATCGAAGATAACGGACCGGGCATGCCGGAAGATGTCCGCAAGCGGGTTTTCGAGCCCTTTTTTACCACCAAAGCTGTTGGTGTCGGGACTGGACTGGGTCTGTCGGTTTCCTATTTTATCATTACGGAGAATCACCGGGGAACCATGGAAGTGAAGTCCGCGCCGGGCAAAGGCGCCTGTTTCATCATTCGTATCCCCATGCGCAGAGATTAAGCCGCGTGGTACCCGGCGGAACCATGCAGGCGCTTTTCACAAAAAGAAGCAAACATTATGGAGAACAGGCAGAAAAAGAAACTGCGGGCTGAGATGGAGGCTCGGATGGGTCAATTGAAAGCGGATATCAGCGCCTACGAAGCCCTGGTCAGACCGATTGCGCCGGATAACGCCATTGGTCGATTGACCCGCATGGAGGCCATTAACAGCAAGGGCATCAACGAAGCCGCCCTGGCCAAAGCCCGGGATACAATGGCCAGCCTGGAGCGCGCCCTTACCAAACTCGATGACCCCGATTTCGGCTTGTGCCGGGAATGCGAGGAGCCGATTCCACCTGCCAGATTGATGATCCTGCCCGAGACCGATCTTTGCGTACAGTGTGCTGCCAGCCTGAACGGCTGACAGGACCGATAGCCATTCAACCCGTTATAGAGCAATTTCACAAAACAGTGTATCTTGCGCACTATAGAGGCGTTGGCCGGGTTGACGTGTAAAGATAACGGCCACTTGTCAGGGGGGCGTTATCCGGTTAGAAGCTATCTCAAAAAAGTCTTTTGGCCCAAACTCGGTGTTGGGCACTCGGTTCAAGTCCTCGAAATACTCCAGTATTCCTCCGGGTGGAACCTCGCGGCCGCCTTGCACCACGATAGGCATTTGCTTCGCGTCATTTTGAACCAAAATCCGTTTTTTGAGATAGCTTCTAGTCGATGGCAACGACGATCTTGCCACGGGTATGCTTTGTTTCCTGCTGCGTGTGCGCTTCCCTAATCTTATCCAGGGGAACTACGTCCTGAACAACCGGTTGCAGCTGTCCGGCCGCGACCCAATCCCGGATGAGTGCTAAATCGGCATGGCGGGCTTTTACCACGACCTGCCTGGCTTTTTGACGCCCAAACAGGCGGGTCGCCCACTGGCTGATGAAAACATGGGGTTTTACCACGGTTGAAACCCAGGTTCCGGTACGTGCCAGGACCGGCTTGATCCGCTTGAAAGGTTGATTGCCGAAAACATCGAAGAAGATATCGAACCGGTGGTCACCGGCAGCCACATCTGTATCGTGGTAGTCGATACAGGTGTCTGCACCCAGACCGGCAAGGAAATCATGGTTTGCTGAACTGCTGATCGCCGTAACGCTGGCCCCGTATATTTTGGCTATCTGGACCGCCATGGTTCCGACCCCGCCGGAAGCTCCGTTGATTCCAAGGAGGTCCCCCTCCTTGATGCCCGCCTCGTCACGCAGGGCCTGCAAAGAAGTAGAAGCTGCCAGCGGTATTGAGGCCGCCTCCTCAAAAGTGAGGGCGTCCGGCATGTCGGCCAGGTTAGCGCTATCGATGGCCAGATATTCAGCACAAGTCCTGCCCTGCCAGCAATCCAGCATGCCGAACACCGCCTGCCCCTGCTCGTAGCCGGTGACCTTGTCACCGGTCGTAGAAATCTCGCCGGCAAAATCATATCCCAGTTGCATGGGAAACTGCTTGCCGGTAAAAATTTGGAAGCGCCCCTTGCGCACGAATGTGTCCTTGGGATTCACCGCCGCGGCGCGGACCCTTACCAGGACTTCGTTTGCCTTTACGGTTGGTTTTGGAATGTCGCCTATTTCGAGGACATCGGTATCACCAAATTTATTGAAGATAACTGCGCGCATTGTGTGATTCACCTGAATTTGCGGTTTTGGGTTTTACGTATAGTCCAGTCCCAGCCTGAATCCAAAAACCGGTAATGCCCCCTGCGTGAAATCAAGGTCTGCGGAACGGTTAAAGCCCATGGTCGCATAAAGTTTCCAGGCGTTCTGCATGGCCTGGGTGGTATGCAGAATGACCTGGGTGTTTCCATCGGATCTGGCCTGTTGGATGCATGCCGCAGTCAGAGCCCGGCCCACCCCGGCTTTTCTGAAGCGGGGCGCCACCCCCAAAAGGCGTATGCCGGAAGCATTCTTTTCAGTAGTTGCGGTTCCACCGGAGCCGCACATGGCCATGTCACTGAAATAGACTACGCCCCCCATCAGTTCGCCGGATGCAGCGCAAGCGACCAGCACAGTTGTGTCCCGCTGCGCATGCAGGCTGCCGATATTGGCAAGCATTTTATAGTAATCGGGCTGCTCTTCCGGTGTCGGAAACCCATCCAGCTTTGAATAGACGGTTACCATTAGCTGGCCCAGCAATTGGTACTCACCGATCTGAATTGGGCGGATCTCGATCTCGTTTTTCATTATATAGAACTCAACACCGGCTAAAGTCGACCGGTGGCGTCCTGAAGATTACTTTTGGTACTTGTCCACAATACGGTTCACCGTGCCATCGGCTAGCATACTTTCAATGGCCTTGTTTAAAGGCGGTAGAACGTGCTGCTTGTTCCGGTGAATTCGAAAGCAGAGAATTAATATCCCATAGCCTCGAATTTAATCGAACCGACAACTTTTGTACCTTAACGCTATGTTATTTCGACTGAAAATTATTACAACCCTAATTATCAGGGATTTAGACTTTAGAAAACCCCGCCAGTCTCTTGCAAGCGCTGGCGGGGCGTCCGGTATAGATTAATACAGAATATTATGGAATGGGTGTGAAGGCGCCGAGTCACCGGTGATTTTCGGTATGCTGATTTATATCATATGGTTAGTGGGGTTAATGCTTCTTCACTTCATTTCACATTAGGGTATAATCCGGGCCAGCGTAAATGTATAAACCGCCAGCGTCTATCAAGACGTCCGGTGAGGCACAATCACAGCCGCCTAGAACTCATGCTCTCTCACAATGAAAGCCGCGGATTTTGAATGATCGATGAAATTTCCTTCATCCTCGAGCAGCGCAGGCCCTAATGTTTGCATTTCCGGTGAGTTCATGGCCTCCATCAACGTTTCTTCCGACTCAAACCACACTTCCACCAGGCCATCATATTCGGGCAGCATACCCCGCGAAGTTCGGAACCCTTCGTTCAAGGGGGTATCTAACGTATGCGACTGGACATATTTTTTGGCCCGCATGACACCGGCATTCTTCATAAAGAAGGGTCCATGCTGATTCATCCAATATTCTTGGAATTGCTCACGCGTCATATCTGGGCGACGGCGTAGACACATCACTAGTTTTATCATCTCTATATGCTCCTTGATTTATACGGTGTCGTGATTGGTACTGGGTTATTATTGCGTAGCGTCAATTCTTGCCATTGTGGCATTTTCGTGCGCTTCGTGAGTATGTGCTGATATGGATATCGTTTTACAAAAGATGGTTGGAGCGCAGTTATCCAGCACCTTTAAAATAAAAACCCTCCAGTTGATGTGGTTTAAAAGAAACGGACACTTTGCTAAGAACGAAATATCAGAAAGCGAGGTGTCCAATGAGTACTCAAAAAACCAGACGGAGTTTCACCCAAGGGTTCAAGGATGATGCTATCAGCCTG
>Ga0209783_1000164_pt1 | contig 19884 bp, 22 predicted proteins | sample WorMetfiPIANOSA1_FD_187395 | JGI IMG/M metagenome (GOLD analysis project Ga0209783, IMG submission 187395) | Marine gutless worms symbiont microbial communities from Max Planck institute for Marine Microbiology, Germany - Olavius filocauda... | ecosystem: Host-associated > Annelida > Digestive... | reverse complement strand
CTCGCGGCGATTCCGCAGAGGTCTCCCGGCGGGGAGAAGGTGGCCCGAAGGGCCGGATGAGGGGGTTCAGGTCTTCCGGATCCTGTAACACCCTCACCCCAACCCCTCTCCCTCCAGGGAGAGGGGCATATGCTCAGAACCGCAGATACATCTGGTTGAAGCCGTTCAGCACCCGGTAAAGCGCCGCGAACTGGTCCCGGAACGTCTCCGCGTCGGGCACCGGATCCAGGGCGCCGCGGATCTCCTCCAGCGTACGCGTCCCATCCATCTGAACCAGCATCGCCGCCGCCAGGGGCGGCAGGGCGGCGTCTATCTTCATGCCGCCGGCATCGACGGTGATGCGCCCGCCGGACCCGATCGCGCGCGCGATCGCGGCGCCCGGCACGTCGCGCATCACCGGGATCGCCGTCGGGTCGTCCGGACGCGCCACGGTGTCGGACCTGTTGGCGCCATGCACCAGATAGGCGATGTGCTTGGTGATGTTGCCGGCCAGATGTTCGGCGAAATGACAGCGCTCGAGCCATCCCAGTCCGGCAGCCGCCGCGCGCAGGCCCTCGTCGTGCAGATAGGTGTCGGGATCGTAGCGGGCCGGCTCGATCAGCGCGGCGATCCTGAGCCCGGCCGCCTCGACCAGCGCGCCGAGCTGCAGCACGTCGTAGGCCCGGTCCGTCACATGCAGCAGCAGATCGAAGATTCCGGCGTCCGACAGCGTCTTGTGGTCCTCGACGAACGGGTTGCGGACCAGCCAGTTGGTCGGCGGCAGGTCGGCCAACAGCCGCTTCGCCATCGCCACCCGGTCGGGATTGGAAAGGTCGGCGGCAATCAGCTTCAGCAGCGCCTGGACGTGATAGACGCCGGTCCGCCCGGCGGCGCCGTACAGCATCACGCCCATCCCGCCGTCCTGGGCCAGCGCGTCGCGCAGCGCCGCAAACCCTTCGGCCGGGTCGTCCAGGTGGTGCAGCACGCCGCAGCAGTCGATGTAGTCGAACGGGCCGTGCTCGGCCGCCGCGCGCAGGTCGCCGCGCAGAAACCGGATCGACGACAGGCCGCGCGCCCGGGCGCGGGCGGCCGCGACCTCCCGGCTGGCGTCGGAGAGGTCGAGATACAAGATCTCCGCCGGCGTACCCGCGTCGGCCAGCTGTTGCGCCAGCATGATCAGCCCGTCGCCGGTGCCGCCGCCGGCCACCAGCACCCGGAACGGCGCGGCGAAGTCCCGGCGCCCGGCGAACAGATAGTGGTTCAGCTCCCACAGATGGCTGGGCGAGCCGAGGCGCAGGCCCTTGGCCTCGTCGGCCGGGTCGCGCGGCGGGTAGGGATAGTCCTCGTACTGCCGCCGCACCGCGGCCGTGCTGTCGCCGTCTTCCGCCGTCATCTAGGCCCCGTCCCGCACCGACAGGACGAGCTTGCCCGTCGCCCGCCGCCCGGCCAGCATCTCCAGCGCCTCACCGGCCCGCTCCAGCGGCATGACCTGACCGGCCGCCGGCGCCAGGCGACCTTATCCATACAGATCGGTCAGCTCGGCGAATGACCTGCGGTGTACCGCCGGGTCCAGCTTGGCATAGGCACCCCAGTAGAATCCGATCACGTCGACATTCTTGACCAGCAGGATGTTGGCCGGGATCTTGGGTATCGTGCCCGATGCGAATCCGACCACCAGGATCCGACCCTCGGGCCGAACCGCGCGCAGGCAGTCCCCAAAGGCGTCGCCGCCGACCGGATCGAACACCACGTCCGCGCCGCCCGCCAGCTCCCGGATCCGGTCGCGCAGGGACTCGGTGCGGTAGTTGATCAGGTGGTCGGCGCCGCGGTCGCGGGCCGCGGCCAGCTTGTCGTCGCTGCCGGCGGCTGCAATGACGGTTGCGCCCAGGGCCTTGCCCACTTCCACCGCCGTGAGACCGACCCCGCCGCCCGCCCCCGTCACCACCAGCACCTCGCCCGGCTTGAGGCCGGCCCGGTGGGCCAGCCCAACATGCGCGGTGCCGTATGCGACCGGAAAGCCCGCCGCCGCGGTCATGCCAAGCCCGTCGGGGATAGGGTAGGCGGAGACGGCGTCGACCACAGCCTCGTCGGCGAAGGCGCCGTGCCCGGTGACGGCGAAGACACGGTCGCCCGGTCTGAAGCCGTCGACTCCCTCGCCGACCGGGCTCACAACGCCGGCCAGTTCCATCCCCAGCGTGAAGGGCGGCTCCGGCGTCTCCTGGTAGTGGCCGGCAACCATCAGGGTATCGGCGAAATTGACGCCGGCGGCGTGTACCGACACGCCCAGCTGTCCGGGCCCCGGGACCGGCGGCGCAATATCGGCCAGCCGCAGGTCCTCGACCTTGCCCAGGCGATCGACGCGGATGGCCCGCATGGCCGCTAGAAGGCAGGCGTGGGGCGGATCTCCCCGACCAGGACGTCGTTGCGGTTGTGCACGTGCGGCCGGCCCAGATGCGCAAGCACGCCGGGATCGATGCCGTCCAGCACGCCGACCTTGCGCAACACCGCTGTCAGCATCACCTCCGCCGCGCGGGTGGCGCCATCGTCGCATTTCAACGCGACACCCAGGCCGTATTCCGGAAGCGCCGCGCAATAGACGCCCTCCGCCCCCGTCTTGCAGATGACCTTGCCCTTGGTGGCCGCCAGCATGTCCGTGCAATAGCGGCCGGGCCCCGCCACCATGAAGGGTTCGTCGGCCATGGCCGTCGCGATCCGCCGGCAGGCGTCGGCGCGCGCGTCGGACATGCGGTCGGCGGTGCCGAACTTGGCCATGCCCAGCGCCAGGTTGCCGATCGGCAGCGCCCAGGTCGGCACCGAACAGCCATCGGTCCCGCAGGGCGCATCGCTCAGGTCCACCTCGCACATGGATTCCAGGGTCCCCATCACATACTGCTGCACCGCATGGTGGGGTTTTACATAGCCCTTTGTGGGCTTGCCCATATGTCGGGCCAGCGTCAGGAACCCGGCATGCTTGCCCGAACAGTTGTTGTGCTCGGCCCCGGGCGCCCCGCCCTCGCGGGCCAGCGCATGGGCCGCGTCGGCGTTCAACGGCCAATGCGCGCCGCATTCCAGGTCGTCGGCCGACAGTCCCAGGCGGTCCAGCCAGGCCAGCACCGTTTCCACGTGGCGCGGCTCGCCGCCGTGCGAAGCGCAGGCCAGCGCCACCTCCGAATCGGAGAGCCCAAAGGCGTCGGCCGCGCCCGATTCGATCAGCCCGATCGCCTGCAGCGGCTTTGTCGCCGAGCGGGGGTAGACCGCCGCGTTGACGTCGCCCCAGTGGGCCTGGACGGCGCCGGAATCGTCGACCACCGCGACCGCGCCGCGGTGCCGGCTTTCCACCATCGGTCCGCGGGTGACTTCGACCAGCACCGGATTGGCCGAATCGTCCGGCAGCTTGACGCTCGTCCGCGCCGCCGCCTGTCCAAGTGTGCTGCTGTCCGACATTGGCTGGCCTCGGCCCTCGCGCCGTTGCGATGGCCAGTGACCTTGCCTTGCCGCGGCAACCGATGCAAGGTCGCTGGCGTCATGAAGGGATATTTCGGGATCGGCGTCGAAGGCATCTCAAAGCCGATGAACGCGGGCAATCTGTTCCGGTCGGCGCACGCCTTCGGCGCCAGCTTCGTCTTCGCGGTGGCGCCGGCGGTCGACGTCAAGGCGATCTACCGCGCCGATACCTCCCAGACCCACAAGAACGTGCCGCTCTATGCCTGGGACAGCGTCGCCGCCATGGAGCTGCCGCGCGATTGCGCGCTGGTCGGCGTGGAACAGCTGGACGAGGCGATCGAGCTCCCCAGCCTCACCCATTCGACCCGCGCGGCCTATGTGCTGGGCCCGGAACGGGGCTCGCTGTCGCCGGACATGACGGCCGCCTGCGACTTCTTGGTCAAGATCCCGACACGGTTCTGCATCAATCTGGGCGTCGCCGGCGCAATCCTGATGTACGACCGGGTTTGCGCCATGGGCCGCTTCGCCCCGCGCCCGGTCAAAAGCGGCGGCCCGACGCAGACCGTGCCGAAACACGTCCGCGGCGGGCAGTTGATCCGGAACCGCGGCGGCGGGTAAGGCCCGGCGAAACGGACGCCCGCCCTTACGCCTCGGCGCCGCGAACCGGCGGCGCACGTTCTGACAGGTCGTCGCGGGTGCCGGTGACGGCGATCTCGAACTCCTCCGCGGACAGCGTACGCCGGCGCTCGGCGAATTCGGGCTTTTCAATGTCCACTCGACGGAACACGACACCGGTAGCCAGGTCTTCCGGGCTGGTGCTGCGCGGCGCCTCGAAGGCCTCCGGCCCCTCGTTGATCCCTTCGCGCGGGTTGAAGAACAACTGGTTGCGCTCGTACAACGTTTCGGGGAATTCCAGCCCGGTCAGGCGCTCGATCTCGGTCACCGTGACCTGGTAGTTGCGCGGCTGGATGCTGTGGCGCCCGCGTTTGTCGCGCATGAACAGGTCGTCCTGGTACATCACATAGCTCTGGCATTCCAATTCGTTGGAGTCGCTGCCGATATAGGCGATCATCTTCCAGAAGCCGGACGGGATGCGAACCGGCAAGTCATCCGAGGCCCGCGTGTACCAGCGGTCGATCTCGGTGAAGATCGGGCCGGTGAAGACGCAGATTCGGTCATCCCGGTCCTTGGCGAAATGGTGAACCACCTCTTCGGGAACCCGCCATTCGTCCTGGTTGAAGTTCTCGTGCTGGAAGGACGCATTCGCGTAGGAGCAGGAATCGTTGCTGGCGCGCTTGGCGACGTAGCTGCTGTCGCCCCAGGTCACCGCCGTTCTGCGGGTCAGGTGGCCGCGGTCCCAGACATTGCGGCTGTAGGCCTCCGGTCCAACCTGGTTTTCGGCGCCCAGGCACGAATCGACGAACCAGCGCCGTCCGCGGACACGCTTAAGGGCGCCCTGGTCCAGGTTCGCGGCAGAGAAGAAGGCCTGCCGGTTCGATTTGCTCATCACGATCGAGTAATGGACATAGTCGGCGATGTGACCGTCGCGCAAACCCTCCCGGCGCAGAACGTCATCGTCCTGCTCCAGACCGACCGTCGGCAACGGAACCTCGATTTCGTCGTCAAGAAAGAACGGGTTGTAGCCTTCCCGCAGTTCGGACATGGTTTCGCCTCCCCTCGCGCGGATTGAATCAATTGTGAGCTGCAAGAGGACATTCAACCCAAAGGTGCCGGTGCCGCGCTGTGATCCGTCTCATAGCCGGCGTGAAAAAGATGTGCTCACGGTGAAGCCCGGCCGCTGCGACACCGTGAAGACATCGCAGCGTGCGCATCCCGCGGCATGAACGCCACCGGAGGCCCATGGCAGACGCCTTCTCAGTCTCGGTGGCAACGCCCGCGGACAATGGGCCGGTCGGCGCTTTGCTGGAGGCCTCCTACCCGGCCCTGATGCGCGACAGCTACGACGCCGCCGTGCTTGCGGCCGCGCTGCCGGCGATGACGAAGGCCAATGCCGCGCTGTTGTCGTCGGGGACGTATTATGTCGCACGCAGCAAGGCCGGGGAGACCGTTGGCTGCGGCGGCTGGACGCACGGCCGGCCCGGCAGCGGCGAGACGGAACCGGGGCCTGCCCATATCCGCCATTTCGCGACCCATCCGGACTGGACCGGGCGCGGCATCGGACGCCTTCTTTATGCGCGGTGCGAGGCGGACGCGCGCGCCGCGGGCGCGCGCCGATTCGAATGCTATTCAAGCATCAATGCGGAAGGGTTCTACGCCGCGCTGGGCTTCGAGACGGTGCGGCGGATGCAGATACCGATGGCAAACGGCGTCCGGATTCCCAACGTCCTCATGCAGCGGCGGATCTGACCGCCGCGCAAGGCCATGGCGCCGCAAGCGGCCCCGGGCCAACGGAGAGACCTAGTCGACGATGCCAAGCTCCCGCAGCGGCTTCAGCAACCTCTCCGCGTCGTCCTTGTGTTTGTAGATCTCGGCCTGGTTCAAAATGTGTCGCCTGACGGAGCCCGGGTCGCCGGCCGGCGCGTCCCTCACCAGGTCGGCCGCAACCTCTTTCGCCTTGGCCTGCCGGCCCAGATTCAGATATGACGCGGCCATCAGCGCTTTCGGCGTCGGACGCGGCCTTGGAAGTTCTTTTGCGACCTCAAGGACGGTTTCGTAATCCTCCGCCCCGTAGCTGGCCATCATGTGAAACACCGGGTCCCGATCGCCAGGATAGGCCGGGTTGAGGCGCATGGCCTTTCTGATCGATTCGACAGCCTTGTCCGCCTCGCCGGCCCACATGAGGAAATAGCTGAGATAGGCGTGGGCATCCGCGTCGTTCGGCTACACACGCAGCGCGTTCTCCGCGGCTTGGATCGCGCGGTCGTGCTGCCCCAGCATCAGGCGGGCGCTGCCCAGGGCGGTGTAGGACCAGCCGAAATCGGGATCCAGGTCAATCGCCTTTTCCGCCATCTCCAGCGCCGCCTGCAGGTCGGCCTCGGCAGCATCACTGAAGCCGTGGCGCACGCCCAGCGACAGCATGAATGACATGCCGGCATGCCCGCCCGCGAATTGAGGGTCGAGCGCGATCACCTGCCGCAGCAGATCTTTCGCGCGAGCGACTCCCGCCTGTGATGGCGGCTCGTAGGCGCGCCGCGCCTGGAGCAATAGGTCATAGGCCTGGAAATTCGAGGTGTGTCGCCTGAACAACCGGCCCTGTTCGCCGGCCTTCAACGTGACTGCAAGTTCCTTGACGACCTGGCCGGCGACCTCGTCCTGGATCGCAAAGATGTCGTCCGCTCGGCGGTCATAACGCTCGGCCCAGATCACCTCGCCGTCGCGGCTGTCCACCAGGCCGACCGTGATGCGGATGCGATCTTCCGTGCGACGGACGCTTCCGTTGAGGATATGCCACACACCAAGCCTCGCGGCGATCTCGTGCAGCTCACCGGCATAGTCCCGGAACTGGAACGACGAGTTGCGCGCGACGACGAACAGGCCGGAAAGCTTGGAAAGATTGGTGATGATGTCTTCGGATATGCCGTCGGCGAAGTAATCCTGGTCCGGCGCGCCGCTCAGGTTCTTGAACGGCAGCACGGCGATTGACGGCAGGCCGGAAACTGTCGCCTCGTCCACCGAACGATCAAGCCATCCAACGCTGCCGAACCAGACCACCAGACCGCCGGACAGGATCAGGACCAGCGCAACCACAAGCGCCATGACAAATCGCCGCGCGGGAACGAAACGCGTGCCTTTCCCAATCAGGGTGACCGGCACGCCCAAGCCTTCTCCATGCATCTGAAAAACGCGAACCGGACTGGCATTGTTCTTGACCTGGTGCCTTCCAAGATCGACGCACGTCAGATCCATCCGATCGCGGATCTGTTCGTGAACCGTGCCGGACATGCAGATCCCGCCAGGCGGCGCCAGCGCTTCGATCCGTGCGGCGATGTTGATGCCGTCCCCGTAGATGTCGTCGCCGTCGGAGACAATGTCTCCGATATGAAGGCCGATGCGGAACTGGACTTTTCGATCAGGGTCCACGTCGCGGTTGCGGCGCGCCAGCTTTTCCTGGATTTGAACCGCGCATTCCACGGCATCTGTGACGCTTGCGAACACCGCCAGGAAATTGTCGCCTGCGGTATTGACCACGTCGCCGCGCCGCGCCTCCACACCCGCCGCCATGAACGTCCGGTACTGGTTCATGGTCTCGACCGTCGTTAACTCGTCGGTCTGAATCAAGCGGCTGTAGCCGGCCACATCAGCCTTGAGGATCGCCGCGAGCCTACGTTCCAAAGCGACATCCTTGCAAAAGACGCACCCCTCTTCCCGAGGGACCGTCAGGCGGCTTGGAGCAACCTGTTCCCGGCCGTACCACGCGTGGCTTAACGCGCCCCTATGGGCGCGCCGCACCCTCCCCCAGGAAGTGCATCTGCGCATTCTAGTCCGGTTTTGCCCAATGGCGAGGTGCAAATCGGCGTGCGCCGGAACGCTGTGAGATGTTGCCGGCGACCATGCTGCTGCCGCCGATTGCTGAATGATGCAGAGTAAGTGTTTTCGCGGCAGACCGCTCAGATTTTCACGAACGGGTTCAGGAATCGCCCGAACGGGCCGGTCAGCTTCAGCGGGCCGTCGGTGAAGACCAGGCAGACGCAATCCTCGTCGGGCGCGGCGACCGGCTGGTGTTCCACCGTGCTGTCGGACACCGCGATGTCGCCGCGGGCATAGTGCCCGGTCTCGTCGTCGAAGGCGCCTTTCAGAACCATCACCCATTCCTCGCCCTCGTGGGTGTGCTGGGGCATGGCGCGGCCGGCTTCCACCTTCAACAGGAAGCTGTGTCCGCCGTCGACGGAAATCGGGAGTTCCGCCGTCGACACGCCCATGCCGCGCCGCTTCCATTCGATGCCGTCCAGGTCGCAGCCCAGATAGTCGCGCAACGGCTGCGGCAATTCCGGGGCCGACACCGCTTCATGGCGCGGCTGCGACCGCGCAGGTTCGGGCTCGTCCAGCCGCGCAAACAGGCTGTCCAGGCTGTCCGCGGCCAAGTCGCTGGGCGCGATCTCTTCCAGCATGGCGCCGCCGACGGCCTCCATCTCGCCCACACGCGACCGGCTTTCCGGGCACAGGGCCAGGTGCGTCGCGACCATCAGCGACGGCGCTTCGGCCAGCGTGCCCGCGGCATATTCCAGCAGAACCTCTTCGGTCGGAACGTGCATTGCCATCATACCAACTCTCTTAACCTCCTTGCGCAGCCGTCCCATTGCCAGGCGCAAACGGGACTTCACGGTTCCCAGCGGAATATCCGTCTCTGCCGCAATCTGCGAATGGGGCTTGTCCTCGAAAAACGCCATCCGCAGCATTTCAACCTGTTCGGCGGGCAGTTTCGCCATGGCCGCGCGCAGAACGTCCGCGTTCTGGCCCATTGCCACGACATCGTCTGCCGCCGTCTCCTGTGCCGGCACCAGGGCCGGGTCGTTCGGGTCCAGCTCCGGCCGTCGGATCCGGCGCAAGCCGTCGATGCGCTTGTTCCGCGCGATCGTGAAGACCCAGGTCGCCACCGACGCCTGCGCCGGGTCGAAGGTCTCCGCCCGACGCCAGACCATCAGCATCGCCTCCTGCACGACCTCCTCGGCGGTGTCGCCGTCGCAGCCGCTGTGCATCAGGTAGGCCTTGACGCGCGGCCCGAAATGCTCGAACAGCCGGGCAAACGCGGTGCGGTCGCGGTTGTCCGCGACGGCCTTGATCCAGGCGCGCTGGTCGTCCGCGCTTGCCGCGCGGATGGGATCGGACATGCCACCTCTCGCCGGTCGGCCGACGCCCCGAAACGGCGGGGTCGGCTTGGATTCGGTCAGTACCGCGGTTGCGCCATGATATCCCATGCACCTATATACGGGGGTCGTGGAATGCCGGATCAATCGCGGACCTCTTGTCTGTCACGATTTCAGCCCGACATTCAAGGCCATCCGGCCGGCATCGCCCCCGACCGCCGGAAACATGGAGGAAATCTTGGCTGACGGCCGCCTGAAACGTCTTTTTGGGACCTTGCCCGCCGCCCTGGCGGCGCTGGCTTTGCTTGCGATTCCGGGGGCAGCAGCAGCCCAGGACAAGGACCTGGGCGCCCACCGCGACTGGAACGCGCAGACCTACGCCGAAGGCGGTTCGAAGGTCTGCAACGTCTGGTCGAAGCCCAAGAAGGAAGAAGGCAATTACAGCCGCCGCGGCGAGGTGTTCGCCTTCGTCGCCCACCGGCCGGGCGAGGGGCGGCGCAACGAGGTGAGTTTCCAGATCGGATACACCTTCAAGAACGGCTCGGAACTGTCCGTGCAGATCGGCGGCCGGACCTTCAGCCTGTTCACCGAAGGCGGCAGCGCCTGGCTCAGGTCGGTGGAGGAGGACGATGCCATCGTCGCCGCCATGAAGGCCGGCAGCACCATGATCATCCGGGGCACCTCCAGCCGCGGCACGGCGACGAAGGACACCTTCTCGCTCAGCGGCTTCACCGCCGCCATGAACGCCATCGACAGGGAGTGCGGCGGGTGAGCACCGGCGCCGCCCTGTCGGACCCTGGCGCGGCCACGGAAGACCGAGCGAACCTGGTCGGCATGGACCGGACCGACCTTGAGGCCCTGGTCGAGGCGCTGGGCGAGCCGCGGTTCCGGGCGAAGCAGCTTTTCCAGTGGATCTATCACAAGGGCACGCACGACTTCGGCGCGATGATCAACCTGGGCAAGGCGCTGCGCGCCAAGCTGGCCGAGGGTCACCGCATCGCCCGGCCCGCCGTCACCGCCGACCTGTTGTCCGAGGACGGCACGCGCAAGTGGCTGCTGAAGTTCGACGACGGCAACGAAGCGGAGATGGTGTTCATTCCCGAGGAAGATCGCGGCACGCTGTGCATCTTCTCCCAGGTGGGCTGCACGCTGACCTGCACCTTCTGTCATACCGGGACGCAACGGCTGGTGCGCAACCTGACGCCGGCGGAGATCGTCGGCCAGGTGATGCTGGCCCGCGACCGCCTGGACGAGTGGCCCAGTGCCAACGACAACCGGCGCATCACCAACATCGTGCTGATGGGCATGGGCGAGCCGCTCTACAACACCGGCAACGTCACCAAGGCGATGAAGATCGTCATGGACGGCGACGGCATCGGCATTTCCAAGCGCCGGATCACGCTGTCGACCTCCGGCGTGGTGCCGGAGATGCACAAGGTGGGCGCCGAGATCGGCTGCCTCTTGGCGATCGCGCTGCACGCGGTCACGGACGAGCTGCGCGACGTGCTGGTGCCGATCAACCGCAAGTATCCGCTGAAAGAGCTGATCCAGGCCTGCCGCGACTATCCGACCCTGAAGAACTCCAACCGGATCACCTTCGAATACGTGATGCTGAAGGGCGTCAACGACAGCCCGGCGGACGCGAAGGCGCTGCTGGAACTGATCAAGGGCATCCCCGCCAAGATCAACCTGATCCCGTTCAACCCCTGGCCCGGTGCGCCCTATGAATGCTCCGACGACGAAGCGATCGACGCCTTCGCCAAGATCATCTGGAACGCCGGCTATTCCAGCCCCGTGCGCACGCCGCGCGGCCGCAACATCATGGCCGCCTGCGGGCAGTTGAAGTCGGAGTCCTTGCGACAGCGCAGGAAACGGCCCGGCACCTGAACCCCCTCACCCGGCCGGGGAGAGGGGCTTTTTGTCCCTTCTCCCCGCGGCGAGAAGGTGGCCCGAAGGGCCGGATGAGGGGTTCAGGTGCCTCAGACTTGGTCCGCCGGCGCGGGCTGGGGCTGCGGCCACAGCGCCAAACTGCATCCCGCAAACCCCAGCGCCAGCGCGGCGCAGACCAGGAACCCGCTCGGGAACCCGGCCACAGCCACGATCCAGCCGACGAACGGATAGGCGATCAGCCAGCAGCCGTGGGTCAACGCGCATTGCGCGGCGAACAGGGCGGGCCGGTCGGGCGCGGCGACCGTGCGGGTGATCACCAGTCCGGCCGGGGTCATGGCCAGGCCCAGCGCGGCGCCGATCGCTGTCCACAGGACCGCCGGCCCCCAGAAGCCGGGCAATGCCGCGCCGAGGCCCAGCAGCGGGCCCAACGCCAGGCCGCCGGTCAGCATCGCCGCCTTGTCGCCGATCCGCGCCACCACGCGCGGGACGAAGACGATCGCCGCAACCGCGCCCAGCCCCTGAAACAGCATCACCCGGGCCACCGCCTCGTCCGGCAGCCCCAGGATCTGCCGCACATAGACCACGGTGTTGACGATCACCATGGCGCTGGCCAGCGCCATGGCCAGATAGACGATCAGCACGCCGCGCAGTTCCGCCGTGCGAAGGTAACGGCGCACCCCGAAACTGACCTGGGCCAGGAACGGCGCCTTGGCACGCGCCGCCGCCACCGGCGGCAGCGCCGCGATCAGAACGAAGAAGGCCGCGGCCAGGAAGCTGAGCGAAGCGATCAGGAACAGGCTGTCATAGCTGAAGTACAACAGCGCGGCCGCCGCCAGCGGCGGGCCGAACAGCGCTTCCAGGTTGATCGCGATGCGCGACAGCGACAGCGCTCGGGCGTACCGGTCGGTCTGTGTAAACAGGTCCGGCAGGATCGCCTCGAAGGTGGGATTGAACACCGCCTCGCAGGCGGACATCAAAAGGATCAGCGCATAGAGCTGCCAGACCGCATCGACGAAGGGCAGGCACAGCATCAGCCCGACGCGCACGATCTCGACGCCGGCCAGCAGTGTCTTGCGCGGAAGCCGCGGGCCATAGGCGCCGGCGACCGGCGCGACCAGCAACTTGGCCACCATCTTCAAGCCGAAGGCCGTGCCCAGGACGGCGCCCGCGTTGCCGCCGACCAGGTCGTAGGCCAGCAAGGCGAGTCCCACCGTGGCGACGCCGAACCCCACCAGCGAGGCGACCTGCGCGGCGTAGAGGCGGCGAAACTGCGGATGCCGGAGGGGAGAGGCGCCGGACGTCGACATGGGCGCAATGGACCATACATCCCCCGCGGCCGCAATTGTGGTGCCGAGGCCGGGTCGCGCCGCCACCGCTAGATCGCCATCCGGACGCCGCAATCCAGTTCCCGCTGGGCCATGAAGCCGGCAAGCCGGCGAAGATGCCGGGACAGCAGCGACTGTTGCGGCCGCGGCACCAGCGTCGCCACGCCCATCTCCATCAGCGCTGTCGCGCCGGCGCGCGCCGCTTCCACGGTCTGCAGCAGCAGGCGTTCATCTGGGCTGATCTTCGCGGTTCCGTCGGGGCACAGTTTCAGCGCGCGGCGGGCATGCGCGTCCAGGATCGCAAGCGCCGCCTCCAGTTCCTCCAGCGCATCCAGCCCGCCCGCCAGGCCCATCGTTGCCAGAAACTCCGTCTGCACCAGATGCCAGCAGCGGCGGCCGTCAAGCCAGCAGCGCATGGCCCAAAGCACGAGCTGACCGCCCTGCCCGATCGCAACCGTGCCGGGGGACCGCCCCGTTCCGTTGCCCGACCGATCCATCACCGTCCGCTCCCTGTCGTTGCCGCGAAACCGCACCGACCACGAGTTTATTGAGATTCATTCTTACTCGCAATCACTGAATTCCTGTGTTCCCGCGCCATGCAAGCCGCTTGTCCTGCCCGGGTCTTTGCCTATACTCCGCCGCCGTCCGCACTTTCTTTCCGGAGCGATCCATTCGATGAGCGAAGACGTGAACAAGGTCGTCCTGGCCTATTCCGGCGGCCTGGACACATCCGTGATCCTGCGCTGGCTGCAGGACACCTACGACTGCGAGGTGGTCACCTTCACCGCCGACCTGGGCCAGGGCGAGGAACTGGAACCGGCACGGCGCACGGCGGAGATGCTGGGCATCAAGGAGATCTTCATCGAGGACCTGCGCGAGGAGTTCGTGCGCGACTACGTCTTTCCGATGTTCCGGGCCAACGCCATGTACGAGGGCCAGTACCTGTTGGGCACGTCGATCGCGCGGCCGCTGATCGCGAAACGCCTGGTGGAGATCGCGCACGGCACCGGCGCCGACGCGATCGCGCACGGCGCGACCGGCAAGGGCAACGACCAGATCCGGTTCGAGCTGTCCGCCTATGCGCTGGACCCGGACATGCGGGTGATCGCCCCATGGCGCGAGTGGGACCTGGAGTCGCGGGTCAAGCTGATCGACTACGCGGAGAAACACCAGATCCCGGTGCCCAAGGACAAGCGCGGCGAGGCGCCGTTCTCCGTCGACGCCAACCTCCTGCACATCTCCGCGGAAGGGAAAATCCTGGAGGATCCGGCGGAAGAGCCGCCGGAATATGTCTATTCCCGGACCGTGCGCCCCGAGGACGCGCCGGACGCGCCGACCTATCTGGAGGTCGGGTTCGAGAAGGGCGACGCGGTCAGCATCGACGGAACGCACATGTCGCCGGCGGCCCTGCTGACAAAGCTCAACGAGGTGGCCGGCGCCAACGGCATCGGGCGCCTGGATCTGGTGGAGAACCGCTTCGTCGGCATGAAGTCGCGCGGAGTCTACGAGACGCCCGGCGGCACGGTTCTGCTGGCGGCGCACCGGGGCATCGAATCGATCACGCTGGACCGGGAGGCCGCGCACCTCAAGGACGACCTGATGCCGCGCTATGCCGCACTGATCTACAAGGGCTTCTGGTTCGCGCCCGAGCGCGAGATGCTGCAGGCCCTGATCGACAAGTCCCAGGAGCGCGTCAACGGGACGGTGCGGCTGAAGCTCTACAAGGGCGGCGTCTCGGTGGTCGGGCGTTCCAGCCCCGACAGCCTCTATTCCATGGAGCATGTCACCTTCGAGGAGGACGCGGTCTACGACCAGCGCGACGCCGAAGGGTTCATACGCCTGAACGCCTTGCGGCTGAGACTGGAATCCCGGCGCGGCGACCGTTGAAGCCGGCCCCACCGATCCCAATGTCGTGAACGGGCCCGGCGCCGCCGCAATCGGGGGTTATATCCGCCGGTGCCGATGCCTAGATAAGACACTCGCAACAGGGGGTCTCTCGTGGACGCGGAAAGAAAGCTGGACACCGTTCAGGGCATCATTCGCCAGGGCCTGCGCGGCGCGGGAACCGACACGATGCTGGTGGATTTCGGCGAGCGGCTGATGACCGCCGGCGTTTCCCTGATGCGCGCCAACCTGTCGCAGACCACGCTGCACCCGACCATCGTCGGCTACGATTACGAGTGGTGGGCTGACGAGGGCGACGCGACGATCAGCAATTGGTCCCGGGGGCGCACGTTTTCCGAGGAGGATTACGGCAAACTCCCCTTTGTCGTCATGTATCAGAACGAGCTGCCGACGCTGAGGATCAAGCTGCACGAAACGAACGAACCGACGCAGTTCCCGGTGGTCAACCGATTGCGCGAACACGGGGCGACCGACTATTTCGCGATCGAGACCAAGTTCGAGGCGGCGCATGACAGCGGCGCCTTTACCGGCTTCCGCACCTCCTGGGCGACACGCGAGCCCGGCGGCTTCCGCGACACCGACATCGACACCATCTCGGCGCTTTTGCCCAGCCTGGGCCTTGCGATCAAGGCGACCTCGACCTACCGGGTGGCGAAGAACCTGATGGAGACCTATCTGGGCACGGACGCCGGCAACCGGGTGCTGAACGGCGAGATCGTGCGCGGCTCGGTCGACACCATCCGCGCCGTGGTCTTCCTGGCCGACCTGCAAGGATTCACCCGCATCTCCGAGGGGCTGGAGGGAGAGGATCTGATCGGCCTCTTGAACGACTATTTCGAATGCATCGTCGGCTGCCTGGAGGCGCACGGCGGCGAGGTCCTGAAATTCATGGGCGACGGGATCCTGGCGATCTTCCGCCTGGATGACGGCGAGGACGGCTGCAGGGCGGCGCTGGATGCGGCGGAGACCGCCCTGAATGCCGTGCGCGAACTCAGCGCGGCCCGCACGGCGGACGGCAAGACCGCGACCCGGGTCTATATGGGCCTGCATAAGGGCGATATTCTTTACGGCAATATCGGCTCGGCCGACCGGCTGGACTTCATGGTGGTCGGCCCCGCCGTCAACGAGGCCGCCCGGATCGAGGCCATGTGCCGCTCGGTCGAGCGCGACCTGGTGATCTCCAGCGCGTTCCGCGACGGCGCCAGGGCGGGATCCCAGGAACGGCTGGTGTCGCTGGGCCGCTATGCGCTGCGCGGCGTCAGCCGACCCCAGGAGCTGTTCACGCTGGATACGGTTCTGTAGTCCCGGCAGCGGAACCCCCTCATCCGGCCCTTCGGGCCACCTTCTCCCCACAGGGGAGAAGGGAACACAAAGCCCCTCTCCCTGGAGGGAGAGGGGTTGGGGTGAGGGTGTTACCGGACCTTCCCTAAGGCATCCAGATCGCCACACCGCCGACCCACTGGTGCGCCAGGATCAGGACGGCATAGAGAACCAATCCCGCGACCACCCGCCAAACGCCGATCCCGGCCCAGTCGATCTGGGTGCGGCCCTGCAGGACCGCAACGAACGGGATCGCCGAGGTGGACATGGCGATCGGGCCCCAGGCCGACCCCATGGTCCGCTGGCGCCGATGGTCGATATGCATCATGCCGCCCAGCGCCAGGATCGCCAGCCCGGCGAACAGGACGGCAGAGGCGCTGTCGCCGTTGGCCGGCAGATGCGCCAGCGCGAACAGCACCACGCCGTTCAGCATGGGATGGCGCGTGATCGTCATGATGCCCGGTGTCGGGTGCGGATCGTCGCCGGCGCTTTCGCCGCCAACCATCGTGACGTTGCGGGTGGTGAGCGCCGCGACCAGAAGGATGGCGGCGAAGGGCATGATCGCAAGAGCAATCAACGGCAGCGCCTGGCTGTCCGGCCACAGTTCCTGGCGCGGGGCGTCGCCATAGGCCAGGACGACCCAGCCCAGCCCAGCCAGCGCAACGATGGTGTAAAGCCCGCGGAAACCCTGTTCGCCCAGCATCCGGATCAGGCCGCCGCGCACCGGCAGGCTGGAAAGAACGAAATGGCTGCCGACGAAGAAAACCATCGCCGCGACCAAATGTGAGAGCGTTCCCGTCATCCCCGACAATATGCGGAACGTGCGCGCCCAGGTCCAGACACGGCGTTACGATTGACCGGCGCCATTGCCGCCACCGTCGGCGGCGCGCGTGATCGGCGCGGCCAGGCTCAGGATCCCACAGGCCGCAACCAGCAGCCAAAGCGCGGCCTGCAGCGAGCTGGTCTCTGCAACGAAGCCGATCAGCGGCGGCCCGACCAGGAATCCGCTGTAGCCAAGCGTCGCCACCGTGGCGATCGCGCCGCCGGCCGCGCGTCCCGAAGCCCGCCCGGCGGGGCCGAACAGGATCGGCACCAGGTTGGCAAGGCCGATCCCGGTGCAGGCAAAACCGACGACCGCCGCAACCGGCGTGGCAATGAACAGGCCCGATCCCAGTCCCGCCGCGGCGGCGAAGCCGGCCGACGCGACGCCCGCTTCCGCGCCGAGCCCTTCGCTCAGATAGACCGCACTCCAGTCGAGGACGGCGCCTTCGCTCATCATCGCCAGGAACGCCAGCACGCCGAAGGCGACCGTCGCCAGGTTCGGCAGCGCCATGCGCTCCCGCCTGCCGCCGGCGTCGACCTTGCCGGGGTAGAGGTAGCGCAGCGCCACGGCCAGCGCGACGAACAGGGCCGCGCACAGCGTCACCGCGTGGACCAGCGGATCGAGATAACTCAACATCACGCCACCCAGCGCCGCACCCACCAGGCCGCCGAGGCTGAACAACTCATGGAAGGACGACATGATCGGCCGGCCGATCCGTTCCTCCACATGGACGGCGTGGGCGTTCATCGCCACGTCCATGATCCCGGTCGCGGCCCCGAAGAGCGCCAGGCCGGCGATCAGCAAAGCAAGGTTGGGCGCCAGGATCGGCAGCAGGAATGCCGGCACGAAGATCAGCGACGCCGCGCGGGTGACCGGCGCGCTGCCGAACCGGGCGATCAGCATGCCCGTGGTCGGCATCGCCACAACCGCGCCGACCGCCATCGCCAACAGCGCCATGCCCAACAGACCCGGCCCCAGTCCCAGCCGGTCCTTGACCAGCGGAATGTGGGGCGCCCAGCTGTCAATGATCGCGCCGCCGGCCAGGAAGGCGGCGCTGACCGCGATGCGGGCGCGCCGAGCGCGCAGGGTGTCCGACGACGGGATCATCGCCCAACGCACGGCGAACCGGCCCGGCCGCCGCGTTGGCGTCGCGGCATGCGCCGTGCTAAAGAGCCGCCGATGAACGACCCGACACCCGAAAAAGACACCGCTCTGGACCCGGTCGCCGAGGCGATCCTCGAAACGCTGGCCGCGTCCGACAAGCCGGCGATCAGCGCCGAGACCGTCTGCCAGGCCATCCAAAAGTCGCGCGCCCGTCCCGGCGACGGCCCGCAGGCCTGGCGCAAATACATGCGCGCGGTGAAGCAGCAGGCCCTGCACCTGGCGCGCGGCGGCCGCATCGAGATCGTGCGCAAGGGCAAGCCGGTAAATCCCGACGACTTCAAGGGCGTCTGGCGCATGCGATTGCCGGGCGGCGGAACCGGCACCGGCTAGAGCGCCGGGTCGTCGAGGCCGTGCTGCCGGCAGGCGGCAGCCAGAGTATTGCGCATCAGCATCGCGATGGTCATCGGGCCGACGCCGCCCGGCACCGGCGTCACCGCGCCAGCCACCTCGACGGCCTCGTCGAAGACCACATCGCCGACCAGCCGCGACGTCCCGTCTTCGGCCGTGACCCGGTTGATGCCCACATCGATCACCGTGGCGCCCGGCTTGATCCAGTCGCCGGGGATCATGTGCGGCCGTCCGACCGCGGCGACCAGAACGTCGGCACCGCGGCAGATGTCGGCCAGATCCCGGGTCCGCGAATGAGCGACGGTGACGGTGCAGTTGGCCTGCATCAGCAACAGCATCACCGGTTTGCCCACCAGGTTGGAGCGGCCGACGACCGTGGCGTTGAGGCCGCCGAGATCGCCGCGCTGATCGGCAAGCAGCTTCATGCAGCCAAGCGGCGTGCAGGGCACCATCGCCCGGTCCCACCCCGTCAGCAGCCGGCCGACATTGACCACGTGCAGCCCGTCCACGTCCTTTGCCGGATCGATCGCCGCGATCACCCGGGATGCGTCGATATGGTCCGGCAGCGGCAGTTGAACAAGGATGCCGTGCACCGACGGATCCGCGTTCAGCCGGGACACCAGCGCGATGACGTCGGCCTCTGCGGTATCCGCGGCCAGGCGATGCTCGAAGCCGGTCATGCCGGCGTCGCGGGTGGCCTTGGTTTTGTTGCGGACATAGACTTGGCTGGCAGGGTCGTCGCCGACCAGCACCACCGCCAGGCCGGGGGCCAATCCGTGCGCGGCGCCCAGTGCGGCCACCGCATCGGCTATGCCGGCGCGCACCGTGGCGGCCGTCGCCTTGCCGTCGATAATGGTTGCCGTCACGTGCTCCCCCGCCGGTGGCTTTCCCTCAAAGACGTTCTAGCGCGCCTTTGACGCTGGTTTCCAGTTCCGCGGCATCGCCGGCGATCAGCACCACCTTGTTGCGGTCGGTCGCGCCGGACAGGATGGACAGCGTCGACTTGGGACGCTTCAGTGCCTTCGCCAGCAACCCGACCAGCGCATCGTTCGCCTTGCCGGATTCCGGCACGGCGGTCACCGCGACCTTCAGTCGGGTCCGACCCGCCGCATCGTCGGCCGGCCCCAGAATGCGGTTGGCCGACGATCTGGGATCCAGCCGCACGGCCAGCCGCAGGCCTTCGTGGCAGACCGTATAGGGGAGTTGTCGGGCCGGTCCGTCAGACAAGCCGGTAGACAACCCGGCCGAGCACGTCCTGCAGGAAGACGATCACCAGAATCAGGATCACCGGCGAAATGTCGATTCCGCCCAGGTTCGGCAGGAACCGGCGGATCGGCCGCAGTGCCGGCTCGGTGATCCGGTAAAGGAAGTTCCCGACCATGTAGACGAACTGGTTGGAGGTGTTGATCACGTTGAACGTGACCAGCCAACTCAGGACGACCGAGATGAAGATGCAGACCAGGTAGGCCTGCAGCAGCCAGGAGACGATGTGGTGCAGGGGAAGGATGATGACATCCATGGCGAGACACTGTCGTGAGAGGAAACCGCCCGCGGTCGGGCGAAGCGGCGCAAGACTATCCGCGCGTGGCCCGTCGCGCAAGCGGCCGAAACGGCCACGCCTGCCGGCCATCATGGACTTGACAGACGGCAGCCGGATCAACATAGTCCGCCCGCCTCGGGCCGGGTCCGACCGGCGGGGCATCTGGCATGGGGCCGTAGCTCAGTTGGGAGAGCGTCGCGTTCGCAATGCGAAGGTCAGGGGTTCGACTCCCCTCGGCTCCACCACCCTACGCCGGTCCGACCCGGAGACATAGGTAACAGAACGTACCTAAGACATGGGTGACAACCTCGGGCCGAACGGGTTGTCGAGAGGTTGCGGGGTTTTCTGTTCCAAGTCGATATATCCCAGGTCGTAGGTCAT
>Ga0209783_1000163_pt1 | contig 19978 bp, 13 predicted proteins | sample WorMetfiPIANOSA1_FD_187395 | JGI IMG/M metagenome (GOLD analysis project Ga0209783, IMG submission 187395) | Marine gutless worms symbiont microbial communities from Max Planck institute for Marine Microbiology, Germany - Olavius filocauda... | ecosystem: Host-associated > Annelida > Digestive... | reverse complement strand
GTCTTGCCCAAATCAATCCCGAGTGTGACGATCGTCATCGGTTCGCTCCCTTTGGGTTTGGGGTTTCGCAAACCGGTATCCTACCGGCTAAACCGATAGGGGGCGGACCATCCCATAACCATATGGCCGCAGCCGCTCCGGTGGTCAGGCCTAAACTGATCCGCCCCTAGCGCCCTGCCGGCAGCGTGGCGGAGAATTCCAGCCGGTCGCCCTCTTGGCCGGCGGCGAACCCGCGGATCGCGGCGCCTTCGGATTCGATGTAAAACGTGCTGACCAGGACGTCGCCGTTAACGCACAGGGCCTCCCACTGCCCGCCGCCGTCATGGGTGCGGCGCAGGATGCCCCGGCAGTCGCCCCGGACCGGCAGGGCCGCGACTTCGAAGCCGCCATAGGCCAAGTCCGGTTTCATGTAGAGGCTGCCGACGCGGGTTCCGGGTTTTGAGAGCAGCCGTGCCTCCAGCGGCGCCTCCGGAAACGCCGCGGCCGCACGTTCGACCGTGAAGCCCTCAGGCGGGATCCAGGCCGGCGGGTACTTCCACAGCACCTTGTCCCTGTAGGCAAAGATCCTGCAGTCGTTATCGGGCCGGTTCTGATTGCAGAACCACAGCGCGACGCCTGGGCTGTGGCCGCGGCACCTGGTGTCCGCGCAATAGGAATGGCCGAACGTCGTGCCGTCGGGCGGAACCGCGAAGTAGCCCGGATTCTCCAGCTTCCTGAAATCCCGGTAGCCGGCCACGACGTCAGGCGCCAGGGAAAGCGCCCCTTCCCCTGCCCCGCCGTCGGTGGCGCAGCCGCCCAGCACGACCAGCCCGGCCAGCACGGCCGGCATAGGCAGGGAAAGGCCCCTAGGCCGCATGCTCCGGCTTGTTCGGCGTCGGCCAGGGCTCGCCCAGGTTCCGCAGCCAGCAGTCCAGCGCCGAGACGGTCAGCCGGATCGCCGCATCGTCGGCGAACTGCAGCACCACATGCCCCTCTTCCGCGCCCTCCGGCTTGTCGTAGGCGACCGCCAGCAGGCTGTAGAAACGGCCCCGGTCGGACCGGTCGATGCCCCGGTAGCTGACCCGCCGGACGCCGTCGAAGCGGAGACCTGCGTGGGTGCGCGCGTAGGGCGGTCCTTCGTCCGCCGTCTCCCAGCAGAAACGGTTCAGCGCCAGGATGAAACAGGCCTCGTTGGGCAGGTATTGGATGTCATCGACGGGCACCAGGCCGTCCTGGACCAGTGTCCCGACGACCGAAAGGTCGTCCAGGTCCCTGGCCCGCAGCCGGACGCTTTTGGACTCGCTGTCCCCCGTCATCGCCGCCCCGATAATTTCCTCAGCCGCCGACACGTTCGATCGACGCGCCGCAGGCCCCCAATTTCGCCTCCAGCCGCTCGTAGCCGCGGTCCAGATGATAGACCCGGTTTACGACGGTCTCACCCTCCGCGGCAAGGCCGGCCAGCGCCAGGCTGACCGAGGCGCGCAGGTCGGTCGCCATCACCTCCGCGCCGCGCAGCGCGTCGACGCCGCGCACCATGGCCGAGGCACCGTGCAGGTTGATGTTGGCGCCCATGCGCAACAGCTCGGGCACGTGCATGAACCGGTTCTCGAAAATGGTCTCGGTGATCATCGCCGCGCCCCGGGCCGTCGTCATCAGCGCCATCATCTGGGCCTGCAGGTCGGTCGGTAAGCCGGGATAGGGTTCGGTCATCACATCGACCCCTTCCAGGGTGCCGGGCGCGCAGCGGATCCGCGTTCCGTCGGCTTCCTCGACAACCTCGACGCCCGCCTCGCTCAGGATCTCGAACACCGAATCCACGTGGCTGGCGCGGATGCCGCGCAACAGCACGTCGCCGCGGGTGATCGCCGCAGCCACTGCGTAGGTGCCGGCCTCGATGCGGTCGGGCACGACGGGGTGGTCGGCCCCGGAAAGCTGGGGCACGCCTTCGATCTCGATCGTGTCCGACCCGGCGCCAGCGATCTTCGCGCCCATCGCAATCAGGCACTGGGCCAAGTCGACGATTTCCGGCTCGCGCGCGGCGTTGACCAGCCGGGTCGTGCCCTTGGCCAGGGCCGCCGCCATCATCAGGTTCTCGGTGGCGCCGACCGAGACGAACGGGAACACCACCTCTGCCCCGGTCAGGCCGCCCGGCGCGGCGGCCAGGATGTAACCCTGGTCCAGCTCGATCTCCGCGCCCAGGGTCTGCAGCCCCTTCAGGTGCAAGTCCACCGGCCGGGTGCCGATGGCGCAGCCGCCCGGCAGCGACACCTTGGCGCGCCCCATGCGCGCGACCAGCGGCCCCAGCACCAGGACCGAGGCGCGCATCTTGCGGACCAGGTCGTAGGGCGCCTCGGTGCTGGCGATCTTGGCCGCGTCGAAATCCAGAACGCGCCGGTCGCCGCTCCACGTAAGGCCGACGCCGTGTTGTTCCAGCAGCGCCGCCTGGCTGCGGATGTCGGCAAGGTCCGGCAGGTTGGACAGCCGCAGCTTCTCGCCGGTCAGCAAGGCCGCGCACATCAGCGGCAGCGCCGCATTCTTGGCGCCGCCGATATCGATCGTGCCTTCAAGCCGCCGGCCGCCGGTAATGCGGATCCTGTCCATGCCCGTCCGCCTTTCCCGCCGCCTACAGCCGCGGCTGGGTGACGCCCCGCTGGCCCATGTACTTGCCGGCGCGATCCGCATAGGACACCTCCGGCGGCGAATCGCCTTTCAGGAACAGGAACTGGCAGGCCCCCTCGTTGGCGTAGATCTTGGCCGGCAGCGGCGTGGTGTTGGAGAACTCCAGCGTCACGTGCCCCTCCCATTCCGGTTCCAGGGGCGTCACGTTGACGATGATTCCACAGCGCGCGTAGGTGGACTTGCCCAGGCAGATCACCAGCACGTCGCGCGGGATGCGGAAATACTCCAGCGACCGCGCCAGCACGAAGGAATTGGGCGGGACGATGCAGACGTCGGTCTTGCGCTTGACGAAGGTCTGTTCCGAAAACTCCTTCGGGTCCACCACCGCGTTGTCCACATTCGTGAAGATCAGGAACTCGTCGGACACCCGGGCGTCGTAGCCGTAGGAGGACAGGCCGAAGGAGATGGTGCCTTCCTTCTTCTGGGCATCCACGAAGGGCTCGATCATGCCGTCTTCCAGCGCGTGTTGGCGGATCCAATGGTCGGGCATCAATGTCATGGATTAGTGACCCTCGTCAGCTCGTTCGGACGGCGCGCGCGTCCCGCCTTCCTAGGCGGGGAATGCGGCGACGCCAAGGCAGGTCAGCGCGGCGTCTCCGGCTTGGCCCGGTCCGGCGTTTCGGCCCGCGACCGGGCCTGTTGTTTGCGCCGCCCCAGGTTCTGGCGCAGCTTTGCCGCCAGCCGCGCTTCGCGCGCGGCCTTGGCCGACGGCCGTTTCGGTGACTTGGCTTCGCTGTCGGACGGCATGGGGCTATATACTGTGGGGCCGTGGGAAGCTGCAAACAAAACGTGGGGTCGCCATGGGCATGCCCGCGCCGCTTGCACCGCCCCCGACGCTATGGCATAAGCGCGCGAACTTGGATCGGTTCGCCGACCGGGCCCCTGTAGCTCAGTGGTAGAGCGCACCCTTGGTAAGGGTGAGGCCGAGAGTTCAATTCTCTCCGGGGGCACCATTCAATCCGCTCAGAGACGTTAGTCCCTTATCCCCTGCGGGGACCTGCCTGCGCGAAGCCGAAGCTTCGCTTTGGCAAAGGCAGGGATCGTGGCCCGTCGTCCTGAGGAGGCCGTGGCACACGGCCGTCGCGAAGGGCGGATGAGGGGTTCGAGTATTCCGGGTCCTGTAACACCCTCACCCCAACCCCTCTCCCTCCAGGGAGAGGGGCCGTCAGACAGATCCGTTTACTTACGCAGAATCGTCTCGACCGGATCAACGCAAGCGTCTCATTTCGAACTTTATTTTCGGTTTTCACGATTCGAGTGAACTCTTGTGATCCGCCTCCATAGGGGTGGCGTAATTCTCGACGTTACCCCAACCAGACACCCCCCCCTTGGAGGACAACCATGACCGCACTTCGTGGTTACGCCGTTGCAGCCGTCGCTGTTATCCCGCTGATGTTCGCGTCCGTCGCCGCGCAGGCGAAGGACATCGTTGACACCGCCGCTTCGAACGAGCAGTTCAAGACTTTGGTCGCCGCGGTTCAGGCTGCCGGCCTGGTCAACACGCTGAAGGGCGATGGGCCCTACACCGTGTTCGCGCCGACAAACGAGGCGTTCGCGAAGCTGCCCGACGGCACGGTGGAGAACCTGCTGAAGCCGGAGAACAGGGATCAGCTCGTCGCGGTGCTGACCCATCACGTCGTCCCGGGCAAGGTGATGTCCGGCGACATCGCCGGCAAGAAGGCGGACGTCACCGCCGTCCAGGGCTCCACGCTGTCGGTCGATGCGACCAACGGCGTCAAGGTCGACAACGCCACGGTCATCATGGCCGACATCGAAACGTCGGACGGCGTCATCCACGTGATCGACACGGTGGTGCTGCCCAACTGACGGGCAACGCTTCACCGCGGTGAGCAAGAGGCCGGCGCATCCCCCCGCGCCGGCCTTTTCGTTTGTACAGCGGTGTTTTTGTAATTCCGTTATTCAACAATTCCGACTAGGTTGTCTCGTCGATGCACGCATGACGGGAATGCGGGAATGCAAAGCAGGCATTGGGCCATTCCGATTTTCGCAGTCTGCGCGCTTGCATTCCTCGGTCTGAACGGCACGGCGACCGGCCAAGAGCAGGCTTCGCGCCCGGCCCGTCCCGGTGAAAAGAACTGCCCTATCCCGCTTGTGCAAAACGCGCCAGGCCCGTGGACGAAGCAGGAGATCTGGGCCTGGGACGCGCGCATCTGCCTGGGCGAAGTCGCCGATCTTTCCAAACAACCGGAATCGGACGACAACAGCTGCGACATATCAAAGGCGGAAGACTGGCCGGCTGACCGCGACGTTTCCAGCCGGTTCGTGCAGACGGTCCTGTTTCACGCGCCCTTCAAGAGTGCGTACGCACGACGGGGCTTTCGGATAAGTTGCGCCCGTTTCCCGGCGTCTGGCGAGCCCAAACCGATCTCTCTGGATCTCAATCTGGGCTATTTCGCACACGGGATTTCGCTGTACGATTCGTACTTCCCAGCCCGCATGATGGCCTTACATCTGCATGTCGGGAGGAACCTCTCTCTCCAGGGGTCTCGCTTTGACGGCAAAGTCGATGCGGACAATCTGAAGGTGGGTGGTTTGTCTTTCTGAACGAAGGCGCCGTATTCAAGGACATCGATCTGCTCGCCGCCTCTATAGCAGGCGACATGGACGCCAGCGGCTCCCGCTTCGATGGGCACGTTTAATGCGGACAAACTGAAGGTAGGCGGTTCCGTCTATCTGAGCGGTGGCTCGGAATTCAATGGCGTCGACCTTATCGACGCGTCAATCGAGGGCGGTTTGGCGGTCAAGGGCTCGTGCTTTAGCGGCAAGTTTAATGCGAGCGAATTGAATCTGGGCGGGAATCTCTTGATCAGGGGTAGCGCCGAATGTCCGGAGGGGCCCGCCGACTTTAATGGTGTCTACTTGTGGGGCGCCGAGATCGGCAACAGTCTTGATCTCAGCGATGTTCTGTTTTCGGGCAGCGTCGACTGTCGGGCGCGACCATCACTGGCGATCTTCTACTCGGCGACGCCGAAAGCACGACACACTGGTCTGACGATGCGTCACTGGTGCTTCGCAACGTGTCCGCCGGTGCCCTCCAGGATCGCGAAGACGCCTGGGGCAATCTGGACGGCCGCCTCGACCTGGTGGGATTTCGATACGAACGGTTAGGTGGCCTGCAGGGCGAAGCAAGCGGAACTTTGGCAGGGCGTCCGGTCGAATGGCTGAAGGCTTGGCTGGGCAAACAGACAAACCCGGAGAACGCCTATCTCCCGCAGCCGTTCCAGCAACTGGCTGAGTCGTTGCGACAGCACGGCTTCCCCGAAAAGGCCAACGCGGTCATGATTGCAGCGATCAACCATCGTCGCGACGCAGCAACGACACCCTTAACAACAAGGGCTCTGCTTTGGGGTGGATGGGCCACGATCGGGTACGGCTACGAAAACTGGCGTTCACTCATCTGGCTGACCGCCCTTGTCGCGTTCGGCACCTGGGCCGCCGGGCGCGGCAAAGGTGTCCTGGGTCGTGCAACGCTGGGGCAGCGTTTCTGGTACAGCGTCGATCAGCTGATACCGCTTTTGGAGCTGAACCGACGACATAAGAGTTTCAACCCGACCGGTTGGGTGCGGGGGTATTTCTACTTGCACCATATCTTTGGGTTCATCCTTGCGTCGCTGCTGGTGGCCGGTCTCACGGGCTTGACCCGATAGGCCGACCCGACCCATCACTCCTCGAACGGCAGACCCACATACTGCTCGCTGAGGGCGGCCGCGGCGCGGTCAGATGTGCAGAGGTGGTTGAACTCGTTCTCGCGCACCCGCTCGTCGAAGGGCGTGTCCTCCGGGAAGGTGTGCAGCAGCATTGTCAGCCACCACGACAGCCGCTCGGCCCCCCAGACCCGGCGCAGCGCCATGTCCGAATAACTTTCCAGATACCCGTCATTGCCGGCGTTGTAGTGGCGGTCGAAGGCGCGGGACAAGTAATAGACGTCCGAGAAGGCGAGGTTCAGGCCCTTCGCCCCGGTCGGCGGCACGATATGGGCGGCATCGCCGGCCAGGAACAGGCGGTCGTGGCGCATGGGTTCGGCGACGAAGCTGCGCAACGGCGCGATCGACTTCTCGATCGACGGTCCGGTCACGATGGCCTCGGCAATATCGGTCGGGAACCGCGCCTTCAGCTCTTCCCAGAAGCGATCGTCGGGCCAGTCCGCCATGTCGGTGCCGTTAGGCACCTGAATGTAGTACCGGCTGAGCATCGGGTTGCGCTGCGATGCGAGGGCGAAGCCGCGCTCGTGCCGGGCATAGATGAGCTCGGGCAACGGCGGCGTTTCCGACATGATGCCCAGCCAGCCGAACGGATAGACCCGGTCGAAGGTCCTCAGCACGTCGGCCGGGATCGCCTGCCGGCAGACGCCGTGGAACCCGTCGCAGCCGGCGACGAAGTCGCAGTTAACGCGATGGGTGGCCCCGTCCTTTTCGTAGGTCACAAACGGCGCGTCCGTTGTCAGATCCTGTGGCCGCACGTCGGCCGCCTCATCCACGATCGCCTGGCCCGCCGCTTCGCGCGCCGCATAGAGGTCCTCCGTGATCGCGGTCTGGCCATAGGCCATCATGCGCTGGCCCACATATTTCCGGGTGTCGATCATGAACGTGCCTCGGCCCTCCCAGACGATCGCGGCGCCGTCGTGCTCGTGGCCTTCGCGGTCCATGCGCTCGCCGAGGCCGTAGTCCCGGAGCAACTGCACCGACCCGGCCTCCAGGACTCCTGCCCTGATCCGCTGCAGCACATATGCCTTGCTCTGCCGCTCCAGCACCACGCTGTCGACGCCGTGGTGCTGCAGGATGTGCGACAACAGCATGCCGGCGGGCCCGCCGCCGACGATCGCAACCTGGGTTTTCATGGCGAAGTGCCTCCGTTCGATGACTCTCTTAATTTTTGCCATAGTAACGCACTATCCTGTTACAAACGTCCGGTGTTCTCCCGATAACCGAAACTGAAAGCAGCCTCGCGGATCGATCGTGACCCTGCATCCCGCCTCTCTGATCGCCTGCCACGAATGCGGCCTGCTGCATCGCATGCAGGCGCTGGCGCCCGGCCGGACGGCCCGGTGTACCCGCTGCGGCGCGGGCCTCTACCGGACCCGGGTGAACGGCATCGAGCGGTCGCTAATGCTGACCTTCGCGGCCTTCATTCTGTTCGTGCTGGCCAACAGCTTTCCCTTCATGAGCTTCAGCGTCGAGGGCCGGGAGCAGGTCTCGACTCTGATCTCCGGGGTGCTGATCCTTTACGACAATGGCCTGTGGAGCCTGGCTGTCGTCGTGTTCCTGGCCAGCATTGGGCTGCCCGTCCTCAAACTCACGATGATGACCTACGTGCTCTTATCGCTCTACCTGGGCCGACAGCCACCGCATGGTGCTCTGGTTTTTCGCTGGGCTGAGATATCCCGTCCCTGGGCGGTGATGGAGGTCTTCCTGTTGGGCGTGCTGGTCGCCTATGTGAAGCTGGGCGACCTGGGGACGCTGACGCTGGGCGTCTCGGTCTTCGCCTTCGGCGCGCTGATCCTGATGATCGTCGCCGCCGAGGCGGTGCTGGACCCGCACGAGGTGTGGCAACGTCTGGCCCTGGAGGACCCCCAGAATCTGCACCCGCCTAGGCAGGGGGAAATCCTGGTCGGCTGTCATGCCTGCGACCTGGTCAATCCGCTCCCCGGCGGCGACCACGGCCATCACGATTGCGCCCGGTGCGGCGCCGCGCTGCACCAGCGCAAGACCGACAGCATCGCCCGAACCTGGGCCCTGGTCATCACGGCCTTCATCCTTTACATACCCGCGAATGCGTACCCGATCATGACCGTTATCTCGTTCGGCAAGGGGGTCCCGGACACCATCCTCAGCGGCGTCGTGCACCTGATCGAGGCGGGCCTGTGGCCCCTGGCGCTGCTCGTGTTCGTTGCCAGCATCGCGGTGCCGATGCTGAAACTGATCGGGCTCAGCTATCTGTTGATTTCGGTGCAGAGAGGGTCGGTCTGGCGGCTGAGGGACAAGTCGGTGCTGTATCGGATCATCGAGGCGGTGGGACGCTGGTCCATGATCGACATCTTTATGATCTCGATTCTGGTCGCCTTGGTGAATCTGGGGTCGGTCGCCACGATCGAACCCGGCGTGGGCGCGATCTCCTTCGCCGCCGCCGTCATCATCACCATGATCGCCTCGATGATGTTCGACCCCCGGCTGATGTGGGACAATCTCGAAGAGAAACAGAAAACCGATCTGGTGCATGCCCATGGCTGACCCGAACGCAATCCCCGAAGTCGCCACCGGTAAGCGCCGGGGCATCTCGATCGTCTGGATCGTGCCCATCGTGGCCGCGGCGATTGCAGGCTATCTGGCCTTTATCACCATCACCGGAAAAGGACCGGAGATCATCATTTCCTTCGAAACGGCAGACGGTTTGGAGGCAGGCAAGACCAAGATCAAGTTCCGCGATGTGGAGGTCGGCCAGGTTGACAGAATCGACATCAAAGACGACCTCAGCGGCGTGTTCGTGACCGCGACCCTAGGCAAGGGTGCGGCACCCTTTCTGACCGACAAGACCCGCTTTTGGGTGGTCCGGCCGCGCATCGGCGCAGGCGAGATCTCCGGCCTGGGGACGCTGGTCTCCGGCGCCTATATCGAGATCGATCCGTCCGACGCAGGCCAGAGCACCAAGAGCTTCCTCGGCCTGGAAACACCGCCCCTGGTGCGCAGCGACGACCAGGGCAAGCGCTTCGACCTCACGGCGCCCAGCCTGGGCTCATTCAGCCACGGCTCGCCGGTCTTTTACCGCGGCTTCGAGGCCGGCCGCATCGTCGGCTTCGGTCTGGCGGAGGACAACCGCAGCGTCGACGTGCAGATCTTCGTCGATGCGCCCTACGACGAACTGGTGCGCAAGAACAGCCGCTTCTGGAACGTCAGCGGGATCGAGGTCTCACTGGACGCCGACGGGATGAGCGTGCAGACGGAATCGCTGGTCTCGATCATCGAGGGCGGGATCGCCTTCGACACGCCGCAGGATCTGGTGAAGGCGCCGGCCGCAGATGACGGTGCCAGCTTCCCGCTGTTCGACAGTTTCGAGGAAGTCGAGGAGTCGCAATACAGGGTTGCCGAACGTTTCATCCTCTATTTCGACGGCTCGGTCCGGGGCCTGTCCGTCGGGGCGCCGGTGGAAGTGCGCGGGGTCAAGGTGGGCGAGGTCGTCGACGTGAAGGTGGAGTTCAACCGGGAAACGCTGGGACTGCGCGCGCCCGTCCTGATCACGCTGGAGGCGGGACGTCTGTCGACGATTGGAGAAGTGCCACGCAATACGAAGGAGTACCTGCAGACGATGATCGAAGCCGGTTTCCGTGCCCAGCTGCAGTCCGGCAGCCTGATCACGGGGGCTTTGCTGGTTTCGCTGGATTTCTATCCGGACCAACCGGCCAGACTCGTCGGCGGCGACGACCGATACCTGGAGATCCCGACGATTCCCTCGGAGCTGGAGCAGCTCACCGCCTCGGTCAGCGGCGTGCTCAGCACCCTGGCCAGCCTGCCGCTCAGGGAACTGATCGAGGACATGCGCACCACGGTGCAGAGCGCGAACACCGTGATCTCCTCGCCCGAGCTCAAACGCTCGCTCGCCTCGCTGGACAGCTCGCTGGCGCAGATGGACGATATCCTGGGGGTGGTCGATACCGAGGCCGAACCCCTGCTGCAGAGCCTGCGCGCCACCTCGGACGCCGCCGGCGTAGCGGCGGAACAGGCGGAAGAGACGCTGGCCTCTGCGGAGTCCATGATCGGCGAGAATTCCCAGTTACGCCACGACCTGCAACAGATGCTGGCCCAACTGGCCGCGGCGGCGCGGTCGATCCGGGTGCTGGCCGATTACCTGGAGTCCCACCCCGAGGCACTGATCTCCGGCAAGAGGGGAGCGAGGTAGTGAACGGCGCAAGACACAAGAACTGGCCCGGCCTGGCGGTCGCTGTGGCCCTGGCATCGATGCTGGCGGCCTGCGGCGAGACGCGGCCATCCACCTTCTACACCCTCTCGGCCGTCGCCGAGGAGCAGGGTTCCACGGACCGCAACCGCTCGTCCGGCCTGTCGCTGGGTGTCGGTCCGATCACGCTGCCGAAATATCTGGACCGGCCGCAGGTGGTGACCCGGCCCACCGCCAACCGCCTGAACCTGGCGGAATTCCACCGCTGGGGCGAACCGTTGGATCTGATGCTGTCGCGCACGATCGCGGAGAACCTGGCAGCCACGCTGGGCACGGACACGGTGTTCGAGCTGCCGCGCCGGCGGGTGCCGAAGCTGGACTACCAGGTGGTCATCGACGTCATCCGTCTAGACGTCGACAGCGCCGGCCGCGCCAGCCTTAATGCGCGATGGATGATCTACAAGAACGACGAGCGCGAACCGCGGGTGGTGCAGCGCACGCTCGCGGCGGCGGAGGTCTCGAACCCCGACGACTACGAAGCCGTGGTGGTCGCGCTGAGCCGCACGTCGAGACCATGAGCCGGGAGATCGCCGAGGCGGTCGAGTCGACTTATTGAGAGTTGCTCCCTTCTCCCCGCGGGGAGAAGGTGGCCCGAAGGGCCGGATGAGGGGGTTACGGTCTTCCGGATCCTGTAACACCCTCACCCCAACCCCTCTCCCTCCAGGGAGAGGGGCTTTTGATGCCTACTGCCAGTTGGCGGCGAGGTCCACGGCCAGGGCGTCGCGGATCGGCTGCGGCATGTCCTCCGCCGGGCCGGTCGGCGCCGAGAAGGCGGACATCGAGGTCACCAGGTTGTTGACGCCCGTGACATCCAGGCTGTCGCCGGTCGCCGTTTCGATCGAGGCGATCGTGTTGTCCGAGCCGGAGAACCAGTCGGTGACCTTCACCGTGCCGTCCTCGCCGATGACGCTGATCACCAGGTCGCTGCCCGACTGCTCGAACCACAGCTGGTCGTGCGCAATGCCCGAACCGAATTGCAGCGTGTCGGCATCGGCCGCCCGACCACGGTTGTCGACAGTGTCGGCGCCGTCGCCGCGGGCGAAATTGTAGGTGTCGTTGCCGGTGCCGCCGACCATGGAGTCGTTGCCCAGGCCGCCGGAAATCACGTCGTTGCCGCCGGCACCGTAGAGCCAGTTGTTGGCGGCATTGCCGGTCAGCGTGTCGCCCTGCTCGGACGCACGGATGCTTTCGACATTGAAGTAGGTATCGCCCTGGGCGTCGCCGCCCGTGCCGGTGCCCAGCGCCAGGTCCACGGTCACGCCGCTTGCCGAGCCGGAGAAGGACAGGACGTCACCGCCGGCGCCGCCATCGATCACGTCGGCACCCGCGCCGCCGACCAGCCAGTTGCCGCCGGCATCGCCGGTCAGCACGTCCGCGTGCGCCGTGGCGCGGATATGCTCGATGTTCGCGAAGGTGTCGCCCTCGGCCTGGCCGCCCTGGCCGATTCCCAGACCCAGGTTGACCGTGATGCCAGCGGCGGAGCCCGCAAAGGTGGCGGTATCGGCGACGCCGTCGCCGCCGTCAAACGAGTCTGCGCCGTCGCCGCCGTAGAACCAGTTGTTGCCCGCATCGCCGACGAAAACATCGTCATGGGCGGAACCCCAGATATTCTCGATCGAGGACAGGGTGTCGCCGTCGGCGTCGCCGCCGGTGCCGGTGCCCAGGCCCAGGTTGACGGTCACGCCCGCGCCGGAGCCGCCATAGTTCACCCAGTCCACGTCGGCACCGCCATCCAGGACGTCGCCGCCGGCGCCGCCGTTCAGCCAGTCGTTGCCGGCACCGCCGGACAGGTTGTTGACACCAGCGCCAGCCTTCAGCGAGTCGTTGTAGCCCGATCCGACGATGTCCTCTACGTCGACAAGGCTGTCGCCCGCGGCATGGCCGCCGGAACCCTGGCCCGAATTCAGGTCGACCGAAACGCCCGCATTGGAGCTGGCGTAGTTGGCCGTGTCGCGGCCCGCGCCGCCAATCATCGTTTCGGCGAGGTCCGTGCCGGTCAGCATGTCGTCGACCGCGTTGACCGTCACGTCAACGGTCGCAGTCGCCGTGGCTCCGCCGTCGTCAGTGACGGTATAGGTGAAGCTGTCGTTGCCGGCCCAGCCCGCATCCGGCGTATAGGTGACCGTGCCGTCCGGGTTGACCGTGACCACGCCGTTGGCACCGTTCGTGGCGCCGGTGACGTCCAGCGTGCCCTGCCCGCTCTGGCCCACGCCGCCGCCGGCATCGTCGGTATCGTTCAGCAGAACGTCGACCATGACAGCCGCGTCCTCGTCGGTGATGGCCAGGTCGTTGGCCGCGATCGGCGCGTCGTTGACGGCTTCGACGGTCACGTCGATGCGCGCGACCGACGTCCCGCCGTTGCCGTCGGAGATCGTGTAGGTGAAGGTGTCGGTGCCGTTGAAGTCGGCGTTGGGCGTGTAGGTGATCGTCCCGTCCGGGTTCACCACGGTGGTGCCGTTGGTCCCGTTGGTGGCGCCGGTGACGCTCAGCGTGTCGCCGTCGATGTCGCTGTCGTTGCCCAGGACGGTAATGGTAACCGCGTTGTCCTCGTTGACCGCCGCGCTGTCGTCGGCGGCAACCGGGCCGTCGTTGACGGCATTGATGGTCACGCTGACGGTGGCGGTGTTGGTGCCGCCGTTTCCGTCCGAAACGGTATAGGTGAAGCTGTCGGTACCGTTGAAGTCGGCGTTCGGCGTGTAGGTGATGGTCCCGTCCGGGTTCACCACCTTGGTGCCGTTGGTGGCGCCGGTGACGCTCAGAATATCGCCGTCGGGGTCGCTGTCGTTGCCCAGGATCGTGATCGTGACGGCATTGTCCTCGTCCGCCGTGCCCGCGTCGTCCGCGGTGACCGGCCGGTTGTTCACCTGGTCGACCGTGATGGTCTGGTCGGCGAACTGCAGGTTCTCAAAATTGACCAGGACATCGACGCCGTCATTGGCCCCGGCGCGCAGGTCGGTGATCGTGATGGTGCCGTTCTCGGCGATGATGTGATAGTCGGCGAGGTTGCCCGAGAAGATGGCGGTATCCGTGCCCGCGCCGCCATCCAGCGTGTCGTCGCCGGCGCCGCCCATGATCGCATTCGCGCCATTGTCGCCCGTCAGGACGTCGTCATAGGCCGAGCCAATCAGGTTTTCGATGGCGGTGAAGGTGTCGCCTTGGGCGTCGCCGCCGCTTGCCGTGCCGGCATTGAGGTCGATGGTCACGCCCGCGCCGGAATCCGCGTAGGAAGCGGCATCGGTGCCCGACCCGCCCTGCAGGTTGTCGGCTCCGGCGCCGCCGATAAGCGTATCGTTACCGGAGCCGCCTTTCAGCGTGTCGTCCCCGGCGCCGCCGTCAACCAGATCGGCGCCGGACTTGCCGTCCAGCGTGTCGTTGCCCTCCAGGCCGTACAGCTCGTCGTCCTGGTTGCCGCCTCGGATATTGTCCGCGCCGCTGGTGCCGTATTTGATCGCCATCAGACAGCCTCGTGAGCACGGTTGCCCGCACTACGCCCCAATGATCCGCGTACCAGGACGCCACACCTGCGCAGCAGGAAAACGCCGGGCCGGGGTCCCAAGGACCGCGCCCGCGCCGATTCGGCCGTATGGATCGCGAAAGTGCCGTTCATCGTTCTTGTTCCAAGCCCTGTTTCTCGAGAGCCCGGCGTACCGCCCTGCCGGATGCCGGACCGCGCCCTTTTCCGGGTACGATCCGCGAGAAATCGAGCCTGTCTGCCTCCTTATGGTCCGCTCGGTTGCCGTTCTTGTTCTTCGCAGATCTCTCGATCTGCATATCCCCGTAGTCAGCCAACCATGCAGGAATGTACGCTGAGAACCTTACCGCTGCATTAAATAGGATGCATTTTATCGAGTTTAAGTGACTGTTATCTCTAATCTAATCGAGTTTCTTAACACGGCCCTCGGTAATGAGGATGATGCCTTGGGTATGCAGGTTAACAGCCCTGGTACTTGACGGATTCGTAACCACGAGTTTCACGTCCGGCTTGTGGAAGAGAATTGTAATACCGGTTTAAAAAGGTGCCGATTCGCACATCCGCAAAGAGGCTCTTTGAATACTTTTGTATTCTTGCTGCGGCAGGGTGTCGCACTATGGCAAGAGCTGTCATCGTCCGGTCTTCCGGTGTAGGCGCGCCGTAGGGCCCGGCGGGCCTAGCTGCCGGTATCCCAGTTGGCGGCCAGATCCACCGCCAGCGCCGCCTGGGTGGTGGGATCCATGTTCTCGTCTGGACCCGTGGGCGGCGAGAACGCGGCCATCGCCGAAACCAGGTTGGCGACGCCGGTGACCGCCAGGGTGTCGCTGGCCGCCGTCTCGATGGACGACACGGTGTTAGACGATCCATTGAACCAGTCAGTGACGGTCACCGTGCCGTCCTCGCCGATGACGCTGACGACCAGGTTGTTGCCGGTCTGGTGGAACCAGAGCTGGTCGTGGTCGATGCCCGTGCCAAAGACCAGGCGGTCGGTATCGGCGGCATAGCCCCGGTTGTCCAGCGCATCGGCGCCGTCGCCGCGGTCGAACGTGTAGAGATCGTTACCCGCGCCACCGACGATTGTATCGTTGCCGAGACCGCCATGTATGGTGTCGTTGCCCTGGGCAGCGTAGAGCCAGTTGTTCCCCGATGTGCCCGTGATCGTGTCGGCGTAGGCCGAGGCCCGCGCATGCTCGATCGAGGTATAGCTGTCGCCGGCCGCCTCACCGCCGGATCCGGTACCGGTCTCCAGGTTGACGGTGACGCCGGCCGACGAGCCGGCGAAGGACACCACGTCGCCGCCACCGCCGCCGTCCAGTGCGTCCGCCCCAGCGCCGCCATAAAGCCAGTTGGCACCGGAGTCGCCGGTCAAAGTGTCGTCGTGATCCGAACCCCAAAGGTTCTCGATATCGCTCAGCGTGTCGCCGTTGGCGTCTCCCTGGCTGCCGCTGCCCGTGGCAAGGCTGACGGTGACGGCGGCAGAGGCACCGATATAGGTCGCCCAGTCGGTCCCGTCGTCGCCCTGCAGGGTGTCGGCGCCGCCGTTGCCGGTGATCCAGTCGTTGCCCAACCCGCCGGAGATGACATTGGCGTTGTTGTCACCCTTCAGGGTGTCGCCATTGTCCGACCCGGTGATGTTCTCGATGCTGGTGTATGTGTCGTAGCGGGCATCGCCGTTCCAGCCCGTGCCCTTGAGCAGGTCGACGCCGATCCAGGTCGCCGCGCCCGCATAGGTGACCGTGTCGGTGCCGGTGCCGCCGTCCAGCGAATCGCCGCCGGCACCGCCCTTCAGCGTGTCGTTGCCGCCGGCGCCGTAGAGCCAGTTGTAAGAGCCGTTGCCGGTGAGCACGTTGTCGTGTTCGGTGGCGCGGATATGTTCGATATTGGCGAAGGTGTCGCCCTGGGCATCCCCGCCCGCGCCGGTGTTGCCCCCGAGATCGACGGTGATGCCCGTCGATGCCGTCGAATAGGAGACCGTATCGCCGACGCCGTTGCCGCCGTCGAAGCTGTCGGCACCGGCGCCGCCGACGAACCAGTTGTTGCCGTCGTCGCCGATGAGGGTGTCGTTGTAGGCCGAGCCCCAGATGTGCTCGAAGCCGGACAGCGTATCGCCCGCCGCATCGCCGCCGGTCCCGGAACCCGTGCCCAGGCTGAGAGCCACGCCCGCCGTGGCGTTGGCATAACTCAGCCAGTCGACGCCGGTACCGCCCGTCAGCGTGTCGCTGCCGGCGCCGCCGACGATCCAGTCGTTGCCGGCGCCGCCGGCCAGCACGTTTGCGGCGGCATCGCCGGTCAGCCGATCGTTGTAGTCGGTGCCGGTGACGTTCTCGATGCCGGTGAGCGTGTCGCCCGTGGCATCGCCGCCCCAGGCGATCCCGCTGCCCAGGTCCGCGGTCACGGCCTGGGAGGCCCCGGCATAGGAGGCGGTATCGGTCCCGGCGCCGCCGACCAGCGTGTCGTCGCCGTCGCCGCCCGTCAGCGTATTGGCGTTGCCGTCGCCGGTGAGCGTGTCGGCATAGGCCGACCCGGTGGCGTTCTCGATGCCCGTAAAGCTGTCGCCCGCGGCATCGCCGCCGCTGCCGGTACCGGCGGCAAGGCTGAGCGTCACGCCGGCCGCCGCCGCGGCATAGGAGACGGTGTCGGATCCGGTGCCGCCGTCCAGCGCATCGCCCCCGGCGCCGCCTTCCAGGACGTTGTCGCCGCCATCGCCGGTCAGGCTGTCGGCGTTGGCCGAGCCGGTCAGGTTCTCGATGCCGGAGAGCGTATCGCCCGCGGCGTCGCCACCGGAAGCCGCCCCCGTGCCCAGGTTGACCGTCACGCCGGCGGACGAGCCGGCATAGGAGGCCGTATCAGTGCCCGCCGCGCCGGTCAGGGCATCGCCGCCGGCGCCGCCGGTGAGCGTATCGTCGCCGTCGCCGCCGTCGAGCTGGTTGGCCGTACCGTCGCCGGCCAGCGCGTCGTCGTAGGCGGAGCCGGTGACGTTTTCGATTCCGCTCAGGGAATCGCCGGCGGCATCGCCGCCGGTCCCGGTGCCCGCACCCAGATCGACGCCAACGCCGGCACTCGATCCCGCATAAGTGACGGTGTCGGTGCCGTCGCCGCCGGCGAGCGTATCGGCACCGGCGCCGCCGTCCAGCAGGTTGTCGCCGGTGTCGCCCGTCAGGCTGTCCGCGCTGGCCGAGCCGGTAAGATTCTCGATGCCGCTGAGCGTGTCACCTTCGGCGTCGCCGCCGGTCCCGGTGCCCGCGGCCAGGCTGACCGTGACCCCGGCGGCCGAGCCGGCGTAGCTTGCCGTGTCCGTTCCGCCGCCGCCCGTCAGCACGTCGCCACCCGCGCCCACCTGAAGCGTGTTCGCGCCGCCGTCGCCGGTCAGCGTGTCGGCCTGGGCAGACCCGGTGAGGTTTTCCACGTCCAGGAAGCTGTCGCCTTCGGCGTCGCCGCCCGAGGCGCTCCCCTGTCCCAGATCGACCGTCACGCCCGCGGCGGAAGCGGCGTAGGAAACCGTGTCGCTGCCGGTGCCGCCGCCCAGCGTATCGCCGCCGGCACCGCCGGTAAGCACATCGTCGCCGTCCTGGCCGCGCAACACGTTGACGCTCCCGTCGCCGCTGATCGTGTCGTCGTGCGACGAGCCGATGACGTTCTCCAGCCCCGTCAGGGTATCGCCCTCGGCGTCGCCGCCCAGGCCGGTGCCGGCCGCGAGGTCGACCGTCACGCCCGCCGTCGAGCCGCTGCAGGAGACGCTGTCATTACCCGTGCCGCCGTCCAGCACGTCGTCGCCGGCACCGCCGTTCAAAAGGTCGTTGCCGCCGTCGCCGAAAAGCCAGTTTCGGACGGACGAGCCGGCCAGGACGTCGTTGTGCTCCGCGGCGCGTATGCTTTCGATGTTCGTCAGGCTGTCGCCTTGCGCGTCGCCGCCCGTGCCGGTGCCCGCACCAAGGCTGACGGTGATGCCCGCCGCAGAGCCCGAATACGACGCAACGTCGCCGCCGGCCCCGCCATCCAGGGCGTCGGCGCCGGCGCCGCCGTAAAGCCAGTTAGCCCCCGAATCGCCCGTCAGCGTGTCGGCATAGGCCGAACCCCAGACATTCTCGATCCCGCTGTAGCTGTCGCCGGCCGCATCGCCCAGGCTGCCGGTACCGAGGCCCAGATCGACCGCCACGGAGGAGGCGGAATCGGTGAAGCTGAGCCAGTCGACCCCGTCGCCGCCCGCCAGCGTATCGGCACCCGCGTCGCCGTGCAGCCAGTCGCCGCCGGCCCCGCCGCTGAGCACGTTGTTTCCGGCATCGCCACGGATGGTATCGGCATAAGCCGAGCCGGTGACGTTCTCGATACCGGCATAGCTGTCGCCGGTCGCATCGCCCGCGTAGCCGGCGCCGTTTGCCAGGTTCACCGTCACGGCGGCACCGGCATTGGCGTAGGAGGCGGTGTCGGTCCCGGCGCCGCCGGTCAGCGTGTCGTCGCCGCGCCCGCCGGTCAGGCTGTCGGCGCCGTCGCCGCCCAGCGCGTTTTCGATGGTCGTGCCGCCGGCGATGGTCAACGTGTTGCCGGCGATCGTGCTGGTGCCGCCCGCCGCGAGATCGATGCTGACGGCGGTCGAGACGGCGGCGGCGTTGATGGTGTCGGTCCCGCCCCCGTCGCTGAGGGTCTTGCGCCCGGCGTCGCCCGTGAAGGACCCGAACTCGTCGGTATAGATGAAGCTGTCGTCGGAGGACGCCGTGTCACCGTAAAGGCGCAGAGTCCAGTTGTTCAGGGTGCCGCTCTCTCCCGCGACATAGTCGTGCACCTGCATGGTCCAAGTGCCGGCGCCGTCCTCGCCCCAGTGCTGGGTGCTGGACAAGGTGAAATTGACGTTGTCCTGGCTGCCGCCATAGGTGCTGATCGCGCCCACGCCCGGCCGGTCAACCAGCGTGCTGGCGGTGCCGTCGGGCGACGTCAGCGTGACGACAAGGTCGCCGATCCAGGTGTGCGAGAGGTTGAGATCCACTTCCACATGGTCGATGGCGAGCCCGCCCGCCATGTTGATGGTGCTGGTCGCGTAGCTCGACGCGCCGCCGCCGTCGGGAATGGCGATCGACGGGCTCGTCGAGCCCGACACGCTCTGCTCGTTGGCGCTGGTCTTCTGGGTCGACCAGACCTCGGCGAGCCGGACGGCGGCGTGGGCGTCGATCAGGCCGGCGCCGAAGTCGTGGCTCATGGTCAGGCCGCCGCCGTTCCAGTCGCCGGCGCCGTTGGTCTGCCAGGATCCGCTGCCGGGGTCGGAGTTGCGGGCGCTGTAAACCAGGATTTCCTGGATGTCGCGCCAGCCAAGGTTCGGGTTGGCCTCCAGCATCAACGCCACGACGCCGCTGACGATGGGGGCCGCGGCCGAGGTACCGTTGAAGCCGGTGGTGTAGTCGCTGCCGGTGTAGCCTGCGGTGCCCGTCCGATCGGTCGTGGCGATCGTTCCGGCCTGCGGGCTGCCGGGCGAGGCGACCATGACGGAGGCACCCGGCGTGCTGTACGTGGTGATGTCGCCGTCCTGTTCGGACGCGGCCACCGTCACGGTATACCGACTGTTCTGAAAGTTATGCAGGTTGGTGTCGTCGCCATAAAGCCGGGTGTTGCCGGCCGACTGGACGAAGACCGTGCCAAGACCGCCACGCCCGGTCGACCCTGCGCTTTCCAGCGCCGCGCCGGCATCGGTCCACGTGACGCTGTTGAAGTTGTCGATGAAGGCGGCATTGGGCGTCGAATAGAAGGCGTTGCCGTAGCCCCAGCTATGGTTATGGGATGGTCCGCCCCCTATCGGTTTAGCCGGTAGGATACCGGTTTGCGAAACCCCAAACCCAAAGGGAGCGAACCGATGACGATCGTCACACTCGGGATTGATTTGGGCAAGACTGT